>JACCDH011058146.1_pt1 | contig 33462 bp, 32 predicted proteins | sample 7442481 | NCBI WGS metagenome assembly JACCDH01 (sample SAMN15323433, study PRJNA562643) | freshwater metagenome | isolation source: river surface water | place: USA:Blue River Watershed | collected 2017-08-15
AACCCCTTCCACGCCCTGTCCATCGCCTTCCTCTATGGCTCGGCCCTGCTGTTTGCGATGCACGGCGCCACCATCCTGGCGGTGACCCGCTTCGGTGGCGAACGCGAGATCGAGCAGATCGTCGACCGCGGCACCGCCTCGGAACGCGCGGCGCTGTTCTGGCGCTGGACCATGGGCTTCAACGCCACCATGGAATCGATCCACCGCTGGGCCTGGTGGTTCGCGGTGCTGTGTCCGCTGACGGGCGGCATCGGCATCTTGCTGACCGGCACCGTGGTCGACAACTGGTACCTCTGGGCGGTCAAGCACGGCGTGGCCCCGCCTTATCCCGATGTGTTCCCGGCCGTTGTTGACCCGGCCCTCAGCGCAGGAGTCAAACCATGAACATCCGCCTTCCCCTGATCGCGGGCCTGGCCCTGCTGCTGGGCCTGACCGGTTGCGAACGCCCGCCCATGGAGTCGGTGCAGACCGGCTACCGCGGCACCGGCATGGTGCAGGTCTACAACCCCCGCACGCTGGAAGCCAATGCCGAGCTGCACCAGGCCCCGGTCTCGCTGCCGCAGGCCGGCAGCGAAGGCCCCAAGGCCTCGCAGGTCTACAAGAACGTCAAGGTGCTCGGTGACCTGAGCGTCGGTCAGTTCACCCGCCTGATGGCCTCCATGGCCACCTGGGTGGCGCCAGAAGAGGGCTGTGCCTACTGCCACAACGTGGCCAACTTCGCCGACGACAGCAAGTACACCAAGGTGGTTTCGCGCCGCATGGTCGAGATGACCCAGCGCATCAACGCCGACTGGAAGAACCACGTGGGCGCCACCGGCGTGACCTGCTACAGCTGCCACCGCGGCCAGCCAGTGCCGAGCAACATCTGGTTCAAGACCAACCCGCAGCCCTACGGTTCGAACTTCATGGGCGACAAGGCCGGGCAGAACGAGCCCTCGCCGGTGGTCAACCTCTCGTCCCTGCCCAACGACCCGTTCACCCCCTTCCTGCTTGGCAGCGAAGAGATCCGGGTGGCCGGCAACACGGCCCTGCCCAGCGGCAACCGCCAGTCGATCAAGCAGACCGAGTGGACCTATGGCCTGATGACCCACATGTCGACCGCCCTGGGTGTGAACTGCACCTACTGCCACAACACCCAGTCCTTCAGCAAGTGGGAAGGCGGCCCCGACAAGCGCGTCAAGGCCTGGTACGGCATCCGCATGGCGCGCGACCTGAACCTGACCTATATGGAGAGCCTGGTCGAGGTCTTCCCGGCCCACCGCAAGGGCGTGCTGGGCGATGTCGCCAAGCTCAACTGCGCCACCTGCCACCAGGGCGCCTACAAGCCGCTCAACGGCGCGCCCATGGCCAGCGATTTCCCCGAACTGCTCAAGACGCTGTCATCGCCCCCGGCCACCCGGGTGGCGGGCAAGTGACGCGGCCGCACTGAGCCGCCACGCCAGCCGACACAGAGATCGCCATGGACAACCTGCTGGCCCATACCGATCCCTTGTCGTGCGTGGTGGTGGTGCTGCTGGTGGACTTCATGCGCACCCACCGTGGCTGGGGCTGGATGCGGCTGGTCGCCGGTCCGGCCGCCTACAAGCCCGTGCCCGGCCTGCAGGCGGCCAAGGTCATGGGCAGTGGGCACGGCGGCGGCTTCACCTTGCGCCCGAGCGCCACCCACCAGGGGCTGCTGTGCCGCTTCGAGCATGCCGATGCGGCCATGGATTTCCTGCATGGCGAGCAGGTGCAGGCCTACCGCCTGCGTGCCCGCGAATGCTGGGGTGGGCTGATGAGCGTGCATTCGGCACGCGGCGCCTGGGACCAGCAGGCCTGGGGCCTGAGCGACGAGCGCAGTGCCCAGCTCTCGGACGGCTGGCAGCAGCGCCTGCCGCCAGTGCATGGCCAGGCCCCGCTGGCGGTGCTCACCCGGGCCAGCATCCAACCCGCCAAGGCCACCGCTTTTTGGCGGCATGCGCCGGCCACGCAGGCCTCGCTCGATGCCGCAGAGGGCTGCCAGCTGGCCATGGGCCTGGGCGAAGCCCCGCTGGTGCGGCAGTGCACCTTCAGCCTCTGGCAGGACGAAGCGGCCATGCTGCATTACGCCCGCGAGGGCGCCCACCAGCAGGCCAGCGCCATGGCGCAGCGCCAGCAGTTCTTTTCTGAATCCCTCTTTGTCCGCATGCGCGTCTTGCGCATGGCCGGCCAATGGCAGGGCAAGGATTTCGGCAACACCCTGGGCTGGCGCGAGGTGGCCCATGGCTGAGCCGCTGCGCACCGTGGTGATCGGCGCCGGGGTGGGCGGCCTGGTGGCCGCGCTGCGCCTGGCCCACCGCGGCCACCGCGTGACCGTGCTCGATGCCGCCGAGCAGCCCGGCGGCAAGATCCACACCCAGACCGTCAATGGCGCCGCGATCGACAGCGGCCCGACCGTGTTCACCATGCGCTGGGTGTTTGACGAACTCTTGCGCACCGTGGGCACCCGGCTCGAAGACCAGCTGCGCCTGTCGCCGCTGTCGGTGCTGGCGCGCCACTTCTGGTACGACGGCAGCCAGCTCGATCTGTTTGCCGATGCCGAGCGCAGCGAAGCGGCGGTGGCTGAATGGGCAGGCCGCGACGAGGCCACCCGCTTTCGCGATTTCTGCGCCCGGGCCCGCAGCGTGCACGACACGCTCGAGGGGCCCTTCATGCGTGCCCAGCGTCCGGGCATGGTCGAACTGTCTGCGCGGCTGGGCCCCAAGGGGCTGGCCGTGCTCTCGTCGATTGGGCCGATGCGCACCCTCTGGCAGCAGATGGTGCGCCAGTTCCGCGACCCGCGCCTGCAACAGCTGTTTGCCCGCTATGCCACCTACTGCGGCTCCTCGCCCTGGCAGGCGCCGGCCACCCTGATGCTGGTGGCCCAGGTCGAGATGGACGGCGTCTGGAGCGTCGAGGGCGGCATGACCGCGCTCTCGGGCATGCTCGCCCGCCTGGCCAGCGCGCATGGCGCGCAGTTGCGCATGGGCTGCCTGGCCACGCGCATCGATGTGCGCCAGGAGCGGGTCTGCGGGGTGCAACTGTCCACCGGCGAATACCTGCCGGCCGACCAGGTGCTCTTCAATGGCGAGGCGGCGGCGCTGCGCGAGGGCCTGCTGGGCGCTGCGCCCCGCGCCGCCGTGCCCGCCCAGGCCCCGCCGCGCTCGCTCTCGGCGATGACCTGGGCCATGCATGCGCCGCTGAGTGGCGTGGCGCTGGATCGCCACAACGTTTTCTTCTGTCCCGAATACCAGCAGGAATTCGACGACATCTTTGTGCACCGGCGGCTGCCGCGCCTGCCCACCGTGTACGTCTGCGCCCAGGACCGGCCTGGCGAGGTGCCCGAGGGTGCGCCCGAGCGGGTGCTGGCGCTCGTCAATGCCCCGGCCAGCGGCGATGCGCAGGACTGGCGCGATGAGGACCTGGACACATGCCAAGCCACCACTTTCAGCTACCTCCATTGCCTGGGCTTGCGGCTGCCCTTTGCCAGCCGGGGCATGCGCCGCAACTCGCCGCAGGATTTTCATCACCGCTTTCCGGCTTCGGGCGGGGCGCTGTATGGCCAGGCCACGCACGGCTGGACCAGCATCTTCTCGCGGCCGGGCTCGCAGACCCCGGTGCGGGGCCTGTACCTGGCGGGGGGCAGTGTGCACCCGGGGCCGGGCGTGCCCATGGCGGCCCTGTCGGGCCAGCTGGCGGCCGAGGCGATGCTGGCGAGCCCCGTTTCGATCAGCCGGTCCCGCCCGGTGGCTACCTCTGGTGGTACGTAGACGCCATGAGTGAAGACCAGCGCCACGGCCTCACGCTGATCGCCTTTGTCGGCAGCGTGTTTTCACCCTATTACGCCTGGGCGCGCCGGCGTGGCCAGGCCAATCCCGAGGACCATTGCGCCCTCAATGTGGCGCTCTACAGCCCAGGGGCCGGGCGCTGGTGCATGACCGAGCGCGGACAGGGGCACTGCAGCCGCAGTGCGCGCGAGTTCACCATCGGACCGAGCCGCCTGCATTGGGACGGCCAGTGCCTGCAGATCGACATCGACGAGCGCGGCGCGCCGCTGCCGCGCCGCGTGCGTGGCCGTGTGCGCCTGTGGCCCGGACAGCTGCAGCGCTACAGCACCGCCATCGAGCCCAGCGGCCGCCACCGCTGGGGGCCGATTGCGCCGCATGCCCGCATCGAGGTCGACCTGCCCGAGCCCGGCCTGCGCTGGCAGGGCCATGCCTACCTCGACAGCAACGAGGGCGACGAGCCGGTCGAGCAGGGTTTTGACCGCTGGGACTGGTCCCGCGCGCAGCTGCCCGACGGCAGCACGGTGGTGCATTACGACCTGCAGTGGCCGGGCCGTGCATCAGCGCCCGAACAACAGTTCTCGCTGCGCTTTGACCGCCAGGGTGCGGTCGAGCCCCTGCCCACGCCGCCGCCGCAAAGCCTGCCTCGCACCGGCTGGCGGCTCGAGCGGCGCATGCGCAGCGCGCAGCCGGTGCGCGTGGCGCGCCAGCTCGAAGACACCCCTTTTTACCAACGCGCCCTGCTGGAGCTGCCTGTGGGCGGCCGCACGGTGCAGGCCTTTCATGAAACGCTGTCGGTGCCCCGCCTGGTGCAGCCGGTGGTGCAGGCCATGTTGCCCTTTCGCATGCCACGGCGAGGCTGAACCCATGCCCACCGCGCGCACGCCAACGAATTCGGGGCCAGCCGGCCCTGAATGCCCTCGTGCGGGTTGTGCACGTCCTCTTGCAAGGAGAACGCCATGTCTGACAAAGACAAGGTCTGGCCAACGGGTTTGACCCAGGCCGAATCGGAGGAGATTCACCGCAATCTCATCCAGGGCACGCAGATTTTCGGGATGATCGCCGCGGTCGCCCACCTGCTGGCCTTTATCTACTCACCCTGGCTCAAGTGAAGGAGGCACCATCATGATCTACGGAAAAATGTGGTGTGTGGTCAAGCCCTCTGTGGGCATCCCTCTGTTCATCGCGGCCGTGGCTGTGGCGTCGTTCAGTGTCCATCTGGCGCTGACGATCAACACCACCTGGGTGAAAAACTTCCTCAATGGCAATGCCAAAGTGGCGGTGACCGCTCCGGCGGACGCGGCGGCGCCCAAAAAATAGGGTGAGCGCTCGTGAACGGACCGGGCGTGCGAGCGCCCGGTCCCTTCTGCTCCGACCATGAACCGTTTGTCCCGACCCTGGCTGTCTGCGTGGTCCCGCATGGGCACACGCCTGCTGCCCTTTGCCGACGCCGCCAGCGATGACCTGCCGCTGCCGCGACTGCTTCGGCTGTCCCTTTTTCAATTTTCTGTCGGCATGGCCATGGTCATGCTGATCGGCACCCTCAACCGCGTGATGATCGTCGAGCTGGGCCTGCCCGCTTTTGTGGTCTCGGTGATGGTGGCGCTGCCGCTGCTGTTCGCCCCGGCCCGGGCCCTGATCGGTTTTCGCTCGGACCACCACCGCAGCGAGCTGGGCTGGCGCCGCGTCCCTTACATCTGGATGGGTTCGCTGCTGCAGTTCGGCGGTTTTTCCATCATGCCCTTTGCACTGCTGGTGCTGGCCGGTGCCGGCCAGTCGCTGCAGGCGCCCGGCTGGGTCGGGCAGCTCGGCGCGGGCCTGGCCTTCTTGCTGGTGGGCGCGGGCATGCACACGGTGCAGACCGCCGGCCTGGCGCTGGCCACCGACCTCTCGCCACCCCACAAACACCCGCAGGTGGTGGGCCTGATGTACGTGATGCAGTTGGTGGGCATGGTGTGCAGCGCCTTGCTGTTTGGCCAGCTGCTGGCCGACTACAGCCCCGGTCGCCTGATCCAGGTGGTGCAGGCGGCGGCCCTGCTGACCCTGGTGCTCAATGTGGTGGCCATGTGGAAGCAGGAACCGCGCAGCCGAGAGCGCAAGCCCGGCACGCCGGTGCCCGAAACCTTTGCCGGTGCCTGGCGCGTGTTCAGTGCGGCGCCGCAGGTGCACCGCCGGCTGCTGGCGGTGGCCCTGGGCACCATGGCTTTTGCCATGGAAGACGTGCTGCTCGAGCCCTATGGCGGCGAGGTGCTGGGCCTGTCGGTGGCCGACACCACCGTGTTGACCGCCACCTTGGCCGTGGGCGGCTTGATCGGTTTTGGCTGGGCCTCGCGGGTGCTCGGCCGTGGTGCCGACCCCTTGCGCATGGCCGCCTGGGGCGCGGCGGTGGGCCTGCCGGCCTTTGCCGCCGTCATCCTGGCCGGTCTGTGGCCTTCGCCCATGCTCTTTAGCCTGGGGGTGTTCCTGATTGGCCTGGGCGGTGGCCTGTTCGGCCATGGCACCCTGACGGCCACCATGCAATCGGCGCCGCCCGAGCGCACGGGCCTGGCCCTGGGCGCCTGGGGTGCCGTCCAGGCCACCGCCGGCGGCCTGGCCCTGGCCCTGGGCGGCGTGCTGCGCGATGCCTTTGACTGGGTCACCCAAAGCCACGGCGGCTACACCGCCGTTTATGCCCTCGAAGGCCTCATGCTGGCCATCACCCTGCTGGCACTGTGGCCGTTGCTCAGGCGTCCGCCAGCGTCCCAGGCCGCGAACATGCACAATGGATGAGCAGCGGTAGCCCAGCCCCACCGAATTCCACTCAGGAGAAAACCATGGAAACCCAAACCGTCGTCATCATCATGTTTGTGGTGTTCTGCCTGTTCGTGCTGGCGAACTGGCTCAACCGCCCACGCAAATGAAGCGGCTGCCCGCGCCCCAGGCGCGGGCCTGCCTGAACCCCGTGGTGCGGCCTCCCGTCACGGCCGCGCCACCTCTTTCCCTCATGACGCAGAGTGCCCCCCCATGCTCAATTCCCTGATCCACGGCGAAGACCTGTTTGAAATCCTCATCGAAGGCGCCAACCCCTATGCCGATGGCCCGCTGAGCGAGGGCGAAGTGACCCGGCTGCAAGAGGCCGGTCTGGACCCGTCAGCCCTCGATGCCCTGGCGATCGGGCGGGTGGTCAAGGGTGGGCGCGCGGTGTGGGCCTTGTCGGGCAGCACCCTGGTGGTGCTGGGCCAGCGTTACCGCACCTCGGTCGATCGCATCGCCCGCGCCGACATTGAGCATGCCGAGCGTGAAGCCGGCCGCTACGGCGACACCGTCCGTCTGCGCACCCGCCAGGGCCCCTGGTCGATGTACGCCGTCGATGCCGCGCGTGCCGGGCAACTGGTGCAGCAGCTGTCCGCACAGTCCGCCCTGGCGTCCCACTGAGGGTTCATTGACGGCCCAGTAACGGCCCAGTAACGGCCACAGATTTCAGGTTTGGGCCGTGCGCCGCCGCAGCCGCTCGTGCTCGCGGCGTTCAAAGAGTTCGAGCATCCACTCCACCCGTTGCGGCATGGCGCGGTTGGGAAACCAGTCGGGCGTCTGCTGCTGCGTGCTGGGCTTGCGGCAGCCCTGCACCAGCGCTTCGATGGCGGCCAGGGGCGCTTGGTGCCGCTGGGGCACGTACATGAAATGCGATTGCGTCCAGGCCCCGGCCAGCAGCACCAGCTTGCGCCCGGTGCTCACCACCGTGCGCCGGTCCACCGAATTGAGGCCTTCGCGCCGCAGCTGCACACCGATTTCGGCGTAGATCATGCTGGCCGCCAGGATGGCGGCGCGGCAGTCGGGGGGCAGGGCGCCCACCCCGGTCTCGCCCAGGGCATACAGCCGGTCGGCCTCCTGTAGCAGGCGTTCGACCACGCGACCCAGTGCGGCGTCGTGGCGGGGCGAGGCCAGCCAGGCGTCCGGGTCCAGGCCTTCTTCCAGCAGCCACTGGCGCGGCAGATACAGGCGGCCGAGGGCCGCGTCGGCGCCCACGTCGCGGGCGATGTTGGTCAGCTGCATGGCCACGCCCAGCTCGCAAGCGCGCGCCAGCGTGACCGCATCGCGCGGACCCATGATCCAGCACATCATCGCCCCCACGCTGCCGGCCACGCGGGCGCCATAGGCCTGAACCTCTTCCAGCGTGTGGTAACGGCGGCCTTGCGCGTCCCAGGCAAAGCCTTCGATCAGGGCGTCGAGCAAATGGCGCGGCAGCGCAAACTGCTGCACCACCAGCGCCAGCGCATGGTCTTCCACATGGTCCTGCGGCGTGCCGGCATAGATGCGGTCCAGGCGGCTGGCCAGGACCTGCAGCGGGCTGTGGTCGCCCGGGGCGGCCTCGTCGACCAGGTCATCGGCCACGCGGCAAAACGCGTACAGCGCGATGGCGGCGGCGCGCACGCGCGGCGGCAACAGGCGGCTGGCGGCAAAGAAGGTGCGCGAGCCGCCCTTCATCATGGCCACACAGGCTTGCAGGTCGGGCGAGCCGCCCAGCGCGTCAATGGACATGGGGCACCACCGATTGCAGGGCCTTGGCCGACATCAGCACGCCGGGCACACCGGCGCCCGGGTGGGTGCCAGCCCCGACCATGTAGAGGCCCGGAATGTCTTCGCTGCGGTTGTGCGGCCGGAACCAGGCGCTCTGGGTGAGCAGGGGCTCCAGGCCAAAGCCGGCGCCCTTGTAGGACCAGAGCCGGTCATGGAACATCTGCGGCGTGTTGATGCGCGAGGTCACGATGTGCTGACGCAGGCCGGGCAGCACGCTGTTTTCCAGCGCCTGGGCGATGCGCTCGCGGTAGGTTTCGCCAAAGCGGGCCCAGTCGGTGCCGCTGTCCAAGTGGGGCACCGGCGAGAGCGCATAGAAGGTGTCGCAGCCCGGCGGTGCCACGCCCGTGTCGGTGGCGCTGGGGCGGTGCAGGTACAGGCTGAAATCGTCGGACAGGTGCTGGCGCTTGAAGATGTCGTGCAGCAGGCCTTGGTAGCGCGGCCCCAGCACCATCATGTGGTGCGGCACGTCCTCGTAGCGTCGCGAGGTGCCGAAGTACCAGACGAACAGGCCCATCGAGTACTTGCCCCGCGCGATCTTGCCGTCGGTCCACACCCGCCGGTGTTCAGGCGGCACCAGGTGTTTGTAGGTCCAGGCGGTGTCGCCGTTGCTGACCACGATGTCGGCGTCGATGTGTTCGCCATTCTCCAGGCTCACGCCGACGGCCCGCCCGCCTTCGATGCGGATGCGGGTGACCGGCGCCTCGCAGCGCACCGCCACGCCGCGCGCGGCGAGCAGGCGCACCATGGCGGTGACGATGGCGCCGGTGCCACCGAGCGCCGAGTGCACGCCCCAGGTGCGTTCGAGCGCATTGATCAGCGCGTAGGCGGCCGTCACGTCAAAGGGATTGCCGCCGATCAGCAGCGGATGAAAGCTCATCACCGTGCGCAGCTTTTCGTTGCGAAAGTGCTTGGCCACCAGGGTGTGCAGGCTGCGCCAGGCGCCCATGCGCAGAAAGTCGGGGATGGCGCGCAGCAGGTCGCTGACCCGGTCGAAGGCGGTCGAGCCCATGCCCTCAAAGCCCAGCCGCCGGCATTTTTCGGCTTCCTGCAAAAAGCGTTCGTAGCCAGGCAGGTCTTCGGGGGCGAAGCGCGCCACCTCGCGGCGCATGTGCTCGGGGTCGCCGTTGTAGTCGAACCAGCTGCCATCGTCAAAGCGCACGCGGTAGAACGGGTCCATCGGCACCAGGGTCACGTCGTCGGCAAAGCGCTTGCCGCACAGCTGCCAGAGTTCCTCGAGCAAAAAGGGCGCGGTGATGATGGTCGGGCCGGCGTCGAAGGTGAAGCCGTCCTGCTCGAAGGCACAGGCGCGCCCGCCCGGGGCGGCGTTCTTTTCCAGCACCTGGACCCGGTAGCCCATCACGCTCAGGCGGATGGCGGCCGCCAGGCCGCCAAAGCCGCTGCCGATCACCACCGCCACCGGTCGGCGGTCCTCCCCGGCCGGCGCGGCCGGCAGCTCAAAGCGCTCGGCGCGAAAGGCGTTCATGGTTCGGTCCTCAGCGGCGCGGCCGCCTGCGGTGTGCCCAGGGCCCAGCCCCAGAGTTTTTCGAGCGGCCAGGGCAGCACCATCATCAGATGCTCGACGATGGCCAGGCCCAGCAGCGTGGCCAGCAAGACCCAGCCGGTGGTGACCGCCACCACACCCTGCTGGGCTTGCCAGATCAGCCACAGCCAGAGCACGGTGGCGCTGCTGACCGAGAGCACGAACCAGGCCGTCATGCGGCGGTGGCGGAAGTAGCTGGCCAGGTATTGCAGGTGCTGCGGCAGGTACTGCGCCCCGTTTTGCAGCACACCGAAGAACAGGTTGAGCTTGGCCGACATGCGCATGCACCACAGCAGCGCAAAGGTGCACAGCGCGACATGGCTGGGCTGGCCGGTCTGCATCCACCACAGCAGGGCCAGGTTGGCCAGCAGCGCCAGCTCGTGCCAGAGCACGGCGGCGGTCGATTCACACAGGCGCTGCCAGCCACGCGCGCCGGCCGTCAGGGCCTGGCGGCGCGGGCCGGTGAGCAGGCCGGTCAGGAAGGCCAGCTCGTGCCAGCCCCACATCACGATGACGCTGGCAAAGCCGAGGTAGGCGCTGGCCACGCTCACGTTCTGCATGCTCTCCCACACCCCCCACAGGCTCAGCAGCAGCAGGCCGCTCCAGCCCAGCAGGCTCCAGCGGAAGCTGCGTGCACTCTGGCGGTCGAGCCACAGGATCACCCCCGTGCCGAACCACCAGCAGACGCCGGTGAAGACGATGGCGAGCAGGACATCGCGCATGGCGCCGGTTTACCAGCTCGGGGCGAGCCGGACGTCCTTGGAGAGCTCCTGTTCGATCACCGGCATGAAGAACAGCCGCGCGAAGGTGCCGGCCGCCCGCAGGGCGTGCCAGCCTTGCTGGAGCTTGCCCACCAGGCCGCCCCGCGCGCGCGCGCGCTCCATGTCGGTGTCGATGTCGAACAGGCGGCGCAGGCCGGCACGAAACGCCGGGTGGTCGGTGTCCAGCGCGATCGGGAAGACCTGCTTGGTGATCTCGGTGGTGATGCGAAAGACCTGGAAGTCGTAGTTGGTCGAGTCCAGCCCCATGGACTCGTGCAGCATCGGGCGCTTGTGGTCGCGCACATACATGGTGGCGTAGACCGCCAGCAAAAAGAAGCGGATCCACAGCCGGTTGCCGCCCTGCAGCAGGTGCGGGTGGGCGCGCATGATCAGGGCAAACGATTCGCCATGGCGGTACTCGTCGTTGCACCAGCGCTCGAACCAGCGAAAGATCGGGTGGAAGCGTTTCTCAGGATGCTTTTCGAGCTGGCGGAAGATGGTGATGTAGCGGGCATACCCGATCTTTTCGGACAGGTAGGTCGCGTAATAAATGTATTTGGGCTTGAAGAAGGTGTATTTCTTGGTGCGCTTGAGGTTGCCCAGATCGATGCCCAGGTTGAAGTCGCGCAGGGACTGGTTGATGAAGCCCGCATGCCGCGATTCGTCGCGCGCCAGGTAGGTCATCAACTGCTTGATGTCGGGGTTGCTGACGTTTTTGCGGATCTCGTTGTAGAGAATGCAGCCCGAGAATTCCGAGGTCAGGGAGCTGACCAGGAAGTCCAGGAACTCCTGGCGCATCTCGGGCGAGAGCGTGGCCATGCCAGAGGCGACCTCGTCGGCAAAACGCTCATCGCGCTGGAAGTGGTCGTGGTTGTTGTCGCCTTCGTACTCGGCCATCATCACATCCCACTCGGCGCGCACCGGCGAGAGGTCGAGCCGGTCGAGTGCTGCAAAGTCGGTGGTGTAGAAGCGCGGTGACAGCATGTCGCTGTGCACCGCCTTGGCGTTGGCGTCGTGCGCGTCTTCGATGCTGCTGACCAGGACGGGGCTCATGGGGTTTTCCTTTCAGAAGGTTCAATCGGGGTGTGGCGGGCCAGCGTGGCCGGCCGCAGGGCGGCAAAGACGGCCAGGTTGCTGCTGCCAAAGGCCTCGAGGCCGATGCGCTCGCCGGTGGCCGGATCGCGCAGGGTCAGACGGCCATCGCGCTGACCCACCAGCTGCAGCGGCACCTCGGCGCCCAGGCCGCGGCGGTTGCGTTCACGGGCCAGGGCCCGCAGGGTGCCGCGCACAAAGCCCTGTTCGCCGACAAAACGCGCCACCGTCTCGCCGCTCCGGGCGTCCCGCACCAGCACAGCGCCGTCGGCCGTGTCGACAAAATGCAGCTCGCGCTGCCAGACGGCGGGCGCGTCTTCAAAGCGCAGGGCCACGCCCTGCCAGCGCGCCCAGCCCACGGCCAGCAGCACCAGCAGGAGCAGGCTGCCCAGCAGCCTGACCGGTGTGGGCAGGCCTGTGGCCATGGACGCGCGCGCGGTGTTCATGCGGGCAGGCCTTGCTGCGGCTGGCTGGCCGGGCGGGCGCTGGGCGCATGGCGCACCGGCTGACGCACCGGCAGTGGGGGCGGCGCGGCATCGGGCGCCGCGCTTGGGGGCAAGACATCGGCTGTCACCAGGGCTTCACCCGCGTGGGCCCGCTGCCACTGCTGCATCAGCAGGGCGCTCACGGCCTCGCCATCGGCCAGGCAGCGCAGGGTCGGTTGCGGGTGGCTCAGGTGCCAGGCGCGCTGGTGCGGCCACAGGTGGAACCAGCCGATGCGGTCCTGCGGGTAGAGCTGCAAGGCGATGTCGAGCGAGCGCTTGCCGTAGCGGCGCAGCGAAGCGGCGGCGATGCGCTTGTAGGGCAGGTTGAAGCTCAGGGTCAGCACGATGCCCACCCGCATCACCACCCGTTTGCTGGTGAAGGTGTAGAGCGTGGTGCGGCCGGCAAACCAGGCCACACCGGCGAGCATGCCCAGGGCCAGCGCGGCGGTCAGAAAGCTCACCGACAGCGGGCGCCAGAGCTCGCCCCCGGCCGCGCCCTCGCCCAGCAGATAGGCGGCCTGGATCGCCAGCATCAGGCCAAAGTAGATGCCGATCTTGCGCACATGAAAGGCATGCAGCGCCAGCTGGCGCCAGTCGGGCGCCCCCTGCCAGAGCACCACCTCGTTGCCGGGCAGCGGCGCGGGCAGGCCGGGGGCGGCCTCCCACTCGTGCTCGTGGGTGGGCTGGACGTTGACCGCTTTCACAGGATGGGCTCCTGGCGCTCGGGCGTGGCATACAGGGTGCCGGCGCCGTAGTAGGCGGTGATCTTTTCCTCTTCGAGCAGCGTGATCTGCTCGGCGTGGCGCGTCTGCGGCACATTGGCGAACTGCGCGGCCAGCAGGGCATGCACGCGGATGCCGTCGCGCTTGATGCGCGCAAAGGTGGTGGGCAGCAGCACATGGCGTCCTGAACCGGCCAGTTCGACCTCGATGTAGCGGAACATCATTTCCATGCGGTCGACCCAGAGGTCGGTCACGGTGCCGGCCACTTGCCCGTCGGCGCCCAGCACCGGCAGACCGCGCGGGTCCACGTCTTTCTTGGCCACGCCGTGGTCGGGTGCCACGCGCAGGGGCACGATCTTGGGCGCGCCGTGCGGGTCGGCGTCCGGGTGGTCGGCACGCATGGCCCAGGCGCCTGGCCCGACACCGGCGAGCAGCGGGTCGCCGACCGGCTCGATGGGCGCGCCGTTGAAGCGGTGGGCCGGGGCGGCGCTGTACTCGCCGTCCGGACGGTTCAGGTCCGGCGAGAGGTAGGTGTGGCCGTCCATGGTCCGGTAGGTCTTGGGTTCGGGCACGGGGGGCCAGCCCTCGACCTGGGGTCCGTTTTCGCGGCCCGGGTCCATCGGGTAGCCCTCGCGGTGGTTCTCGCGCACGAGGTAGTAAATGAGGCCGGCGAAAAAGGCCCAGAACAGATACAACACGATCTGGGCCACGTCGACGTACTGGGTGATGGCGCCTGTTTCCATGGTCACTCTCCTGAAAAAATCGGGGCTTCAGCCGGGCATTTCGGCCAGGCCAAAGCGGGTGGGGGTTGCGGGGGCTGTGGCGGGCTCGTGGCGTGCGCGCCGCAACAGCGGGCCCAACGCGATCAGCACGACAAACAGCAGGTAGATTTCGAGGTGGTAGACCACGCTGTAGCCGGTCACCGGGGAATTGAGGACGTCGCCCAGCGCGCCCGATTGGGCCAGGCTGGCGACGAAGTCGCGCACGGCGCCGCCCAGCGCCATGGCCGCGCCGGTGGCGGTGGCCTGCACGGCGCCCCAGGTGCCCAGCACCAGGCCCGACATCTGGCGGTTGTCAAAAGACATGGCGGTCACCAGCATGCCCACGGCAAACAGACCCGAGCCAAAGCCGATCAGCAGCACGCCGGCGCGGAACAAGGTGGCCGACTGCAGCGGGGCGGCAAAGATGACAAAGGCGAACGCCGGCAGGCCCAGCACCACGCCCAGTGCCGCGACGCGGCAGGCGTGCCAGCCGCGTGTGAGCCAGCGGGCGGACAGGGCAAAGGCCAGCAGCGAGCCGGCCGCCCCCAAAGCCGTGAGGGCGCTGGTGCTGCCCACGCCCAGGCCGAGGATTTCTGCGCCATAGGGCTCGAGCACGATGTCCTGCATGGCAAAGGCCAGCGAGCCCAGGCCCACGGTCCAGAGGAAGCGGCGGATCTGCGGCAGCGCCATCAGTTCGCGCCAGCTGGCCGAAAAGCCGCCGGCCTCGCGCCGGCCGCGTTTGCTGCTGCGCGCTTCCTGCTTCCAGAGCGAGACCAGGTTGAGCACGATCACCAGGGCGGCCGAGCCCTGGATGACCTGGATCAGGCGCACCGCACTGAAGTCGGCCAGCAAGAGGCCATAGAGCGTGCTGCTGCTGATCAGGCCGACCAAGAGCATGCTGTAGAGCAAGGCCACCACGCGCGGCCGCTTGTCGGCCGGGGCCAGGTCGTTGGCCAGGGCCATGCCGGCGGTCTGGGTGACCTGCAGGCCCGCGCCCACCAGCACAAAGGCCAGGCCCGCCCCGAGGCGACCCAGCCAGAGGGTGGAGGGCACCGCCTCGGACAGCAGCAGCAAGGCAAAGGGCATCACCGCGAGCCCGCCAAACAGCAGCAGGCTGCCGGTCCAGAGGTAGGGGATGCGGCGCAGGCCCAGCGCCGAGGGGTGGGTGTCGCTGCCGTAGCCGATCAGGGTGCGCAGCGGCGCGAACACCATCGGGATGGCCACGGCCAGGGCGACCCACCAGGCCGGCACCTGCAGCTCGATGATCATGACGCGGTTGAGGGTGCCCACCAGCAAGGCGGTGACCATGCCGATGACGGCCTGGAACAGCGCCAGCCGCAGCAGGCGCGGCAGGGGCAGCTCGGGCGAGGCCGCATCGGCAAAGGGCATGAAGCGCGTGCCAAAGGCCGTCAGCCAGTGGGGGGGCGCCAGGAAGCGTTTCACCGGTGCCACTCCCAGGCCTGCGAGGTGTAGAAACCGCTCGCGATGCGCTGCGTGCGGCCGGCTTGCCAGCCGGCCAGAGCCGGCTCGGCCTGCAAGGCCGCTTGCAGGGCCTCGCCGCGCACCGGCGACAGCGCGGGCGAGCGGTCGCTGCGCGGAAACAGCCGACCCACGCTGTGCATGGCGGCCAGCAGCGGCGTGCGTGGGGCGTAGGTGAAGAGCAGCGATGCGCGGGTGCGTTCGGCCAGGGTGGCCAGCGCCTGCGCGATGTGGGGCGTGTCGTAATGGATGAGGGAATCCATGCACACCACATGGTCGAAATGGCCGAGCTCGGCCGCGAGCATGTCGCCGGCGGCGAAGCGGATGGTGCCCGGCAGCTGCGGGTGTTCGGCCGCGATCCGCTCGGCCGCCAGCTGCACCAGCGTGGGCGAGAGGTCGATGGCCACCACCTCGGCGCCGCGCCGCGCCGCCTGCAGGGCCAGCGCGCCGGTGCCGCAGCCGGCGTCCAGCAGGCGCAGGCCGCGCATGTCCTCGGGCAGCCACGACAGCAGGGTGCTCCGCATCTGGTCGCGACCGGCGCGCACGGTGGCGCGGATGCGGCCGACCGGCTCGTTGGAGGTCAGGCGCGCCCAGGCCTCGGCGGCGGTGCGGTCGAAGTAATGCGCGATCTGGCTGCGGCGCTGTTCGTAGGCGGTGCTGTTCATGGCTCAGTCAAAACCCAGCAGGTCGAAGATGTCGCGGTCTTTCATGGGCACCGAGGGCAGCGGGTCGCTGCCCGCCCACAGCCCGGCGGCCAGGCGCAGGTACTCGTCTTGCACCGCCTTGACCGCCGGCGAATCCGGCAGCTCGAACAGGGTGCTTTTTTGCAGCCGGCTCTTGCGGATCTCGTCGAGCAGTGGGAAGTGCGCCAGGGTGCGCAGGCCGGTCACGCTGTTGTATTTGTCGATCTGGTCGGTGGCGTCGCTGCGGTTGGCGATCACGCCGCCCAGGCGCACGTTGTAGTTTTTGGCTTTGGCACCGATCGCCTGCACGATGCGGTTCATCGCAAAGATCGAGTCGAAGTCGTTGGCGGTGACGATCATGGCCCGGTCGGCGTGTTGCAGCGGGGCGGCAAAGCCACCACCGACCACATCGCCCAGCACATCGAAAATCACCACATCGGTGTCTTCGAGCAGGTGGTGCTCCTTGAGCAGCTTGACGGTCTGCCCGACCACATAGCCGCCGCAGCCGGTGCCTGCGGGCGGGCCGCCGGCTTCCACGCACATGACGCCGTTGTAGCCCTTGAAGACAAAGTCATCCAGGCGCAGCTCCTCGGCATGGAAGTCCACCGTCTCGAGCGCGTCGATCACGGTGGGCATGAGCTTTTTGGTCAGGGTGAAGGTCGAATCGTGCTTGGGGTCACAGCCGATCTGCAGCACCCGTTTGCCCAGCTTGCTGAAGGCCACCGACAGGTTCGATGAGGTGGTGCTCTTGCCAATGCCCCCTTTGCCGTAGACGGCAAAGACCTTGGCATTGCCGATCTTGAGCTTGGGGTCGAGCTGCACCTGCAGGCTGCCTTCGCCATCGGGTGGGGCGTTGCGGCGACGGATGTCGGCGACCGGGACGGTGGTGGTTTCCATCATGCGGGGAGTCCTTCCTGGATGCCTTCAAGGCGGTCTTCGAGTTCGGCGCCCGCGTGCTGCAGGGCGGCCAGGGTGTCGGCATCGGGTTGCCAGAACTGACGCCGGGAAGCTTCGAGCAGGCGCTGGGCCAGCTTGACCGAAGCGGTGGGGTTGAGCTGGGCCAGGCGTTCGCGCATGGCCGGATCGAGCATGAAGGTCTGGGCCAGCTGCTGGTAGACCCAGGGCTGCACCTGACCGGTGGTGGCCGACCAGCCCATGGTGTTGGTCAGGTGGGCCTCGATCTGGCGCACGCCCTCGTAGCCGTGTTGCAGCATGCTCTCGTGCCACTTGGGGTTGAGCATGCGGCTGCGGGTTTCCAGGGCCACCTGTTCGCTCAGGCTGCGCACCACGCCTTCGCCTTGCGTCTGGTCGCCGATGTAGACCGGTGGCGCGCTGGCGGCGTCGCCGTCGCGCGCGTGCTTGGCCTGCAGCACCGCGCGGCTGATGCCGCCCAGGGTGTCGAAATAGGTGTCGATGCTGGTCACGCCCAGTTCGACCGAATCGAGGTTCTGGTAGGTCAAGGTGACGTTGGCCAGCGCGCTTTGCAGCACCGCGGCGTTGCGTGTCGGGTGGCCATCGCGGCCATAGGCAAAGCCCTTGCGCTGGGTGAAGGCGTGGCCCAGTTCGTCTTCCTGGTCCCAGCAGCCGGCGTCGACCAGGTGGTTGACGTTGGCACCGTAGGCGCCCTCGGCATTGCCGAAGACCCGCAAGGAGGCCGTCTCCAGATCGCCGCCGTGTTCGGCCATGAAGGCCAGCGCATGCTTGCGGATGAGGTTCTGCTCGATCGGCTCGTCGGCGCTAGCGGCCAGGTGGCTGGCCTCGGCCAGCAGGCGGATCTGCATGGGCAGCAGGTCGCGGAAGATGCCCGAGAGGGTGATCACCACGTCGATGCGCGGGCGCCCCAGTTCGGCCAGCGGGATCAGGCAGGCGCCGGCCAGGCGGCCATAGCTGTCAAAGCGCGGGGCGGCGCCCATCAGCGCCAGCGCCTGGGCCAGCGGGCTGCCCTCGGTCTTGAGGTTGTCGGTGCCCCACAGCACCATGGCCACGCTCTCGGGCAGCTGGCCCTTGTCTTGCAGGTGCCGCGCCAGCAGGCGTTCGGCCTGGCGGCGGCCGTCGGCCACCGCATAGGACGAGGGCATGCGCAGCGGATCGAGCCCGTGCAGGTTGCGCCCGGTCGGCAGCACCTCGGGGTTGCGGATCAGGTCGCCGCCCGGGGCCGGGGCGATGTAGCCGCCGTCCAGGGCATGCAGCAGGCCCAGCATCTCGTGGTCCTGGCCCAGCAGGGTGTGGGTGCGCGCGAGCTGCGCCAGGCTCAGCTGCTGCTGCGCATCCAGCCCGCTGGGCGGCGGCGGGTTCTGTCCTGCCACCAGGGCGGCCAGCCAGGGGTGGCTGTGCGCGGTCGGCAGGCCCATGGCGTCGGCCATCACACGCAGGGTTTGCAGCTGCTGCTCGGGGCTGGGCACCTGTCCCATCACGTGCAGGCCTTCGGGGATCAGGGCGTATTCGAGTTCGAACAGCTGCGCCTGCAGTGCAGGCAGCCAGGCGGTGTCCTGGGCGGCCGGCTCGGCGGGCACCTGCAGGTCCAGCGCCAGGGCCTGCGCATGCACGTCGGCGGCCAGGCTCTCGCGTTCGGCCGCATCGCTGGGCGGCAGCTGGCCCAGGCGTTCCAGGCTTTGCTTGAGCTGGACAAAGGCCTTGTACAGGCCGGCCTGCGCGATCGAAGGGGTGCGGTAGCTCACCAGCGTGGCGGCGCCGCGCCGCTTGGCCAGTGCGCCCTCGGAGGGGTTGTTGGCGGCGTACAGGTAGATGTTGGGCAGGGCGCCGATCAGGCGCTCGGGCCAGCAGCGGCCCGACAGCCCGGCCTGCTTGCCGGGCATGAATTCGAGCGCGCCGTGGGTGCCGAAGTGCAGCACCGCATCGGCGGCGAAATCCTCGCGCAGCCAGCGGTAGAAGGCGCTGAAGGCATGGGTGGGGGCGCAGCCTTTTTCAAACAGCAGGCGCATCGGGTCGCCCTCGTAGCCGAAGCCCGGTTGCACCGTCACGGCGACATGGCCGAACTGCACGCCCAGCACGAACAGGGCCGCGCCATTGCTCAGCTGCCGCCCGGGCGCCGGGCCCCACTGGGCCTCGATCTCGCGGAGCCAGGGCTCGCGGCGCACATGGTCGGCGGTATCGATGCAGGCCAGCACATTGGCCTGGGTGCCGTACTGCGCAGCGTTGCCCTCGAGCAGGGCCTGGCGCAGCGCGTCCACGCTCTCGGGCACCTCGACCCGGTAGCCCTCGCGCGAGAGGCGCTGCAGGGTGCGGTACAGCGACTCGAACACCGAGAGGTAGGCGGCCGAGCCGACGCTGCCGGCGTTGGGCGGGAAGTTGAACAGCACCACCGCCAGCTTGCGCTCGGCGCGCTCGCGCTGGCGCAGCTGCACCAGGCGCTGCACCCGGTCGGCCAGGGTGGCGGTGCGTTCGGCGCAGGTGAACATATCCTGTTCGCGCGCCGAGGCCGGGAACACGCAGGCGCGCTCGCAGCCGGTGCAGGTCTGCCCGCCCGGGCCGGGGCGTCCGCCATAGACCATGGGCAGCACCGAACCGTCGAGTTCCGGGATCGCGACCATGATGGTGCTCTCCACCGGCAACAGGCCGCGCTCGCCTTCGCCCCATTCGCCCAGGGTCTGGAATTCGAGGGGGTGGGCCGCGATGTAGGGCACATCGAGCGCGCCCAGGATGGCTTCGGCCGCGCGGGAATCGTTGTAGGCCGGGCCGCCGACCAGGGAGAAGCCGGTCAGCGAGACCAGGGCCTGGATGCCGACCGCCTGGTCTTGCCGGAAGAATTGGTCGATGGCTGGGCGCGCGTCCAGGCCGCTGGCAAAGGCCGGGATCACGCGCAGGCCACGCGCTTGCAGCGCGTCGATCACCGCGTCGTAGTGCGCGGTGTTGCCGGCCAGCAGGTAGGAGCGCAGCAGCAGCAGGCCCACGGCCGGTGCGTTGGCGTCGGCGGGGGTCTTGAGCTGTTGCAGCTGGGCCAGCGAGGTGCCGATGCGGCCTTTGAGCTGCGGATGGTAGAGGCCGACCTCGGGGTACTCGATTGGGTCTTCAGGGCTGGCGAGGGCGCGCAGGGCTTCACGCGGCCCCATGGCGTAGCGATGCACCAGCGCCAGCACCATGTGCTCGATGTTGTGTTCGCTGCCACCGAGCCAGTAGCGCATGGTCTGGAAGAACAGGCGCAGGTCTTGTGCGGTGCCGGGAATGAAGCGCAGCAGCTTGGGCAGGCGACGCAGCATGGCCATCTGGCGCGCGCCGGCGTTGTGCGCGCCACCGGCTTCGCCCTCGGCCTGCGGCTTGGCGGCCGGACGCAGTTTCTTGAGGATGGCCATCAGGCCCGTGGACTGGCGCCCCATGACGAACTTGCCCATGCGGGTCAGCTGCATGACCGGCGGCGCCGACATGATGCAGACCATGGCATCGCAGCGTTCGCGGCGCGCCTGCAGGGCGTCAAGCACCGGCAGGAAATGGTCTTCCATGAACAGCATGCTGACGATGACCAGGTCCGCCTGGGCAACCGCCGCATGGCAGGTGGCCAGGGCTTGCGCATCGGCGCGCCAGTGGGCCGCGCTGTGGGTCTCGAAGCTCAGGCCGGGGATGCGCTTGGCCAGCCGCAGCGCCGCGCGGTCGGCGGCGCTGGCCAGGTGGTTGTCCATGGTCAGCAGCACCACGCGCATCGGCGTGGTGGCGGGGTGGCGTGCCTCAGCGGCTGAAGTGGGCCTTGGCATCGTAGAGGGTCTCGACGGTGATGGTGGCCACGCCGCGTTCGCCCGCGTAGCGCTCGGTGTTGCGCCGCGCCTTGCCCCGCACAAAGAAGGGGATCTTGCCCAGCTCGCGTTCGGCTTCGGGGCTCCAGGGCGGCAGGCTGCCCGGGCTCAGGATCGCCGCCACCGGCGGCGTGGTGGCGGGGCCCATGGCCTGGCGCTCGGTCTGCAGCTGGGCTTGCGGCGCCGGCTCGGCATCGACGCGCGGCGTTGCGGGGCCGTGGCCGCCCAGGTGCGAAGGGGCGGCGCCGGCATGGAACTCGAAGTCCTCGCGGAACATGCCGATCAGGTGTTCTTCCAGACCCATCATCAGCGGGTGGATCCAGGTGTCGAACATCACATTGGCGCCTTCGATGCCCATTTGCGGGGCATAGCGCGAGGGGAAGTCCTGCACATGCACCGGCGAGGAAATCACGGCGCAGGGCAGGCCCAGCCGTTTGGCGATGTGGCGCTCCATCTGCGTGCCCAGGATCAGTTCGGGCTGCAGCGCCTCGATCTGCGCCTGCACCGCCAGGTAGTCGTCGGTGATCAGGGCCGTCAGGCCCAGCCGGCCAGCGGCCTCGCGCAGCTCGCGTGCGAATTCGCGCGAATAGCTGCCCAGGCCCACCACCTCGAAGCCCATTTCTTCGTGGGCGATGCGGGCCGCGGCCAGCGCGTGGGTGGCGTCGCCGAAGATGAAGACCCGCTTGCCGGTCAGGTAGGTCGAATCGACCGAGCGGCTGTACCACTGCGCGCGTGAATCCGGCGCGGGCGGCAGCGGCAGCCCGGCCAGGGTGCAGACTTCGGCGATGAAGTCACGCGTGGCGCCCAGGCCGATCGGCACCGTGCGGGTGTAGGGCATGCCGTGCGTGCGCTCGAGCCACTGGGCGGTGGCCAGCGCGGTTTCGGGGTAGAGCACCACGTTGAAGTCGGCGTCGGTCAGACGGGCGATGTCGGCGGCGCTGGCGCCCATCGGCGCGGTGACGGCCACGTCGATGCCCAGCGATTGCAGCAGCCGGCCGATCTCGGTCACGTCGTCGCGGTGCCGAAAGCCCAGGGCGGTCGGGCCCAGCAGGTTGCAGCAGGGGCGTGCGCGCGTTGGGGTCTGGCCGTCACGGGCTTGCACCAGGTGGCGGGCGAGTTGGTAGAAGGTTTCGCTGGCGCCCCAGTTTTCCTTGCGCTGGTAGGACGGCAGCTCCAGCGGCACCACCGGGATCGGCAGGTCCAGGGCCGCGGCCAGGCCGCCGGGGTCGTCCTGGATCAGCTCGGCGGTGCAGGAGGCCCCCACCAGCATGGCGCCGGGGGCAAAGCGCTGGTGCGCCTCGCGCACGGCGGTCTTGAACAGTTCGGCGGTGTCGCCGCCCAGGTCGCGCGCCTGGAAGGTGGTGTAGGTCACTGGCGGGCGCTGGCCGCGCCGCTCGATCATGGTGAACAGCAGGTCGGCGTAGGTGTCGCCCTGGGGGGCGTGCAGCACGTAGTGCACATCGCTCAGGCCCGTGGCCACCCGCATCGCGCCCACATGGGGCGGTCCTTCGTAGGTCCAGAGCGTCAGTTGCATGGTGCTTCCTAGGCCGCCCGTTGCACCGCCTGGCTGGCGGTGAGCAGTTCACGCCGGCGCAGCGGCCGGCTGAAGAGACCGGCCAGATCGCCGGCCTGTTCGTAACCCTGGATGGGGGTGAAGACCAGTTCGATGGCCCACTTGGTCGACAGGCCGCGCGCTTCCAGCGGGTTGGCCAGGCCGAGCCCGCAGACGGTCAGGTCGGGCGCGTCCTGCAGGCAGCGCTCGAGCTGGCGGTCCACGTCCTGGCCCTCGCTGATGCGGGTGCCCGCTGGCAGCAGGGCCAGCTCGGCGGCCATGTGCTGGCGGTGCAGGTAGGGCGTGCCGACTTCGGTCAGGGTCATGCCCAGCTCGCGCTGCAGGCAACGCGCCAGCGGCAGCTCGAGCTGCGAATCGGGGAAAAAGAACACGCTGCGCCCTTCCAGCCAGGGCCGGTGGGCCGCCATCGCGCGCAGGCCGCGCTCGCGCGGCGCTCGTGTGACCTGCTCCAGGCGGGCGTCATCGACACCGAAAGCCGTGGCCGCCGCCTGCAACCAGGCGGTGGTCCCTTCCACGCCCAGCGGGAAGGGGGCGGGCAGGATCTGCGCGCCTCGGCGCTCCAGCGCCCGCGCGGTGTCGGCCAGAAAAGGCTGGGCCAGCAGCACGCGGGTGTGCGGGCCCACGGCCGGCAGCGCCGTGCTGTGCCGGGGCGGGAAGAACGCGACCTGGGCGATGCCCATGGCCCGCAGCAGCGCCCCCAGCTGGTCTTCCACCACATCGGCCAGGCTGCCGGCCACCAGCAGGTCCGGCGCGGCGTCTGCGCCGTGTGCGGGCAGCTCGGGCACCAGCGCGGCCAGGCAGGCGTCTTCGCCCTGGGTGAAGGTGGTCTCGATGCCGCTGCCCGAGTAGTTGAGCACCCGCACCCGCGGCGCATGGCGCTGCTGCAAGCGCTGGGCGGCGCGCGACAGGTCGAGTTTGATCACCTCGGACGGGCAGGAGCCGACCAGAAAGAGCATGCGGATGCCCGGGCGCTGCGCCAGCAGTTCATCGACCACCCGGTCGAGCTCGTCTTGCGCATCGGCCAGGCCGGCGAGGTCGCGCTCGGCGATGATGGCGGTGCCAAAGCGCGGCTCGGCAAAAATCATCACCCCCGCCGCCGACTGCAGCAGGTGGGCACAGGTGCGCGAACCGACCACCAGGAAGAAGGCGTCCTGGATTTTCCGGTGCAGCCACATGATGCCGGTCAGGCCGCAGAACACCTCGCGCTGGCCGCGTTCGACCAGCGGGCGCACATCGCTGCAGCCGCTCGATTCGGCGCGGATCGGGATCACCGGGCTCATGGAAGCACCCCTTGCGGGCCGAGGCCCTGTGTGGTGGCGGCATGGCTTTGGGCCTGCTGCCGGGCCATGCGCAGCTTGCGCAGGTATTGCAGGGCATTGAAGGCGTAGGTCGCGTAGGCCGCCAGCGCCAGGTTCAGTTGTTCGGCGGCGCTCCAGAGGCCCTGCATCCAGACGACCAGGTAGGCGGTGTGCAGGGCCAGCACCACCATGCTGACCACGTCTTCCCAGAAAAAGGCCGGGGCGAACAGGTATTGCCCGAACACCACCTTTTCCCAGATGCAACCGGTGACCATGATGGCGTAGAGCAGCAGGGTCTTGGCCACCACCGATGCCAAGGCCCAGTCGGTGGCCTGGCCGGTGCGCAGGCTGTAGAGGACCAGGCCCAGGCTGAGCAGAAACACGCCAAATTGCAGCGGTGCCAGCACCCCCTGTACCGGTGTCCAGACGGTCGCATCCCGTCGCGCACGCTGTGCGGGGGTGTACAGACCGGTGGACGGTGTGGCGGGCATGAGACGTTTTCAGCTGGAAGTGACTGCTTCAATGTACGGCTGACGGGGGCATGTGTCAATCTAAATTGACGATAAATAAAATTGACATCACTAGGGTATTCCCTTAGGTGTAGTCCACATGAATGGGTTCAAACTTGGTTTGTCTGTCTCGGCCCGCTCCTGCCTGGGGCGCTGCGGCCCACGCGTCAGACGATGTGCCTTGTGCGTCGACTCTTTTCGGGGAGCCTTTCGCTCGCTTGAAGCCCCAGGAGATCGGTGCCCTCATGACCTCAGGATCGCTCAATGCCCCCCAGCCGCCGCCGGCCTTGCCTGTGATGGACGACAGGCCGGCCCCCTCTGCCCCGCGAGAAGACCCTCGGGACTTCGCGCCGCCCGAGCTCGAGCGGCTGGCCCGCGCCTGCCTGCACAGCCTGGAGTCGGCGCTGGTGCAGGTGGACCATTGGCGTGCGCTGGGCCACGGTCTGGAAGAGATTTACATCCACGGCGTGGCGCCCTCGGCCCGGCTCTTGGGCCACTGGTGGCTGTGCGATGCGGCCGATTTCGCCCAGGTCACCATCGGGTCGGCCAATTTGCAGCGGCTGCTGCACCGGCTCAGCCAGGAATTCTGTGCGCCGGGGGCTGACCAGCCCTGTGGCCTGAACCTGCTGCTGGCCTGCGAGCCCCGGGCGCAGCACACCATGGGGGCGTTCATGCTCGGCGAGTTCTTCCGGCGCCGGGGATGGTCGGTGCAATGGCTGACCCCGCAGGACGGGCAGGACATCCTCGCGCACCTGCGGCGCGACTGGTTTGACGCCGTGGCCCTGTCCGTCAGCACTGATGGCCAGCTGCCTTGGCTGCGCGACTGGCTGCCGCGCCTGCGTGCGCAATCGCCCAACCCCGAACTGCAAATCCTGCTGGGCGGACCGCTGGCCTTGCAGCATGCGCAGGCCATGCGCAGCCTGGGGGCCGACCTCGTGGCGACCGATGCCCGCGAAACTGTCAACTGGATCGATCAGCACATGTTGCAGGTGTCCAGTTGACACTTGGGTTCTGCGCCACGCGCTGCGGGATGCCTGCGACCCCGACCCCCGGGTTAAACAGCATACGCAGGTGGCGCTGAGCACCTTGGCAAGCCCAGGGGCAGACGTATACTGCCAACCGTTTATTTGTATGTCCCCCGCCGATCTGTCGCCTCCCTTCAGATGAAACTCCCCGATCTCGATTCAGCCAGTTTTGCGCTGCTGCTGTCAGGTGTGTCTGACTTGACACTGGTGCTTGACGCGGCGGGTGTCATCGAGGATGTGTCGAGTGGGCGTGACACCCTGGTCAGCCTGGGTTGCCAGGCCTGGGTGGGCCGGCGCTGGCTGGACACCGTCACCACCGAAAGCCAGATCAAGGTCGAAGACCTGCTGCGTGAATCCGCCGAGGGCCAGGCCCCGCGCTGGCGCCACATCAACCACCCCTCCAGCAGCGGCCACGACGTGCCGCTGCAGTACATCGTGCTGGTCCTGGGCCGCAGCGGCAAGCGCGTGGCCCTGGCGCGCGACCTCGAAGGCATTGCCGAGCTGCAACGGCGGCTGGTCGAGACCCAGCAGTCGATGGAACGCGACTACCTGCGGCTGCGCCACATCGAAGCGCGCTACCGCGTGCTGTTCGACACCACCAGCGAGGCGCTGTTGCTGGTCGATGCCGGCTCCCAGCGCGTGCTCGAGGCCAATGCCAGCGCCCAGACCCTGTTGCGCGACGGCGCCAAGCGGCTGGTCGGGCGCGAAGTGCGCGACTGCTTCGAACCCGGAAGCCACGCCGAAATCCAGTCCCTGCTGCGCATGGCGCTGGCCACCGGCCGCATCGAAATGTGTTCGGCCAACCCCCTGGGCGTGAGCGCGAACTGGACGGTGAGCGCCACGGTCTTCCGCCAGGAGGGCGGCCCGCAGTTCTTGCTGCGCCTGGCCTCGCGCGAGGGCCCTGCCGAGCGCAGCAGCGGCGGGCCTTCGGTGGCCCTGGCCGAAGCGATGGAGCGTTTCCCCGACGGCTGGCTGCTCACCGACACGCAAGGGGTCGTCAAGAGTGTCAATGACGAAGGCATGGCCCTGCTGGGGGTGACGGCGTCCTCCCAGGTGGTCGGCCATCCGCTCGAGCGCTGGCTCTTGCGCGGGGGCGTAGACTGGGGGGTGCTGGGCACCAACCTGCGTCAGCAGCTGCCGGTGCGCAACTTCGCCACCGAGGTGCGCACCCTCTCGGGCCTGACGCTGCCGGTGGAGATTTCTGCCGTCAGCCTGAACCGGCCCGAGCCCCTGTATGCCTTTTTCCTGCGCGACATCGAGCGCCGCCACCCTGGCGCCTCGCCGGTGACCCAGAGCCTGGCCGGCACCATGAGCGACATCGCCCAGCTGGTCGGGCGCCGTCCGATCAAGGACATCGTGGGCGAGGCGGTGGACGCGATCGAGCGCATGTGCATCGAGTCGGCCCTGCAGCTGACCCACGACAACCGGGCCTCGGCCGCGGAAATGCTGGGCCTGTCCCGCCAGAGCCTGTACGTCAAGCTGCGCCGCTTTGGCATGATCGCCGACAACGAAAGCGACTGACCCCGCGCCGCCTTCCTGAGTGTCAATTTTTATTGACATTTTGAAATGTCCGCTCAAAATGCGGGCATGGACCGTCTCCATTCCCGTCCTCAACTCTCGGCCGTGGCCGAGCTGCTCAAGCCCGTCACCTGGTTTCCGCCCATGTGGGCCTTTGCCTGTGGCGCCGTGGCTTCGGGCCAATCGCTGGGCGGGCAGTGGGGCCTGCTGCTGCTGGGTCTGGTGCTGACCGGACCGCTGGTGTGCGCCAGCAGCCAGGCGGTCAACGACTGGTTTGACCGGCATGTGGACGCCATCAACGAACCACAGCGCCCGATTCCCTCGGGCCGCATGCCTGGCCGCTGGGGGTTGGCGATCGCCATCGCCTGGACCGCCCTGTCGCTGCTGTGGGCGCTGCTGATGGGGCCCTGGGGTTTTGCCGCCTGCGCGCTGGCGGTGTTGCTGTCCTGGGCTTACAGCGCGCCGCCGGTGCGGCTCAAGCGCAACGGCTGGTGGGGCAATGCGGCCTGCGCCCTCAGCTACGAAGGGCTGGCCTGGATCACCGGCACCGCCGTCATGCTCGGTGGCGCCTGGCCGGGCGGCGGTTCGCTGGTGCTGGCGCTGCTCTACAGCCTGGGCGCGCACGGCATCATGACCCTCAACGATTTCAAGTCCATCGAAGGCGATGCCCGCATGGGCGTGGCCTCCTTGCCGGTGCAGCTGGGCGCCGAACGCGCGGCGCGCACCGCGGTCGCGGTGATGGTGCTGCCCCAGCTGGCCGTGTCGGTGCTGCTGTGGACCTGGGGCTTGCCCGCGCATGCCCTGGCGGTGCTGCTGCTGGTGCTGGCCCAGGGGCCGCTGATGCTGCGCTTTGTGCGTTCGCCGATCGCCAAGGCCCTGCTGCTGAGCGCGTTCGGGGTGCCGCTGTATGTGAGCGGCATGATGGTCAGCGCTTGGGGTTTGCGCCAGCTGCACAGTCTGGGGGCGGCATGAAGACCCTCGCCTACGCCTTTGGTTGGCCGCAGATCCTGCGGCTGGGCCTGGTGCAGGCCTGCCTTGGCGCGGTGGTGGTGGTCACCACCTCCACCCTGAACCGGGTGATGGTGGTGGAGCTGGCGCTGCCGGCGCTCTTGCCGGGTTTTCTGGTGGCCTGGCATTACGGCGTGCAGATGGTGCGCCCGCGCATGGGCTTTGGCGCCGACCAAGGCCGCCGCAACACGCCCTGGATGCTGGGCGGCATGGCGGTGCTGGGCGCAGGCGGCGTGCTGGCCGCGCTGGCCACGGTGTGGATGGGCAGCGAGCGCCTGTACGGCGCCTTGCTGGCCTGGCTGGCCTTTGCCATGATCGGCCTGGGGGTCAGCGCCTGCGGCACCTCGCTGCTGGCGCTCATGGCCAAGCGGGTGCCGCAAGAGCGGCGCGCGCCGGCAGCCACGGCCGTGTGGATGATGATGATCCTGGGCTTTGCGGTCACCGCCGGCGTGGTGGGTCAGCTGATCGAGCCCTACAGCCCCGAAGTGCTGTTGCGGGTCTCTGGCGGGCTGAGCCTGATCACCCTGGGCATCACCGCGTTGGCGCTCTGGCGCCTCGAAGGACCGGCCCTGCCGGCCGGCCACGCGGCAGACAGCACGCCCGCCACCGCTGCCTTGCAGGGCCAGCGCTTTGGCCAGGCCTTTGCCGCTGTGTGGGACGAGCGTGCTGCCCGTACCTTCACCGTTTTTGTGTTCCTCTCGATGCTGGCCTACAGCGCGCAGGATCTGGTGCTCGAGCCCTTTGCTGGCGCGGTGCATGGCTTCTCGCCCGGGCAGACCACGCAGCTCTCGGGCCACCACCACATGGGGGTGCTGCTGGGCATGATCGCGGTTGCCCTGGCCGGCTCGGCCCGCGCGCGCGGGCGGCTGGGCTCGGTGCAAGGCTGGATGGTGGGCGGCTGTCTGGCCTCGGCGCTGGCCACCGTTGGATTGAGCTGGGCCGCGCTGCAGACGGCCTGGCCCCTGAAGCTCAATGTGGTGCTGCTGGGGGTGGCCAACGGCGCGTTTTCGATCGCGGCCATCGCCACCATGATGCGCCTGGCCAGCGAGGGCGGGCCCGGCCGCGAAGGCACCCGCATGGGCCTGTGGGGCGCGGCGCAGGCCCTGGCCTTTGGCCTGGGCGGCCTGGTGGGCACGGGCGCCAGCGACCTGGCCCATCTGTTGCTGGGTGGCCACCGCAGTGCCTATGCCAGCGTGTTTGCATTGCAGGCGGTGATGTTCGCCGTCTCTGCGGTCGTGGCCTTGCGACTGGCCGCGCCCCGAGCCCTGCCGTCGGCAGCGCCGACGTCCCTGAGCGACCCGTCTTTTGAAAGAGGCTGAAGATGCGCAAGACCGATTTTGATGTGGTGGTGGTCGGTGGCGGGCCTGCGGGCGCCACCGCCGCCGATGACCTGGCGCGTCAGGGCTGGCGCGTGCTGCTGCTCGACCGCCAGGGGCGGATCAAGCCCTGCGGCGGCGCCATCCCGCCGCGCCTGATCCAGGATTTCGAGATTCCTGACCACCTGCTGGTGGCCAAGGTGCGCTGTGCGCGGATGATTTCGCCGGCCGACAACAAGGTCGACATCCCGATCGACAACGGCTTTGTCGGCATGGTCGACCGCGACGAATTCGACGAGTACCTGCGCGCGCGCGCGGCCCGCTCGGGCGCGGTGCGCTGCCAGGCCCTGTTCGACAAGATCGAGCACGACGACGATCGGCAGCTGTGGGTGCACTACACCCCGGTGACCCCCAAAGAGCATGCGGCCGCCGAACACGCGCGGCCGGTGAAGGTGAGCACCCGCATGGTGGTGGGGGCCGATGGCGCCCGCTCCGAGGTGGCGCGGCAGGCCATTCCCAACGCGCACAAGACCAAGTACGTGTTCGCCTACCACGAGATCATCGCCTCGCCGGTGCACCAGCCGGGCTACGACGGCGCGCGCTGCGATGTGTATTACCAGGGCGAGGTCTCGCCCGATTTTTACGGCTGGGTGTTCCCGCATGGCAAGACCATGAGCGTGGGCATGGGCAGCGCCGACAAGGGCTATTCGCTGCGCAGCGCCACCGCTCGCCTGCGCGAGATCGCCGGCCTGGTCGATGCGCCGACCCTGCGCCGCGAAGGCGCGCCCATCCCGCTCAAGCCCTTGCCGCAATGGGACAACGGCCGTGACGTGATCGTCGCCGGCGACGCCGCCGGCGTGGTGGCGCCTTCCTCGGGTGAGGGCATCTACTACGCCATGGACTGTGCCCGCCGCGTGGCCTTGGCCACCCACCAGGCCCTGGCCAGCGGCCAAGGGGCCTGCCTCAAGCAGGCCCGCAAAAGCTTCATGAAGCAGCACGGCCGCGTGTTCTGGATCCTGGGCGTGATGCAGTACTTCTGGTACCAGAACGACCGCCGCCGCGAAAAATTCGTGAAGATCTGCGAAGACCGGGACGTGCAGCGCCTGACCTTCGAGTCCTACATGAACAAGGAGCTGGCGCGCAAGGACCCGATGGCCCATGTGCGCATCTTCTTCAAGGACATGGCCCACCTGCTGGGCCTGGCCAGGACCTGAAGCCCGATGGCCAGCATGGCATTGGTGAGGCGGCTCGCCCGCGCCGGGCACGGGCGAGGCGACAATCGCGGCCATGAACACCGCATTCCTGAAAACGCTGGGGCTGGCCCTGGTCCTGAGCTACGGCACCGCCGGCATGGGCGGGGCGCTGACCGAGCTCGGTCCCTGGTACTACGCGCTGCGTCACCCCGACTGGAAACCGCCCGATGCCGCCTTTGGGGTGATCTGGAGCACCATCTTCACCCTGTGTGCCGTGAGCGGCACCCTGGCCTGGCGGGCGGCGAGCACCCCTGCCCTGCGCCGGCGTGTGCTGCTGCTGTTTGGCAGCAACGCCGTGCTCAATGTGCTGTGGAGCCTCCTGTACTTCAAGCTGCACCGGCCGGACTGGGCGCTGGTCGAGGTGCTGTTCCTGTGGCTGTCGATTGCCGCCCTGATCGTGGGCCTGTGGCGCATCTCGCGCTGGGCCAGTGCGCTGCTGCTGCCCTACCTGGTCTGGGTCAGCATCGCCACCGCGCTCAACTTGGCCACCGTGCAGCTCAACGGGCCGTTCTGAGGCGGCCCGCCGCTGGCCCGGGCCCCAGCCCGGCCCGGCCGCGTGCATCGTTGAGGGCCTGCCCATGAATGCCCCACTGCTGGCCGGGATCTTTCTGCTGGTCACCGTCTTGAGCGGGGGCGCCTATTGGTGGCTCGACCGCAAGTCGACGGGCCTGCCCGAGGTGCTCAGGGACAGCTACAAGCTGGGCCTGATCATCGTCTATGGCTTGCAGATGGCCATCCTGCTGATGTTTGCGATCTAGCCATGGCGCTGCAAGCCAAGGGGCAGGTGCAGGGTCGGCGACACGCGCGCGTGCCTCGGCCCATGCCCGGCGCGGCATGAGCCGGGTGGTCCAGGTGCTGCTGCTGGCCGTTCTGAGTGCGTTGTCGGTCTGGCTGTGGACGCCCGACCTGCCGCGCGCCGAGCTGGAGGCCCGCTACCTGGCGGCGCCCACCGACATGCGCCAGGTGGGCCCGTGGCGGCTGCATGTGCGCGAGAGCGGTCCGCGCGACGCGCCTGTGGTGGTGCTGCTGCACGGCTTTGCCTCCAGCCTCCAAACCTGGGACGCCTGGGCCGAGGGCTTGCAAAAGACGCACCGCGTGGTGCGGCTGGACTGGCCTGGCAGCGGCCTGAGTCCGCCCGATCCGGCCAACGATTACACCGAAGCGCGCAGCCTGCAGCTGCTGCTGGCGCTGCTCGACGAGCTGGGTGTGCAGCGCGCCAGCTGGGTGGGCCATTCGATGGGCGGTCGCATCGCCTGGACCTTCGCCGCCCGCCATCCCGAGCGCAGCGAACGGCTGGTGCTGGTGGCCCCCGATGGCTTTGCCAGCTTTGGCATGGCCTATGGCCAGGCGATGGCGGTGCCCGCCAGCTGGGGCCTGATGCGCCACGTGCTGCCGCGCGCGCTGCTGCGCATGAACCTGCAGGCCGCCTATGCCCAGCCGCAGAACCTGAGCGACGCGCTGACCCGCCGCTACCACGACCTGCTGCGCGCGCCGGGCGCCCGCCAGGCCCTGCTCACGCGTTTGCAGCAGACGGTGCTGCAGGAGCCGCTGCCGCTGCTGCGCCAGATCCGGGCGCCCACCTTGCTCGTCTGGGGCGAGGCCGACGCCATGATCCCGGTGGCCCATGCACAGGACTACCTGCGCGCCATCGAAGGCAGTCGCCTGCTCGCTTTGCCCCAGGTCGGCCACCTGCCGCAAGAAGAGGCCGCGTCCGCCTCGCTGCAGGCCGTGGCCGCGTTTTTGCACTGAGGCTCAGTGCGCCGCGGCGCCGCACCAGGCCAGGATCTGCCCTGCGGTGCCCGCCGGGTCTTCTTCGTGGGCCAGGTGCCCAAGGCCCGTCTGCAGCCAGGTCTGGGCCTGGGGCAGCAGGCGGCGGGCCTCCTCGGCCAGGGCCGGGGGCACCGTCTGGTCCTGCGCGCCAATGGCCATGAACACCGGGTTTTTCAGCTGTGGCAGGCGTGCGGCCAGCGGCTTGATGCGCCAGGCCGCCATCATCGACAGCACGCCATGCACATGGCCCGCATCGCCCAGCACCTGGGCATAGAGGTCCAGCCCTGTCGCATCCAGGCGCGAGCCGGTGCGTGCCACCCATTGCGCCACCGCACCGGGACGCGCCGCCATGCGGGCCGTGGCCCAGGCCGAGAGCGGGTTGATGGCGGCCAGCCGGGCGGCCGGGCCGAACAGCCAGGAGGCCACCCCGGGCAGCGGCAGCCAGGCCGGATTGAGGCCGACCACGGTGCAGTGCGCCATGCGGCTATGCTGCAAGGCCATGTGCGCCGCGATGGCGGCGCCGGCCGAATGGCCCACGATGGCCTGTGGCGTGAGGTCCAGCTGCAGCATCAGGGCGCGCAGCCCTTCGCTCATGCCGGGCAGCGAGAGCGCGCCATCGGGGCCGCGGCTGCTGAAGGCGTGGCCGGGCAGATCGGGGGCGACCACGGTGAAGTGCGCGGCCAGCCGCGGCATCAGACCGCGCCAGCTGAAATTGCCCGAACCGGTGCCGTGCAGCAAGAGCAGCACCGGCCCCTGGCCCATCACCTGCACATGCCAGTGGATGCCACCGGCGTGCACGAAGCGGCTGTGCTGCGCATGGGGCCAGTGCGCCGCGTGCGCCGCCCAGTCCATGCCGGGGTAGAAGCGCTCGTACATGGCGGCCTCAGTGCGCGGGTCGCGCGTCCAGCAGGGCCTGTGCCAGGCGCTGCGATTGCAGCTGCGGCATGGGCAGGTAGCGCGCGCCCAGGGTCTGGGCCAGTTGCTGGGCCAGGACCTCGGGCTGGGGCGCGGTGTCGATCCACAGGCCCGCATGGCCGCTGCCGTGCCAGACGCGTGCCCAGTGCTGGGCCTCTGCCTGCGCCTGGGCGCGGCCGCCCAGGCCTTGCAATGTGACGTTGGCGCGGCCATCGCTGAGCACCACCAGGATCGGGGTGACGCCCTGGCGCTGCAGCAGCGCCGCCTGCTCATGGGCCAGCTGCAGCGCCGACGCCAGTGGGGTGCCGCCCCCGCCGGGCAGGCCGGTCAGCGCGCGGCGCGCGCGCACCAGCGAACGGGTCATGGGCAGCAGCAGCTGTGCCTGCGCCCCCCGAAAACCGATCACGCAGACGCTGTCGCGGCGCGCGTAGGACTGCTCGAGCAGCAGCTGCACCGCGCCCTTGGCTTCGGCCAGGCGGTGGAGCGCCGCCGAGCCCGAGGCATCGAGCGCCAGGATCAGGCAGCTGGCCTGGTGTTGCTGGTGGCGGTGCAGATGAAAGTCTTCGGCGCGAATGCGCAGCGGCTGGCGGCTGTCGGTGCGCCCGCGCAGGCGCTGGCGCGGCGCCGCGGCGCGCAGCGTGGCCAGCACATGCAGGCGCGCGCCACCGCC
>JACCDH010947035.1_pt1 | contig 33458 bp, 28 predicted proteins | sample 7442481 | NCBI WGS metagenome assembly JACCDH01 (sample SAMN15323433, study PRJNA562643) | freshwater metagenome | isolation source: river surface water | place: USA:Blue River Watershed | collected 2017-08-15
CCACCGTTTCTGAAATCAGTATTGGGGAAGTCTTTGTATTGTTGATTAACAATTTCAGCTTTCAGTAACACGCTGTTTGTAAGGAACCAACCAGCTGCAAAAGCGGTACGGTTTATACTAACATCAGCTGTATAACCTTGCAGACGAGCTGTTACAGTATTGTAACGTGCACCTAGGAACAGGTTTTCATTTTTACCAAAGCGATACAGACCATCGATAGCAAACTGTGTAGCTTTTCTATCAGCTGTTTCAGTCTTAGTACGGCCTTTTGCAGACTCATAAGTACCAAATACTTCGAAACCACCAGCTTTCAGGAAACCGTTCAACATAAAAGCACTTACTTTTTTGCTAAAGCCTGGGTTGAAACGACCTGAAGTGAACATAGCTGTAGATGCAGGAACTACACCGGCAGTTGTTTTTTCCATTACGTTCTGATAGTTAGAACCTGTACGGTCGCCGCTATAGAGTGTTAAACCACTACCAGCTTGGCTAGAGTTAGTGTAATAGCTACCTGTTACACGAACGCGTACCTTTTCAGTTAACTTCTTGTCAAATCCACCTTTGAAATAGATAGATGGGTTTCTCTTTGTGTTCGCATCTTGTACGGTAGCGATAACTGAGTCAACGTGACCTTTAATCATACCATTGGTCATACCAATCATACCAATAAAGCCATTTTTCTGCAGATAGATTTCACCACCGATTTCTGTTGTGAAGGCATCCATGATATTACCCTCCATGAATGGGTTCCACAATGTTTGGCCACCATCGCTTCTGCGGAAGTGTGCATCACCATAGTTCACTTCAAAGTGACCGATCTTGATTGTAGCAATCTTCATCAGATCACTCCAGAATTGTCCTTTGAATGGCAGTTTGTCGAACTGGATATAACCACCTTTTACCCACCACTCGTTGTGGTGTCTAGATGACATGTAGTTCGTAACGTTCAATGTGATACCATCGCCCAACTGTGCATCAATATTAAAGTTGGCCTGCGCAGTCATAAAACCAGGCTTCAAGGGAACCAGACGGTTTGCACCGGTACCGGTATTATTGAGCGCTGTATTACTTGTTTTTAAATTCTGGAACTGCTGGGTAAAGCCTGCACCAAAGCGAACTTTTAAACCATCAAATACTACTGTGTCTGTTTTAGATGTTTCAAAAACATTGATACCTGTTTTATCATAAGGACGCCAGTTAGCGATCTTGGGTTGCTGAGCAAAAAGCGCGATTGGCAAACTGCCCAGCATAATAAAGGCGAGCGTCTTTAAGGTTGATAACTGTTTCATATACTGTGTGTTTTTAAATGTTAAGGATTAGAGATTAGAATTTATTTTTTCAGGGTTAGGTTGAACTTTAAGACTACATCATTACCGGTTTTGATAGTACCCATCATAAATGATGGAGGCGTCATACCAAAATCTTTCATACTAATCTTGGTACTTCCGGTTACAGTGATGCTTTTATCGGGATTTACTTTACAGAAAGCAACAACTTCTTCATCTCTTGTTGCGCCTGCAATAGTTAATTTACCAGTAGACTTAATTTGATAGCCTGCTGCTTCAGAACCACTAACAGAACCAGCATTAGCTGTAAAAGAGATAACAGGATTTGCATCAGCTTTCAATGCCTTGTAAGCATTTTTATCCATGGCTGATTTATCGCTCTTTAAAAATTCTGTTCTTGTTGAAAACTGAAGGGATGTTAAACTTGTGAGGGCTCCGGATGCATTCGTAGCAAAAGCTACTGCGCAATCACCTTTAGAAGATTTCATATCCCAGTCGTGCAAAGTGGATGTTCCGCTAACGATCAAACTCATATTATCCTTAGCGCTATACTTAGCCTGTGCTGCTGCAAATAAAACAAAGAAAGATGCAACTAAGGCTAGTAAGGTTCTTTTTGTGTACTCCATTGTTGTAGGTTTTGATTTGACAGTACAAGATTAGCGCGCATTTCAAATGTGATAAATGATACATATCAGTAAAAAACCTGATTTAAATCATATTTCAACCTAGCACATAGAATCTTTAAACAAAGTATTGCAGTATACATTTTCGGAAATTGTATTTTCATTGTATGATTTCGCATACAACAAGCAAGCTTCTTGAAACACTAGCTCATTCAATACCAGAAGAGAGAATCAAAACAAGTTTAGTAGATAGAATGGCTTATGCAGGAGATGCAGGGTTTTATCACTTATTACCAAAAGCCATTGTGCAGCCATGCAACGAAAATGAGATCAACATATTGTTTGCAATAGCCAATAATTTTCAAACTCCACTTTGCTTCAGAGCAGCAGGCACTTCACTATCTGGACAAAGCATTACAGATGGTATTCTTGTTGATATTGGTAAACATTGGCGCGGCATTTCGCCCTTAGAAAATGGCAAACTCGTAAAGGTACAGCCAGGTATTATCGGCAGTATGGTAAATAACTTTTTAGCGCCCTATAAAACCAAGATCGGACCCGACCCATCCTCTATCAATGCTGCCATGATGGGTGGTATTCTTTCCAACAATTCATCCGGTATGTGTTGTGGTGTTGCCTATAATTCTTACCACACGCTTAAAACCATTAGGTTTATGCTTCCTGATGGGAATAGTTATGATACAGCAAATCAATTAGACTATACAAAGTTTATTGAAGAAGAACGCGCACTTGCAACACTATTAACAGAACAACGGCAACAAATACTCAGCAACTCGGATTTGCTGGACAAAGTGCGCCACAAATACAAAACCAAAAATACTGTTGGCTATAGTCTAAATGCCTTAATTGATTACGAACATCCGCTCGACATATTTGCGCATTTGCTCATTGGCGCTGAAGGCACGCTGGCATTCATATCAGAAGCGGTGATGCAGACCATCCCCGTTCAGCCGGCAACCGCTACGGCCATGCTCTACTTTCCCAATATTTACTCTGCCTGCGCAGCCATAGCACCATTGAATGCAACAGGCGCAGCAGTATTGGAACTAATGGATAGGGCTTCTTTGAGAAGTGTAGAGACCATGAAAGGCTTACCGGATTTCTTTACCACACTTCCGGAAACAGCTGCCTGCTTGTTATGTGAATATCAAGCAGAAGACATAACTGCATTGGAAATACAAATACAAAAAGCCGCATCGGTACTTGATGGATTAGCATTGTTACACCCAGCAGCTTTTACACGTGATCATCAGGAACGTGATTTCTACTGGAAAATCCGCAAAGGCATGTTCCCCAGCGTGGGTGCTGTTCGCGCAAGAGGCACTACCGTTATTTTAGAAGATGTTGCATTCCCAGTTGATCTTTTAGCTGATGCTGTTACTGCACTGCAGCAATTGTTTAAGAAATATGCTTACGACAATGCCATCATCTTCGGTCATGCAAAAGATGGTAATATCCATTTCGTAATTACACAGCTTTTGGATACACCTGAAGAAATTGATCGTTATGACAGATTCTTAAAAGAGATGGTGGACTTAGTCTTGCATGACTACAAAGGCACATTAAAAGCAGAACATGGTACCGGAAGAAATATGGCACCATTCGTAGAAGCAGAATGGGGTGGCGACTTGTATACCATCATGCAATCCATCAAAGCAACAGTTGATCCCAACAATATTCTTAACCCCGGCGTCATCATCAATACAGATAAGGATGCACATATCCGCCACTTAAAACAAATGCCTGTTGTAGAAGCAGAGGTTGATAAGTGTATTGAATGCGGCTATTGCGAACCACTTTGTCCCAGCAGAGATGTCACACTTTCGCCAAGACAACGCATCCAAGTAAGAAGGGCTTTGAAACAACTGGAAACAGCCGGTGATCAGTCGACCTACAACACACTATTAAAAGAATACCAATACGCAGGCTTAGACACCTGTGCTACAGACGGACTTTGCCAAGTAGAATGCCCAGTATACATCAATACAGGAGATCTGGTAAAAAGACTTCGTCGCGAGAACCACAGCAAAACAGCTAATCGAACTGCAGCATGGGTAGCCAGCAATTTTGGATTTGCAGAGCGCATGATTCGCATCGCACTCAAATCAGGTTCATTGGCGAATAAAATTTTTGGTGCTTCCTTCATGTATCGCTTCACTGGTTTATTACAGAAAATCAGCCCAAGCTTTCCACGCTGGTGGAATGAATTGCATCCTGCACCAAGCTTACCAAAGACAATTGCTGCCAATGCCGGTGTTGTGTATTTTTCTTCCTGCCTGCACAGAATGATGGGCAGTACAGAAAGCAAATCCATCCAGCAAACATTTATAGATGTCTGCAACAAAGCCGGCATAGAAGTATACTTGCCCAAAGATTTACCCGGTCATTGCTGCGGACAGGCTTTCAGCAGCAAAGGTTATCAGGATGCAGCCACCCTGATGGAAGAGAAAACCATCGATGCCCTGTTACGTTGGACAAACAATGGGGCTATACCTATGGTATGCGATTTTACTTCCTGCACTTATACCTTCCTGAAAAATCAAGCGCATTTATCAACAGCCTATCAGGAAAAATTCAGTCGCATTCAACTGCTCGACTGTATCGAATACCTGGAAACCAATGTAGCACCCAAACTACCCATTATGCGGAAAAAGCAACAAGTCAGCTTGCACCCCGCCTGCGCCGCCATCAAACTGAACTTGAGCAGGTCCATGCAGGCCACGGCAGCTATGTGCAGCGAAAAAGTGAATGTACCAGCTTATGCGGGCTGTTGCGGTATGGCGGGCGACCGAGGGTTTATTTTCCCCGAGCTTACCGAATCAGCTAGCGCCAAAGAATTAGCACATCTCGTTGATTCTGAGGGATATTTCAGCACTGCCCGCACCTGTGAAATGGCACTTAGCCACCATAGCGGCAGGCCTTATACCCACTTGGTTTACCTGCTGGATGAAGTAAGTAGCTAAGCTTTCATAGAAACAAGGCTGTTTCAGGGGTATTTGCTATACAAAAAACCCTACTTTTGCACCCCCAATCGGGAAGCGGATGTGGCGAAACTGGCAGACGCACTAGACTTAGGATCTAGCGCCGCAAGGCATGTAGGTTCGATTCCTATCATCCGCACAATTTTATAGCCGCAAGGCCAAGCAATTTATTATGGCAACGATTACAAGAGAGAACATCGGTCAGTTAACAGACAAACTGACCGTAACCGTGGGCAAGAACGATTATTTCGCCCGCTTTGAACAAAGCCTGAAGAAATACGCCAAAACAGCCAATATCCCGGGCTTCCGTAAGGGTATGGTTCCTGCCGGACTGGTAAAGAAAATGTATGGCCAGAGCGTATTTACAGACGAAGTACTGCGCACTGTAGAAACTGAACTAAACAACTATTTGAATAACGAAAAGCTGGAAATCTTTGCGCAGCCCCTGCCACTGGATAGTGATGCCCGTGCACTGGACCTGAACAATCCCAGCGATTATGTTTTCGCTTTTGAAATCGGCCTCAAGCCTGCTATCAATATCAACACCAATGGCATTAAAGTAACCAAGTATGAAATCGAGGTTACTGAAGCCATGATTGATGAAGAAGTGAGCCGCCTGCAGGTGCGTAATGGCAAAATGACAGAGCCCGAAAGTCTGGAAACAGAAGAGCATGTGCTGAACGTGAAATTCGTTGAAGCAGATGCAAATGGCAATGCAGTAGAAGGTGGTATCAACAAAGACAATTCTTTGCTGGTAAAATATTTTGCTGAAGGCTTCCGCAAGAATCTCTTAGGCAAGAAGAAAGATGATGTTGTTAGCCTGCAATTGAGCAAGGCTTTTGACGATAAAGAACTGGAAGTGATTCTGAGTGACTTAGGTTTAACTAAAGAAGATGCCGACAAGCATTTCAACTTGCAGATCACCAAAGTGGGTTTGGTAGAGAAAGCACCATTAGAAGAAGCACTTTTCTTAGCTACTTATCCTAATAAGGAAATCAAGACTGCAGAAGAGTTTCGTAATGAAGTGAAGGCGGAGATTGCTCGTTACTATGAGTCTCAGAGCCGCAACCAGATTCACGATCAGATTTATCACCACCTGATTGATCATACCACTATCGAATTACCTGAAGCTTTCCTGAAGCGCTGGTTGCAAACCGGTGGCGAAAAGCCTAAAACAGCTGAAGAAGCTGAGCAGGAATTCCCAACTTTTGCTAATCAGTTGAAGTGGACTTTGATCAGCAGTCAATTGATTGCTGACAACAACATTGAAGTAAATCCTGACGATATCAAGGCTTTCGCAAGACAACAATTGTTCAGCTATATGGGCGGACAAATCCTAGATGAAAACCAGCCATGGGTTGAAGATTATGTAAACCGCATGATGCAAGACCGTAAGTTTGTTGAAGACACTTACCACCGCGTAAGTACTGATAAGCTCTTCAGCACACTGGAAACATTGGTGAATGCTACACCTGAAAAGATCAGTGCTGAAGCTTTTGCAGAAAAACTGCACCACCACCATCATTAATTGAACACAACCAACATAGGCCCCGTCAAAATCTGACGGGGCTTTTTTATGTCTTTTCGTTTCTTTACAACATGAAACAACGCATCGATGTGATAGATAAAGTGCTGAACGCTTGCTACCAGCACAATCCAGATGCTTTGTTCATCATGAGCCTGATGCACCAATACGAGGAAAGGGGCAGCCTGAGCAGAAAACAATTGGAAGGGCTCTTCCTAAAAGCACAAAAGGTAAAAGACATGCCGCCCAATTGGCTAGCCACTTTAGAAGCCACCATCCTCAAAATGCCTGTAAGGGAGAAAGCAGCAGCAACACCATCCACTACTAAGCAAAATGAGCCTAGCAAAGAAGCCCAACTAATTGATCAATTATTGGCCAAGTATCCGCAACATAAGGCAGTACTTTTACTGCAACAAAAACTACAGAAATACCAATCGCTTACCCCACCGGAACAGACAGAGCTGGAACGCTTGGCCCGCCTTTTATTAAAGGCCTAACCTGCCCTTTTGGCGCATTTGATTCTTTGCACAGTATTTGCACCACTACAACCTAAACAGGTAAAACACTTATCTTCATCGCATAAATAATTTCTCATGAGTCTTGGACAAGAATTTGAACGGTTTGCGATCAAACACCGCAATATCAGCTCTGCAACACTGCACAATTATGGTAATCATATCACCAATCTAACGCCCTATATCATTGAGGAAAGACCACTGAATGTAGCCAGTATGGATGTATTCAGCCGATTGATGATGGACCGCATTATTTTTCTGGGTGAAGGCATCAACGACTATGTAGCCAATATCGTTACAGCACAGTTGCTTTTCTTGGAAAGCACCGACAGAACACGCGATATCCAAATGTATATCAACAGCCCTGGCGGCAGTGTCTATGCTGGTATGGGTATTTATGATACCATGCAATTCATCAGCCCCGATGTAAGCACCATCTGTACCGGCATAGCGGCTAGTATGGGTGCTGTATTACTATGTGCTGGTGTAAGCGGCAAACGTACTGCACTCAAGCACAGCCGCATCATGATGCACCAACCTAGTGGCGCTATTGGCGGTCAGGCAACCGATATCGAAATCACTGCACGCGAAATCAAAAAAATTAAGCAAGAACTGTACGAAGTCATTGCCAACCATTCCGGCAAAGACATTGAAACTGTTGCTGCGGATTGCGATCGCGATTTCTGGATGACTGCTGCGGAAGCAAAAGCCTACGGACTGGTGGATGAAGTATTACTGACCAATCCCAGAAAAGAAAAGAAATAATCAAAAGCATTGAACCATGATGACATCGAAATATTTTGTTGATCCTTTCAGAATGGACGACGAAGAAGAAAACAACAAAGAAGAGAAGCAAGAGCCAATGGGTGGTATGATGATGAAGAAGATGGAAAAACTCTTCTTCGAACGCCGCGCTGTTTATCTCTGGGGTGTTGTGGATGATAAGAGCGCAAAAGATGTAGTGTCTAAACTGCTCTTGTTAGAAGCTGATAAGCCGGGTGAAGAAATCAAATTATATATCAATAGTCCCGGCGGTGTAGTAACCAGCGGTATGGTGATGTTTGATACCATCAAACTAATCAGTAGTCCGGTAAGCACTATCTGTATGGGCTTAGCTGCTAGCATGGGTTCTATCCTGCTGAGCTGTGGTACCAAAGGCAGAAGATTCATCTTCCCGCATGGTGAAGTGATGATTCACCAGCCAAGTTTGGGTGGCTACTATCAAGCTACATCAGCTGATATTGAAATCCAGGCCAACCAGATTCGTAAAACCAAGGAATTGGGTGCCAAGATTCTGGCTGAGAATTGCGGTAAGACTGTAGACCAAATCATGAAAGATTTTGATCGCGACTATTGGATGGATGCCAAAGAAGCCGTTGAATACGGTATCGTTGATGGCATTATGGACAAGATCTAATTCCTAACTCATTGATACTGATGCCGGCTTTTGCAAGAGAGCCGGCATTTTTTGCCCCTGTAGTAGCATTACCACAGGCCATTCAGCCTTTTTAAGCAAAGCTTTGTAAACCGAAACTGTACTTTTGTACCTATGGCCAAGCAAAACCATTTACATTGTTCATTCTGCGGTAGAAGTCGCGATGAAGTAAAAATCCTCATTGCCGGACAGGAAGGACATATATGTGAAAACTGCGTTGAACACGCTCAGGAAATCATAGAGCAAGAATTAAACCTAAGACCAGATGGCGCTACTGGTGGTACGAATTTTAAGCTCACCGTACGCAAGCCCGCAGAGATCAAGAAATTTTTAGACGAATACGTGATCGGTCAGGACGATGCCAAAAAAGTACTATCTGTAGCTGTATACAATCACTATAAGCGTATCAATTACAAGCAGCAGGCTGATGATGTAGAGATCGATAAGAGCAATATCATCATGGTGGGCGAAACAGGTACAGGTAAAACCTTACTCGCAAAAACCATTGCCCGTTTATTGAATGTACCTTTTGCCATTGTGGATGCAACTGTATTCACGGAAGCAGGTTATGTAGGTGAAGATGTGGAGAGCATGCTCACACGTTTGTTGCAGAACTGTAACTACGATGTACAAGCTGCAGAACGTGGTATTGTGTATGTAGACGAGATTGATAAGATCGCACGTAAGGGCGACAATCCATCTATTACCCGCGATGTGAGTGGTGAAGGTGTACAACAAGGTTTGCTGAAAATGTTAGAAGGAACTGAAGTCTTGGTGCCACCACAAGGCGGCAGAAAACACCCAGAGCAGAAAATGGTGAAAGTAGACACCCGCAATATTCTCTTCATCTGCGGTGGTGCTTTCGATGGCATTGATAAAATCATTGCCCGCAGGGTTAACACCAATGCGATTGGATTCAATGTAAACAAAGACCTGCAGGAAGAACAGCGTAAAAATTTACTGCAGTTTATCAATGCCCAGGATTTGAAAAGCTTTGGCCTAATTCCGGAATTGCTGGGTCGTTTGCCGGTGGTTACCCACCTCGATCCTTTGGATACAGCCACTTTGCGCAGTATTCTTACTGAACCCAAGAACTCACTCATCAAGCAATACACACGCTTATTTGAGCTGGAAGGCATTGAACTGAAGATGGATAACGATGTACTCGACTTCATGGTAGAAAAAGCTATGGAATACAAATTGGGTGCACGTGGTTTGCGTAGTATCTGCGAAAGTATTTTTACTGATGCTATGTTTGAAATGCCGGGTACGGGCCAGAAGCAGCTGGATGTAACCATGGAATACGCCGCACAAATGTTTGGCAAGAGCAAACTCAACCTGCTGAAAGTAGCGTAAATAGATACCAATAAATTTTATACAAGCGATGGGCATAAGTTTCCATCGCTTTTTTATTTGTTGCAACTAATTTGCTGATGCAAAACTGATGATTATGAACGAACTGATTGAGCGTTTGTGCAAAGAAGCGGGAATCACCCCTGAGCAGGCGCAGAAGGCTGTGGCCGCTATCGCGGGATTTGTGAAAGAAAAGTTCCCCATGCTGGGCGGTGCGGTAGATAATATTTTCTCTGCTGGTGCCAGTCAGGATGATGCAGCTTAATCCCTACACTATCGTAGGGATTATTTTCCCAACACTTCTCTTGAAATCACTAGCTTCTGAATTTCAGAAGTACCTTCTCCAATGGTGCAGAGTTTAGCATCACGATAGTGCTTCTCTACTGGGAAGTCTTTGGTATAACCATAGCCACCAAAAATCTGAATGGCTTCTGTAGCTGTTTTTACAGCAACTTCACTAGCATAGTATTTCGCCATCGCACCTTCGCGTGTTACTTTCTCGCCACGATTTTTTCTGTCGCATGCCTGCCAAATCAATAAATCGCTGGCAGCAATTTCTGTCGCCATATCAGCGAGCTTAAAGCTGATGCCTTGGAAATTGGCGATAGGCTGATCAAACTGATGGCGCTCCTTCGCATATTGCAGAGCTGCTTCATACGCACCTTTGGCAATACCTGCAGACAATGCTGCAATAGAGATACGACCACCATCCAATATTTTCAACGCCTGACGGAAACCATCGCCTACTTCACCCAAACGCTGGCTGTCGGAAATTCTGCAATTATCGAAAATCATTTCAGCTGTTTCACTAGCACGCATGCCCAGCTTGTTCTCTTTTTTACCGCCAGTAAAACCAGGTGTACCTCGCTCTACAATAAAAGCAGTAGCATTACCGCTGGTTCTAGGCTCGCCTGTTCTACACATCACCACTGCCACATCCCCACTCTTACCATGCGTAATCCAGTTCTTGGTGCCATTGATGATCCAATGATCGCCATCACGCACGGCGGTTGTTTTCATATTACCCGCATCACTACCTGTGTTGGGTTCTGTTAAACCCCAAGCACCAATCCACTCTGCTGTAGCTAGCTTAGGTAAGTATTGACGCTTTTGCGCTTCATTCCCAAACAATAAGATATGTGCAGTACATAATGAATTATGGGCTGCTACACTCAGGCCAATAGAGCCACAAACCTTGGCGATTTCCTGGATAATGGCATTGTACTCGAAATATCCTAAGCCGGCACCACCGTACTCCTCAGGTACCAGCACACCCATCATGCCCAACTTACCCAGCTCTTTGAACACGTGCACGGGAAACTCCTGCGATTCATCCCATTCCATCACATAAGGCTTGATATGTTGCTGTGCAAAATCACGGGCTGTTTGCGCCACCTGAGCCGTCAGTTCATCCTGCAGAAAATTCATTGTCAATGGTTTAAATAGACGGAGGTTGCCAGTAACAAGCAATCGTTAAATCGGCAACCTCCTGAAAACAAACAATCGTTAGTTAGTTTCTCGGGAGCAAAAATAGGGGCTCTTTTGAAACAGCCAAATTTCTTTATGCGGAAAAATGTTAATCTGTATCCGTTTTTAAATACGGCAGTAATCGCGCCAGTATTTCCGGAGATACTTCCTTAATGGCTTTCAACTCCTCTACCGATTGGATAACGCCCTTCAACTGCCTAAATCGAATAATGGCTTCTGCCGTTGCCTTACTGCAATAGGGGTGCTGACTGAGTTGTTCTTTCGTGATTGTAGCTATGGACAATCGTTGATGTTTACCCAACTGTAGCATCAGCTGAGGACGAATTTGTTCAAACAATTGTTCATTAATGCCGCTCACTTCTTTCAATTGTTCTAGTGAGTAGAATCCACCTAACGCTTCACGATAGCGCACAATCCGCTCAGACAACACTTTTCCAATGCCCGGCAATTGCTCCAATGTTGCTGCATCTGCTGTATTCACATCCATTCGTGTTACTGGCTTTGTATCATTTCTCTGTACAGTGTAACTACCAGCCTGTTCTTGCATACCCGGAATCTGTACATATGGCACCAGCCTATCGGCATCTTCCGGTCTGAGTGTATAGATCTTTCGCAAATCATCGGGCTTTCGAAAGCGACCACCTTTGTTTCGATAATTAATGATGGTTCGTGCTGTTCTCAGCGGCAATCCTAAACGCACAAAACCCTCTTCATCCAATGTATTGGGATCAAATGCAAACAGTTGAACCGGTACATTGGCTGCAAGCCCAGCGCTTAATGATGCCGGCGTATACTTATCACTATTGCCATTGTCTTCTTGCAATTGCTTCACCACAGCCAATAATTCCACATCCGTTAAAGGTGGATCACGCTTTACCTCATAGAAATAAGGCCATGCATAAAAGCCCCCTGTTATCAATAAGAGTACAATCAGCGCATTGCGCTCGCGCTTAGAGCAATAGAAATAATCGCGAATGATCCTTTTCAGCATAACACAAGGTTTGCTTCAAAGGAGGCTAAACATGGAGTTGTAAACCATCGTAAGCCAGATGAATACCTGCAGGTAATTCACGACTTACATCTGCGTATTTACCTAACTGGTGACTGATATGCGTGAAATAAGCTTCCGGTACACCAAGGTCTTGTACTAAAGTTACTGCTTCACTTAATGTAAAGTGTGAGAGGTGCGGCTCTCTGCGTAAAGCATTTACAACCATCAGTTTTGAGCCGCGCACTTTTTCCAACTCATCAGCATCAATTCTGTTGGCATCTGTGATATAAGTAAAATCACCAAAACGAAAACCATAGACTGGCATCTTTAAATGCCATACCACAATCGGTAACACCGGAATATCACCAATATAAAACGGCTGCTCATCAATGGTATTCAGATTCAGTTCCGGAACGCCGGGATATTTGGTATCAGAAAAAGCATAATAATACTCTCTGCGCAATGCTTCTTCCGTTAAGGTATTAGCATATATGTCCATGCTTTTCTGCTGGATATAATTGTACGCACGCACATCATCCAAACCAGCAATATGATCTTTATGTGGATGCGTAAACAGAACCGCATCCAGTTGTTTATTCTGTATGCGCAACATTTGATAGCGAAAATCAGGTGTTGTGTCTACAACGAAAGTGGTAGTTGATGATTGTACCAGAATGCTGGTACGCAAACGCTTGTCGCGCGCATCATCAGACTTGCAAACAGCACAATCACATGCCACCATGGGCACACCTGTGCTAGTGCCAGTTCCTAAAAATGTAATGGTGAGTGGCGGACAATTCACACCGCTAAAGTAACAATAAAACAGGCTTACGCTACTGCTGAATGCTTGATCACTTCATCATAGAGTTTCTGACTCTCATGTGTAAGTTTATCAAATTCAATATTGAGCTGAGGAATCAATTCTAGCAAAGTATTGATTCGACCTTCTACGTTGAGGAATTTATTGAGCACCACAACTCTTCTAGCCTCCAGTAAACACCAGCCGCTTTGGAAAGTGCCACGCTCATAGCGAACCACATAATCAGATTCGCCCAAAATATCTTCCAGCTTATCTAAAGTGCCTTGTGTGTATTTCATAGTTGCTTACTCCTTTTGGAATAATCGGTACGAACCCAAAAATAAGCGGGATGCGGGTTTACACGCAGGCGAATTATCCACAAGACCTGCTTAAATAGCCGTTTTTGAAGCCATTTTGATGACAGGGATTATCATTTCTTCTAAACTCACCCCTCCATGCTGAAAGGTATTGCGGTAATACTGCACAAAATGGTTGTAATTGTTGGGATAGCAGAGATAACCATCTTCCTTGGCGAAAATATACGACGAGTTGATGCCCGGCACCGGCAACCCTGCTTCCTTAGGATCTCTAAATGCCAACACTTCCTTGGGCTCATAATTCAGGTTACGGCCATGCTTGTAACGCAAATTGGCTGTAGTCTGTTTATCGCCCTGCACTTTGTACGGCGTATTCACCCGCACACTACCGTGATCTGTTGCCAAGACAATCCGAACAGGCTTATCTGCAATTTTCTTCAACGCTTGGTGAAGCGGACTATGTTCAAACCAACTCTTGGTTAAACTGCGATAACTGGTTTCATCTGCGACTAGCTCTTTCAGCACTTCCATTTCTGTGCGGGCATGACTAAGCATGTCTACAAAATTGTAGACAATCACGTTCAATTCATTGCCTAGCAAATTGTGCACGTTATTCACCAATTGCTGTCCATCTGCATGATTCAGCACTTTCGTATAACTCATACGAACATCATCCTTCTTCAATCGCTTCAGTTGTGCACGCAGAAACAATTCTTCGCTAAGATTCTTTCCACCTTCATCGTCATCGTGCTTCCACTCATTGGGAAATTGCTGATGGATTTGCAGTGGCAACAACCCTGCACAAATCGCATTTCTGCTGTACTGTGTAGCGGTAGGCAAAATGCTGAAGAAAGTTTCTTCTTCCAAAATGCGGAAACTATCAGCAAAAATGGGCTGAATGGCTTTCCATTGATCGAAGCGCAGATTATCTATCAGGATAAAAAAAGTAGATACCCCTTTCTCTACATGTGGTAAAACCTTGTACTGCATCAACTGATGACTCATCACCGGTGCATCAGCCGCTTTGTTATTAATCCACTCTGCATAATGTTTGCTGATGTATTTGAAGAAAGCTGTATTGGCTTCATCTTTCTGCGATTGCAATACTTCCCGCATTTCCGGACTATCACTCTTCTCCATCTCCAGCTCCCAATACACCAAACGCTGATAAATTTCTGCCCATTCTTTATGACCAGGATTATCCTGCAAAGCCATAAACAAATCACGAAACTGTTGCTGATACGCAGTATTGGTTTTTTCCGACACTAGCTTTCTGTTCTCTAGAATTTTTTTCAAACTCAGCAACACCTGATTGGGATTTACAGGCTTGATGAGGTAATCGGTAATCTGACTACCAATAGCTTCATTCATCAAATTTTCTGTTTCATTACGCGTAATCATTACCACAGGCAAATGCTGCCGCACTGCTTTAATACGCGTTAATGTTTCCAAGCCAGTAATACCGGGCATGCTCTCATCGAGCAAAACCACATCAACGTGATTCGCTTGAACAAAATCCACCGCATCAAATCCATTAGTGAAAGTGGTAACCGTATAGCCCTTACTTTCCAAAAAAAGTTTTTGAGACTGCAGGCTGTCGATTTCATCATCTACCCAGAGAATGTTGGCATTACTCATATCGTGAATGTACTTGAAAGATTGGGTAGTATTGGGCTATAGGCGCTGTTTGTTCAAAAGTATCGGATCGGTGTTGAAATTGTACATTTGTTCACTGCTTTAACAAAGCCTCAACAGCATGACCGCGAAAAGAAAGATCATCAACGACCCAGTGCACGGATTTATCACCATTGATCATCCCTTGCTGTTTCGCATCATCACCCATCCTTATTATCAGCGTTTAAGACGTATTCACCAGATGGCTATGGCTTACCTGGTTTATCCCGGTGCTGTCCATACCAGGTTGCATCATTCATTGGGTGCTTATCACCTTATGTGCAATGCCGTTACAGAGTTGAAAGCAAAAGGCGTGGCTATTACTGATGAAGAGGCTTTGGCAGCCAAGGCTGCGATTTTATTGCACGATGTAGGTCACGGACCATTCTCACATGCACTGGAACATGTATTGATCAAAGACGTGCATCACGAAACCCTGAGCCTGCAGATTATGCAAGCCATGAACCAAGAGTTTGATGGTGCACTAGATATGGCCATTGCCATTTTCACCGATCAATACCCCAAAAAATTCCTGCATCAACTCATCAGCGGGCAGTTGGATGTGGACCGATTAGACTACCTCACGCGCGACAGCTTCTTTACCGGCGTGAATGAAGGCGTTATTGGCTACGACCGTATTATTAAAATGTTGGTGGTGCATGAAGGGCAATTGATGGTGGAAGAAAAAGGTATCTACAGTATTGAGAAATTTTTAGTTGCACGCAGATTAATGTATTGGCAAGTGTATTTGCACAAGACGGTATTGGCTGCAGAGAAAATGCTGGTGCATATTCTGGATAGAGCCAGGAAACTGGTTGCATTAGGTGATACGGAGGTCGCAACCGGCGGTGCCCTAGATTATTTCTTCTTTACTTACACAGGTAAAATGGATGCTTTTGCCTTAGCAAAATTCTGCCTGCTCGATGATGCGGATATTAGTTTTGCAGTAAAGAAATGGGCAAACCATTCTGACATCGTACTCAGCCAACTATGTACGATGTTGCTCAACAGAAGTTTACTTAAAATCACTATTTCACCAACACCTCCGGATCCAGTGCTAGTGCAGTCATTACAAGAAAAAGCTGCGCAGCAATTGGGCATTTCGATGGAAGATGCTGCCAACTTTGTCTTTACCGGTGATGCAAGCAACACGATGTATCAAACAAAAGACGAGCGCATCAATATTTTGTATCGAGATGGCAGTGTGAAAGATATCTCAGAAGTAGACAATGCCCTGATACAGCAAAACCTCTCGGCACCCGTTAAAAAATTCTACATTTGTTCATTGCGGTAAGCTGCCGCAACCCTGTCACTAATCAGCATTTATGCAATTTACAGCTGCGCAGATCGCCATGATGACTGGCGGACAAGTTGAAGGCGATGCACAAGCATCTGTTGCCTCATTTGGTAAAATTGAAGAAGCCCGTCCCGGACAATTGGCCTTTTTGGCTAATCCAAAATACGAGGAATACCTCTACACTACTCAGGCATCAATAGTTATTATTCATGCCGGTTTGGCACTTAAGCAGCCTATTACAGCAACCTTGATTCGTGTGCAAGACCCTTATTCTGCTTTCGCTTCGCTGATGGCCAAGTATCAGGAATTACAAGCCCAGCAGCTCAGCGGTATTGAGCAACCTTCTTTCATCGCAGATAGCGCTACTATTGGTAACAATGTGTATATCGGCGCTTTTGCTTACATCAGCAAACAAGCGAGTGTTGGCGATGGCAGCAAAATTCATCCTGGCAGTTTTATTGGAGAGAGAGTGAAGATTGGCAAAAATGTGGTGGTGAATGCAGGGGTAAAAATTTACCACGACTGTGTGATTGGTAATGATGTGATTATTCATGCAGGTGCCGTGGTTGGCAGCGATGGATTTGGTTTTGCACCGCAGGCCGATGGCACTTATCAGAAAGTGCCACAAATGGGCAATGTAGTGGTAGAAGATCAAGTAGAAATTGGCGCCAATACCACTATCGACCGCGCTACCATGGGTTCTACCATCATCCGCAAAGGTGTGAAACTGGATAACCTCGTGCAGATCGCCCATAATGTAGAGATTGGACAAAGCACCGTAATCGCCGCACAGGCCGGCATTAGCGGCAGCACCAAAGTGGGTAAATACGTTATGATTGGTGGACAGGCCGGACTTGTTGGCCATATCTCCATTGCTGATAAAACCCGTATCAACGGAAAAAGCGGCATCACAAAGAGTATTAAGGAACCGAATACTGCGGTGAACGGTAACCCGGCATACGACCACACTTCCTTCCTTCGTTCTCAGGCGGTTAGCCGAAACCTGCCCGAACTGGAGCGCAAAGTGAAGGAATTAGAAAAGCTGGTAGCCCAGCTGCAGGCAGAAAGATTGAACGCCTGAAATTCGTCCCGCCCCATTGTTTAACTTATTTTTGCTGACTTACGATGCGACAAAGCTGCAATAGCGGCTAATTTCGCATCTCTATTCATTGATTATCAGTTTAGTACAACTCTTAGGCATGGACAAACACTTCAATCCCGATATGCAGCATACCCTGGCCAGCTCGGTGAGCATTAGCGGTACAGGTCTGCACACGGGTATTTTGGTAGATATGACGCTGAAACCAGCCAATCCCGGATTTGGCATCCATTTTCAGCGTATCGATCTGCCCAATCAACCCATTATTAAAGCCGATTGTGATCTGGTAACTGATACCAGTCGCGGCACAACCTTACAGGTTGGCGATGCCAAAGTAAGCACTGTTGAACACGTATTGGCTGCACTAGTAGGTATGGGGGTTGATAACTGCCTGATTGAATTGAACGGACCTGAGATCCCCATCATGGATGGTAGCTCTATGCCTTTTATTGAACTGATTGAAAAAGCTGGTGTACTGGAACAAGAAGCAGCAAAAGCTTGGTACAGTATCGATGAAAACATCTTTCATTACGACGAAGGCAAGCGCGTAGAAATGGTAGCCATGCCCGCTATGGATTACCAAATCACTACGCTAATTGACTTTAATAGCCCAGTTTTGGGTACCCAACACGCCGGTTTAAAAACCATGCGCGATTTCAGAAATGAGATTGCCCCATGCAGAACCTTCTGTTTCCTGCATGAGTTAGAAATGTTACTGGATAACGACCTCATCAAAGGTGGTGATATCAATAACGCCATCGTGGTGGTGGATAAGCCGGTAACAGATGATGAAATGACCCGCCTTGCAAAGATTTTCAAGCGCGAGAAAGTGGAAGTGAAGAGTGAAGGCTACTTGAATAACCTCGAACTGCGCTTCCCTAATGAACCAGCAAGACATAAACTCTTAGATGTAGTTGGTGATTTAGCCTTGATAGGCTATCCAATCAAAGCGAGAATCATTGCCAACAGACCAGGCCATAGCACCAACGTAGAGTTTGCAAAGAAGATCAAGCAATACATTAAGAAGAATAAGCATGTAAAGGACGTACCTGTGTACGATCCAATCATGCCACCAGTATACAATCTGGAAAAGATTGAAAAAACACTGCCACATAGATTCCCCTTCTTATTGGTCGATAAGATTACTGAGTTAACCGACAAGCATATTGTTGGTATCAAGAATGTAACCTTCAACGAGTGGTTCTTTCAGGGACATTTTCCCGGTAACCCAGTAATGCCCGGTGTATTACAAGTAGAAGCGTTAGCACAGACAGGCGGTATTCTTGCCATCAATGCAATGCCGGAGGGACAATACGATACGTATTTCCTAAAAATTGATAATTGTAAATTCAAGCAGAAAGTGGTGCCCGGTGATACCATGATTCTGAAACTAGAAATGACTGCGCCAATCCGCCGCGGCATCTGCGAAATGCACGGCTCTGTGTATGTGGGTGGCAAAGTGGCTACCGAAGCCGATCTGGTTGCTCAATTAGTTAAACGCGGATAACCCAACAACCCGCATCAACCTCATTTATGACACATCCTTTTACCTATATAGATCCTAACGCAAAAATTGCGCCCAACGTTAAAATTGATCCCTTCACAGTGATCCATGGCGATGTTGTTATCGGCGAAGGAACTTGGATTGGTAGTAATGTAACCATCATGGATGGTACACGTATAGGCAAGAACTGCCGCATCTTCCCTGGTGCTGTATTGGGTGCTATTCCGCAGGACCTGAAGTTTAGCGGTGAAAAAACCACTGCAGAAATTGGCGACAATACCACCATCCGTGAATTTGTAACCATCAACAGAGGTACCAACGACAGAGGTAGAACCAAAGTAGGTAGTAATTGCTTAATTATGGCTTATAGCCATATTGCACACGATTGCATCATCGGCAGTAATTGTATCATCAGCAATAGCTCTCAGATTGCAGGTCACGTAACCATGGGCGACTGGGCCATCATTGCCGGCGTCTGTGCCGTTCACCAATTCGTGAATATTGGTCAGCATGCTTATATTGGTGGAGGTAGCTTAGTGAGTAAGGATGTACCGCCTTATATTAAAGCAGTACGTACTCCTTTGAGCTATGGCGGTGTAAACAGTGTTGGTTTGAAGCGCAGAGGTTTTACGCACAATCAGATCAATCATATTCTAGACATCTATCGCATCATCTACAACAAAGGCATGAACACTTCTCAAGCTTTGGAATACATTGAAGAAGAAGTGAGCGCCAGCGACGAGCGTGATGAGATTCTGACCTTTATTCGTGAGAGCGGGCGAGGCATTATCAAACGCTTCACCAAGGGCGCAACAGACGAAGATTAATTCAGCATGATCAAGATCAGCTTAGCCGATGCAGGTAAACGATTCAACAGGGAATGGATCTTCCGCAGGTTAAGTTATGCATTTGAACAAGGACAATCCTATGCCATCATCGGAGCCAACGGCAGTGGTAAAAGCACTTTACTACAAGTGATTGCCGGTGCCATGAACCCCAGCGAAGGAATATGCACCTACACCATTCAAGGAAACAATATAGACGGAGAAAATACCTACCAGCACATCTCTATTGCTGCGCCTTATTTGGAGTTGATTGAAGAAATGACCGCAAAGGAGTTCCTGAATTTTCATCAGCAGTTCAAACCTTTTCAACACGGCTTCACCACTGATCGAATTCTTAAAACGATCAATATGCAGCATGCCGCAGATAAACAAATACGCTACTATAGCAGCGGCATGAAGCAGCGCATCAAACTAGCCCAAGCCATTTTTACAGATACCCCTGTATTGTTATTAGATGAGCCTTGCACCAATTTAGACCAACAAGGCTATGCTTTGTATCATCAACTTATTCGTGATTTCTGCGCCAACAAACTGATCATCGTTTGCAGCAATGATGTGCAGGAATACGACTTCTGTATCCACCAGCTCAATATCATGCAATACAAGCAAGCCTAATCATTACAGGCTTATTTGTACATTTAAGCATGAAAAACCTGTTACTCATTTGCTTACTCTTACCCACATTAATGCAGGCGCAATCCAAATCTGCATTCGTTCAGGTAAAGGATCAACAATTCATACTCAATGGTTCCAGCTATACTTTCTTAGGCACCAATTTTTGGTACGGCCATCACTTAGGTGCTTATGATACAGGAAGATTGATTAGAGAATTGGACCGACTTGCCTCAATGGGTGTAAAGAACTTGCGCATCTTAGGTAGCAGTGAAGGACCTGATGATGAACCATGGCGGATGTCGCCCGCATTACAAACCAAGCCAGGCGTGTACAACGAAGCATTGCTGAAGGGTATGGACAAACTGCTGGTTGAAATGCGTAAGCGAAACATGAAAGCAGTAGTAGTCTTAAATAATTTCTGGCCATGGAGTGGTGGCATGGCGCAGTATCGTGTTTGGGTAAACAACACATTGCATATTCCTTATCCCCCACCGCAGCCTTACGGCGATTGGCATCGATACCAAGTATTTGCAGCACTATTTTACAAAGAACCCGAAGCCATCACGCTCTTTCACAACCATGTGAAGTTCATGGTTGAAAGAGTGAATAGCATTTCTAAAACTGCTTACAAGAATGACCCAACGATTATGAGTTGGCAATTGTGTAATGAACCAAGAGGCATGCGCCAAGTAGAAGCTTTCAGAGAATGGATCAACAGTACGGCACAACTAATTAAGTCCATCGATAAAAATCATCTTGTCTGTGCAGGTGTTGAGGGCGAAACCAATGATGCTGCTTATGCAGGTATGGATGTAATTAAAGATGCGAGTTCTCCTTTCATTGATTATACCACTGCGCATCTATGGGTACAAAACTGGAACATTTATGATCCAAACAGGCATGAGCTCACTTATAGAAACACTGTTAAATACATGCAGGAATATATCCGTAAACATGTTGCACTGGCAGCTAAATTGAATAAGCCATTAGTGTTGGAGGAGTTTGGCCTTGGTCGCGACAAAGGCAGCATGGATTTTGCAGCAGATGTAAAAGTGCGTGACAATTATTACGGCAAGGTTTTTGAAGAAGTTGCACAGTTGATTCAAAGCAATAGTGCGTTACGTGGCGTGAACTTTTGGGCTTGGGGCGGAGAAGGAAGGCCAGCTCAATCTGGCGGATATTGGAAAAAGGGTGATGCGTATATCGGTGATCCACCACATGAGCAACAAGGCTGGTATAGTGTGTATGACACCGACAAAAGCACCATACAGTTAATTGGCACACATGCGGCAAAAATCAACTCGCAAAACTAACCATGCGCACACTGATACAAAAGCAATGGCATCTTTTCTTGTTCGCAGGCATTGGTGCTGCCTGCATCATTGCAATGGGCAAACAATCTGGCATGGGCATATCACCTGATTCTGTCTTCTATATTGAAGCAGCCAAGGAATTAATACAAGATCAAGCATTAGAAGACTTCAATCATCTACCACTTGTTGATTTTCCTGCAGGCTATCCATTACTACTAGCTTTCGTTTCATGGATCACCCAAACTGATCCGCTAGTATTCAGTACGATATTCAACGCCCTTTTATATGCATGCTTTATATTCTTGAGTGGCCGACTCACACAAAAATTCTTTCCTGAAAAAACATGGCTGCAAATAGCTGTACTAGGCTGCTTGGTGGTTAGTCCGGCTATGATCGAAATCTATGCCATGCTATGGTCAGAAACAAGCTTTCTGCTATTGCTAATCCTATTTTTTCTTGTGATGGGCAAAGCATGTGCAGCCAAAAATCAACAAAACTGGTGGATACTCGCAACCATCATTGCAGGTTATGCAGCACTCACTAGATATGCGGGTATCACCATCATTGCAACAGGCTGTTTAATTGTTTTGCTGCAATCAGATTGGAAAAAAGGTTTACGCAATAGTATCTTATTTGGTTTGATTGCTTCGCTACCACTTACGATCAACCTCATCCGCAACAAAATACATACGGATACATTTACTGGTTTGCGTAAGCCTGCAACTACTAGTATTACAGACAATCTTGGTTTCACATTCGATACCATAGAACAATGGCTATTCCTACCTGTCAAAAGCCCTGCATGGATAACAGGCAGCATTATTTTACTACTTATTGTAAGGGGCTTATTCTTTCGGAGAAAAGACGCTTATGGTAAAATCATGTACAGCTTCACGCTAGTCTATGCAGCTTTTATGATCATCTCTGCCAGCACAAGCAAACACGAACAGCTCAACAGTAGATTACTGGCAGCAATGCTGCTACCGGTTTTACTAGTGGTGTTCGATACAATTTATCAATTGCACCAACGCAAACGCATTTCTGCTTTTATCGCAGGTAGCTTGATTGTCGCCATCAGTATTTCCTGGCAATACAAATTTTATCCCATCAATTGGGAAACATGGGATGGCGTAAAAGATGCAGGTGTACCTGGCTACCGCGAACAGATGTGGGGGGAAATGGAGATTGTTCAATATCTGCAAAAACACAAACAAGATTTTCAACCTGCAGATTCTATCTATGCCAACGCACATGATGCCGTACATTTTCTATCAAGCATCTATAGCCGACAATTACCACAAAAAGAATTTGGCTGGCAGATCAACAGACTGAAAAACTTGCCTTGCGGATATATTATCTACATCAGAGATGCAGATAACCCAGAGTTAATTTCACTGGATAGTATCAGACAGTTTAAACAACTAATGCCTGTTGTACAATTTGAAGATGGCGCACTCTATCGCTTCTGCGACAGCAAGAAACAATGAGACTAGCCTCTGCTGGCAATCAGCAGATTCAAGTCTGTATATTTTAAATCGAACTTCTGACTGATGTAAAAATCAGTCAAAGCACCTTTGAACATGTAAATACCTTCGCGAAGGTTGAAGTCGTGCCATACTTTTTCTTCCATACCACCTTCGTCACTGATTTCCAGCAATAAAGGCATTAAGACACTACTAATGGCCTGACTGGCAGTGCGTGCGAAGCCACTTGGAATATTGGGTACACAATAATGAATCACATCATGCTGCACAAAAGTGGGATTTTCATGACTAGTCAATTCACTGGTTTCAAAACAACCACCACGATCTATCGCCACATCAATGATGATACTACCGAGGCGCATAGCAGCAACCATTTCTTCCGTTACTACCACAGGCGCTCTGCCAAACTCATTACTCAACGCACCTACAGCTACTTCACAAGTCTTCAATTGCTTAGCGAGAATACGTGGCTCCAACACACTCGTCCAAACACGCTGACCGAGATTATTCTGTAATTGCTTTAAACGATACACATTGTTGTCAAAAACCTTTACACTCGCACCGAGTGCTAAGGCGTTTCTTGTTGCAAACTCACCTACAATACCCGCACCAATAATCACCACTTTGGTTGGCGGAATACCACTGATACCGCCCAACAATACACCCTTGCCTTTATTGAAACTACTTAGGTACTGACCAGCAATCAACATCACCGCACTACCGGCAATTTCACTCATGCTTCGCACAATGGGATAAGTGCCGCTAGCATCCTTCATATTCTCATAGCTTAGCGCAGTGATGCGCTTCTCCATCATTTTCTCGATATGCTCTTTCTTAAGTGCCGATAAATGTATGGGCGAAATGATGGTTTGATTCAACTGCAACAGGGGTAAATCTTCTTCCACCACAGGGGCGCTCTTAGAGAGAATAGGCGCCTTCATCACTTCTGCTCTATCGTAGACAATCTTCGCACCAGCTTCTGCATATTCTTTATCAGTATAATGACTAGACGCACCTGCATTATGCTCAACCGTTACTTCGTGACCATTGCTAACCAGAACACTCACTGCATCAGGAATCAGCGAAACACGGTTTTCCTGAAAAGCAATCTCCTTAGGGATACCGATATGTAGCTTGGCACCATGCGGTTTGATATCCAAGGTCTCTTCCAAAGTTTCGTAACTAAAGGAGGTACTAATCATAGGTTTATTTGCAGCCATGGTGTTGCGGTTCAGGTTTGGGTGTCAATAAAATTAACTGATTTCAGTCAGACGTATAGATTCTTCTGGTCTGCGCATCCAGCACTTCAATATGTATGTGCAGCGTATCCTCGGGTAAAAGCTCAGGTGCTTTTTCAGGCCATTCTACCAAACAAAGTGCACCTGAATCCAATGCAGCACCTACTCCGGCAGCATCTGCCTCTTCTGTATCGGCAAGACGATACCAATCCATATGCAAAATGGTTTGTGCCCTACCCTTGTATTCGTTGATAATGGCGAATGTGGGACTGGTAACAGCTTCAGCTACCCCAAGTTCTAAACATAATGCATGGATAAACGTGGTTTTACCAGCTCCCATAGGTGCATGAAATGCCCAAACCTTATGTTGTTGGTGGTTTTTCCAAGCAGCTGCTACCACAAAACGCAACTGATCATGCGTAAAAATCATATCCATGGCACGAAGATAACTCAGTACCTGCCGCTTTTGAATCGTAGATGCAGAAATATTGTCCCATTCTCGAAAAGCCCTGCTGCCCAATGCTTGGTACCTTTATGATGAAAAGGATATGTTATGGAAAAAGTGAGCTGGAAGGTTAACGGCATGGATTGTACCAATTGTGCGCTGACCATACACAAATACTTAGAGCAAAAAGGTCTGCAACAGGTGAAAGTGAACTTCATTGGTGGAGATGTAAGCTTTCAGATCAACGAAACCTTGTCAAAAGAAGAGATTGCCAAAGGCATCAACAAACTTGGTTATGAAGTAGAAGCTGCTGAAATTCCTGCAGCACCTAAAAAGAAATTCTGGTTTACCAACCACTTACAACGTTTTTGGTTCTGCTTCGTGTTTACAGCACCACTTATGTTACACATGATTCCGGGTCTGCACATTCACTGGTTGATGGATCCTATCGTGCAACTATCACTAACCATACCAGTATATATCGTGGGTATGGAATTCTTTGGCAGAAGTGCTTTTCATAGCCTAACCAAGGGCGTACCCAACATGAACGTACTGATAGTGATTGGTGCTACTGCCGCATTTGGCTATAGCTTGTATGGCACCATGATTGGTGAAGCGGAAAAATATTTGTTCTATGAAACAGCTGCCACCATCATTACGCTGGTATTCATGGGCAATTACCTGGAAGATAGATCTGTACAGACCACACAGGCTGCCTTAAGAAAATTAGCGGTTAGTCAGAAAGTGATGGCCAACATGATTGCTTATGATGATCAACATCAGGAGCATGTATTTCCGGTAGAAAGCACGCAATTAAAAGTAGGCGATTTGGTTTTAATCCGTACAGGCGAGCCCGTACCAATGGATTGTAAGATTCTCTGGGGCGATGCGAGTGTGAATGAAGCCATCATTACAGGCGAGAGCATTCCGGTTGAGAAGAAAATGAATGACACTTTGATTGGTGGCTCTATCATTGAAAACGGGCAAGTAAAAGCATATGTAACCGCTGTAGGTGAAGACACTGTATTGAGCAATATTTTACGTCTGGTCAAAGATGCGCAAACAGAAAAACCACCTGTACAGTTATTGGCAGATAAGATCAGTGCCATTTTTGTTCCAACTGTTGTGAGTATTGCGTTGGTCACATTGGCCATCAATTATTTCTTTACAGACCATGGCTTTACCGAAAGCTTGCTGAGAAGCATTGCCGTCTTAGTGATTGCCTGCCCTTGTGCGATGGGCTTGGCTACTCCTGCTGCGGTTGCAGTGGGCTTGGGCCGTGCTGCACGCAATGGTGTATTGTTTAAAAACGCAAAAAGCCTGGAAGTATTTAAAGATGTAAAGCAGGTAGTGTTTGATAAAACCGGCACCTTAACAACAGGCAAGTTTCGCATTGCTGCTTTTCACACCACGATTGATGAAACCGATTTCAAGCGCATCGTTGCTTCAATGGAGAAATATTCCAATCACCCTATCGCCAAGTCTATTACCAGCGAATGGAAAATTAAACCAGATATCCGCTGGTCTGTCATTGATGAGTTAAAGGGTATAGGCATGCAGGCTACAGACAAGGAAGGCAACCAGTTTATTGCCGGCTCTTATAAAGCAGTTGCCTCCTTAACCAATGAAGAAAATCACAATATCTACGTCACAAAAAATGGCGAACTCATTGGCTGGGTAGATATGCAGGATGATATTCGCGAAGAAGCAAAAGTGATTGTAGGTAATCTGCATCAAATGGGTATCAAAACCATTTTGTTGAGTGGTGATAAAATGGATAAATGCCAACAGGTAGCCAAGCAATTGGGTATTGACGAAGTGATTGCAGAACAAACACCTGAGCAAAAACTGGCCAAGATTGCCGAGCTAAACAGTATTGCACCGGTAGCCATGGTAGGCGATGGCATTAATGATGCACCAGCATTAGCGAAAGCAACTGTGGGTATCTCATTAAGCGAAGCATCGCAACTAGCCATGCAAAGCGCACAAGTAGTACTAATGAACCATGGCTTGAAAAATCTGCCACTATCATTAGGCCTCGGTAAGCATACTTATCTCACTATCAAACAAAACCTATTCTGGGCCTTTGCATACAATATTGTGGCGATTCCAGTAGCGGCATTTGGTTTTCTCAGTCCAACATTCGGCGCTTTGATTATGGGCTTAAGCGACGTGGTACTAGCTGTAAATAGTGTGCGTTTGAATTGGAAAAAAGTGGTTTAATTGCAGCAATACATGCATGCATCACCCACCAGCATATTAGCCAAGTACTGGGGCCACAAAACCTTCAGAGGTAACCAGCAGGCAATTATTGATGCTGTACTCCAAAATCAGGATGTATTGGCGCTCTTGCCAACTGGCGGTGGTAAGTCTATCTGCTTTCAGGTACCCGCTATGCTAAAAGAGGGCGTAACCCTGGTGATTAGCCCACTTTTAGCATTGATGAAAGATCAGGTCAATTCATTGAAAGAGAAAGGCATTACAGCTGCCGCCATTCATAGCGGCATGAAATACACTGAAGTAATTGATACTTTAAAGCAAACGGCTGCAGGTAAATTCAAGTTATTATACGTTTCCCCTGAACGTTTGGAATCCAAACTATTTCAGGATTATGCAGATTTGCTGAACATCAGTTTGATTGCAGTGGATGAAGCACATTGTATTTCACAATGGGGCTATGATTTCAGACCTGCTTATTTACGCATCAAGATATTACGCAATTGGCTACCTAATGTGCCATTGATTGCACTGACAGCTACGGCCACACCAACAGTACAAGAAGACATTTGCACGCAACTGCAGATCCCCAAAGCAAACAGATTTGTACAAAGCTTTATCAAGCCACAGTTGTCTTTCTCAGTTAACCAGGTAGAAAGCAAGATCAACAGGTGCATTGATATTCTCAGTAAGCTTTCTGGTTCAGCCATCATCTACTGCAACAGTAGAAGACAAACCCAACAAGTTGCCCAGCTCTTAGGTATGCAGCAAATGAAAGCGGCTTACTATCATGCAGGGCTTAGCCACGAAGAAAGAAATTTTGTACAAGAGCAATGGCTAAGTAATGAGATCAGGGTAATTGTCTGTACCAATGCGTTTGGTATGGGTATCGACAAGCCGGATGTGCAATTGGTGATTCATTATAATTTGCCTGATTGCTTGGAGAACTATTACCAAGAAGCGGGCCGTGCAGGACGGGACGGAAAACGCGCTTATGCTGTAGCATTGTACCAACCAGAAGATATTCGTACACTGCAACAATTACCCGAACAACGCTATCCACCTGTTAGTGTCATCAAGCATGTATATCAGTGCATTGCTGATTATGTACAATTGCCCGTTGGCTTGGGCGAAGGCGGACGTTTTGATTTTGATTTGCAACAATTCACCGAACGCTTTCAACTAGATAATTCCACCACTGTACAGTGTTTGAAAACATTGGAGCAGGAAGGACATATCTTGTTGACAGAAGGCGGGTTGATTCCATCCAAATTGGTGTTTACAGCTGATAGAGAATTATTGGAATCAATAGAAAGTGGTTACCCTAATTTGGATCCACTTGTGAAAACACTATTGCGCACTTACGAAGGTATTCTGCATCATCCTGCATCTATTTTTGAACGACAACTTTCTAACCTCCTTCGCAGCAATGCTGTATTCATTGTGCAACAACTGAAGCAACTACATGCATTAGGGGTAGTTGAATATATCCCTAGGAAAGAAAGCCCGCAAATACAATTTCTACTCAATCGAGCACCAGCGGAGCACCTACACATTGACCTAGACCGCTATCATGCTAGAAAAAAAGCTTTTGTAGAAAGATTAGAAAAGATGTTTGGTTATGTAACTGAAACTACTGCATGTAGAAACCAATACATCGCGAACTATTTTGGTGAAGCCGCGACTGCGAGATGTGGCATATGTGATAACTGCCTACAACAAAAACAACCTAGCACGAATAAATCCATCAAAGAAAGCATTGATCAATATCTCTTGACGACGCTAGATCCAACTATCAAAGACTTAGTGTCTAGGCTAGAAAATCACCAAGAGTCGGAAGTATGGCAATACCTCGATCTCTTAGTGAATGAAAGCCAAATCAAAATTGATGAAAAAGGTAATATCTTGAAGCAAGGATAGTCTAAGCTGCAGATATTGATGCATACTTCATTCTACGATTACTATGTACTACTGTACGCACAATACCGAACACAATAAAGCCAATTTGTAGCAACAAAAATAACCCCATTGCCATCGTACAGAAGTAACTCATACTCATCCAACGCTCATAAGCTGGTGTTGGAAAAATTTGGTTATGCCATTGTCTGCCGACATCAGGAATATTGATAAATACAATAGCCATTAATAATATCAAGACTAAAGAAGCACTTACCTGCAATAGTTTTATTTGCGCAGCTTGTACACCTGCTATCTGCATTAGTTTATGTACAAAAAATGTAATAATCATAAACAAAGTTTGTACAAACAATATATCATAGAAATCAAGTGTACTTGCGCCATCCATTAACATGATGTAACGATTGAGTTCTGGATAGAACGCATGTAAAATAGCGTAAGCTAATGCTGGCACTACTAAGAGTAAATGCTCTAAACGAATGATGTTGCTCTTTTTCATGTTGGTTGTTTTTGGTATAGCAAACCTCTGAATGATTGGCTTGCTACTACTCATACTATAGTAGGATTCTGAAAAAATCACCCAAAAGTTGTAGTACCCCTCGTGCAGATGAGGAGGAGCACTCTTCCCGAATGCTCCTGCCATAAATGGCTTCATCTGCGTCTGCTAATCCCCCTTCAAAAGGCTAATTCATGTGCAACACTTGTATAAGTTGCCTACCAGTCATTCTGCTACTCACTTCATATTCACCAACTGATCTGATGTAAAAAAAACATGAATATCAGATGGATACAAGGATCATTTCATTGACAAATTAAATTTCAGAGGGTTACTTACTTTGTTTAGTATATTTATTATCAATCAGTTAGGAGATGAATAAACTGCACAGCCTCATCCATTCGCTGTCTCCTTCAGAGAAGCGTTATTTCAAACTTTATGCACAGCGCCAAGTGCAGAAAAAATCTACTAATTATTTCAAGTTGTTTGAAGCCATCAATGAACAGGATAAATATGATGAAGATGAACTGCTCAAAAAATTTCGTAGAGAAACATTTGTAAAACAGTTTGGTGTTACCAAGAACTATTTGTTTCAAATTATCCTAAATGCCATGCGTGAGTACAATGAAGAAAACTTCATTGAATGGAAAATAAGGAATTATTATTCGCAGATCAAGATTCTTGCCAGTAAAGGATTGGATGCAGAAGCAGAAAAGCTGATTCAAAAAACAAAAGCATTGGCCTGGCAATATGAGTATTACTACGTGATCATGGATGTGCTGCATATTGAGAAATATCTCTTTGGTAATTTCCGTATTTACGAACAATCACTGAAAGATTTTGATCCTATTGCTGCTGAAGACATCAAAGCTGTAGATGTTTCCTACACTCATACTTTACTGGGACATATCTGGCACTACCTCACCATTCTGGAAATGGAGATTGGTGTACTACCTCCAGAAACAATACGTAAAAAGGCAGATGCATATGTATCGGCTAAAATAATGCAGGAAGAGCCACACACTTCATATAATGCTAAATTCAGGTTTCATGCTACTTGGAGTTTATACTACAACCTCATTAACGACCAGCAAAAAAATTACGACCATTGTAAATCCTGTATCCTGATTCGTGAAGAGCAGATTGAAAAACAACCGCTACAGAATCTTGATCCGCTGGCCAGCTACTATAATTTTCTTGTAGCATGCGAAAAGGCCCATCGATGGGATGAATTTTCCTACTATCTGCAGAAAATCTGGGATTTTGAAGCATCGACTATTGAAGTGAATATTCGTCGTATGCACAATTACTGCTGGTGCGGATTGATGTACTATCTGCATCAAAAAAATTATACAGCCGCTTCAGAAATTGTCACCATTTATCAGCAATTCTTTCTGGAAAAGAATATTCGCTTTAGAAAAGATTTTAAGATCTATATAGAAGCTTGTGCCGGACTAGTGCATTTATTTAGAAAAGAGTATAAGCAGGCCCTTCACATGTGGAACGATATATTACATGGCCCATCTATTGAAGTAGAGTTACGTACGCAAGGTGCTGTAAGATTATACCTAATGATGTTGCACTATGAAGAAGGCAATACGGATATTATGGATTATCTCGCTGCACAAGCCAAGAAATACCTACAACAGATTTCCATCTGGCATGAGCCGGAAAAGTATTTTGTGAAATCACTTAATGAAATTATCCATCAGCCGGATAAGGGCACACGCAAATCAAAAATGCAGGCCTTATACCATCAGCTGAGCGAAATGCCGATACATATTGCAGGCAATGCAGTAAATCCATTTATAATTAACTGGGTAAAAGCTCAGGCCGGACTACCAGACTGATTTCTTTCTACTCGTTCTACCGCCCAAGCCCAAAGCACCCAGTAAACTTCTGGTAATTACACTTGCTGCTGTTCTGCCAATCTGTTTCACCACAGGATTATCAAAAATGCTTTCTTCCTTGGGTTGCGCCTTGCGCGTAGTAGATTTAGTTTCTTCAACTTCTTCCTCAACTGCAGCTGCCGCTTCTAATTTTCTAGTCAGTATTTCATACGCACTTTCCGGATCAAAAGCTTCGCCATATTTACGTACCAACTTACTCTTGGCAATAATGGCATCAATTTCTGTATCGCTCAGAATATCCATTCTACTCTTAGGCGGACAAAGCATCGTATGCACCAATGGTGTAGGAATACCTTTCTCGTTTAGTAGCGTAACAAACGCCTCACCAATACCCAATTGAGTAAGCAACTCGGCTGTATCATAAAACTCCGTTTCAGGAAAATTCTCGGCTGCCTGCTTAATGGTCTTTCTGTCGGCTGCAGTAAAAGCACGCAATGCATGTTGTACTTTCAAACCCAGCTGACCTAAAATAGCAGCAGGAATATCCTGCGGATTCTGCGTACAGAAGAAAATACCAATACCCTTGGAGCGAATCAGTTTGATCACCGTCTCTAACTGTTGTAACAAAGCATCACTGGCTTCATTGAACACCAAGTGCGCCTCATCAATAAACAGTACCAGCTTCGGTTGATCCAAATCGCCTTCTTCAGGAGAAGAAGCATATAGTTCTGCCAATAATTGAAGCATGAATGTGGAGAATAGTTTAGGCCTGTCCTGCATATCGGTTACACGCAACACACTAATCATGCCCTTACCTTCTTCATTGATGCGCATCAAATCATCTACTTCAAAACTCTTCTCACCAAAAAACACATCAGCACCTTGTTGCTGCAATTCAATCACTTTACGCAGAATAGTGCCAGTAGATGTTGTAGATATCTTGCCATAGGTTTTCTCCAACTCAGCCTTGCCTTCATCACCCACAAACTGTAACACTTTGATAAAATCTTTCAGGTCAACCAAGGGCATTTTGTTGTCATCGCAATACTTAAAAATCATGGCAACCAAACCACCCTGCGTATCATTCAAACCCAAAATTTTGCTGAGTAATACCGGACCAAATTCACTCACTGTTGCGCGCAAACGCACACCAGGTTGATCACTCAGAGTCATCAACTCAACCGGATAAGCCGCAGGCTGCCAGTCAATACCCAATAGCTGTGCACGCGATTGCAATTTTTCATTCGCCGTTCCGGCAGCAGCAATACCACTGAGGTCACCTTTGATATCCATGAGCAAGACTGGCACACTATTGTCGCTCAAACATTCGCTGATCATTTGCAGGGTTTTGGTCTTACCCGTTCCAGTTGCACCGGCAATCAGGCCGTGGCGATTCATCGTCTTCAAAGGCAGGAAAACGTCTGCATCGGTAACAGCCCCATCAAACATGGCTTTCCCAATTTTTACATGCGTACCCTTAAACTGATACCCGCTTTTAACCGCTTCTGTGAATGCTGCAACCGTAGACATAACAAATTTTTTGGTAAGGTAATAAAACCGTCAGTTGTAGACAATCAAGCGAAAAAAACATCCTATTTTATTGTTTTTCAATAAATACATATAGTTTAGCGATATGAACCAAAGCTTTATTGGCAAAAACGCCCGCTACTACCTGCGTTACTTTTTTGTCGGACAGATATTCCTAGGCCTATTCGCCATGCTACTCATTTCATTGGCTGATAGCACAAGTATTCCGGTGCACCAAAAATCAAATTTTACAGATTCTAGCATACAGATTGGCGTGGCAAGCTTAACGAACCCGATTCAGGCAGGCGACCTATCCATCGCCGACAGCAACTTCTTCCAAAAGCTGCTGTTGACACAGATACCTTATCTCCCATTCGCGAAGGATTTTATCACAGCATTGATGTGCATCATGACCGGCATATTGATGTTGCGCTTTGTCAATACAATCAGCCAAACTAGAAACTTCGGCATGGAACTGAGTCTGCTGATGCGTTGGATGGCCATCACCATTACTGTATACATGATACTCAGCATAGTAGTCGGCTATTTTCGCTGGAACCTCGTTGAAACCTTAACCAACAAACAATTTATACCGGCGGATAG
>JACCDH010983932.1_pt1 | contig 33437 bp, 30 predicted proteins | sample 7442481 | NCBI WGS metagenome assembly JACCDH01 (sample SAMN15323433, study PRJNA562643) | freshwater metagenome | isolation source: river surface water | place: USA:Blue River Watershed | collected 2017-08-15
GGTTGGCACATAGGTGAAGCCGTGCGATTCATACAGCGAACGCAGGGTTTCGGTGACGGGAATCATCTGCCCTGTGGCGATGGTGAATTCTGGCGGAATCATCACGCCGAAGCCGAGCAGGAAGCTGTTCACATAGCCCGACCAGCCCACCGCAACGGTGGCCGCGGCCACGCCATATTCCAGCAGCAAGAGCCAGCCCACAATCCACGCGAACACTTCGCCAAGGGTGGCGTAGGCGTAGGTGTAAGCGCTACCGGACACGGGCAGAAGTGCTGCGAGTTCGGCGTAACACAGCCCTACAAATGCGCAGGCGATGCCGGTGAAAATGAAGCTCATGATGATGGCGGGGCCCGCATGGTTGGCGGCGGCGGTTCCCGTCATCACGAAAATCCCTGCGCCAATAATGCAGCCAATGCCGAGGCTTACCAGATTCCAGCGCCCCAGCGTGCGCTTAAGGGTGTGGGCATTTGCCTCCCCCTGAATTTGCGCGACGGTTTTACGGTTGAAAATATGCTTGAACATGGAACCTCACATACCGTTGACTTGTACAGAAGCTCAAAGCCTTAGCAGCCACATTTCAGGGATGCAAGCATTAGAAATCAATGGGATACATGTTGCGCTGCAACAATCGCGCGACCGTTAGGCTTTCTGGGTTTTCTCTTTTTGCAGCGCCGTCCACGGGAGGTTGGGCGAGAGATTGAACGGATCCGGCGTTTCGAATGAGAACGGTTTCAGATTAACCGTTGCTTTCTTGGCAGCATCTTTCGTTTTGTCATCAATCTTGGCTACAGCATCTTGCGTATCCACTGCCTTGCTCGATTTCTTGGTCAGCGCCGCAATCATGGTTTTATCAATCACCGTTCCATCGCCTTTGATGCCATGGTCTTGTTGATATTGCGCGGCGGCAAAAGCAGTTTCAGGGCCATATTTACCATCCGCACCAAACTTCGGAAGTTTGTATCCTGCCGCAATTAGCGCTTCCTGCATTACTTTAACCGCATCTGCATCGGGATTCTCGTGGAAGCTCTCGCGTTTCTTTAGAACAGAGACCGATGCTAACAGAGAGGTATCCGCAGAAGGAGGCGTTTGTGCCGGCTTAGACTTCACCGTTTCTACATTCGTCGTCTGGGTGTTTTCTGTTGTTGTCGTATTCACCTCTGGCGTTTGCGCCGCATACTCGGCGGCGGCGGTGTTTCGCATATCTGTAAACTGCTGGGCGCGATCCAGTAGCGCTACCAGTGTGTCGCCACCGAGCCCCCACCCGCGATCCATGTGTTCTTTTACATATACTTTTTTAGAATTCAGCGGCGCATCGGCAAGCCCAGCTTCTTTCAATTTCTCTACAACACCATCACGGATAAATTTTGCCTTGTCGTTCAAAAATGCCAAATCTTCATCTGGTGTGGTTTGCAACAGGTATTCCTTGATTGCCAACTCCAATGATGGACGCTTCATGTCAGCACTAAAGTCTGCTTGTTTCTTGATGCTGATCTTTGCGCTTTCGAGCAAGTCGTCACGCGAAGGAACGCTGAAATCAACCGCATCACCAATAGGAATCTGGTTTTCCCGCATCTGAGTGGTAATTTTTTGCTGGAGACGAACGGCTACCAACATGTCTTCGATAAGCGTTACTTTATCGTCATCGTCCGCTTTCTCTGCCGCCTTCAATTGACGCGAGAGTTTTCTGTACACTTCATTGAATGAGAGCACATTATTCGTCGTGGATTGCTTCTCAATCTGAGTCACCATTTTTGCAAATTGTGCGTAGGTAATCGATTTAGATTCTTTGGCGCCAAACGCAAACTCTATCGCGGCTGTGCGAATCTTGTCCGTTGTGTTCTCAACAATTATCATTGCCTGCTCCTAGTATTCTTAGGTGGTTTTTGTGCCCACGCTAGTGTTCTTCATGGTTTACTATAGCAAAATTGGCGGGTTTTTTGTGTGACAGTTGTGTGAAGATTGCATGCATGGGGCAGCGCGCCAAAATCGACATAATTTAACAAAAACAGCAGTTTAATTGCTTTTTTTGCACTCTCCCCTATTCTTGTGCGTCGTCGAAACTGTCGGCTAGGCGCTCGATGAGGAGCTGGGTGATTTGGTTAGCGCGTTTTTCGGCGATGGTGAAACGGTAGCCAAAAAACTCGAACACCGCATTGGCATCGGGAATCACCCGCGCTTCATGCAGCACCAAACCGGCCACGGTGGCGGCATGGCCATCCGGCAAATCCCAATCCAACTGGCGGTTCAGATCACGCACGGTCACGGTGCCTGCCACGCGGAACGCATGGGGGCCATAGGGCATAATCTCCGCGATGGCGCGCGGGTCGTGCTCGTCGTCAATCTCGCCGACGATTTCTTCGATAATATCTTCCAGCGTGACGATGCCGAGCCAGCCACCATATTCATCCACCACGCAGGCGAAATGTTTGCGTTGCTCGCGGAAGGCGGTGAGCTGGTCGGCAAGGTTGGTGGTCTCGGGCACGAACCATGGTTTTTGCGCGATGCGGCGAATCATCTCGCGCGTGATGCCGATTTTCTGGCTGCGCACCAAGCGTAACAGATCCTTAAAGTGCAACACGCCAATGATGTTCTCCGGATTGCCACTCCATAGCGGAATGCGGCTGTGGTTGATGGTGATGGCCTGCGAAATAATCACCTCGGGGTCTTGCGCGAAATCGATGCTTTCCACCTTGCTGCGGTGGGTCATGATTTCCACCACCGTGCGGTCGCTCAAATCCAAAATACTGCCCAGCATGTCGCGGTCTTCCTTAATCACCTCGCCTTCATGGTGGTGCAGCTCGATCGCGCCGCGAATGGCGTCGCTGGCGGAAACGAGGGATTTATCCTGCCCGTCGCGCACGCCCAGCATCCACAAAAATGGCCGGTCGATCCATTGCACAATCCGCACGAAAGGGTGAAGGATGCGGCAGATGCCCCACAGCACATAGCTCACCCGCAGGGTAACGGATTCGCTGTTTAAAATCGCATAGGTTTTGGGCAGCACTTCGCCGAACGTGACCACCACCACCGTCATGATGGCCGAGGCGTAGAACACGCCTTCCTCGCCCACCAGTTTAATGGCCAGCCCCGCCGCCAGCGCCGAGCCCAGAATATGCACCGCGCTGTTGCCCAGCAGCAGCGAACCAATCAGCGCTTCTTTGTTTTTGTGCAGCTCACCAATTTTGCGTGCGCGTGGGTTGCCGTCCTGAATCAGCGCGAAGAGTCGGGCGCGGGAGACACTGGTGACCGCCGTCTCCGATCCCGCAAAGAATGCCGATGCCCCCACGCACAAAAAAATGGCGAGCAGCGTTAATAGAATTTCGGTGAGTTCCATAGTTTCCCCATTATGCCGATAGGCAGTCTTTTACCACGCGTAGCGCCAAGGCGGGGTCCACCGCTTTGGCCACACGTGCCTTACCCAGCGCGTCGAGCACCACAAACGTGAGGGTGCCCTGCTCTGCTTTTTTATCGCTCACGAAATGTGCCGCGATACGTTCCGCGTTCCATGCATGCGCAACCGCGCCGACGGACGATGGCATGCCCAACTGCGTGAAATGCGCGGCCAGTTCATCGCCCAGCGTGTCGTCCATCAGCCCCATGGCGGTGGAAAGCCGGCATGCCATCACCATGCCGATGGCGACGGCTTCGCCGTGAAGCAGCGTGCTGCCCATGCCGGTTTCTGCTTCCAGCGCGTGAGCAAAGGTATGGCCAAAATTCAGTAGGGCACGCTTATCGGCTTCGCGTTCATCCGCTGCCACAATCTCCGCTTTCATGCGGCAGGACTGCGCGATTGCCTCCCGCAGCGCAGTGGCGTCGCCTTCCAACAGCGCGCGGCCGTTGCTCAGGCACCAGCGGTAAAACGCAGCGTCCATAATCAGGCCGTATTTGATAATCTCCGCATAGCCCGCGCGGCGTTCGCGCAGTGGCAAACTGCTGAGCGTGTCGGTGTCCGCCAACACCAACTGCGGCTGGTAAAAACTGCCAATCAAATTCTTGCCCGCTTTCGCGTTGATGGCGGTTTTACCGCCAACCGAACTATCCACCTGCGCCAATAAACTGGTGGGAATTTGAATGAATGGCAGGCCGCGTAGCAGTATGCTGGCCGCGAAGCCCACAAGGTCGCCCACCACACCGCCACCCAGTGCAATCAGGGTGGTTTTGCGGTCGGGCGCCAGCGCCAGAATTTGCTCACACAGCGATTCCAGCACCGCGAAGCGTTTGGATTGTTCGCCAGCGGGGATGGTGATGAGCTGCACCTGAATATCGGCGCGGGCGAGCTGTGTCATCAGCGTGGTGGCGTACGTGGCGGCCACGGTTTCGTCGCTCACCACCACCACTCGTGGGCTGGGCAGAACGGGGGCGATATATTCCGCGGCGTGGGCAAGCAAGCCTGCGCCCACCACCACCTCGTAGCTCCGTGCGCCCAGCGAAACCGTGATGCGCGAAACGTTGCTCATGCCTGATAATCCTTTAGCGTTGCAATCATGCGCTCCACCACGCGCTCGTGCGGGCCTTTGCCGGAATCAATGGTGATATCCGCCTCGGCATAGAACGGGTAGCGCTCTTCCATCAGCCGCTGCATGATGCTTTGTTTGTCGCCATTTTTGAGCAGCGGGCGGTGGTCGCGTTTGCCCACACGCTCTACCAGCACATCCAATTCGGCGCGCAGCCACAGCGAGGTGGCGCGGGCTTTAATCAGGTCGCGGATTTTGGGTTGCATCCATGCGCCGCCGCCCGTGGCCAATACGATTGGCCCCTCGCCCATCAGCCGTATTAAAACGCGCTCTTCCAAATCACGGAAAATCTGTTCCCCATAAATCGCAAAAATATCGGCGATGGAACAGCCCGCTGCCATTTCGATTTCTTCATCCGCATCCACAAACCGCCAGCCAATGGCGGCGGCAAGACGGCGGCCAATCGTGGATTTGCCAGAGCCCATCAAGCCAATCAATACCAGCGGGCGCGACTGCCAGTTGGTTGGCGCGGTGGCGCGGGATGCATTATCTGTGTCGATATCTGTCATCAAGCTGTTGACTCTATAGTTATTCGAGAGCAGAACACTACTGGCTTTGCCATATAATTCAACCGAAGAACACTACATCATCATTATAACGAGGTACTCACATGACCACCCCTGCTAAAAACAAAACCAAACTTATCATCGTTGCTGCAGTTGCTGTTGTTGCTGCCATTCTCGCCGTTGTAACCGGCGGCAGCACCCCTGCTCCAGAATCCATCACGGAAGAAGTTCCAGCCGCTGCTATGGACTCGGCTGCTCCTGCTGCTGACGCTGCTGCAACCGCTGTTGCTCCTGCTGCGGATGCTGCTGCGACCGCTGCTGCTCCTGCTGTTGACGCTGCCGCTGCTGCTGCAACCGCTGCCGCTCCTGCTGTTGACGCTGCCGCTGCTGCTGCAACCGCTGCTGCTCCTGCTGTTGATGCTGCCGCTGCTGCTGCAGCCGCTGCTGCACCTGCTGCACCAGCAACCCCAGCTGCTCCAGCTGCAACGCACTAGTCGTTGATGACTGCAAACGAACTTCACGCCACTCCGGCTTCATGGCTGGGGTGGCGTGATTCGTTTCTGGAGATGATGATCGCCACACGTGGTGCATCTCTTGCCACTCGTTCTTCTTACGCGAACGACCTTGCCGATTTCTTTTCCTACCTAACGCAACGCCGCGTGGCGATGGAATCTGCCGACCACCAGCATGTCGCCGATTACCTTGCCAGCCTTACGGCCCGCCACATGGCCGCCAGCACATTGGCGCGCCGGCGCTCTGCCCTCACCCAATGGTTTAAGTTCCTTATCAGCGAACGCATCATCACCGAAAATCCTGTGCTGCTGGTGCGGGCGCCCAAGCGTGTGCGCAGCCTTCCCAAACTGCTCTCGCGCGAGGAAGTGATGCGCCTCATCACCACCGCCCGCGCCGATGGAAGCGCGGAAGGTGTGCGCCTCAACGCGCTGATGGAATTGATTTACGCCTCCGGCATGCGGGTGAGCGAGCTGGTGACGCTGACCATGCATCACCTGCAGCGCGACCCGAAAAAACCAAAACAGATTCAGCCCTATTTCATGATTACGGGCAAAGGCGGGAAAGACCGCTTGGTGCCGCTGCATAAGGGCGCGCTGGAGGCGCTTGGGCGTTACCTCGAGCTGCGCGGCAGCTTCCTGCCCGCGCATCGCGATTCGCGTTATCTCTTCCCCAGCCATGGAAAGACGGGGCACCTCACCCGCCAGCGCTTCGGGCAACTGCTCAAAACCCTGTGCATGAATAGCAACCTCGACCCCGCGCGCTGCTCGCCCCACACGCTGCGCCATTCGTTCGCCACCCACTTGCTGGAAGGCGGCGCGGATTTACGGGTGATTCAGGAATTGCTCGGCCATAGCGACATCGCCACCACGCAAATCTACACGCATGTGGCCACGCAACGGTTAGAAAAAGTAGTGAAAGAACACCATCCGCTATCGGATGATTAGGCGCTAAACAATCGCCGCCGTTTTAGACTGGGATATTTTGCCCGGAAATTTGGGCGCATCCACCGTATTTTGGTCTGCAGGACTAAAAGCAGAACTGATTGCTGCAAACATACCCTTTACCATATCCGCTAACATCTCCATCAGCACCGTAGCAAAGTCTGTGCTTGCTGGCTCATAGTACCCATTGGCATCGGCGGGCATATCCATCTTTTTGTTCGCCCAGCACTTAATGTCGCGCGCCGTGAACCGCCCGAATAATTTTCCATCAAATTTAATGTCCCTATTGGAATGCACGGCATCCGCATCCAGCAGCTGCTTGATTGGCGTATCATTGTCGGCCTTCAAAATTGCGCTTGCACGACTAGGCCCCGCAAAATGTGCGAGATAATATTCACCCGCGGTAGGCTCGCGGCCAAGTGTCTTTCTAAGGCACTTGGCATTATCCAGCGCGAAACGAACTACCGCATCACACTGTGCATCCGCATCGTAGATATTACGGCCATTACCGTAGCCTTTCCACGTAGCCTTGGTAAACTGGAATAAGCCTGTTGCGCTACTTTCTGTATTTTTTGCGGCCGTTTTTCCGCGGCTCTCTGCATGCATAATATGCACGAGATATTGCTGCATCTCTGCGCGGTCTTCTGGGGGCACATAGCGCACGATTGCGGCGTTTAGGCTGTCCATATGTTTATTTACGCTCATACCCAAACTATACCACAAGCGGCGGGGCAGATTTATGACAATTGCATGAAGATTTTAGCAAAAATCCTCTATTTCTTGCCTTTTTTAGCGGGGGCGGGCTCTGGCTTTTTCTCGGGCTTTGGGGCGGCTTGAACGATTTCGCAATCCACCATGGTCACGTCGTAAATCGGGTGTTCCAGCGCGGCGATGGAGGGGCTGGAGGCATACATCCAGCCTCGAAACAGGCGCTTTCTCTCGGCCTTGTCTGGCAGTTTTTCGCTGATATCGAGCAGGCCTGCATGGTCTGGCTGGCTATTGGGCGAGGAATTGCGGCACATGGCCGTGGTGATTTCAAGGCGGCCAAATTTCACCATTTCCTTCGGGGCGCTTTTGAACACCGTGGCTTGCGCTGTCACTTTATTCAGCACCCGAATCACGATTTTGCGCGGTGCACCGGAATCCTCTGCGCCATCGAATATGGGGCTGGTCAGCTCGGTGGGGGTGGCGGGGTCGGTGGCGGCGGGGTCGGCCTCGGGCGCGACGGGCGTGGGCGGCGCAGGCTCGCTCACTTCCACGGCATCCACCCCCTCCACAGGCGTGGCCACCACATCATGCGGGGCGCTGGGCACCACGGGGCCGGTGGGCGTAGCGCGGCCAAACGGCACTTTATCCGGCAGATAGCTATTGGCGGCGGGTTTGCTGGCGGTGCCAAAGGGAACGGCAGCAGGTACAGGCTTGGTGCTGAGAATATCCGCCGCTGCTTTTTCAGAATCCGGCGGAGTGATGCGTGTGGGGGCTTGCTCCTCCACCAACATGGGTAGGGGGGCGATATGGCCGGATTCCTGCGCACCCGCGCTGATCGAAATCAGCGCCGCAGCGATGACTCTAGCACCAAAGCGCATTTACTCGCTGAGGGTTGGGGTGGCCGCAGGGGTCTCTTCGTGCGCAGCGCCCTTATCCGCACCGCCGCCAGAGAATACGAATTTGCCAATCATCTCTTCAAGGCTGACCGACGGCTGCGTGAAGGTAATTTGGCCGCCGTCTTTCAGGTTCTCTTCGTCCCCACCGGGTTCGATGGCAACGAATTTCTCGCCCAGCAAGCCCGCGCTTTGAATGGCGGCGGAGGAATCTACGGGAAGCACCACGTGGGTGCCAACGCGCATGGTGGCAACGGCCTTGTAGCTTTTCGGATCGAGTACCAGTTTTTCTACCACCCCGATTTTAATACCACCGATGCGCACAGAGCTTCCTGCGTCGATACCGCTGATGTTGGTGAAGGCGGCATCCACCGCGTAACCTTCTACAGGTTTCACGTTGCTGTTATTGTAGGCGAAGTAGAGAAACCCGCCAGCAACAGCGAGCACCACTGCGCCCATTACAGTTTCGATTGCATTATTCGCCATGGTTGCCTCGTCTGTGGTAGGAAGATGACCCGATGTAGCATGCGCATGCAACGCTTGCAAGCCAGCGTGTTATTCGCCTTCGGCTTTTTCGCCGTAGTAGTGGTGCCACCATTTTTCATTGGCTTTTTCTTCGGGGCTTTGGGTGTCCCAGTCGCTGAAACCCGGAGCAGTTGCGCCAAGCAGGGTTGGAATTTTTTGGTCAGGGGCGCAGGCAGAAACGGCTGCTAGCACAAACAATAGCGCGATGCGTGGGAGCATCCTCATTTCGTTGGTGTCCATGGTTCGTAGTCCGCAGTGGAAGCAGCGCGCGCCCCACCTTTGCTGATGTGCCCCGCAGGCAAGTGACGCCCTGTGGTGCCTGTCAAATTCGGCACATGTTTTTTCTGCCAGCCATGCGCCAGTGTTTCAGCCAGCGGCGCATCCAGCGTGTAGTGCAGCCAGCCATGCCATTGCGGCGGAACCTTGGACGCTTCCGGCATGCCGTTATACATGACCCAGCGTTTGCGGCGTTCGCCTTTGGCCACGCGGCGTGCCTCGAAATAGCGGTTGCCGAACTCGTCGGTGCCCACGTGGCGGCCGTGAAAAAATGTAAATAACCGTGTACCAATCGTTGCGCTCATACTGCCTCAATAGCAAAGCCCTTGGGGGGATGCAAGATGCTTAGTGGGCTTGCGGTGCGGGTGAACGCAGGATTTTAAAATAGGGTAGCATATTGGTGTACTGGTCGGTCCATGGCCGGTTCCCCTCGTCCACTAACATATTCCAGCCCTTGGCTGATTTCAGCAGTGGCGCAAGCGCTGCCTTATCCGCAGCCACCACCACCCAGTGCGCACTCATCAGCAGCGGGTCGGTTTTGGGCGATTCAAAAAACTTCTCGTAGGCCACGCAGCCAAGCACACGGCACTGTGCAGCCAGCAGCGGTTTTAAATCGATATGGCGGTTGGTGGTGTTGAAAGCCAGCAGCCCATGCGGCGCCAGCTTGCGCAGATACCCCTCCAGCGCTTCACGGGTCAGCAAATGGGAAGGAATGGAGTCCGATGAAAACGCATCGAGAATGATAATACCGTAGCGCCCATCTGGCTGTGCCGCGAGTTGGATACGCCCGTCGCCCATGGCGATAGTATAGTCGCCCGCGCAATCGCGCAGGTAGGTGAAGAACGCCGGATTCTCGGCCAATTCTTTTGCCATGAGATTGATTTCAAACAGGTCCACGTGTTGCCCCTTGGTTGCAAGACATTTCGACGTGCCAATGCCAAGCCCCACCACTGCCATGGGGTGGCGATGGGTGACAGGCATGGCATCGAACACCTCGCGCAGCGCACCGTAATAGGATTTAGGCGTGCGGGCGAGTACGGGGTCGAGCGACTGCACCCCATGCACCGTCGTGTCGTGCATGAAATAGCGCGCGTTGGTTTTTGCATCTTCGTATACGCGTGCGACGCCAAAGAAATTGCGGTCTTTATACAGCGTTTTGAACCCAACGATGCCGTTGCTGATTGCGCATAGCAACAGCACCCCCACACTGACGCAGCTGAAAAATGCGCGGCTGTAGCGACGATAGATAATAAGCGACACAATGCCACCAATGCCTGCTGCATTCAGCAATGTTTGGCTGTTGAGCGGCTCGCTAAGCGGGGTTTTGACGAGATAGAGCAGCACCGTGAGCGCTACCACGACAGCGAAGGTTTCGCCCAGCATACGCAGTTGGCGTTTGGGAAGCAGGCTCTTGTCCTCGCGTTGTTGCAGGAACATGAACGTCACCACGCTCGCGAGTAGCAGCACGATGGGGTATTCGAATGCTTCGCGGAACACGAGCGGTGCCACCAGCCCATTCAGCACACCGCCCAGCGCGCCGCCTACCGAAAGGCAGAGATAGAATTGCGTGAGGTGCTGCGCAGCAGGCAGCCGCGCCGCCAACCAGCCATGCAATGCAAAAGCCAGCGCTGCGAATGCGAGCAGCTGCAGCAGATAGCTCAGGGTGAAGCCATGGCCACCGAAGCCGTAGATCATCAGCGCTGTGAGGCCAAGAATCGGCGCCGTGCGTTGAAAGAGTGGTACCAACATCGGGCGGGTGCGGAATGCATCCACGAAGCTGAGCAGGTAGAGCGAAAGCGGAATCACCCACAGCAGCGGAATGGATGCGATGTCGGTGGTGATGTAGGTCGTCACCCCAAGGCTGAGGGAGGACGCCAGAAACGCCAGCCCAATCCATATGCCTCGCTCGCGCCATGCAACGGGGGCGGCGGTTTCATTTGCGGTGGGCGCGGCCTGATCACGCGGTTTGAGGAGTATGCCTGTGAGTAGTAGCACCGCCATGCCGCTGGCGAAAAGAAGGCTCCAGCCTTCGCTTTGCTGGCGCAGGTCCAGTAGCGGCTCCACCACACCCACATAGCCCAAAAGCCCTGCAAAACTGCCAAAATTACTAGCGCTATACAGCACATAGGGCGTTTTGGATAAGGGGTGCGCAGAACGACTGACCCATGATTGCAGCAGCGGCGCCGTGGCGGCGAGGCAGAAAAATGGTAGCCCTAACTGCATGAGGAATGCGCCCACAAGGAGCGGAATGGGGTTTGCGATCAGTGCGTCGCTGGTGGTGAGTGCAACGAATAATGGCAAGAACAGAAATGCCGCACCAATCAGCGCAGCGTGAATGCGCAGTTGCCAACGCGTGGAAAAATAATGCGTCAGTAAATGCGCATAGCCATAGCCTGCCAGCAGCAGCAGCTGAAAGGTGAACATCACCGTGTTCCAAACAGCAGGGGTTCCGCCCAACGTGGGCAGCACCATGCGCGTGGCCATCGGCTGCACCGCAAAAAGCAAGAAAGCGAGAATGAAGCTAAGGGTAAAAGCAAGCGCGCGCATGGAAACTCCTGTGAGAGCTTCACTATGCGTGAACCTACACAAGGCGCAAGCAATCACGCCATAACGGCGGGATTAGGCTGCATTCGCTGGTGGCAACGTGCTGTTTCCAGCACGCGTTTCCTAGTTGTCGAGGAAGCTACGCATTTTGCGCGAGCGGGATGGGTGCTTCAGTTTGCGCAGCGCTTTCGCCTCGATCTGGCGAATACGCTCGCGGGTAACACTGAACTGCTGACCCACTTCTTCGAGCGTGTGGTCGGTGTTCATGCCGATACCGAAGCGCATGCGCAGCACGCGTTCCTCGCGCGGCGTGAGGCTCGCGAGAATCCGCGTCGTCACTTCGCGCAGGTTGCTTTGGATGGCGGAATCCACCGGCAGCACCGCGTTTTTATCCTCGATGAAATCGCCGAGATGCGAATCTTCCTCATCCCCGATCGGGGTTTCGAGCGAGACAGGCTCCTTGGCGATTTTCATTACTTTGCGCACTTTATCGAGCGGCATTACGAGGCGTTCGGCCAGTTCTTCCGGCGTTGGCTCGCGGCCAATTTCGTGCAGCATCTGACGTCCCGTCCGCACGATTTTGTTAATGGTCTCGATCATGTGCACGGGAATACGGATGGTGCGTGCTTGGTCGGCGATCGAACGCGTGATGGCTTGGCGAATCCACCATGTGGCGTAGGTACTGAATTTGTAACCACGGCGGTATTCGAATTTATCCACCGCTTTCATCAGGCCGATATTGCCTTCCTGAATCAGGTCGAGGAATTGCAGACCACGGTTGGTGTATTTTTTCGCGATCGAAATCACGAGGCGCAGGTTCGCCTCGATCATCTCTTTCTTCGCACGCCCCGCATCGCGTTCACCCTTGCTTACGGCAAACACTACGCGTTTGAACTCGGAAATATCGAGGCTGGTTTCCACCGCAATTTTGCTGATGTCGCTACGCAGCGTTTCGATTTCTTTTTTGTGTTTCTCAACGAATTCTTTCCAGCCTTTTTCTTTCAGCTTGGAAACATTCTTGAGCCAATCGGGATCCAGCTCGTGGCCGTTATATTGGGCGAGGAAGCTTGGACGCTTCACGCCGCTTTTCTCGGCCAGTTTCAGCAACTGCATCTCGGTCGCGATGAGGCGACGGTTGATGGCATAGAGCGTGTGCATCAACTCTTCCACCTTGGCATTGTTGAAACGGATGGAGAGCATGACTTCCACCATCTCCGCCAGCAAGGTGGGGTATTTTTTGTTGTCGGCGTTGCTAACATCGCCCTCGCCTAGCGCTTGGGCATGGCGTTTTTCCTGCAGCTTACGCAGCGCCTTGGATACCTTAGCGAAGGCGTCGAGTTTCTCGAGCACGGCGGGCAGCAATTCCTGCTCCATCGCCACAAGGGAGAGCACGGCTTCTTCGTCGTCGTAATCTTCGACCTTCTCTTTGCGGCCGCCTTCCAGCGCGTCGTATTCGTCTTCTTCTTCCTCTTCTTCTTCCACGGCGTCGCCTTGTTCGCGCTCGGCGTCGGCAAACTTATCTGCGGTGCCCGCGCCATAGGTGGCGTCAAGGTCGATCATTTCGCGCAGCAGCATTTCGCCATTGGCCAAACGGTCGCGCCAGCCCAGCACCATGTGCATCACCGTTGGCGATTCACACAGCGAACTGATGACCATTTCGCGGCCCGATTCAATACGCTTGGCGATTTCAATCTCGCCTTCACGGCTGAGCAATTCCACATTGCCCATCTCGCGCAGATACATACGCACAGGGTCGTCCGAACGGCCGTAAGATTCTTCTGGCTTCTCAGCTTCCATCTCGATGACCATGTCGCCGCCATCGACCACGATGTCGTCGCCCTCGCCTTCCACGAATGGCACATCGTCTTTGTCGTCCGCGTCACCTGGCTCGATGATTTTTACGCCTTTGGCGGCCAAACGCGTCATCAAATCTTCCAGCACTTCGGGGGAAAATTCGTCGGCGGGCAGATGTTTGTTCAGCTCGTCGTAGCTCAAACCGCCTTTGCTGCGGCCGATTTTAAGCAGCTTTGCTTCCAATGCATCGCTCACGCCTTCCAGCGCAGGTGCTTTGGTTTTTGATGGTGCAGGTGCTTTGGTTTTTTTTGCGTTCTTTGCGGCAGCAGGTGCAGGCGCAGCGGCAGGTTTCTTCGGTGGCATAGGGGTTGGCGATGGTACTTTCTTGGTTGAGATGGGCGCGGTTGGACGACTGGATGTAGCGCGCGCCGCGGGTTTCGCAAGTGGTTTTGTTGGCTTTTTGATGGCCACTGGTTTTTTTGCTGCGGGTGCAGATTTCTTGGCCACAGGTTTAGCGACAGGTTTTTTCGCCACTGCTTTTTTCGGCACGGGTTTTTTCACCGCTGCTTTTTTGGCGACGGGTTTTTTCGCTGTAGTTTTTTTCACGACTGCTTTTTTAGCAGGTGCTTTTTTCGCGATGGGTTTCTTCGTTGCTGCTGCCGCTTTTTTTACGATTTTTTTCGCCGGTTTTTTTACGGGCTTCTTGCTTGCCATGGTGCCTTGCCTCACATCTGGTTACGCTGAAGGTCGGACTTATGCACGATTTTTGGCTAAACTCAAGCAATTACTTATACTTATGCGCCCGATGCCGTGAGGGGGTCTTCGCGGTAAAAGCGGCTGCGCTCACGGTCGATCGCCTCCAGCTGCAGTTTAAGCTGGGTAAGCCGTTCAAAATTCTCTTCATTCATCTCCCCAGCCAGCGCGGTTTGCGCTTCCACAATCTCGGCGCGGATGCGGGCGCGGTCGGCGTCGTTCACCACTTCGCCCCACAGGCGCTGGGCGCGGCCACTGCGGATAATCTCGTCCTTGGCGAGGTCGATGCCCAGTGCTTTCATGGCCTGCTCAATCGTGGCGAGGGATTCCTGCGGTGCCTCCTCCGCCAGCATTTGATACAAGTCTGAACTTTTAAGCTGCTGAGATTCAATATGCATTTCGGTCATCAGGTGGTGCAGCTGCTGCTGCCATGGGGCGGGCATGGGGGCGTGCAGCCAGAATTCCTCGGCGGCGGAATCCATCAGCAAAGGCGGCCATGCCAGCACCAGTGCCATCAGGTTGGTGGCGGGGGTAATCAGGCTCGTATCCGCCATCCGCGCCAAAGGCGGCGGCACCACCACACTGCGTGCGGAGGCGTCGTTTTTATAGTCTTTTTTGCCTTTGAAATTATTTTTATCGTAGCGTACTTGCCCTGCTTCGCGCAGGCGGTCGCGCATATATTGCTTATAGTAGTGCTGCACGGAGGGGTGCTTGATGCCGCCGATTTTCAGCATCAGCCCTTGTTCCTGCGCGGCGCGCGCCTCGGGCGTGTTGGCCGAGGCGTTCATGGTCTGGCTCCACAGAATATCGGCCAGCGGTTTTGCGTTCGTGATAATCTCCTCGAACGCGACGCGGCCTTGCTCACGGACCAACGAATCGGGGTCGGCGCCTTTGGGCAGCACGGCCATCTGCAAGGTTTTCCCCGGCACCAGCAGCGGCATGGCCAAATCCATCGCGCGGGTCATGGCGCGTTGGCCGGCGTTGTCGCCATCGAGGCAGAGGGTTGGCACATCCACCAGCTGCCAGCAGAGCTGCAATTGCTCGGCGGTGATGGCGGTGCCCAGCGGCGCCACAGCGTGGGTGATGCCCGCCTGCGCCAGCGCGATCACATCCATATAGCCTTCGCAGACGATCAGCTGGCGGGCATCGAACGCGGCGCGGCGCGCGAGGTCGAGGTTGAACAGCTGCCGTCCTTTATGGAACAGCTCAGTCTCGGGGGAGTTCAGGTATTTCGGCGCGTCGGCGTTGGGCTCGTTCGGCAGCACGCGGCCACCAAAGGCGATAACGCGGCTTTTGCGGTCGCGGATGGGGAACATCAACCGGCGGCGGAAGCGGCTATAGGCTGTGCGCTCCTCCAGCGCGATGAGCATGCCCGTATCCACAAGCTGGGCTTCGGTCACGCCGCGTGTTTTCATCGCTTTCACCAGCGCGTCGCGGTCGGCAGGGGCATAGCCGAGACGGAATTTGGAGCGGGTTTCGGGGGTGAGGCCGCGCTCGGTTAAATAGCGGCGCGCGGTTTCGCCCTCGCCCGTTTGCTCCAGCTGCTCCTCGAACCATGTGGTCACCGCCTCCATCACCTGCTGGAGGGAGCTGGCCTTTTGTTCCTTTACAACTTCTGCATGTGTTAATTGGGGGACGGCAAGCCCCGCCACCCCTGCCAGCCGAGCCACTGCCTCGCGGTAGCCCAGATGCTCGTAATCCATTGTAAAACCAATAACATCGCCGTGCGCACCGCAGCCAAAGCAGTGAAAGAAGCCTTTTTCGTCGTTAATCGTGAAGGACGGGGTCTTTTCCTTATGGAAGGGGCATAGGGCATGGAACTCCCGCCCTGCCCGTTTCAGGGGAATGGCGCGCCCGATGACCTCCGATACCCGAACCCGAGCCCGAATTTCTTCGATAAACGACTGAGGATACTTCATAAAACGCTTGTATTCCCTGAGAAACACCCTGTGGATAAAAATATTTTTTCGGCTTTTGGCATGAGGGCTATTGACCGCGCCCCCCTCGCCTTCCTATGGTGAAGTTAATGCGACGTGTGAGCTTTTAGCAACAACAACGCGCAAACCACCAACAATAAAAAAGTAGGTCACTCGATGAGCATGCTGTGGAGCAACCAAGAGTTGCCAGATTATTTGCAAGTAGGTGAAGAACGTTTGCCGCTGGTGATTCGTCGTCATAAAAGCGCGAAGCGCATTTGCCTGCGTTACAATCCGACCGATCACGCCATCTCGCTCACCCTGCCGCGTCACACGCGGGTGAATGATGGTCTGGTGTTCCTGATGCAAAAGAGCGAGTGGCTGATTGAAACGCTGCGCGACATGCCCACCAAAAAACAAATCAAACCAGGAGTGGTGATTCCGCTGCTGGGTAAACGCGTGCGCATGAAGCATGACGACACGCTGCGCCGCAAATGGGTGGTGCGCGACGATGTACTCTATGTGGGTGGCCCGCGCGACGAATTTGCCGAGCGCGTGACGGAAGCGCTGCGCTCGATCGCAAAAACCACGCTGACCAATCTCGCGATGCGCGATGCGCTGCGCATTGGCCGCCGCCTCGACCGCGTGACGGTGCGTGATACGCGCAGCCGTTGGGGCAGCTGTTCCTCCACCGCGCGCTTGTCGTTCTCGTGGCGCTTGATCTTCGCACCGCGCGAGGTGATGGAATATGTGGTGGCCCATGAAGTGGCGCACCTGCGTCATATGAATCACTCCAAAGCATTCTGGAATGCGGTGGAAGTCCTCTGCCCCGAATACGACGCCGCCAAAGACTGGCTAAAACTCCACGGGAAAGATTTGTACCGCTTTAACGCGTAGCGCTACTAGCGCCTTGTCTTTGCCCACTTGGGTAACGCGACTCCCACCGTTGGTCGGCGGCGCTTTTTCGGTTATTCCATAAGCGCTCAAGCACTTCGGGAGCAACAAACGCCAACATAAGACAAAGTGTAATCACGTCTTGCGGCGCGTTGCTGTTATCATCCGACGGGCCGCGGTAGTGAAAATCCGTGTCCTTAAGCGCCTTGAGATCCGAAATAAATTCATCGTTAAACACATGCTTGCTAGGGAAGAACCGCGCACAGAATTTATCCCCGATGGATTGAGATTCGTCCCCATTAGGATAGGCTTCCAAGCCGAGCCCACTTGGGTTTCCCATCGTATTCAGCAAATTTTTCCAATAGCGGAACTCAACCACATTTTCTTTTAGGATGCGCGAGACTTCTTCTTCACTTTTGCCCGAAAGCTTGGCACATACCCGCACATTGATATTCTTCGTACCTGGGCCATCGTAAAGGTAGCATTTTGCATCGGGCAGAATACCCATGCCGATGGGCGTCTGCGCATTGGCGGCTCCCAGCGAGTGCGCAACGACATTTACAATAGGGTGACCAAACCGCTTCTGCGATAAAATCTGCGCTTGGCGCGCGCAATCGATGGCGTCTTGCGTTTGGCTAATCACATTGCCCGTGCTCAGCATCACCGCATCGTCCATATCGGCGAAGAAGTTTTGATTGCAGCCAAAATCCATCCCCGAAAATACCAGCGAGGTTTCGCCGTTTGTTTTGTCCACCAGCATGGTGGCGTGAAATCCCGTTTCGTCGTTACGCCACTCACGCACAAATTCCAGCTGCTTCACGCGCTCGGGGTCGTAACTCGCGGCCACTTCGGTTAGCAATGTGTCGCGGTCGCGTTGCTGATAGCCGATTATCATATCCACCAAATGTTTGCGCAACCCCGTAACTGCGGCTGCTTTCACGCTGTCATTGGGTGGGGGCGCGGTAACATTCTTTGCATTCTCTGGCAGGGTTGTAAGCCCATCGGTGGTATCCCAGCCATAGGGCACGGGTGCAATGGACATCACCGAACCTGCAATAAAACCTTTGGTCACCAGCCATGCTTTTCGCTTGCTCGTAGACGGTGTATTTTGTGTGCGTTTTTCGTGCGTCATCGTACCCATGTTGGCGAGGTGCCGATATGGCACGCGCCGCTGTTAGATAATCAACTTTATAAGATGATGATGACGATTTGATGACGGTTTATGTCTTTTTCGAATACATACAATTAATTATATGTATTGGCAGCCTAGTGGGATTTGTCGCTGGGGTAGCTGTATTCCACTTTCACTTTGCTCTTTTCTGGCACTTTTTCCATCAGTTTGTCCCAGAATTGTGGGGGGAGCGCTTCTGCATCTTGGGCGGCGGGGGTTGGTGCGGCCGCGGCTGGCTCGTCCACTGGCGCAGCGGGCGCGGGTTCATCCACCGTGCTATGCTCGGGCGGGTGGGCTAAGCCAAACGGGGCATCCGCCGGAATGTCCTGTGCGGGGGTTGCATTCCCCTCGCCGGATTCAGGCTTTGCTTCGCCGCCAAAAAGCCATGGGAACAAGCCGTCGCTGGAGGCCGCACTGTTTGGAATAGGCTTGGCGGGAACCCCCTGCATCGCATTCGTCATGAACCCGTGCCACACGGTGGCGGGAATGCTGCCGCCGGTGATGCGTTTCATCGGTTTGTTATCGTCGTTACCGACCCAAACACCTGCCACCAACTGCGGCGTGAAGCCAATGAACCATGCGTCTTTGAAATCTTGGCTGGTGCCGGTTTTGCCTGCCACTTGGCGGTTGGCGAGGCGCGCTTTGGTGCCGGTGCCGCGCGCCACCACATCCAGCAGCATATAGTTCATCATTTCCACGGTGCCGTTGGCCAGCAATTGCGGCGGCTCTTCTTTCACTTCGCGTTTATACAGCTCTTTGCCCTTGCGGTTACGGATGGTGAGAATCCCATAAGGCTCCACCTTTTTTCCGCCGTTGGCGAGGTGGGAATAGGCCCCTGTCATCTCCAGCAAGGTGGCCTCCACCGCGCCCAGCGCGATGGATGGATACGCCGGCACGTTAGGGATGCCTAGGCGCATGGCCATTTCCGCCACACGGCCGATGCCCGCATATTGGCTAAGCCGCACCGACACGGTGTTCAGCGAATTGCGTAGCGCCTGCACCATGGGGATTTCCCCCAGATAATTATTCTCGTCGTAGTTATCGGGGCTCCATGTTTTGTTGCCCGCTTGCAGGGTGATTGGCGCATCCTCCACGGTGGAGAGCGGGGTCATGCCTGCTTCCAGCGCCGCGAGATAGACAAATAGCTTGAACACCGACCCTGGTTGACGCTTGGCCTGTGCGGCGCGGTTATATTGGCTTTCGCCATAATTCAATCCGCCGATCATCGCCAGCACAGCACCGTCGGGACGCATGGCCACCACCGCGCCTTGGCTCACATTTTTCTTAGGCCCTTCGGTGCTCACCACATTCTGCAATGCATCCGCCGCTTGCGCCTGCATCGCCGTATCGAGCGGAGTGACGACCACCAAATCTTCTTCCACCTGCCCCACCAGTTCGGGAATCTGATCCATCACCCAGTCGGTGTAGTAACGAATATCGCCGCCTTCGGTCGGGCGCTGCTGCACCGTTTTGGCATAGTTCGCCAAGGCGCTTTCCACCTGCTTCTTCTTGATGAAGCCTGCGTCTTGCATGTTCAGCAGCACTTGGTGCATGCGTTCTTTCGCGCGGGTGGAGTTTGCCGCAGGCGAATAGCGCGATGGCGCTTTTAGAAGCCCTGCCAGCAGCGCACTTTCTTCCATCGTTAGGTCGCGCGCACTTTTGTTGAAGTAGCGCCGTGAAGCGGCATCCACCCCAAACGCGCCGGAGCCGAGATACACACGGTTCAGGTAAATCGCCATAATCTCTTTTTTCGAGAAGCGGCCTTCCAGCCAGAAAGCCAGTAGCAGCTCTTGAATCTTACGGGCGATGGAACGCTCCGGTGTCAGGAAGACGTTTTTCGCCACTTGCTGGGTGACGGTGGAACCGCCCTGCACCACATGGCCGTTGATGACGTTGATGACCATCGCGCGGGCGATGCCGAAAATATCGACCCCGTGATGCTCGAAAAAGCGGCGGTCTTCGGTGGCGACCACGGCATAAATCAAGGATTTTGGCAGTTTGTCGTATGGCAGATATTCACCATATACATCGCCGTAGTTCGCGACCGTGCGGCCATCTTCGGTTTGGATGGTGATGCCCTGCTGCTTACGGATGGTATCGATCTCGCGGATATCCGGCAGGGTGACGATAAAATAAATCAGCGCCAGCGCGCCCACAATCATGCCCAGCTTGGCCACACGTGTTTTCAGGAACCAGAATAGGCCGCGCACGATGCGGCCAATCAACCGCAGCACCCACGACACCAGCCCACGCACCAACCCGCGGCGCTTACCGCGATAGTTCGGATTGCCCCGATAACTAGCATAGCGCTTCGTGGGAGCTTTCTTTTTAGAAGATGGGCGTTTGGTTGTCATCGGCGGGTGATAGCCGAAAACTTTAGGAACGTCACATAAAAAAGCGCAGTGCGCCAAGGGCGGCATTTTTTCCTAGTTCGCAGCGGGGGGATGCGATAGTAGAAGTGGCAAATTAGCCTATCACCGCGCGGGGATTCTCTTGGAAGAAACCAGATTTCATGCCATTGCCGATGCCACCTTGATGCATTGCTTCGACCAGCTTGAAGACGCCTACGAAGCAGGCGCGATTGAAGAGCTGGAGCTGCAAGGCGGCATCCTCACCGTGGTCACGGTCAGCAAAAAAACCTTTCTGCTCAGCAAGCACGGCCCCTCGCGCCAGCTGTGGCTGGCGTCGCCCGTTTCGGGTGGGCTGCATTTCTCGTTCAACGAAGGCGAACAGCATTGGGCACTGCCCGATGGCGTTCTGCTCTACACCTTACTGCGGCAGGAATTGGCCGCGGAGAAGATTGCGGTCATTTTATGAGCACCCCCACCGAAGCGCTGCCCGCCAAGGGTAAACTTTCCAGCCTGCGCTACCTCGCACGCTACCTCGCGCCTTATCGCCGCCAAGTCGCGGGGGCGCTGGTGGCGCTGGTGTTCACCTCCACAGGCGTGCTTGGCATGGGCTCGGGCCTGCGCCATTTGGTGGATGAAGGCATCGCTAAAGGTAACCCGCATTTGCTGGGTCATGGTTACATTATTTTGTTGGGTGTGGTGGTGTTGTTGGCGGCGGCAACCTATGCGCGCTACTCCTTCATTTCATGGGTGGGCGAGCGCGTGGTGTGCGATATCCGCCGCGATATTTTCGCCAAAGTGCTGTCCATGCACACCGCCTATTTCGAGAACACCCGCACGGGCGATTTGCTCTCGCGTATCACCACCGACACCACCTTGCTGCAAACCGTAGTGGGCTCCTCCGTCTCTATTTTCCTTCGCAACACCCTGCTGTTCATTGGTGGCTTCACCATGCTCATCATCACCAGTGTGAAGCTGTCGGAATATTTGTTGCTGATGCTGCCGCTCGTTATTTTTCCGATCATTATGTTAGGCAAGCGGGTGCGTGTGCTGTCGCGCGCGACGCAAAATAAAGTCGGCGATATTTCTGCCCACGCGGAAGAGACTATCAGCGCCATCCGCACCATCCACGCCATGGCGCTGGAAGACGCCGAGAATGCCCGTTTCGGCGCACTGGCGGAAAGCACCATGCGCATGGCCATCACCCGCATCCGCGTGCGCGCGCTGCTCACAGCGATCGTCATCACCCTCGTGTTCGGCGCCATCGTCACCGTGCTTTACATCGGCGGGCAGGACGTGATTGCAGGGCGCATCACGGGCGGTGATCTCTCGGCCTTTATTTTCTATTCCGTCGTGGTGGCGGGCGCGCTTGGCGCCGTCAGCGAAGTGATTGGCGAGCTGCAACGCGCCGCTGGCGCCACCGAACGGTTGATGGAATTGATGGCGCTGGCACCTGCCATCACCGCGCCTGCGCAACCCTACCTCTTCACCAAGGCACCGGAAGGCCGCTTATCGTTCGAGCATGTGACGTTCCATTACCCCTCGCGGCCGGAAACCGCCGCGCTTTCCAACGTCTCCTTCCGTATCGAACCGGGGGAAACGGTGGCGATTGTGGGCCCCTCCGGTGCGGGCAAAACCACGATTTTCCAACTGCTGCTGCGCTTCTATGACCCGCAATTCGGGATGATCCGCATCGATGGTCACGATGTGCGGACGCTCGATCCGCGGCAGTGGCGCAGGCATATCGGCATCGTGCCGCAAGACCCTGTCATCTTCTCCGCCAGCGCGTGGGACAATATCCGCATCGGCAAAGCAGATGCGAGCGACGACGAGGTGCGTGCCGCTGCGCGGGCAGCCTCCGCGCTCGAATTCTTGGAAGCATTGCCCGATGGGCTGAATACCTATCTGGGTGAAAAAGGCGTGCGGCTTTCCGGCGGCCAACGCCAGCGCGTGGCCATTGCCCGCGCCATCGTGCGCGACCCGTGCCTGCTGCTGCTGGATGAAGCCACCAGCGCGCTGGATGCAGAGAATGAAACCTCCATTCAAGCCGCGCTGGATGCCATCATGAAACAACGCACCACGCTGGTGATCGCCCACCGCCTTGCCACGGTGGTGAATGCAAACCGCATCATCGTGCTGAACGACGGCAAGATCGAAGAAACCGGCACCCACACACAATTGCTGGAATCCAGCGCCCTCTACCGCCGCCTCGCCGAGCTGCAATTCACCGAGTAGTTGACATTCGATAAGCACTTATATAAGTACTTATCATTATGCAGGATTACTTGACCGAGTTGGGACTCTTAAGTTTGGGCAGCCGCTTTAAGCGGCTGAGCGACTTGCTGTACCATGAAATGGCCGCGTTTTACCGCAGCCACGGCATCACGTTCGACCCCGGTAATTTTCCACTCATTCACTATCTCCACCAGCACCCCAGCCCCAGCATTGGCGATGTGGCCGAAGCGCTGGGCATCAGCCAAGCCGCCGTCAGCCAGAAAACGGCTAGCCTTCGCGCTTCGGGACTCATTCGTGTGGGCAGCAGCAAAACAGATCGGCGCAAGAGCACGCTTCAGCTCACCCCCAAGGGGCAAACGCTTCTCAAAAAATTATTGCCCTGTTGGCAGACTATTGAACACGCTATGGCACAGCACGTGGGCGAGCATACTACGCCGCTGCTTCAGGCCATCGCCATGTTAGAGGATGGCATTCACCGCGGCGCCTTGCGCAAAAAATTGGAAGCGGCGTCCGCGGCGCCGTTTAAAATCGTTCCCTTCTCAAAAAAACATGCGCCCACATTCGACCGTCTGAATCGGGCGTGGATTGAGGAATTCTTTTTTATCGAACCGCTGGATGAGCAGGTGCTTACCCAGCCTAAGAAAATGATTTTGGATACAGGCGGCGAAGTGTGGTTCGCCGAGCGCGACGGAAAAGCCATCGGCACCTATGCCCTTTTTACGCTGCGCGAAGGCATGTACGAGTTTACCAAACTTGGTGTTGATGAATCAGCGCGGGGGATGGGCGTTGCGCGCGCGTTATTGCGCCATGGTGCCGCACGGGCCAAAGCACGCGGCGCGCACACGCTGCGCATTTTTACCAGCACCCGATTAGTCCCCGCCTGCACACTCTACCGCGCAGAAGGGTTCAAAGAAGTAAAAATGACGGCGGCGGAACGCAAACGCTATAAACGCGCCGATATCATGTTCGATCTGCCGCTTTAACGGCGCGCTATTTTACGAAGAGGTCGGCGCGGTCGGCGTCGCCGCTAGGCACTTGGTTGCCGAGGGCTTGCACGTTGATGCTAAGCTGATTCACACCTTTGCTGATGAGGAATGCACGGATCGCCAATGCGCGGCTGAGCGAGATGCGTTTCGCCACCGACGCCTGCTCCGCCGTGCCTGCAGCATAGGCCACGATACGCACGGAACCTTGCGATTGTTTGATTTTCTCCGCCACGTCCACAAGGTCGGATTTCGCGTCATCCGTTAGGTCGGATTTATCGCGGCCGAAGGAAACCGTGCGGGTGAGTTTCGTCGGCGCTTGCGGGTTCAACACGGGCGCGGCCACTGGCGGTGGTGGTGGCGCGGCTGGTGTTGCGGCTTTAGCTGCAGGTGCTTCTTTCGCAGGCTCTTTCGGTGTTTCTTTCACCACAAGTTTGGCAGCCACAGGCGCAGGCGGCAGCGCAGGAACGGCGGCCGGTTTGGGCAGTGGCGGCACAGCCACCGCAGGTGCCGCGCTGGTAGGCGCAGGGGTTGAAAGCGGCTTGCTATCCACGGCATCCTTCGGCTGAAGAATATCCATCGTGGAAGGTGCCTTACCCCCCGTCAGCGCGGTTAGGGATGGCAGGTTGCTTGGTGGTGCTGGTGGCGTGTCTGGCAATTTTGGCAGCGCTTTTGGTTCCGCGTTCTCAAGCGGCAGCTTAGGCAATGAATTGGCTGCAGGCGGCGTTATCTCTGGCAACTTAGGCAATGCGGGGGGCGTTGCCTCTTCTTTTTTCGCAGGCGTCAGGCTTGGTGGCTTTGGCAACGCAAGTGGTGCCGCGGGCGCGGGCACAGGTGGCGCTAGTGGCGGCACGGTAGCGATTTCCGATTTTGGCAGCGTCACTGGTTTCGCCGGTGCGGGCAGCACGGCGGTGTCTTTCTTCTCTGGCTTGGCAAGGGCTGGCAAATCAAGCGGGCTGCTAGGTGCCGGCGGCAATTCTGCCGGCGGCAGCTTCTCCAGTGATGGCAAGACAGGCAAGGTTGGTGGCGCAGGCGGCTGAGGTTTCTTCACCTCCGCAGCCAACTTCTTCGCCGCTTCCGCATCGGCCTTCGCCTTGGCTTCTGCCGCGGCTTTTGTTTCTGCGGCCAGTTTTGCATCCGCTTTTGCTTTGGCTTCCGCCGCAGCTTTCACTTCTGCGGCGAGCTTTGCTTCTGCAGCCGCCTTGGCCTTTGCGGCTTCGGCATCGGCTTTCTCTTGCGCCAATTTCATGTCTTCGCGAATTTTGATGGTGGGGTCTTCCACCCGTGTTTTATCGCTTAACACGCCTTGTTGTTTGGGTGCAGCGGGAACCACCAGCGTGTCCAGTCGCTTCTCGAGCGATGGCGGCAATTGCGGTGGCGCTTTTTCAATCGGCGGCAATGGCGGTGGCAGCATTGCAGGGTTAGACGCCGGAGGCGGAACCGGAATCGGTGCCAGCGCTGGTTTTTCGATTGGTGGCAATGGCGGCGTCACTGGTTTTACCACGGGTGGCAGCGGCGCTGGTGCTGGTTTTTCTACTGGCGACGGCATCACCGCTGGTTTGGCGGCAGGTGGCTTCTCAGCCGCAGGCACCGCTGGAATGGTGGTGGTTTTCTCAATCGGTGGCAGCTCCAGCGGCTCTGTGCGCGTGGCAGGTGGAATCATCACCGAGCGTGGCTTCTCAGGTGCAGGTGCTGCGGGCAGCTTGGTGAAATCCAGCCCGCCAAGGTTCGGCCCCGTTTTGGGTTCGGGCGGCAGTGGCGCAGGCGCAGCGGGTTTCGATGGTGCTGGCAATGGCAGCGGCACTGGAGCAGCAGGTTTTTCTACAACCGGCGGCTTCTCTACAGGTGGCAGTGGTGCTGGCGCAGGCGGCAACACAGGCTTTGCGGCTACGGGCGCTTTTTCAACAGGCGGTGGCGGCGGAGCCATTGGCTTTTCAAGCGGTGGCGGCACTGGCATTGGTGCAGGCGCAGGCATTGGCGGCGGCAGCATTTCTTCCTGCGGCATCGCGGGTGCTAGCGGCGCGGCGGCTTTGCCTTTTTTCTTTTTGTTTTTACTGGTGCTGCGTGGTGTTCCATCCGCCAGCGGCTGTTCGCGCGGCACTTGGCGCTGCGCCACTTCGGGCTGAAGGGTATTGGGGCCTGTGCTGCTTGCGGCACGTGGCGCGGGCGCTGGCACATAGGCGGCAGGTGGCGGGTTCAGGTCGCGCAGTGCATCCAGATTCACTTCCACGCTAGGCTGCGCGGGCGTTAAATCGCGCGCAATCGCATTGCCCCACACCACGCTGCAAGCGGTGGCCAGCATCAACCGACGGAGGGAGCGGTGCGAGAATAAGGTGCGAGCTGCCATAAACCTGTGTTTTTGTTAGAAGTCACGCGGTGCGTACGTGCGCACTGCTTGTAGCAAACGCAAGGCGCAGGTGGCAAGCGTAGAAATAGGTCTAAATTCTCCCTTGCGCCTGCGCGCCCTATCCTTTAGGAACGCCGCATGTCGACAAATGCCCTCATTACCGTGATGACCGCCGCCGTGCGCAAAGCTGCGCGCGGGGTAACCCGTGACTTTGGCGAAGTGGATAAGCTGCAGATCTCCAAAAAGGGTGCGGCGAACTTTGTGACCAACACGGATATCCGCACCGATAAGCTGCTGATCGAGGAGCTGCAAAAGGCGCGCCCGAAATTCGGCTTCCTGACTGAGGAATCCGGCGTGATCGGCAACCCGAACATGACGCACCGCTTCGTGATCGACCCAATCGACGGCACCACGAACTTCATTCATGCGATTGCGTATATCTCCATTTCCGTGGCCGCGCAGGAGCGCAACGCCAAAGGCGAGTGGGAAACCGTAGCCGGTGTGGTGTATGACCCCATCCACGACGAAATGTTCACCGCCGCCCGCCGTGAAGGCGCGATGATGAACAACCAGCGCCTGCGCATTTCCGCGCGCAAGGAAGATTTGCTCCTCTCCACCTCCAGCCCACGCAAAGGCCGCGAAGGGTATGCCGAGACCATGAAATCCTTCCAGCGTGTGGCGGAAAGTGGCGCGACGATTCGCTGCTCCGGCTCCGCAGCGCTTGATTTGGCGTATGTGGCCGCTGGCCGCCTCGATGGCACATGGTATCAGCGCCTGAATATTTGGGATATGTGCGCAGGCATCCTCATCGTGCAGGAAGCAGGCGGCATGGTAACAGCGATCGACGGCACCCCTGTGGTGACGGACGACCGCGGCAGCCTCCTCGCCTCCAACGGCGCAATCCATAAAGTGCTGCACGGCCTGCTGGCCGAAAAAGCCGCCGCATAAGGCGCTCTCAAAATTATTTTAGGACGATGATGCCGTCGCCCAGCGTTGATAGCCGCGCAGGTTTAGGTAAATAAACACGGCATTGAGGGCAATGAAGGGGTAGCTTTCCAGCAGCAGGAAAAGCGTGAGGCCGCTGACGGCTCCCACGGCATTGAGCAAAAATCCGAGGCGTTGCTTTTGGCTTAACAGGTAAATGCCTGCCGTGCTCGCCGCCGCATCCAGCCAGTCGAGGCCGTAGTAATGCGTGAACATCTCCAGCATGCGATTCCTTATGGGAAAGCGAAAAACGCTTACGCGCGGGCGCGCTCGACGTAGGTCAGCTCTTCGGTGTTGACCACAATGCGCTCGCCGGTGGTGATGAACGGAGGCACCATCACGCGCACACCGTTTTCCAGCTTCGCAGGCTTATACGACGACGACGCCGTTTGGCCTTTCACCACAGGGTCCGCTTCCACGATTTCAAGCGTCACTTGGCTTGGCAGTTTCACGCCCAGCGGGTTGCCTTCATGCAATTCCACCTGCACCACCATGCCGTCCTGAAGGAACGCCACGCGCTCGCCCAAGAAATCCGCGGCCATGTGCAGTTGCTCGTAGTTTTCCTGATCCATGAATACCAGATCGTCGCCCTCGCGGTAGAGGTATTGGAAATCGCGCTGGTCAAGCGTTACGCGCTCGATGCCTTCATCGGGGCGCAGGCGGGTGTTCTTTTTCACGCCGCTTTTGATGTCCTTGAATTCCACCTGATTGAAGGAACGCAGGTTACCGGGCGTGCGGATCTCGTGGCTTGTTACCACCCACAGCTTGCCTTCATACTCCACCACCATGCCGGCGCGAACGCTAGAACCATCAATACGCATAACTTCCTCATGAAAAATTGGTTGCCGCTCATGTAGCAAGGCTGCGGGCGAGATGCAAGGCCATTCCTTATGTTGTCATTCCTGCGAAAGCAGGAATCTCCTTAAGCATTGAAGTGGATTCCTGCTTTCGCAGGAATGACAATAGACAGCTTTTACGTGTTGCGCTTGCACTGGACGAACGCTTTTACTACATAACCATTATGAAACCTGATATCTCCATTCCCCCCGCCGTGTTGGCCGCTGGCAAAAGCTGTGGCGATTGCAGCATGTGCTGCAAACTGCCGCAGATCGATGCGCTGAACAAGCCTGCCAACCAGTGGTGCACCCATTGCAGCACCCGCAAAACCTGCGACGCCTATGACACGCGCCCAGCGCAATGCCGCACATTCTTCTGCCATTTCATGGAGAATGCCGCATTGGGCGAAGAATGGCGGCCAAGCAAAGCCCGCTTCATGCTCATGGGCAAAGACGAAGGAGAAACCGTGCTGGTCGTGGTGGACCCCGACCGTCCCGATGCATGGAAGCGCTTCCCCTACTTCCAACAGCTGGGCATTTGGTCGCACAAAATGCGCGTCATCATCAATGTCGGCGATAAGCAAATGGTGCTGCACGGCGACCATGTTCACGCCATGGGCGAAAGCCTCGATCACTAGGCTGCTAGGCTGCGCCTAGAGGCGTTTTTATACGCGGATTGTGAATCGCCCTTATTCCATGTTTGTCATGCTGAATGTGTTTCAGCATCCATCAAAAAAGTATCTGCGCCTAGGGCATCTGCTCATTTGTCATCCTGAGGGCAAAGCCCGTGAGGATCCAGCGCGGCGAGTCTTCGCCGCAATATTCCTAAACGAATCTGTCTGGATTGCTTCGCTACACTCGCAATGACGAAGGGCTTACCCCCGCGCGCTCAGTCCCATTTTAATCGCGGCGTTGAATTCCTTCACGGCAGCACCTGCGCCTTGCGCGTGGCTCCACACCGCGGTGATGGCGGCGATGAAATCCGCACCCGCGGTGACGAGCGCCACGCAGTTTTGCGGCGTCAACCCGCCGATGGCGATGGAGGGAACCACCGTATAGGTGGACCAGTTCTCCAGAATCTCTTTCGTGGGCGTGCCATATTTCGCCAGTTGCGCCGGCTCTTTCGATTGGGTGGGGTAGAACGCACCGAACGCAACATAATCCGCCCCGCCCTCGCCTGCTTCCATCGCCATATGGGTGGAGTCGTGGCAGCTGATGCCGATGATTTTTTCCTCGCCCAGCTGCGCGCGGGCGTCTTTCAGCGGCATGTCTTCTTGGCCGAGATGCACCCCGTCCGTGCCCAGTTCGCGCGCCAGATCCACGCGGTCATTTAGGATAAACGCCACCCCATAACGGTGGGTGATGGGCATCAGCCCGCGCACGGCGGTGCGAATCATCTCGTCGCTCGCGCCCTTCAGGCGTAGCTGAAACACCGCTACATCCCCCGCCGCCAGCGCTTCTTCCAGCACAGGCGCAAATGCCTCCACCTCCAATTTCGGCGGCGAAACAAGGTATAAACGGCAGAGATACGGTTCGTTGGACATGCCGGGAGCCTACGCAGCTTTTCACATTTTGTCATCCAACCACGCCGAAAACCGCCCCTTTAACCCCATAAACCTGACCACAGTTGTTAAAATAACAGCCCCCCACAATCTTCACAGAACTGTCACACAAATTGCCACCTCACATGTTATTATCTTCTTAATTGTAAACATTGAGGAGCGTTACGACATGGCTGATGTTAGCGAAGTGAATGAAGTAAAACCTGCAGAAAAATACAAATCCACGAAGCTGCTTTCTGGCGTTGGAGGCTTCGAAATTGGCGGTTTGATTGGTACAGTTGCTTCGTTACCATTCGGACTCAGCGCGCTAAAGGACGTCATGAAATCGCATGATGCTTCTGAGGGGATTACGAGAGGTGATAGAACTAAATTTCTGGTAAAGCTTTCAACGTTGCTAGTACTGCCTCTTGTAGGTGGTATTATTGGCGCAGTGACTGGCTACAGACGTGGAAAGAAAGCCGAAGAACAATATAACAGCGTCAGCAAAGACTTAGCCATTTCACAAGCGCAAGTTGGTCATTTGACAAATACTATTTCTGAAAAAGACACCCAACTCGCTGCCAGCGAGAAACGCTTCACGGATGTGATTAGCTCGCGTCAGCACCATGGTGGTCACGCGGGTGCGGTGCATGCGGATGCCGCCCAAGCGGCGGAAATGGAAATGGCGCGCTAAAGAAGTGTGTCGCCTAACACTAAAATCCTGTCATGCCATCTGCAAAATGGATCCCCGCCTGCGCGGGGATGACAATTTCTTAAGCGGCTAAGCCGCTAACGAAATATGTCACTTCGCCGCTTTGTAGATGCCGACGATGTCGCTGAGGAGGCCCATGGCTTCGTCTTTTGGGCGTTGGAAGGCGTTGCGGCCCATGATGGAACCGTCGGCACCGCCGGCGGCAATCGCGGTTACTTCTTCCAGCACTTCGGCCGAGGATTTCGCGCCACCGCCCGAGAAAATCACCAAGCGACGACCACCAAACGTGGTCTGCTTGATATGCGCGATGCGCTCGGCCAGCGTGCCGATGGCGATTTTTTCTTTCTCGTACACCTTCTTCGCTTCCGCCTGCTCGATATGCGCGGTGGGCGGCTTCACTTTAATGATATGCGCGCCCAGCAACGCTGCCATATGCGCCGCGTAAGCGGTCACGTCGATCGCGGTCTCGCCATCTTTGGAGAGGCCTGCGCCGCGTGGATAGCTCCAGATCACCACGGCTAGCCCCAAGGCTTTTGCTTCCGCCGAGAGCTCGCGGATTTCTTCGAACTGCTCGTACGCCATGTGCGACCCTGGATAAATCGTGAAGCCAATGGCCGAGCAGCCGAGGCGCAGCGCGTCGTGCGCGGTGGCGGTCACGGCTTGGTCGGGCGCGGCGTCTTTCGCCACGAGGGAGTTGTTGCTGTTCACTTTCAGGATGAGCGGAATCGCGCCCGCGAAGGTGTCGGCACCTGCTTCCAGCATGCCCAGCGGCGCGGCGTAGGCATTCAGCCCCGCATCGATCGCCAATTTGAAATGGTAGTGCGGGTCATAGGCCGCAGGGTTGGCCGCGAAGCTGCGCGCAGGCCCGTGTTCGAAGCCTTGGTCTACGGGCAGAATCACCATTTTGCCCGAGCCGCCGAGTTTGCCGTGCATCAGCATGCGCGCCAAGTTGGCTTTGGTGCCCGCATTGTCGGATTCATACCAGCTGAGAATTTCTTTTACCTTGCGGGTCAGTGCCATAACGTGCCTCGTGTGGGGTTGCTGTGTTGGGTATAGCGGCGTGGCGCGGGCGGTCAAGTGCTGCGTGTTATCACCGCGCCTTGCTGGGTGGCAATGGCGTGTAACTGTGCCCAGATGCCCTCGCTGCACTGGATGCGGATGAGGCTCAACCCCATGCGCAGCGCATCGTGGGCGATGGCGGGGTCGTCGCCGCAACAGAGGGTGAAGGTAAAAGGCTGCGCAGGAAATTCGCCGCGTAATTGTTCCACCAGCGCGGCGTAATAATGCACCCCCGCATGGCACGCCGCATAGGGTGAGGATTCAAGCTGCGATGCACCCGCATGCAGTGCGGTGCGGGCGGCTTCAAGCCCGTTGACGATTGGCATGGGACACAGGCTGCATCAAGGCGGTGATACCGGAAAGTTCTTTGCCTTCCAGCCATTCAAGGAATGCCCCGCCTGCGGTGGAGAGGTAGCTCAGCTCGCCACTCAAGCCCGAATGCGCGAGGGCGGAAACCGTGTCGCCGCCACCTGCCACACTGTGCAGGGTGCCAGCGCGTGAGGCGGCAGCCACCATCCGCGCGATTTGCACGGTGGAGCCATCGAACGGTGCGGTTTCAAATGCGCCCACAGGGCCGTTCCACACCAGCGTTTTGCTTTCGGCAATCACGCTCGCAATTTCCATAAGCGCGCGTGGGCCGATGTCGAGAATCATGCCGCTGCTGGGGATAGCATTGACGTTACACACGATGCTTGGCGCGTGCGGTTTGAACTGGTTGGCAACCACGGCATCCACCGGCAGCAGAATGCGGCAATTGCTCTCCTTCGCGGCAGCCAAAATGCTGCGCGCGGTTTCGGCCATCTCGCGTTCGCACAGCGAAGCGCCGACGTCATGGCCTTGCGCATACAGAAACGTCGTGGCCATCGCACCACCGATAATCAGGTTGTCCACCCGCGCGAGCAAATTGCTAAGCAGCTCCAGTTTGGTGGATACTTTCGAGCCGCCCACAATTGCCGTCAGCGGCGTGGCAGGCGTTGCGAGCACGCTGGTGAGCGCGTTCACTTCTTCTTCCATCAAGCGCCCTGCGGCGGAAGGCATATACGGGTTGATACCGACGATGGATGCATGTGCGCGGTGCGAGCAGGAGAAGGCGTCGTTCACATAGCAATCGCCCAGCGCGGCAAGTTTGCGCGCGAATTCTGGGTCGTTGGCTTCTTCCTCGGCGTAGAAGCGCAGGTTCTCCATCAGAATCACATCCCCTGCTGCAGCGCCCTCGATCGCTTGGCGCGCCGACGTGCCGATGCAGTCCGGCGAGAAGCGCACAGGGCGATCCCACAACGCGGCGGAAAGCGCATCCACTAACGGGGCGAGCGAGAAGCTGGGGTCGAAGCCCTTAGGGCGGCCAAGATGCGAGAGAATCACCACCTTCGCATGGCGCTCCATCAAATATTGGAGGGTGGGAATGATGCGGGTGATGCGGGTGGCGTCCGTCACGCGGCCGGCATGCATTGGCACGTTTAAATCTAACCGCACGAGGACGGTTTTTCCGTTCACGTCGAGCGATTCAAGGGTGGGCAAAGAAGCCATGGTTCATCCGCACTAGAAGTAAGATTGGCGGCATACTGCACCATTTAGGCGCGGCGTGCAACCGCGCTAGCCACGCTGTGGAATTTGTTGCTGATCGGGGCCACGGGCGGGTGCGCTTGGGGCGCGGGTTTGCTCGGGCCCTGCGGGCATGGCCACTTCTTTCACGCCATTTTGTGCCATCACCTGCCCTGCCAGCTTCACTTCGCGCAGCACATCCGGCGGTAATTTTGCCTCGAAATATTCGGCCAGTTTTTGCACCAGCGCGCTCATTTTCTGAATCGCTTGCCCCACCACGCCGCGCGGTGCTTGCTCGGCCTCTGCCATGGGGGTTTGCGGTGCTGCGGGCGCAGGCGCATGGGGTGTTGGAATATGCAGTGGCTGCGCCATGGCAGGGGTGTGCTGCGGTTGCTGTTGCGGCGCGTGTTGCTGTTGTTGCAGCGGCGCGGTTTGTTGCAGCAGCATTTGCGCCAACAGGTCGCCCGCGTTTGGTGCAGGCGCACCATGGGTTTGCGGTTGCTGCGCATACATCTGTTGCAGTTGCGCTTCGCGCTGCAATTGCTGCTGGATTTGCGGAATATCCTGCGCCAGCGATTGCGGCGCTTGCGATGGCGACACGGGCGATACTTCCGCCATCACTGCGGCGGCTAAGCCGCCCACAGCCACGGTGCCAAGCACGGCCTCGCCCACCGAAACGGAGGCGGGGTTCATGGCCTGTTGCTGCTCCAGCGCTTGCAATTGTTGCAGCTGGGTGGCAGCAGCGGCGGCACGTTGTTTTTCTTCTTCCTCGGCTTTGGTGTCTGTGGCGCTGGTGTCGCCAGAAATCACGCCATTCAACCGACGCAGGGTTTCAGGGCCCGCAATCCCATCCGCGCGGATGCCCACGCGGGACTGGAACGACGACACGCTATTGACCGTGA
>JACCDH010347624.1_pt1 | contig 33431 bp, 32 predicted proteins | sample 7442481 | NCBI WGS metagenome assembly JACCDH01 (sample SAMN15323433, study PRJNA562643) | freshwater metagenome | isolation source: river surface water | place: USA:Blue River Watershed | collected 2017-08-15
TACGTTTTCTCAAACCGACGAAATTCTTAAAATTTTATCAAAACTTTAAAAAAAAGTTTTTATGTTAATCTTTGGTTAATAAATTTTAGCAATAAATGTTAAAATGTTAGATTTGTGTCGATGAATAAGGCAAGATTTCGATTGTTGGTCTTTTTAATGAGTTTATCATTAATCGGCATTATTTTAGTCCAATTGTATTGGATCACTACGTCTTTGAATAAAAATGAAGAAGAGTTTAAATATCATGTCCAGCAGGTATTAGGAAATGTTTCAAACACATTGAAAGAAAAAGAATTGGTTTCTTTTTTTACCAAATACAATGAGATCAAAGACAGTATAGGAAAAGATCCTGAAACGAGTCAGCTCAAAGAAGTATATTTCTATGAGCGCGATACCAAGACCAATGAAACCATAATTTATACCAATACTTTAGTCGCTGAAAATTACGGAATAAACAGTTCTTTTTTTGATAACACTTCGGACTCTATCAAAATTGGTACGTTAATTTCAAAACGAAAAACCGAAGTTTATAATGGGAATACGATAACGGATGCTAATTTTCAATTGAATAACAGACCTAATATAACCAATTTAAAATCAGGTAGTTTGTCTAGTTTAGATAAAGCAAACTATGAAGTTGTTTTTAAAGATATTGTAGCACAAAAGCCAATACAACAGCGAATATCAAATGATGAATTAAAAGTTTTATTGAAAGCTGAATTGAAAAAGTATGGCGTAAAGACCCCTTTTGAATTCGGAATTTATAGCAATGGTTTGGCCACCAAAATTCGTTCGGATAAGTTTCGTTATGAGAAAAATACGACTTATGGTATTCCGGTTTTTCAGGATAATGAAGGGATGTCAAAATACCAATTGTTGGTGCGATTTCCACAAAAAAGTAGGTTTGTATTTTCGTCGTTAATTGGAATTTCAAGTTTATCGTTGTTGTTTACCTTGGTTATTGTTTTGACGTATTCGAGTGCCTTGAATCAGTTGATCAAGCAAAAACAAATCTCAGAAATCAAGACCGATTTTATCAACAACATGACCCATGAGTTTAAAACACCTATTGCTACAATTAATTTAGCTTTGGATGCCATAAAAAATCCTAAAATCATAGATGATAAAGAAAAGGTGCAGCGCTACTTGCAAATGATTAAAGATGAAAACAAGCGCATGCATGCGCAAGTTGAAAATGTATTGCGAATTTCCAAGTTGGAAAAAAACGAATTGGACATTTCGAAAGAGCCTAGAGATGTGGTTGAAATTATTGAAGATGCCATTGAACATGTTGGTTTGATTGTAGAAGATCGGGCAGGAGTGATTCACGAGCATTTTAACGCTACTAGAACTACTATTTTACTTAGTGAAGTACATTTTACCAATTTACTAGTGAATGTGTTGGATAATGCGATTAAATACTCACCTGAGGCACCTGTTATTGATGTTTTTACAGAAAACATTAAAGATTTTATTTTGATAAAAATTCAAGATCAGGGTGCGGGAATGAGTAAAGTAGCTCAAAAGCGTGTTTTTGAAAAGTTTTATAGAGAACATACGGGAGACTTGCATAATGTTAAAGGACACGGATTGGGATTGGCATATGTGAAACAAATTGTGGAAGACCATAACGGTCAAATTTATGTAGAAAGTGAAAAAGGAAAAGGAAGCACCTTTATTATAAAAATGCCATTAATAAACTAAAGAAATATTCAATTACTATGGAAGGAAAAAAAATATTATTAGTAGAAGACGATCCAAATTTTGGTGCCGTTTTAAAAGATTATTTGATGATCAATGATTTTGATGTTACGTTAGCCAAAAACGGAATGGAAGGATTTGAAAAATTCAAAAAAGACACCTTTGACTTGTGTATTCTTGACGTGATGATGCCCTACAAAGATGGGTATACATTGGCGAGAGAAATACGTGAAAAAAATCTTGAAGTGCCCATTATATTTTTAACGGCTAAAACACTTAAAGAAGATGTATTAAAAGGGTATAAAGTAGGAGCAGATGATTATTTGAACAAACCTTTTGATTCGGAAGTGTTGTTGATGAAAATTAAAGCCATCATCCAGCGCAAAGCGACTGAGGTTCGCCCTGATACTACAAAATTTGAATTCGAAATTGGTAAGTTCCACTTGAACTCGAAATTACGTTTCTTAACGTTTCCGGGTCAAGAACCTATTAAATTATCGCCAAAAGAGTGTGAATTATTGAAAATGTTAGCACTGCATGAAAATGATTTGATGCCGAGAGAGTTGGCGCTAACAAAGATTTGGAGAGACGACAACTACTTTACTTCTCGAAGTATGGATGTGTATATTGCCAAATTACGTAAGTTCTTAAAATTAGACGAGAATGTCGAAATTTTAAACATTCACGGAGAAGGTTTTCGATTGGTGATTAAGAAATAATAAAAAAGCCCTGAATAATCAGGGCTTTTTTTATTCCTATTTATTCTTTTATTCTTTTTTCTAAAAGAGCAATGACTTCATTCTTGTCAATCGTATAGTCAAACCAACTCACATTTTCAGTGCGCTGAAACCAAGTCATTTGTCGTTTGGCAAAGCGTCGGGTATTCATTTTGATTTGTTCAACGGCATTATGAAGTAATGCAGTATCTTCTCTGTCGGAATCGAAATAATCAAACAATTCTCTGTAACCCACCGTTTGTAATGCATTCAGCTGTTTGTTTGGATACAAAGCTTTCGCTTCCGCCAAGAGTCCGTCCTGCATCATGAGGTCTACCCGCTGATTGATTCTGTCATAAATAATTTCCCTTTCCGCTTCTAAGCCAATGATGATTGGTGTAAAGTTTCTTGTGTTTTTTCGTTTCCCAATAAAACTCGAATATGGTTTTCCACTTCCGATACAGACTTCAACAAAACGTTTCATCCGTTGTGGATTTTGTAAGGTTTGTGGGTTTTGGGAAGCAATTTTAGCGTAATAAGATGGATCCAACAGTTGCAATTGCTCCTGTAAATAGTCGATTCCAAAACGATCATATGTTTCATTTATGGATTTTCTGACCGATTCATCAATTGCTGGAAAATCATCAAAGCCTTTCAATATGGCATCTACGTATAAACCCGAACCACCGACCATAATTTGGATGTTATTTTTTTGAAACAATTTGTCCAATTTTGTCAACGCTTCTTGTTCAAAATCTCCCACCGAATACGACTCAAAAATCGACTTGTTTTGAATAAAATGATGGGGGGCAGCTGCTAATTCTATTTCACTAGGAACCGCTGTGCCAATTTTCATTTCCTTAAAAAATTGTCGGCTATCACAGGAAATAATTTCGCAACCAAAATGTTGTGCCAAAGCAATACTTAAGGATGTTTTTCCTATTGCGGTCGGACCTATTATGGTGATCAGGTAATTCAAGGCTAGAAAGTAATGATTTTGAATACTTTATTTTTACGCAAATAACTTTGGATAATCGTTTTGACATCCCGATTGTGTTGCATGGGGATGATGATGTTTTTTAAAATATCGATATTGGTTATTTGGTAGTTTAATTCGTAAAAACAATAGCCTTTGTATACCCCATTTTCGATCAATACGGCACTGCGTTCGTCAAACGATCGCCCGCGATCCAGTAATACCATGTTGTTGTTTTCAAAGGCGTTTTCAGTTATAAATTCTTGCACACGTTCGTTATAGGTTTCTGGGGCTTCTACGCCCAAACACGCCCCGTTGCATTCTTTTATTTTGTATTGAAAGCACCCGTTTTTAGTATCATATAAGCCGTTTATCTTTTGGCATAAATTGTATTTTTCCGTAATCTTAAATAAGACATTTTTGCCTTCTTGTAAGCTGGTAAATGAGGTGATTTCTTTTTTTCGACCGTCGGCTTTTTCAACGGTTAAGGCCCAATAACCCGCTGTATTTTTGTTTTGGTACAGCGCATATTGAAATATGCTTTTGCGTTGCGCGCGGTTATAAATTGGTTTGTTGATTTTGATTTCTTCGCTTTCTTTTAGTAGTGCAATCAATTCACTGCCCGTTTCTTCATAGGTAACAGCAAATACATCGCGTTGAATTTTTTTGCATTTATGGGTCGAGCCGGTAAAATGTTGGTTGACTCTTTTTTTGATGTTTTTACTTTTTCCAATGTAAATTAAATCCCCTTTTTCATTATGAATGTAATAAATCCCTGTTTTTGTAGGTAAATTTTCTACGATATCCAATAATTTAGGCGACATGCCCAATTTAATTTCGGTTTTAACGAAGCTTTTTAAAATTTCTTTTTCAACATCTTTTGCCAAAAGCATTTTGAATAATTTCACTGTTGCCAAGGCGTCTCCGCTCGCACGGTGTCGATCAGACATGGGGATGCCCAACGCACGAACTAATTTTCCTAAACTATAAGAAACTTGATCCGGAATGAGTTTTTTGGCCAATTCAACCGTACATAAAGTGGGTTTCTTGAAATCAAATCCCAAGCGTCTGAATTCGGTTTGTAAGATTCGGTAATCAAAGGAAGCATTATGAGCCACTACGATACAGCCCTCAGTAATTTCAATGATGCGTTTAGCAACTTCATAGAATTTTGGAGCACTGCGCAACATGGCATTATTAATACCGGTTAATTTTACGACAAAAGGCTGAATGGGTTTTTCGGGATTCACCAAGCTGATAAATTGATCCACAACTTCATGGCCATCAAATTTATAAATAGCAATTTCGGTAATACCTTCTTCATTGTATTGCCCACCAGTGGTTTCTATGTCGAGTATACAGTACAAATATGTGATTTGTAATAAGTGATTAGTAATTCGTCTATGATCTTTTATCTGCTTCCAAAGATACTACTTCCAATTCGAACCATTGTACTGCCACAAGAAATAGCGAGTGGAAAATCGCCTGACATGCCCATAGAAAGGGTTTTGAGTTCGGAGTTTTGAGTTCGAAGTTTATCAAAAATAGTTTTCAGATGGTTGAATTCTTTTTCGATTTGGTTTTGATTTTCAGTGAAGGTTGCCATTCCCATTAGTCCTACGATTCTGATGTTTTCTAAAATTTTAATATCATCAGACGTTACAATATCATTTAATTCTTCTTCGTCTAATCCAAATTTGGTTTCTTCATCGGCGATGTGAATTTGCAATAAGCAATCAATTATACGGTTGTTGTTGGCCGCTTGTTTGTTGATTTCTTGCAATAATTTAAAACTATCCACACCATGAATCAAACTTACAAATGGCGCCAACTGTTTTACTTTTCGCGATTGCAAGTGGCCAATAAAATGCCATTGTATGTCCTTTGGAAGTGCTTCGTGCTTTTCAACGAGTTCTTGTACATAATTTTCACCAAAAATACGTTGTCCTGCATGATAAGCTTCCATCAAATCAGCCACAGGTTTGGTTTTTGAAACCGCAACCAATGTTACGTGAGCTGGAAGTTGGGATTTTATTTCGGTAAGGTTTTTAGCTATTGGCATAATAGATATTTATTGATCGAATAGTTACAACTCATACACTACCAATCCGTTTCTAAACTTTGGTTCGATATAGGTTGATTTGGGTGGCATAATTAAGTTGTTGTCTGCTAGTGCTTTGATTTCGTTGATGTCAGAAGGGTAGAGCATAAAGCCCACTTGAAATTCGCCTTCGTCAACTAATTCTTTAATAATGGCAATCGATTGTTTGCCGGGTATATAGTCGATGCGTTCGTCGTTGCGCAAATCTTCAATACCTAATAAAGGATGCAATACAGTAGCATACAATATTTGAGCATCTAAACTATTCAATAACGAAGATTCGTCGTGTTGCTCGTGTTTGTAAAAAAGCGCATAAAAACTACCGTCTAAATACATTCCAAATTCAAACTTATTTTGTGGTTTCCACAATTCTTGATCTTTGGTTTTGATGATGAAATGTTCGGCTAGTTTTTTGATAAAATCGTCTTTGGTTAACCCATTCAAATCCCTTACCAAACGGTTGTATTCGTATATTTTAACAGTACTTTCTGCAATCAAAAAACTCATGAAATAATTCAAATTTTCGTTGCCTAGGTGTTTGTCTTGTTCGTATAACAATTCGGCAGAAGCCGAGCGGTGATGGCCGTCTGCAATATATAAATTCGGAATTTTATCGAAATGTTCAACCAGCCAATCCATTTCGGTTTGGGTATCCAATTTCCACAAGGTATGTTTTTCTTTATTGGGGGTAGCAAACGAATAAACAGGTTGCTGTTGTTTTTGTAACGAAAGGAAGGTATTGATTTCGATACTATCGGGATAGGTAATTAATACGGGTTCGGTATTAAAATGCGTTTGGTGCAAATAATCTTTGAACAATTCCACTCGATATTGCAAGGTGTCTTCGTGTTTTTTGATGTATCCATTTTGATAATCTGCTATTGAAGCCCCCGCAATGATGCCCGTAAAAAGTTGGCCTTTGGTTTCGATTTCATAAATATAAAACGCAGTGCTATTTTCAGCAATAAGAATGTCCTCGTCTTTGAAATCTTGGTATTTGTGGGCAACTCCTTTGAATCGTTTTTCAAGTGTTATTTTTTGTGCATGTGCATAGGCCGGATGTATCACGTGCAAAAACGAGTAGGGATTAAAACTCAACCAAGCTGCTAACTCAGCCGAACTATAATCGTCATAGGTCCTGCAAGTAACTAATGCTACTTTATCAGGTGCCGGTCGAACTGCTTTAAAAGGATTTATTTTAGCCATTTTACCTGACCACTAAGGTCAAAAAGTTTGCACACTGACCACGAAGATTTTTGTGAGCATTGTGCTTTCTTCGTGTTCTTTGTGGTTATATTTATTTAAATTGTTTCGAAACTTTTTCTGCTTTTTTGCTTTCAGCATAATCATAGAAACCTTCGCCAGATTTTACCCCTAATTTTCCTGCCATGACCATATTTACCAATAACGGACAAGGAGCATATTTAGGGTTTTTGAAGCCATCGTACATTACGTTTAAGATGGATAAGCATACGTCAAGTCCAATAAAATCGGCTAGCTGTAAAGGTCCCATCGGGTGTGCCATACCTAATTTCATTACGGTATCAATTTCTTCTACACCTGCCACACCATTATATAATGTTTCGATGGATTCGTTGATCATTGGCATTAAAATTCTGTTGGCTACGAAACCAGGATAATCATTCACTTCGGTAGGTGTTTTTCCTAGTTTTATGGATAATTCCATGATGATTTTTGTAACTTCATCAGATGTAGAGTAGCCACGAATGATTTCAACTAATTTCATAATCGGCACCGGATTCATAAAGTGCATACCAATCACGCGCTCTGGATGAACCACTTGTGCTGCAATTTGCGTAATCGAAATGGAAGAAGTGTTAGAGGCTAAAATGACATTGTGGTCACATACGTCACTCAATTGCTTGAAAATATTCAGTTTCAGGGTTACGTTTTCAGTAGCAGCTTCAACTACTAAATCACAACCCACCACACCGTCTTTGATATCGGTATAGGTAATAATGTTACCAATGGTTTTGTGTTTGTCTTCTTCAGTAATACTTCCTTTTGCAACCATTCTATCGAGGTTGGCAGCAATAGTAGCCATTCCCTTTTCAAGTGCTTTTTCAGAAATATCAATTAATTTTACAGTAAACCCACTTTGTGCAAAAGTGTGAGCAATTCCGTTGCCCATGGTTCCAGATCCTATTACGGCTATTTGTTTCATTATGTATTTTGTTTCAAGTTTAAGGTTTCAAGTTATAGAAAATTATTTTCCCATAGAATCTATAATCATATAAGCTACTCGCAAGGCTTCCGTTCCATCTTCTAGAGAAACAATTGGTGTAGTATTATTTTCAATAGCTGCTGCAAATGACTCCAATTCATCCAAAATGGCATTGTTGGGAGCTACTTTTGGATTGTCAAAATATATTTGTTTTTTCACACCTTCAGCATTTTGAAGGATCATATCAAAATCACCTGGATTTTCAGGGGCATCTTGCATGCGAACCACTTCACATACTTTATCCAAATAATCTACAGAAATGTAGGCATCTTTTTGAAAAAAGCGGCTTTTTCGCATGTTCTTCATCGAAATTCTGCTGGCTGTAATGTTGGCTACACAACCGTTTTCAAATTCGATTCGGGCATTTGTGATGTCCGGAGAATCCGAAATTACGGCAACACTACTTGCATTTACCGATTTTACTTTTGATTTTACCACACTCAAAATGGCATCGATATCGTGAATCATTAAGTCCAAAACAACAGGCACATCGGTACCGCGAGGGTTAAATTCGGCCAAGCGATGCGTTTCAATAAACATAGGTTTGTTGATTTTATCTTTCACGGCAGTAAATGCTGGATTGAAGCGTTCCACATGACCAATTTGTCCTTTTACGTTGTGTTGATTGGCCAATGCCATAATTAGTTCGGCTTCAGCAACGGTAGTAGCGATTGGTTTTTCAATGAAAATGTGTTTTCCGGCTTCAATAGCTAATTTGGCACACTCATAATGTTGTAAAGTGGGCGTAACAATATCGACAACATCAACAGCTGCAATTAGGGCTTCAATTGAATTGAATTTTGTATAACCAAATTCGGCGACCACTTTGTCTGCATTTTCTTCAAATGCATCGTAAAAGCCTACCAATTCGTATTTTTCAGATTGATTTAATAATCGTAAATGTATTTTCCCTAGGTGACCCGCACCTAAAACGCCTACTTTGAGCATAGCATAAAATTTTATCAAAAGTACTAATTATTACCTAAATTCCAATGTGGAAAACTCAATTTCAAAACAAATTAAATAGTTGATTTATTTGGAATTTGAAATTTGCATTTTGATTTTTTTCAAGCTATTTTTACGAAATAAAACAGAACCCAAGTTGAAGGATACCAATAAACATCAAGGACTTAGAAATCAACTCGTAAAAGTGTTGGAGGAAAAAGGTATTACCGATAAAAACGTATTGGTAGCTATTGGTAAAATTCCGCGCCACCTTTTTTTAGCTGAAATTTTTGAAAATTTTGCTTACCAAGATATGGCTTTTCCTATTGGTTCTGAACAAACCATCTCTCAGCCCTACACGGTTGCTTTTCAAAGTCAACTTTTAGAAATTAAGAAGGGCGATAAAATCTTGGAAATAGGAACTGGGAGTGGGTATCAAACCGCTGTTTTGTGTTTGTTGGGCGCTGTAGTTTATACCGTTGAACGCCAAAATAAATTGTTTAAAAACACCTTACGCGAGTTACCAAAATTAGGGTATCATCCCAAGAAAATGGTGTTTGGCGACGGGTATAAAGGATTGCCTGAAGCCGCTCCGTTTGATAGTATTATCGTTACTGCGGGTGCGCCCGTCATTCCACAAGCATTAATGGCTCAATTGAAAATAGGAGGTCGGTTGGTCATTCCCGTGGGTGAAAAGGATCAAATCATGACCTTGTTGATTCGAAAAAACGAAACCCAGTTTGAAAAGCATGAATTTGGAGATTTTAAATTTGTTCCTTTATTAGAGAATAAAAATTAATCCCGAAGTATCGGGATTAAATAGGTTTAAGGATAGAAAGATAGCGTTCTAAACACTCTTTCTCTGTTTGTGCAATAAAAAGTAGAAAATTTTCTTTATTGTTTTCTACTTGGCAAGCTTCTAAAGCATTGTAATACTGCATTCTGCTTTCATTCGTACCTTTTATGTTTGCAATCACATAGCCATGTTGTAATAAGATTAAATTCATTAACAATCTAGAAGTTCTGCCGTTTCCGTCTATAAATGGATGAATGGTAACTAATCTTTCATGCATTTCAGCAGCTAAAATTACAGGATGTAAATTGTTTTTATTGGTTTGATACCAAATAAACAATTCTTCCATTTCTTTAGCTACTAAAAAAGGTTGTGGAGGCATATGTGAACTACCTTTAATCATAACTTGTACTTTTCTATATTTGCCTGCATCTTCAGGATAAATCCCTCTAAGAATTAAATTGTGAATGCATAAAATTTCACGCTCATTGATAGTGGTTTTTTTATCCGTTAATTCTTTAATATAAGCAATTGCTTCTTGATGATTAATTGCTTCAAGATGTTCGCGCATGCTTTTTCCGGAAATAGTTAATCCTTCATTAACGATTAAATCAGTTTCTTTTAAGGTTAATGTGTTTCCTTCAATTTTATTACTTTCAAACGTGTATTCTAGTTCTAAAGCTTGTGTTACTCTAAAGCTATCATACTTTCTAAATTGATGTAATTCATTTTTTAAACTATCAATTTCTTTAATTATTTGTTCCAATTTAGTTGATAAAGGAGCGCGCTTAAATGAGGCATAATAAGCCATTTCTTCTTTAACTTGATGAATTGCTTCAAATGCAAAGTGATCATCGCCAATTTCAGCATATATTTTTTCTTTCAACCATGCAATCATTAATTGTTCATAATTGATTTCAAGCACCGAAGCTAATTTTACAATCTGATCTCGTGAAGGTTTTCTTGAGCCATTTTCAAATTTACTAATGAGTGCTTGATCAATACCTAAAAGTTGTGCCAATTCTCTGGTTTTGATGTTTTTTTGCTCTCTTGCAGTTTTTAAAATTATTTTCATATTGTGATGACTTAAAATTTCATGACAAATTTAGTCATAATTTTTGATAAAAAAAAGCTAAAATGCCTTTTTTATTCGATCCAAATCTCTTTTGGTATCTTGTTCCTTCAAACTTTCTCGTTTGTCGTAATTCTTTTTACCTCTGCACAACGCAATTTCAAGTTTAGCTAGACCTTTTTCATTGGTATACAAACGAAGCGGAACAATTGTTAGTCCTTTGTTGTCGGAATCTTTATTGAGTTTTTTTAATTCTTTCTTGTTTAAAAGAAGTTTGCGTTCGCTTTTCGTTTTGTGATTGTAGTGGGTACCATACAAATACTCTTCAATATTGGAATTGATGACAAAAAGTTCGCCTTCGTGAAATTCACAAAAACTTTCTGTAATGGAGGCTTTCCCCAAACGAATTGATTTAATTTCGGTGCCGGATAATACAATTCCAGCCGAGTATTTGTCGAGAATTTCGTAATCGAATTTTGCCCGTTTATTGAGTATGTTGATCGTTTTTAACATGTGACCACAAAGGTACTTTAAAAATCTATAATTTTATAGGAAACTATTTTTTTATAAAATTGCGTTGCAACAATCCATAAACTACCGTATCCGTAAATTCATGGTTGTAATAAAAATTTTCTTTAAAATGGGCTTCTTTTACAAACCCCGATTTTTGTAATACGCGTTCTGAGGCAGTATGTCTCGCATCAATAACCGCTTCAATGGAATGAAATCTAAGGGTATGGAATGCATAATCTAATAGGGTGTTTATGGCTTCTGTTGCGTAGCCTTTTCCCCAATATTCGGGTGCAATCATATAGCCTAATTCGGTTCTATAATGCTCGGGTTGCGTTCTATAAAATCCCATAAGACCAATGCATATATCGTTACCTTTTTCTGTAACTGCCCAATTGATATCCAAGTTTTCATCGATTTTATCATTGATTTGTTTAATATGTGCTACGGCATCTTCCAGACTTTTTGCCAAAGGTCTTGGAATGTATTTCATGGTGTCTGGGTTTCCTCGAAGACGTAAAATTTCAGGTGCATCAGCATCGGTAAGTTTTCGAAATTGCAAACGCGCAGATTCGAGCACAGGAAAAGGGGAGAAGTTCAAGTGTAGCATCGTAATTTAGATTAGGGTTCAAGGTTGTTGATGGCGTCGTCGTGTTTTTTACTTAAAAAAAGGAGCATACAACTCGCCCCAATAGTTGCCAAGAGCATATCTGATTGGGTGTCCCAGACATAACCTTGCGTTCCTAGAAAGGCATCACCACCTTCACCGGTACCTATGGAAACCCACCATTCAATCCATTCATAAGCACCACTAATTGCTAAACAGATAGAGATGATGATAAAATTGAAATAATTTTTATTGGCTACCACATTTTTTCGAAGGAACAATTCTCGCGTAATCATTGCGGGAACAAACCCTTGTGCAAAATGACCCAATTTGTCATAATTATTTCGACTGTGATTGAAGGTGTCTTTGATCCAATCAAATAGCGGTACTTCGGCATAGGTATAATGACCGCCAAGGAACAAGATATAACAATGAAGGAGGATAAAAAAATAGGTAAAATTGGTGAATTGAAATTTTTTATAGGTAACGAATAATAAGATAAATCCAATGATTGCCGGCGAAACCTCTAAAAACCATGTGAAGTATTCTTTTGGTTTTATGCCAGAGAGGACTAGTCCGATGCCGAATAGGAGTATAAAAATTTGCTTTGTTTTCATACGTGCAAATTACTATTTTTAACTATTTAAACGAAACTTTACTACTATAATTACTAAATTTGAATAAAAAACAAATGAGAACTATTTATTTTATTGGCTTTTTATGCTTTAGTCAACTTTTTTTTGGACAAACAGATCCTAAAATGTATTCGATAATTGATCAAATTGATACCAAGCGTATTGAATCCGATATTCGAACTTTAGCAAATTTTGGCACAAGAAATACCTTTAGTGATACCACTTCTAATCAACGCGGAATAGGAGCTGCAAGAAGGTGGATTAAATCTGAATTCGAAAAAGTATCTAAAGATTGTTCCAATTGTTTGGACGTTTTTTATCAAAAAGATTTTGTAACCACAAATGATGGCGAGCGCGTTCCTAAAGATACTTGGATTGTAAATGTTGTAGCCATCCAAAAAGGAACTGCAAATAGCAACCGTTATGTAATCATGACGGGTGATATTGACAGCAGAAATTCTGATCCAATAGATTTTACTAAAGATGCTCCAGGTGCTAATGATAATGCTTCAGGAATGGCCGGTACAATTGAAGCGGCGAGAGTTTTATCGCACTATCAATTTGAGCACAACATTGTCTATCTGGGCTTATCTGGCGAGGAGCAAGGTTTGTTTGGTGGAAAAGGGTTTGCAGCCTATGCTAAAAAGAATAATTGGGAAATTATCGGGGTTTTAAACAATGATATGATTGGTAATATTGAAGGGGTTAATGGTGTCATTGACAATAGAACTTTTAGAATTTTTTCAGAACCAACTTCCGTTACTGAAACCGAAAAAGAAATCAGTAATAGACGATTTTATGGCGGTGAAGTTGATGGTATTTCCAGACAACTCGCGCGCTACATTCATAAATTGACGTTGACGTACATGCCCGAAATGAATCCGATGATGGTGTATCGATTGGATCGATTTGGTCGAGGTGGGCACCATCGTCCTTTTAATGATTTGGGTTTTGCAGGCGTTAGAATTATGGAAGCACATGAAAATTACAACCGACAACATCAAGATTTGAGAGTCGAAAATGGAATCAATTATGGAGATGTTATCGAAGGGGTTAATTTTGAATACGCCAATAAATTAACTGCTGTAAATGCTATAACATTAGCCAGTTTGGCGTGGGCACCAGCGGAGCCTAAAAATGTAAGAATTGGAGGAATAGTAGCCCCAAGTACCAAATTAAAATGGGATAAGGGTACCGCTAAAAATATAATTGGATATAAAATTTATTGGCGTTTGACAACCGCTTCTCAGTGGGAATTTAGTCGTTTTGTTGGTAATGTAGATCAATTTGAATTGAAAGGAATAGTAATCGATAACTATTATTTTGGTGTAGCTTCAGTTTCAAGTTCGGGTCATGAAAGTGTTGTTGTCTTTCCAAACGATATTATTAAAACTTCTTTCAAAAGAAAATAATAAAACACAGCACCAATTCAAAGCTGAATTGGTGCTGTACAAACTAAACAAACTTTACTAATTTGACTCCTATTTTTAACTATTTATAAGTTATTAGACGAAAGTACTTTCATTTCTAAAAACCAATTGATCTTCAAAACAATCTAATAAAATAATGCTTTCGGCGGTTACTTTACCCGCTAAGATTTCTTTGGAAAGTTGGTTTAACACTTCGCGTTGAATCACTCGTTTTACAGGCCGTGCACCATATTGTGGATCATATCCTTTTTGTGCCAAATAAGCAATGGCTTCAGGCGTAGCATCCAACGTGATTTGTTGTTGGGCCAACATTTTAATCACTCCCTTCAATTGTAAGCCTACAATTTCGCTAATATTAGCATTGGTCAGCGGAGTAAACATTACAATCTCATCGATTCGATTGATGAATTCGGGGCGAACAATTTGTTTCAACAAGCCTAACACTTCTACTTTTGCTGCTTCAGTAGTTGCCTCAATAGTTCCATTTAACGTATCAAATTTTTCTTGAATGATGGAACTACCTATATTAGACGTCATGATGATAATGGTATTTTTAAAATCGGCCAGGCGTCCTTTGTTGTCGGTCAAACGACCTTCGTCTAATACTTGCAATAAGATGTTAAAGGTATCGGGATGTGCTTTTTCAATTTCGTCCAATAGTATAACAGAATAAGGTTTTCTTCGAACAGCCTCCGTCAATTGTCCGCCTTCATCATAACCCACATAGCCGGGAGGCGCTCCAACCAATCGACTTACCGAATGCCGTTCTTGGTATTCGCTCATGTCTATACGCGTCATTGCATTTTCATCGTCAAACAAATATTCGGCTAACGCTTTGGCCAATTCTGTTTTTCCCACACCCGTAGTACCTAGGAATAAAAAAGAGCCAATGGGTTTTTTCATGTCTTGCAACCCAGCGCGACTTCGTCGAACGCCATCACTTACGGCTTCAATAGCTTCTTCTTAGCCTACCACTCTTTGGTAGAGTTCAGCTTCTAATCGAAGGAGCTTTTCTCGTTCGCCTTGTAGCATTTTCATTACCGGAATCCCAGTCCATTTGGCTACCACTTCAGCAATATCCTCTCTAGTAACTTCTTCTTTGATAAGTGACGTTCCCGCTTGATTTTGGGCCAATTGTATTTGTAGGGTATCCAAGCGCTCTTGAGCCTCTTTAATTTTTCCGTATCTAATTTCGGCTACTTTTCCATAATCGCCATTGCGTTCGGCTTGTTCGGCTTCGTTTTTAAAATCTTCAATTTCTTGTTTTACATTTTGAATTTGATCGACTACATCTTTCTCTGATTTCCATTGGGTATAGATTTCATTGCGTTCTTCTTTTAAGTTGGCTAGATCTAACCCCAATACTTTCAATTTTGTTTCGTCATTTTGTCGCACTTGATTGTTTTTTTCTGAGGTGTTCGGCGCATCTTCGATTTCTCGTTTAATCGCCGCCATTTCGATCTCTAATTGCATAATTTTTCGATCCAAAACATCCAGTTCTTCGGGTTTGGAGTTGATTTCCATGCGCAATTTAGAAGCAGCCTCGTCCATCAAATCAATCGCTTTATCAGGTAAAAAACGGTTGGTAATATAGCGTTGTGAAAGTTCCACCGCAGCAATAATTGCATCATCTTTGATACGTACTTTGTGATGGGTTTCATATTTTTCTTTGATTCCCCGCAAAATTGATATGGCACTCTCCGTATCGGGTTCGTCAACGAGTACTTTTTGAAATCGGCGTTCTAAAGCTTTGTCTTTTTCAAAATATTTTTGGTATTCATCCAAGGTAGTTGCACCAATGGCGCGCAATTCGCCCCGAGCCAATGCCGGTTTTAAAATATTGGCCGCATCCATAGCTCCATCACCACCTCCAGCACCTACCAAGGTGTGAATTTCATCAATGAACAGTACAATATCGCCTTCTGCAGCAGTAACTTCTTTTACTACCGCTTTTAAGCGCTCTTCAAATTCTCCTTTGTATTTAGCCCCAGCGATTAAAGCCCCCATATCTAAGGAATAAACAATTTTATCTTTAAGGTTTTCTGGAACATCACCATCAACAATACGGTGCGCTAATCCTTCTGCAATAGCTGTTTTACCTACGCCGGGTTCGCCCACTAGCATTGGGTTGTTTTTAGTACGACGGGTTAAAATTTGCAATACCCTACGAATTTCTTCATCCCTGCCAATAACCGGGTCGAGTTTGCCATTTTTAGCCAATTCGTTGAGGTTTTTCGCATATTTATTCAAGGAATTGTAATTTTCCTCTGCCGAAGTGGAGGTCACGCGTTCGCCTTTGCGCATTTCGTCTATTGCCGCTTGTAGTCCGATTTCGGTTACTCCTTGATCTTTAAGTAATTGAGCAACCGTACTTTTCGATTTGAAAACCGCTAAGATCAAGTGCTCAATGGCAACAAATTCATCCTTCATTTTCTGAGCGATAATTATTGCTTCGTTTAATGTTGTGCTGGTTTCTCTTGAAAACAGGATATCGCCTCCCGAAACTTTAGGGAAACTTTGTAAATTATTTTCTAGTATTTTTTTAAAAAGTACCAGGTTAACATTTAATTTTTTTAGTAGGAATGGTGTTACATTTTCATCCACTTCGAGAATAGCACTAAAGAGGTGTGCATTTTCAATTTGTTGGTGCCCCAATTGTTGTGCAATACGTTGCGCTTGTTGAAGGGCTTCTTGCGCTTTGATAGTGAATTTAGTAAGGTTCATCTTGTTTGTGTTTAATTGCATGTTCACTAATATTCGGTCAATATGTATTCCAAAGTTGTTTTGCAGTCATTTTGGCGTTTTTTTATTTAAATTTTAATTAAATTCGGTCAAAATGGCTTAAAAATGATTCAAATCTCTGTTTTTTTTGATTTTTTTTACGTTATTTGGCACACAAAAAACCGACACTATGCACTGGAATGAACTGACTTCAACAGAACAATTAGACGTAATCGAAGTCCAATCTGAATCACAGCTGGTTTTGATTTTTAAGCACAGCACCCGCTGCAGTATCAGTAGATTTGCGCTCAAGCAATTTGAGTTTGAATTTGATTTGCAAGAGGTAATTGTGCCTTATTATCTTGACCTGTTAAATTTTCGTGAGGTATCAAACGAAATTGCGGCGCGTTACAGGGTGCAACACCAATCGCCACAATTGATCGTACTAAAAAATAGGGAAGTAGTCCAACATGCATCGCATGAAGGAATAGCAGTTTCCGAATTGAGAAAATTAGTATAAAAAAAAGCATTTGATTTCAAATGCTTTTTTTAAATGGTTTATTTTCCGTCTCGATCTACTTTGATGCGTTCGGGTCTGTTGGCTAATTCCCAAGCGAGTACAAAAGCAAGTTGTGCTCTTTTGGCCAAGGCATCGTATTCAATTTTATCGGGTGTATCAGACGATTGGTGGTAATCGGCATGAATTCCATTGAAAAAGAAAATCGCAGGAATCCCTTTTTTAGCAAAATTATAGTGATCTGAACGGAAATAGATGCGTTCAGGATCTTTGCGATCGTTGTATTTGTAATCTAATTCTAATTGGGTGTGTTTGGCATTTACATCTTCGTTGATGGTATGTAATTCACTACTCAAGCGATCCGAACCAATAACATAAATGTAATTGTTGGTATTTGGGTGTAATGTATCACGTCTTCCAATCATATCAATGTTGATATCTGCTATGGTATTTTCAATAGGAAATAATGGATTTTCAGAATAAAAACGAGAGCCAAGTAAACCGTGTTCTTCACCTGTTACATGCAAGAAAAGGATAGAACGTTTGGGACCAACCCCTTGTTTTTTAGCTTCATTAAATGCTTGTGCGATTTCCAATAAGGCTACAGTTCCAGAGCCATCATCGTCGGCACCGTTAAATACTTCGCCATTTTTCATACCTACATGGTCGTAATGTGCAGATATCACTAGGATTTCTTCAGGTTTTTCAGAACCTTCAATAAAGGCCCAAATGTTTTCAGAATCGTTCAATTTAGGAGCAAATCCACGTTTCATAAATTCCGAAGGGACTTTTTGATAGAAATTGGTTGCGCCTTTTGGAAAACTAATGCCATTTTTTTGGTATTCATTAATGAGGTATTCACCGGCTCTTTTTTGACCGGGTTCGCCTGTATTTCTGCCTTCCATATTGTCGTCGGCAATAATGTATAAGTGTTTACTCAATTCTGCAGGAGTAATACTGTTTTTAAATATGGTTACATTGGCTACTTTTGTTGCCTTTTGTGAAGTAGAACAACCTACGGCAACTAATGCTACGGCAAGTATGGTTACAATATTTTTTTTCATATCGATTTATTTTTGATAAAAATAGGAATAATTTTTTGACTGAGAAAATTCTCAAAAAATCGGGATGTATTTATTCAGTCATTAACTGAATAAGAAATTTATTTATGAATTTTGATAATGCAGTAGGAAAGCGCCAATGGCAATTATAACGATAGCTACAATGTTGAAAAAGCTCATTTTTTCTTTAAAAAACAACGTTCCAAATGCAATGGTTAATAGAGGAGTAGCAAGGAAAAGTATGCTAGAGATAAGTGGATTTGTAATTTGTAAACCTAAAAAACTAAAGTGTAGGGCTAAAAAGATGATTAACGCCATTAGTAGTGCGTTAGGAAAATATTTTTTTAATTGAAATTTTAGTTCAGGTCGTTTTATTGTAGTACTTGTAATAAAGAGCGCGGTGATAAATACGACTAATTCTTGATTAGAAATAATAAGTATAGCAGGTACTTTAGTGTCTAAATTTTTCCAATGTATTAAAGAAGAAATTCCAAAACTCAAGGTCATACCCATAAGAATTAAATGCTGTTTGGGACTAATTTTAGTTTCATTTTCGCTGTTGTGGTAGAGGTATAGCAAAAAGCCTAAGACAATGATGATCAATCCAAGTGCGGATTTCATCACAGGGGTATTTTCAAAAAAAAACAAATATAGAGCGGTGAATATGATGCCAAGTAAATTATAGACCCCCAGCCATTGAAGTGGTGCTTTTTTGATAACGGTTAGCATGCAGAACAAGCCCAAAACGCCAAACAAAGAGCCCAAGGTAATTTTGCCCAACGGTTGGTTTTCATAAATTTCAATGCCATGCAGATACACTAAAATTAGGGTGGCTGCACTACTCGTAAAAAAAGCTCTGTATCCAATTAAAAAAGGGACGGAGGAATGTTGTAGGTTTTTTTTCCACAATACATTGTTTAAGGCAAACAATACAATAGAGATAAAAATATAAATCATAGCGGAATTACGCTAATAATCCCATTCGGATTATATAATTTGTCAAATTCTAAATGATGGGCGTATTGATTGCTTATTCGAGCGTCAAACAGTTTTTTTACATCCTTGTCCAATTCCTTTAAATTTAAATTTTGTAACACTTCTCTGGTAGTGTGGTAAATAATATTTAATTCATGAATGGTTTCCGTGTTTTTGATTTCATTTTGGATCCAATCTTTAAAATAAGCGCTGTATTCTTGTAACGGAGCGGTTCCATTAAATTTCAGATACAAATACCAAAATTTATAGGCCATAAAACGAATTTTTGGAAAAATATGCAGTTTGTTTATCTCGGCTTCCCAAATTGGATCTTCGTAGAGTTTTTTACCTATTTCAATAGCTTTGTCATTGGTTTTAAGATAATAGTTTCGGAACAAAACAGCTTGTGAAAAAATCAAATCTCGCATGTAATCTTTGGATTGTTTATTTGTTTTGAGCATGTAGTTTTCCAGACCTTCAGAATACCCATTCATGCGATGGTAAGGGTCAAATAATGATTCAATAAGAATGTAGCGTACAAAAGGATGATCGCCATGTTCTTTTATGAATTTTGGAAATAAATTGGTCTTTTGAAAATTTAAAAAGGTTTTGACACCAAAAAATTCTTTTGTTTTATAATTCTCTTTTTCTAACGTATTGTAGATTTCGATTAAAGGATTGAAATTTTCATTGACAACAAAATTTTCGATGACAATGTTGATCGAATGGTTAATAAATTTTGGATCGTTGTACATTTGATTGGAATCATAATACTGTAAAAAGGTATTCCAATCGGGATAACCGCAAAATTTCGCGAGTACGTTATAGGTGTTTTTGTAGGGTTTGCTGGTATGAGAAGGGTATAAGAAAAAACGATACAGTGTGGATTCTGATAAAAAACCAACCTTTTCATTTACAATAAATTGACTGATAATACGACAATCATTTTTAGTAGAAATATAAATTCCGGTCTTATTGAAAATGGATTCTAATAAAAGCTTTTTGTCATTCATTTTGTTTTTTTATAAAGTTACAAATTTTAATATTCAGTAAAAATTATATAATCTAGTTTTTCGGTTCAAGTTGGTTCAAGTTTTAATTTAGCAACAATCCGTTAGTAAACCCCTTGAAGTTTCTATTGGGTTCGAAAAGCTCATTTTTGTGTTTACGAATTTACGGCCTTTATTTTGTATATTTAGCCCAAATTTAGCCCATATGAAGAACAACTTTGCGCAACTTTTGATTGATATTCAAAAAAAATCAGGCATTACGGTAGAGCGCGTTAGGGATGTGAAAAGTTTAAAAGAAGAGATTGAAACGGTTACACAGCAGAAAATTGGTTACAATACCCTGAGGCGTTTTTATGGTTTTTTGCCGCATACCATTCCATCTAAGGCTACTTTAACGCTTTTGTCAAAATACCTGGGATTTACCTCTTATTCGAGTTATATCAGTAATAAATTAAATTATGATGAATGGTATTTTCAGCAGAAACTGCTTCACTTACAGTTAAATGGTAAATTGGATGCTGACGTAATAGCCTTGATGGAAATAGGATTAATTAATAAAAATAATAGTATTGCGGTTGCTAATTTTATTTCACATTTAATTGAGCACAATGATATAAAGGGGTTGCAATTTATTTTTAATTCATTGTCGTTTCAAAATCTAACCGACAGTGATTGTTTGAAGTTTTCTACAATCGTGACATTTCGATTGTTAAACCTAGAGAAAAAAAGAGCAATTGAGGTTTATAAAGCCCTTGTTCCGCTGCCAAATTTCAGGAATTTAGTTCCATTATATTATATCGATTATACCCATTTGGTTGGTATTTATGCTGATGTCTTATCGTTAATCCAAGCGACTTCATCGGCTCCTTCGGATGTCTTTTTTGTCCATTTAATGCAATATTATAAATCCTATTTTACCGCCACCGCTGTAAATCCAAATGCAATAATTGCCTTACCAACTCACTTTGCAACCTTTCATCCGGTATTGAAAGGGCGCTATTTGGGGTATTTAATTTTGAAAGCTGAAAAAATAGACAAACAAATTGCGCCGGTCATTTTGAATGAATTCAAGAGAAATCAAGTGAGTTTGTTAGCGCAAGAAGTAATTGCGACATTGATTGTGAAAGAAGGTTACCAATTATTGGCCTTGATTTTTGATCGGTATTATGAGGATTTGTTTGAAACAAGTTCGTGGTCTTATAAAACAACCGACGCTCTAAATTTAATAGGCTTAGCCAATGTAAATTGGTGCCGACAAAATTATGTATCTGCACGACGCAACTTAGAATTGGTCGAATTGGACAAAGTAGAATTGGGTTATTTTGAATACATTTCCATTTTTTACTATTTAACCCTACTCAAGATAAGCTTTGCAGAACAGGATGCCCAGTTGAATGATTCGGCCCATAAGGCACTTAGTTTAAGCATATTGAAAACAAAATTTGTGCGGTTTGAAATTGAAATGAAAAAGTATTTGTTGGTGCGAACAACTACTTGATTTGGAAACAGTACTTGCCATTTCAAAGCTGTTTAATACAACAAGTGTTTCTTTTCGTTATTGCGCCATCCAGCTTGGTTTTCATAAGGCACAAAGTAGATCTTTAGATCGGCTTGGTTTTCGTAATCTACAAAAAAGATTTTTGTTTTGGCTTGGTTAGCATACTGCGTAAAAAACCATTTACCATTGTTATCACCCGCTTGATTTTCGTACTTCACCTTGTAGACTTTTAAGTCGGCCTGGTTTTCATATTTCACGACAAATACTTTCACTTCTGCCTGGTTTGCATATTGCGTGCTGAATACTTTTTGGGCATTTCCTATATGGCAAAGCATAAGAAAAGCGAGGGTTAAGAAGATTTTCATAGTAATCGATTTGAAATCAAATATATGAATTTTGATAACATTACTTGTTTTTGAATTCGAAAATATAAGCGCATAAAAAAACCGATTAGTTTCCCAATCGGTTTTGTTGCGGAGAAAGAGGGAACAAAACAACTTAATTGTTAATTAACTCTAAATAACTGAATTAGAATAAAAAACCTTGTTAAGTTAAGTATTTAAAGGGTTTTTAATAAAAAATAAAATTAATTTGTATTAGGTTGAATTAGTATAAATTCGCTTTTCGTCGGACAAATGTCGGACAAAATATTTTTTTATAATAATTCTACTATATATATTTGTCGTAACTAAAATATGAAATATGGCAACGATAAAATATTCGATTAGAGGAAATAATAACCCATCAAAAATATACATCCGATTTGTTGCAAATAGAGAAACTGATATTAAATTGGCAATTCCGTTAGTTATCAATCCAGCTTATTTTAATAACGCAAGTGGTAAAATACGGAAAGTCTCCCAGTTTGCTGAAAGAGACAATTTGCAAAATGAATTAGACACTTTAGAATCCTATATAATTAGCAGATATAATAAAAGTGGTACAGGTTCAGATATAGTTAATAAAGACTGGCTAAACGATTGTCTAAACACCCATTTTAATAAAGCCGAAAAAACAGATAACAATTTCATTCTTAATTATTGCGACCTCTATGTAGAAAAACTGGAGTTAAAAACCAATGACCGAACTGGAGAACTCGGAACATCTAAAGCAACAGTTACAAAATACAAAACAATAAAATTAAAAATACAGGGATTTCAAGAGTATAAACGCCATAAGTATAAATTGTCTGAAATTGATTTGAAGTATAGAAATGATTTTCTTAAATATTTACTTGAGGTAGAAAAGTTAAGCAGAAATACGGCAGGGCGTTATATTAAGTTTTTAAAGACCATTTGTTTAGATGCTCAAAAGTCAGGCTATACCGTTAGTCCACAGCTTCAACAAATTAAAGGGTTTAGTGTTCAAATTGATAAAATTTATCTTAATTGGGATGAATTAACGGAAATCGAAAAAGTTGATTTGAAACAGCCGCATTTACAAGATGCAAGAGATTGGCTCTTGATTGGTTGTTATATCGGTCAACGTGTTGGAGATTTATTGCAATTAACAAAGCAGGATATTAAGCAAATAGGCAATTTAGATTTTATAGAACTTATCCAACAAAAAACTAAAAAGAGAGTTTCCATACTTGTACACGATAAAGTAAGAGCAATTTTAGATAAAAGAAATGGGAACTTCCCACCTCTTTATAGCAAAAACATCGAAAGTTCAAAAGCTAAATTTAATTTATACATCAAGGATGTTTGCCAAGAAGCCAAATTGAATGAAACAATTTCGGGCGCAAGAATAAACCCTGAAACTTCTCGAAAAGAAAATGGAGATTTTAAAAAATGGGAGTTGGTCACTTCGCATATTTGTAGGCGTTCATTTGCTACAAATTATTACGGAGATATTCCGACAGGTTTATTATTGAACGTAACTGGACATAGTACCGAAAAGGAGTTTCTAAATTATATTGGAAAAACTCCGATCGATTACGCTCAGCAAATGGCGATTTATTGGAATATACAAAGCCAAAAACAAGAAAAGGAATCAGTGTTGAGAATTGCTGAATAAATCAAGAATTGATTTTAGTATTAAACAATTACAATGGTATTGCAATTATAGTTATAAATCATTGCAATACTATTGCAAAATCTCTTAATCACTTTAAAATAAGGTACATTGACATTAGACAATCATTGCAATACCATTGTTATTATTATTAGAAAACATTGCAATGGTTTTTAAACAATTCTTAACAAAAAACAACGTTTTAACAAATTTTTAGTGAAATATTAATTGAACTTAATTATTTTTGTACTGTTTTAATAGATATATGAAAAAATACCACTTTATACTATTAGTCTTATTAGGCATGTTTCTTATGCCTAATAATGCTATGGCTTGTGGTAAAGGTTCAGACAAGAGTTCATGCAAAAAAGAAATTTCCTCTACTAAATCAGAAAAAAAGAGTTGTTGCGATAGCGATAATTCTAAAGAGAAAGACCACAAAGGTTGTAAAGGCAATTGCGGTCATTCTAAATGTGGATGTTCGTCAACCTGTCCAACCTCATCAGTAAGCTTTTTATCTGAAATCGTTTTTAAAAATTATATGTTTAGCTATTCTTCAATCGAGAAAGTTAAATTTTCATACACAATACCATCAATCTCAGATGGTTTTTATTCCATTTGGCTCATTCCTAAAATAAGCTAAATTCCTTTTTTGACAGCCATAAGTGTGTCAAATTCATAGCGTTGTGCTATCCAATTCAACAGTTTTAGTATTGTTTTTTATACCATTATCGGTACGGTAATTACATTCTTTCGCAACTGTTTTTTATCCAAATTTATTTTATCAACCAATCAAGGTAGGCTACTTTGATTACAATTTTATTAAAAATGAAAAATTCATTAATGAAAATAATGATAGCAATTTCTGTATTGTTATCAACTACAAGTAATGCACAAATAAAAAATGCCAAAACCGAAAGTGTAAAAATTTATGGCAATTGCGGAATGTGCGAGACCAAAATCGAAAAAGCAGGAAACATTAAAAAAATAGCTAATGTAGATTGGAACCAGGAAACCCAAATGGCAATACTAACGTATGATGCAACCAAAACCAATCAAGATGAAATACTTAAAAGAATTGCATTAGTTGGTTACGATAGTGACAAATTTCTTGCTCCAGATGATGTATACAATAATCTTCACGGATGTTGCCAATATGACCGTGTAGCAAAAGTTCCTGTAAAAGAAGTAGCAACAGTTATTGCTCGTAACGAAGACCATTCCAATCATAGTAATCATTCTGAAACAACTACTACAGTAATTCAGAGTGAAAATCAATTAAAAGCAGTTTTTGATAATTATTTTTTAGTAAAAGATGCATTAATCACTTCTAATGGGATTAGCACGGCATCAGCTTCAAAAGAATTGGTAACGGCCATCAATAATGTCAAAATGGACAAGCTTGATATGGATATTCACATGGTTTGGATGAAAGTTGTAAATACGATACAGAAAGATGCAGAAAATATCGCTAATACAAAAGATGTAAAAATCCAACGCGATCATTTTACATCATTATCTAAAGAAATTTATACAGTAATCAAGATTTCTAAATATGAAAATCCGGTGTACTATCAATTCTGTCCAATGTTCAATGACGGCAAAGGTGCTAATTGGTTAAGTAAAGAAAATGCAGTTAAAAATCCTTATTATGGTTCAATGATGTTGAGCTGTGGTAAAACAGTTGAAACAATTAAGTAAACAAAATGAAAAAAATTGTAATACTGCTTTTTTTAATTGGTATTTTCTCAACTGCAAAAGCTCAAATTAAAATTGGAGATGCTATTCCTTTAATCATACTAAAAAGTAATTCCAATAATGAGGTTAACATCGCATCATTCAAAGGTAAATATGTTCTTGTCGATTTTTGGGCTTCTTGGTGTGCACCTTGCAGATTGGGAAATAAAAAATTAGTACAACTTCACAATGAAGTGAGTTCAAGTACAATCGAAATTATTGGAATATCAATTGATACTGATGCAACTAAATGGTTAAAAGCAATCGAAAAAGATAAAATCAAATTTACACAATTAATAGATCCGAATGGATTTGATGCTAAGGCAGCAGTACTATTCGGAGTAGACGAATTACCTTCCAAATACCTATTTAATCCCGAAGGTATTCTGATTGCAATAAATCCGTCAGAGGAAGAAATAATGAAATTAATAAAATCATAAAAATGAAAAAAGTATATATAATGATAGCATCAATCATCTTGATGTTCTCAATAAAAAGCAATGCACAAATCGTAAAAGCCGAAATTAGAGCAACAGGTTTAACATGTTCTATGTGTTCCAACGCCATTAACAAGCAGCTCAAAAGTATGCCTGAAGTAGCTAATGTAGAAACCGATTTGAATACCAATACATTTACAGTAACACTAAAAGAAGGTAATAGTTTAACTCCAAAAGTGTTTAAAGAAAAGGTAGAAAAAGCAGGTTTCTTTATTGGTTCATTGGTGCTAACAACCAAAACTGAAACCATCAAAAAAGAGGGTTATATTGCAGTTAATAACGCTTCAACTAATAATGCAGAAGTCCAAATTCAAGTTTTAGACAAAGGATATGTGACAGAAAAAGAATTTAAGAAATTATCAAAATCGCTCAAGAATCTTGCAACCTACAGTTCAAACAACGAAGACGATTTTCACGTTAAATATGTAAACTAATGAGAAAAATTTTCATTTTATTTCTTGCGTTTGCATTTCAAAAAAATTATAGCCAGGAGCTATTTGTAGTTACCGATCCTGCAAGTAATGTTCCAGCAAATACGTTAAGCGTTCGGCTTTCGCAATCCTTGTTTAAGGAAGAGTTTGTATCGGGTTATAATTATCATTTGATGCCCGAAGTCACGTATGGATTAAATAAAAATCTGATGTTTAGGGCTTCTGCTTTTGTGAGTAATCGTACTAACCAATTGGTAACAGAAGGAGGAAGTTTTTACACCAAATACCGTTTCTATTCAACCGATGATATAAACAGTCATTTTCGTTTGGCGGCATTCGGAAGATACAGCTTCAATAATGCCGACATCCATCAGGAACAAATTGAAATCATGGGGCACAATACTGGTTTTGAAACCGGATTTGTGGCAACTAAATTGATAAAAAAAGTAGCTATAAGTTCATCCGTTAGCTTTGAAAAAGCATTCGACAACCAACCTAATTATCCCTTCCCGGATGATTTGGGAGATAATGCGACGAACTATACCTTGTCTTTTGGTAAATTGATGTACCCTAAAAAGTATACCAGTTTCAAGCAAACCAACATCAATTTGATGGTTGAATTTGTCGGACAAACAATAAACGAAGACGGAAAATCCTATCTTGATATAGTTCCTGCAATTCAGTTTATTATCAATAGTCAAGCAAGGATAGATTTAGCATACCGTCACGAGTTGGTAAGTTCAATGTTAAGAACAGCTCCAAATGGTTTTTATTTTAATCTGGAGTACAACTTTTTTAATGCATTCAAATAATTAGTATGAATTATGCAACTTAAATTGTACAGATTGTAACGTACTAAACAACACTATTTTGTATAATTATAATGCAGAAATTAATCTGCAATTTAAATCAAATAAAAAAATGAAAAAAGTAATCTTTTCAGCCGTAGTAATGGCTTTTGTATTGGTTTCTTGTAACCAAAAAAATAAAGAGGAAAACACGGTGACAACAGTTGAAACTGACACTGTAATGCATACAGATTCCATCACGATGGATCATTCTAAAATGGAAAATCACGAAAAAATGTATGCTTGTTCCATGCATCCTGAAGTACAGGGCAAACTAAATGACAAATGTTCCAAATGTGGTATGGATTTGACTGAGCCTGTGCCAGAGAAAGAGGAATAAAATAAATGGTCAAGTTTTGGGTAGAAACTTTAAATTGACCTTATTATGAAATTGGCTGGGTTAGTTTATAATCTTTAATTAAATTGTTATAAAATGAAACTTTACATCAAAAATATGGTTTGTAGCCGCTGTAAAATGGTGGTAAAATCTGTACTTGAAAATATCGGAATTGATGCTGTTTCAGTTGAATTAGGAGAAGTCGAATTAAAAAATGACATTTCGGAAAATCAAAAAAGCGAGTTATTAAAAAACCTTCGTGCAGTTGGCTTTGATTTAATCGATGACAGAAAAAGTAAAACCATCGATAAGATTAAAACAGTGATTATTGATTTGGTTCAGAACAAAAACAATGATTTGAAAATTAATTTATCCAACTACCTTTCACAAGAACTGCATCAAGACTATAATACCTTGAGTAATTTATTCTCCGAAGTCGAAAACACTACTATTGAGAAGTATTTCATCAATCAGAAAATTGAAAAAGTAAAAGAGTTAATTATCTACGATGAACTCTCATTAAGTGAAATTGCTTATTCTCTAAATTACAGTACAGTTTCACATTTGAGCAATCAATTCAAAAAAGTAACTGGCTTTTCGCCAACCTACTTCAAGAATATAAAAACCATCAAAAGAAAGCAAATAGAGGATTTATAAATTTTGCATATCAAACCCAAAATTATGCAAATGCAAAAATCGGTTATGATAGAAATTTGTATTAAAATTATTAAAGATGATACATACTTACAACATTACCGGAATGACTTGTGATGGCTGTCGCGCTAAAGTCGAAAAAACATTGAATACTATTGAGGGTATTGAAGCAAAAGTTTCATTAAATCCACCAGTAGCAACAATAACTATGGAAAAGCACATTCCAACAGAAAAGCTACAGGAAGTATTGACAGCAGTCGGAAAATACACCATAGAAATGAGCAACGGTAAAACCAAGGAGCATAGTAAAACAAATGAAGCTTCGGGAAAATCATGTTGCTCAATGCATTCCAATAATCATAATAAAGAAACTGTTGTCCCAACCAATGCACAAGGAAAATACTATTGCCCGATGCATTGCGAAGGCGAAAAAGTATACGACAAAGCAGGCGACTGTCCTGTGTGTGGAATGGATTTAGTCAAAGCACCAGATTTAACGGTGATTAAAACGTTATATACGTGTCCCATGCATCCCGAAGTAATTCAAGAAGGTCCGGGTTCATGTCCTATTTGCGGAATGGATTTAGTTCCAATGGAACCAAGTGAAAGCGAAGACCAAAAGACCTATAAGGATTTGGTTAAGAAAATGAAAATTGCGGTTGCATTTACAGTTCCCATTTTCGCTATTGCAATGATAGAAATGGCACACAACAATCCTTTACTACAACTAATGGATGCTTCAAAATGGAATTGGGTACAATTAATATTATCGCTTCCTGTAGTGTTTTATGCCTGTTGGATATTTTTTGTCCGAGCTTGGAAATCCATAATTACGTGGAACTTAAATATGTTTACCCTAATCGGAATTGGTACAGGAGTAGCTTTTCTTTTCAGTTTGGTCGGAATGTTTTTTCCTGATATTTTCCCAAGCGAATTCAAAACAGAACACGGAACAGTATTACTATACTTCGAAGCAACAACTGTTATTCTAACTTTGGTTTTGCTAGGGCAATTGTTAGAAGCCAGAGCGCACAGTCAAACAAGCGGAGCGATAAAAGAATTATTAAAATTGGCTCCAACAGAAGCTACTTTGGTAATTGATGGTGGCGATAAAGTAATTTCAATCCACGATATCAAGAAAGGCGATTTGTTAAGGGTAAAACCTGGAGACAAGATTCCAGTTGATGGTAAAATAACCGATGGCGAAAGCAGTATTGATGAAGCCATGATTACAGGCGAACCAATTCCGGTAGATAAAAAGAAAGACGATAATGTAATTGCCGGAACAATAAACGGTAATAAATCATTTGTTATGATAGCTGAAAAAGTAGGTTCAGAAACTTTACTTTCTCAAATCGTGCAAATGGTCAACGATGCTTCACGATCTAGAGCACCAATTCAAAAATTAGCCGATAGTATTGCCAAATATTTTGTGCCTATTGTGGTGATTATTTCGGTAATTACCTTTTTCATTTGGGCTAAGTTTGGTCCTGAACCTGCATTAGTGTACGGATTTATAAATGCCATCGCAGTATTAATTATTGCGTGTCCTTGTGCATTAGGTTTGGCAACGCCAATGTCGGTAATGGTTGGTGTTGGAAAAGGCGCACAATCCGGAGTTTTGATAAAAAATGCTGAAGCTCTTGAAAATATGAATAAGGTTAATGTTTTAATTACGGATAAAACAGGAACCATCACCGAAGGAAAACCATCTGTCGAAAAAATTTACGCTGCCAATAACAACGATACTGATTTACTAAAAAGTATAGCTTCACTAAACCAATACAGTGAGCATCCATTGGCGCAAGCTGTTGTGAATTATGCGAAAACAAAATCTATTTCTTTAATCGAAGTAAAAGATTTTGAAGCTGTTGCCGGAAAAGGAGTTACAGGAACAGTAACCAACAAAAAAGTGGCATTAGGCAATAAAAAATTAATGGAACAAGTCAAAGCAACAGTTTCTGATGATTTAGAAAACAGAATTAGTGCAGAACAAAAGTTAGGAAAAACAGTATCATATATAGCTTTTGATGGCATTGCTGTTGGGTTTGTGTCCATTTTCGATGCCATTAAAGAATCAAGTGCGGCAGCCATTAAAGAATTAATGCGTCAAGGTGTCGAAGTAATTATGCTCACTGGAGACAATGAAAACACCGCCATAGCAGTTGCAGATGAATTAGGGTTAGCGTCATATAAAGCAGGATGCTTACCCGAAGATAAACTTAAAGAAATTAAAAAATTACAAGCCGAAGGTAAAATTGTGGCCATGGCTGGCGATGGTATAAATGATGCTCCGGCGTTAGCACAAGCCGACATCGGAATTGCAATGGGAACTGGAACAGACGTAGCCATTGAAAGTGCCAAAATCACTTTAGTAAAAGGAGATTTACAAGGCATCGTAAAAGCCAAAAATTTAAGTCATGCTGTTATGAGAAACATCAAGCAAAATTTATTCTTTGCCTTTTTCTATAATGTATTGGGTGTTCCAATCGCAGCTGGCGTGTTATATCCGTTTTTCGGAATTTTACTATCTCCGATGATAGCAGCTTTAGCCATGTCTTTTAGTTCGGTATCAGTAATTGTAAATGCCCTTCGATTGCGAAATTTAAAACTTTAAATAAAGTATAATGAAAAAAATAGTTCTTATAATAATCTTCCTCTCAATCGGCACTTTTGCGAATGCACAAACAAAAAAAGAAGCACAACAAACGTTTTACACCTGTGTCATGCATCCTGAAATCCATTCGCCAAAACCCGGTAAATGTCCAAAATGTGGTATGGCATTAATAAAAGAAAAAGCTAAACCGATAAAAAAAGCAGTTGTAAAAAAACCAGTCGCTACAAAAAAAGTAATTTCTGAAACAAAAAAAGAAGCTTCAAAACCAATAGAAGAAACTCCAAAAATTGTTGAAGTTCCAAAAGATATTCCTATTTCTGAAAGCAAACCTATAGTTAAGACAATAGCTAAAACGGTTCGATATGACTTATACGTTCGTGATACATTAGTAACAATTGGTAATAAACCCACAAGAGCAATCGCGGTAAACGGACAAATTCCAATGCCAACACTAACGTTTACTGAAGGAGATACAGCCGAAATTTATGTGCACAACGAACTAAAGGAAAGTACTTCATTGCATTGGCACGGCTTATTTTTACCCAATAAAGAAGACGGCGTTCCTTACCTAACCCAAATGCCAATTGAACCAGGTACAACACATAAATATACCTTTCCAATTATACAACATGGAACCCATTGGTACCACAGTCATTCGGGTTTGCAAGAACAAATCGGAATGTACGGTTCAATGATTTTAAACAAAAGAGTTGAAGACGAAACCTTTAGAAAAGGTATTGACGATTTGCCAACCATTCCGGTAATTTTAAGCGAATGGACCGATTTAAATCCAAATAACGTACACAGAATGCTTCACAATGCAACCGATTGGTTCGCCATACAAAAAGGAACTACCCAAAGTTATGCAGAAGCAATTAAGCAAGGTCATTTCAAAACAAAAATAGCAAACGAATGGAAACGAATGAATGCTATGGATGTAAGCGATGTGTACTATGATAAGTTTTTAATTAACGGTAAAAGTAATAGTCAATTATCCCAATTCAAAGGTGGTGATAGAGTGCGTTTGCGTATTTCCAATGGTGGTGCATCAACCTATTTTTGGTTAACCTATGCAGGTGGCAAAATCACGGTTGTTGCCAATGATGGTAACGATGTTGAGCCTGTAGAAGTAGATAGATTATTAATTGCCGTTTCTGAAACCTATGATGTGATTGTTACTATTCCTGCTGATAATACAGCGTTTGAATTCCTTGTAACACCAGAAGACAGAACTAAATCGGCATCACTTTACATTGGCGATGGAGTCAAGCAATTAATATCACCATTACCAAAATTAAAATATTTTGACGGAATGAAAATGATGAACGGAATGATGAAAATGAATGGCGATTTGGATGATATGGGAATGCAGATGTCTTACAATCAAATGGACATGAACGTAGTAATGTACCCAGAAATCACTGGAAAAGCAGCGTCAAAAAAAGATGATAAAATGGGAAACATGAAGATGAATGAAAGCGACTATAACAGTAACGAACTTTCAGATATTACCACTTTAAATTATGCCATGTTAAAGTCGCCTACAAAAACTACACTGCCAAAAGATGCACCAATAAAAGAATTACGTTTTGAATTATCAGGAAATATGAACCGCTATGTGTGGAGTTTAGACAATAAAGTAGTTTCTGAAACAGATAAAATTTTGATCAAGAAAGGAGAAAATGTTAGAATTACATTATACAATGGTTCTATGATGCGCCATCCAATGCACTTGCACGGTCATGATTTTAGAATTTTAAACGGTCAAGGCGACTATGCTCCACTCAAAAATATAATAGACATCATGCCAATGGAAACAGATGTAATCGAATTCAATGCGAATATTGAAGGTGATTGGTTTTTTCATTGTCACATCCTATACCACATGATGGCAGGAATGGGACGCGTTTTTACCTATGAAAATCAAGCACCAAATCCATTAATTCCTAATCCAAAATTAGCACAACGAAAATTGTTTGATGAGGATCGTAAATTTCACTTCATGGCAGAAAATGATTTTGCAACTAACGGAAACGATGGGATGGCAATGTACAGTAACACACGTTGGAGCATAGGCACAGAATGGCGATTAGGCTACAACGACCATCACGGTTATGAAACAGAAACACACATTGGTCGATACATCGGAAAAATGCAATGGTTGATGCCGTTTATAGGTTTCGATTGGCGTTACCGCAAAATGGAAGACGGCGAAATGGAAAGAAACCTATTCAACCAATCCAATACCAAAGACAATCGTTCGGTTTTTAGTGCAGGTCTTGAATACACTTTACCAATGCTAATAAAAGCACAAGCTGAAGTGTTTACGGATGGTAATTTCAGGTTTCAGTTAGAACGAATGGACATCCCAGTTTCCAAAAGAGTTCGTATGGATTTAATGTGGAATACCGATAAAGAATACATGGCTGGATTACGCTACATTATTAAAAGAAATTTGAGTGCCAGAACGCATTATGACAGTGATATGGGATTTGGTGTCGGTGTAAATTTGAATTATTAAAAAAACCATCGCAATCGTAAAATAATACAAACTTTTAATACTCTTAATTTATTTATAAATAAAAATTCCTATTTTTACACTCGTGAAACTCTTAAACTACATATTATCAATCTATCTAGTGGTACTATCATGTTTGCCTTGTGCAGATATGGAAGTAAGTAGTGCAGCACACAAAGCTGTTGAGATTTCAGATAATCATGATGAAAAATCTCATAATCACGATAAAGAAAATGATTTATGTTCGCCTTTTTGCAACTGCA
>JACCDH011555591.1_pt1 | contig 33407 bp, 32 predicted proteins | sample 7442481 | NCBI WGS metagenome assembly JACCDH01 (sample SAMN15323433, study PRJNA562643) | freshwater metagenome | isolation source: river surface water | place: USA:Blue River Watershed | collected 2017-08-15
AACAACACAGACCACCAGGCACGAATATGCCACTCCACTACTGTCGCCGGTGTGGCGAATACGTGGGGATACGGTGCGATGACCAACTCGTACAACGACATGCGCAACAGCAAGGCTGCGATGTACATCGGCTCGAACGCAGCCGAAGCACATCCGGTGAGCGTGTTGCACACCCTGCACGCCAAGGAAAAGGGCTGCAAGGTGATCGTGGTGGATCCGCGCTACACGCGCACCGCCGCCAAGGCCGATCAATATGTGCGCATGCGCTCCGGCGCCGACATCCCGTTCCTGTACGGGGTGATGTGGCACATCTTCAAGAACGGCTGGGAAGACAAGAAGTACATCAACGACCGCGTCTGGGGCATGGACAAGGTCAAGGAAGAAGTGCTGGCCAATTGGTCGCCCGACAAGGTCTTCGAGGCCTCCGGTGTGACCGAGCAGGAATGCTTCCAAGTGGCCAAGACCATGGCCGAGAACCGCCCGAGCACGCTGGTGTGGTGCGTGGGTCACACGCAGTCCACCATCGGCAACGCCAAGGTGCGCGTGTCCTGCCTGCTGCAACTGGCCCTGGGCAACATCGGTGTCAGCGGCGGTGGAGCCAACATCTTCCGCGGCCACGACAACGTGCAGGGCATCACCGACGTCGGCATGAACCCCGACTCGCTGCCGGGCTACTACGGCATTGCCGACGGTGCCTTCAAGCACTACGCGGCCGTGTGGGGTGTGGACTTCGACTGGATCAAGAGCCGCTACGCACCGGGCATGATGAACAAGCCAGGCTTGACCATCTCCCGCTGGTTCGATGCGGTGCTGGAAAAGAACGAGGTCATTGACCAGCCGAGCAATCTGCGGGCGATGTTCTATTGGGGTCACGCGCCCAATTCCCAGACCCGCGGTCTGGAACTCAAGCGCGCCCTGGACAAGCTCGACATGCTGGTGGTGGTCGACCCCTTCCCGTCGGCAACGGCTGCCATGGCCGCCATGCCCGGCAAGGCCGAAGACCAGAACCCCAACCGCTCGGTGTACCTGCTGCCGGCGTGCACGCAGTTCGAAACCAGTGGTTCCGTCACCGCGTCCAATCGCTCCATCCAGTGGCGCGAGAAGGTCATGGAGCCGCTGTACGAATCGCGCAGCGACCACATGATCCTGTATCAATTGGCCAAGAAGCTGGGCTTTGCCGAGCAGCTGACCAAGAACTACAAGATGCAGACGGTCAAGGGCCAGGAAGAACCCGTGCCGGAAGACATCCTGCGCGAGATCAACCGTGGCGTGTGGACCATCGGCTACACCGGCCAAAGCCCGGAGCGCCTGAAGGCGCACATGCGCAACATGCATGTGTTCGACCCCACGACGCTGCGTGCCAAGGGTGGTGTGGACAAGGAAACCGGCTACAACCTCGACGGCGAGCACTTCGGCCTGCCTTGGCCGTGCTGGGGCACGCCCGAGATGAAGCACCCGGGCACCCACATCCTGTACGACACCCACGAGCATGTGTGGAAGGGCGGTGGTTGCTTCCGTGCCAACTTCGGTGTGGAGCGCGACGGCCAGTCCCTGTTGGCGGCCGACGGCTCTTACTCCAAGGGTTCGGATATCACCACCGGCTACCCCGAGTTCGATCATCTGTTGATGAAGAAGCTCGGCTGGTGGGATGAACTCACCGAGGACGAGAAGAAGAAGGCCGAAGGCAAGAACTGGAAGACCGACCTGTCCGGCGGCATCGTGCGTGTGGCGATGAAGAACCATGGCGTCCATGTGTTCGGCAACGCCAAGGCCCGTGCCATCGTGTGGAACTTCCCCGACCCGATTCCGAAGCACCGCGAGCCCCTGTACTCGACGAGGCCGGAACTGGTGGAGAAGTACCCCACCCACGCCGACCAGGCCCACCGCTGGCGTCTGCCCATCCTGTACAAGAGCGTGCAGGAGAAGAACAAGGACATCGGCAAGGCCTTCCCGCTCATCCTCACCTCCGGCCGTCTGGTGGAGTACGAGGGCGGCGGCGACGAGACGCGTTCCAACCGCTACCTCGCCGAGCTGCAGCAGGACATGTTCATCGAGATCAACCCGGCAGCAGCCAACGATCGCGGCATCCGCAACGGCGAATGGGTGTGGGTGACCATGCCCACCGGCGCCAAGCTCAAGGTGCGTGCGATGGTGACCGAGCGGGTGGACAAGACGACCACGTTCATGCCCTACCACTTTGCCGGTACCTGGCAAGGTATGGACATGAAGAAGTTCTACCCGGCCGGCGCAGCGCCGATCGTGCGGGGTGAGGCCGTGAACACCGGCACCACCTATGGTTACGACATCATCACGATGATGCAGGAAACCAAGACCACGGTCTGCCAAGTCGAGCGGGCCGCCTGAGGCGAGTGAAAGAAAGGAATTCGGAGTCAAACCATGGCACGAATGAAGTTCATATGCGATGCTGAGCGTTGCATCGAGTGCAACGGTTGCGTCACCGCCTGCAAGGCCGAGCACGACGTTCCTTGGGGTGTGAACCGCCGCCGCGTGGTCACCCTCAATGACGGCGTGGTCGGCCAGGAACGCAGCATTTCGGTGGCCTGCATGCACTGCAGCGATGCGCCCTGCATGGCCGTGTGTCCGGTGGACTGCTTCTACCGCACCGATGACGGTGTGGTGCTGCACGACAAGGACGTGTGCATTGGCTGCGGTTACTGCAGCTATGCATGCCCCTTCGGTGCGCCGCAGTTCCCCACCAACGGCACGTTCGGCCTGCGCGGCAAGATGGACAAGTGCACCTTCTGCGCTGGTGGCCCTGAGGCCAACGGTTCTGCAGCCGAAAACGAAAAGTACGGCCGCAACCGCCTGGCAGAAGGCAAGCTTCCCGTCTGCGCCGAGATGTGCTCGACCAAGGCCCTGTTGGGTGGCGACGGCGACGTCGTGGCCGACATCTTCCGTACCCGCGTGCTGCAGCGTGGCAAGGGTTCGGAGGTCTGGGGCTGGGGCACGGCCTATGGCAAGCCCAGCGGCGGCAAGCCCGCCGAAGGGAGCAAGGCATGAGGGCCGGTGCTGTCTGGGCGATAGCCGTGGGCGTTGGCACGGCGCTGCTGGTAGCGGGTTGCGGCGAAAAGCCCCAAACCGCCACCCAGCGCAAGGTCGATGCCACCGCCTACAGCGGCTCTACCGTCAACGGCTTCACCGAGCCGGGCTGGAAGGCTGGTGACAAGACCAGCTGGGAAGGTCAGATGCGCGAGCGCAACAAGGGTCAAAACGAGTACGGCCGTTGAGGACCTGAACCGGGGCTCGCCGCGGCTTCATCGCCTGGCGTGATGAGGCTGCATGCGGGCCCCGACCAATTTGTAATGGAGTGGTGATGACACGCTTGTCTTCCTCCTTGGCCAGCCTTCGGGCCTGGCTGGCGGGTGCCGCGCTGTGCGCGCTGACCGCAGCACCGGCCTGGGCACAGGCACCGGCTGCACCGGCTGCGGCCGACAAGAACGGCCCACCGGCTGGCTTCGTAGCGCCGGCGGCCCCCAAGCCCGATGAAAACACGGCGCAACGCGCCCAAAGCCAGCCCGGCAACAACGCGCCCTTCTGGCGCGGCGTGCACGATTCCGGTACCGAGCCGGGCACCACCTCCTTGCCTGGCAAGGAAATGGGCGTGCTGGTTCAAAAGTTCACCCAGTACCCTGGGTCGGACTACACCAACGCGGGCGAAGCTTGGCGCCAGGTGCGCAACAAGTTCATCATTCCCTACGGCGGCTCATTGCTGTTCATCGTGGGTCTGGCCATCGCGCTGTTCTACTGGCGCGTGGGCAAGCTCGGTGGGCACAGCACGGACACGGGCCGTGTGATTGAGCGCTTCACCCCCTTTGAGCGGGCCGCTCATTGGACCAACGCGATCACGTTCGTCACCCTGGCGGTGTCGGGCATCATCATCGCTTGGGGCAAGTATTTCCTGCTGCCCATCATTGGCAGCACCCTGTTTGGCTGGTTGACCTACCTGCTGAAGAACGTTCACAACTTTGCCGGCCCTTTGTTCGCCGTGTCGCTGGTGATCGTGTTCTTCACCTTCCTGAAGGACAACTGGCCAGCCAAGGGTGACCTGAACTGGTTGCTCAAGGGCGGTGGCTTGCTCAGTGGCAACGAAGTGCCGTCCCACCGGTTCAACGCCGCCGAGAAGCTCGTGTTCTGGGCCGGTGTGTTCTTCCTGGGTGCCATCGTGGTGGTCTCCGGCTTGTGGCTGGACAAGGTCATCCCGGGCCTGGAGTACCTGCGCACCGACATGCAAGTGGCCCACATGGTGCACGGCGTGGCCACCGTGTTGATGATGGCCATGTTTGCCGGTCACATCTACATTGGCACCCTGGGCATGGACGGCGCCTACAAGGCCATGCGCACCGGATACGTGGACGAGGCCTGGGCCAAGGAACACCACGAACTCTGGTACGACGACATCAAGGCCGGCAAGATCCCCGCGCAGCGCACGCCACCTGAGGCCGGTGGCCAAACCGTGGCCAAGCCCAGCGCCTGATTGAATTGAGCACCGACTGAGGAGCAACGCGAGATGAAGACCTCGACAACCCTTCGCACCCTGTTGGCCCTGAGCGCTGTGGCCGTGGCGGGTACCGCCGCTGCCAAGCTGCCGCCCCTGAGCGACGAGGCCAAGGCCAAGGCTGCTGAGGCGGCCGCCAAGACCGCCCACGGCAACAAGGTGGCCGACTACAAGCTGTGCCTGTCGATGAACGATGTGGCGGCCAAGTACGCCGCCGCACAGAAGAAGGCCGGCAAGCCCGTGACGCCCACGCCGACCCCGCCCTGTGCCGACCCGGGCCCCTTCGTTTACCAGCCTGCTGTGGCTGCGGCACCCGCCGCTGCTGCGGCTCCCGCCGCAGCCAAGCCCGGTGCAGCCCCAGCGGCAGCACCTGCAGCCGCCGCCGCACCGAAGAAGTCCTGATCGCAGCTGCACGGCTGCTTCAAGGCCACTGGCCCATTCAACCGCACCGTGCAGGATTGCAGCGCACCATCGGGGGCACACCACGCCCCCGGCACCGAACGGCCACGCATCGACGTGGCCGTTGTGTTGGAGCGCACGGCCCAACCCAACGCCTGGCAAGACTGGTCGTTTCGGGTGACCGAGGTGGTTCCGCATGAGCCGGCCTTCGGCCTTGAACGCCGCAAGGTCTTCGACGATGGGCGGGTGTCGCGTTGGCTGTATCCGGGCTTCACGCTGGAGCTCTTCGCCGACGAGTGCAAGGGCTACTTCCTCAACCTCACCTCCGGCAACCCTTGCTGGTTTGTCTCCTATCGGGCGGTGGATGACGACGAGTCGATGATGGAGGTGACCGCGGCCAGCGTGTCCTACATCGAAGCCGACCGACGCTTGTTTGCCGGCGAGCAGGTGGAGAGCGTGCCACTGGCACCCGAGTTGTGCCAATGGCTGCAGGCCTACACCAACGAGCACTTTGTGCCGGAAGAAACGCGCAAGGTTCGCGCCATGTCCTTCCTCACGCCTGAGGAACGGGAGCGCCAGGGTCGGCTATGAGCCCACAAGACGAGGACAACAGCGGCTTCTTCTCGCGTTGGTCGCGCCGCAAGGCGCAGGTGAACCAAGGCGAGGGGACCACGCTCAAGGTGCAGCCCGAGGGGCTTGCACCGGTGGCGCCGCTGGCGCCCACGCCAGCCACCGCCGCCGTGGCGGCATCGTCGCCCGCATCCGTATCCGCGCCGGCACCCGCGCCCGCAGCCCCCACCACGGTGGGCACCGATGCGCCCGCAAGTGCCGCACCCGCCAAGCCCACCCTGCAGGATGTGGAGCAACTCGACGCGAAGTCGGACTACCGCTCCTTTGTGGCGCCCGACGTGGACCCTGAGGTGCGCAACGCGGCCTTCAAGAAGCTGTTTCACACCGACCCCCACTTCAATGTGATGGACGGGCTGGACGTGTACATCGACGACTACAACACGCCCAACCCGTTGCCGGTGGCGATCATGAAGACCCTGGTGCAGGCCCGTGCCATGGGCCTGATCGACGACGAGCTCAAGGAGCAGGACCCGCCTTCGGCCGCTGCTGCAGCCGATGAAGAAGCGCCAGCCGTAGATGACACGCCCCCACCGCAGGCCACCAGCCCCCAGGAACCGGCTCTTGAGCTGGACGGGCCCACGCCGCTGCAGGCACCTGAGCCCCTGCGCGCTGAGCCGGCCTTGGTGGAGTTGAAGCTGGTGCCCGACCAGGCCAGCAACGACGAGGCCCTCAGCGAGGGACCTTCAGCAGGGGCAGTTGTTGAAGGAAGCGTTGTTCCATTTCCGCGCCGTCCAGGCAGCGCAGGTCCAGCTTAAGCTCACCGTCCTCGATGCGGCCGATCACGGGGATCGGCAGTTCGCGCAGGGCGCGCGCCAAGCGATCGGGGAAGGCGCCGGAGCGTTTGCCGCCGCTGGGAGCCGCGATCGCCAAGCCCGCGCTGTCCAGGCGGTCCACTGGTAACGATCCGCTGCCGATCTGGCTGCGACACGCCACCACACGCACCAGGGCGCGGTCCGCGCAGGCGGCCTGCACCATGGGCTGCAGCCGCTGCGCCTGCGCCTGCAGTTCGGCTTGTGATCGGGTCAGCAGTCGCAGCGCGGGCAGGCGCTGGGCCAAACGGTCGGGGTCGCGGTACAGGCGCAGGGTGGCTTCGAGTGCCGCAATCGTCATCTTGTCCAAGCGCAGCGAGCGCTTGAGCGGGCACTTCTTGATGCGCGCGATCAGGTCCTTGCGCCCCACGATCAAGCCCGCCTGAGGCCCGCCCAGGAGCTTGTCCCCACTGAACGTGACCACATCCACACCATTGGTGATGGATTCAGCCGGCGTGGGCTCGTGCGGCAGGCCCCACTGGCTCAGGTCCACCAGGGTGCCGGCCCCCAAGTCTTCTGCGAAGGGGATCCCGTGGCGGTGACACAAGGCCGCCAGTTCCGCCGGCGGCACCGCAGCGGTAAAGCCCTGCACCTGGTAGTTGCTGGTGTGCACCTTCATCACCAGGCCCGTCTTGGGGCCGAAGGCCTCTTCAAAGTCACGCAGGTGGGTGCGGTTGGTGGTGCCCACCTCCACCAACTTACAGCCGGCGCGGCGCATGATGTCGGGGATGCGGAAGGCGCCGCCGATCTCCACGAGCTCCCCACGCGAAACGGGCACTTCCTTCTTTTCGGCCAGTGCGCTGAGCACCAGCATCACGGCCGCAGCGTTGTTGTTGACGGCGGTGGCGGCTTCGGCCCCCGTGAATTCGCGCAGCAGGCCTTCGATGTGGTCATCGCGGTCGCCGCGTGCGCCACGGCCCAGGTCGAACTCCAGGTTGCTGAAGCCCTGCATCACCGACATCACCGCTTCGATGGCTTCAGGGGCCATCACCGCGCGGCCCAGGTTGGTGTGCAGCACGGTGCCGGTGAGGTTGAACACCGGCCGCAGTGCGGGTTGGGCCTGGGCCTGAAGGCTGCTGTCCACAGCGGCTTCGAAGGCCGCCACATCAAAGGGCAGGCCGCTGGCGCGCCAGGTCTCAAGGGCCGCGCGAGCGGCCCCCAGTGCACTGTGGCGGCCATGGGTGGCCTGCAGGGCGCGCATGGCTGGGCGGTCCAGCAAGCGGTCCATGGCGGGTGGGCGGTGTGCCGCCACCGGTGAATTGTTCATGCTCGCACTCAAGTTGGCGGAGGTGGGTGGGAGTCGAACCCACCTGGGACCGCTGAGCGGCCCCACCCGGTTTTGCAGACCGGACGCCCCACCGGGGGACGATCCGCCTCCTGCGGCAATCGCATCAGCCGCCGAACATCTTGCGGGGGTCGCGCTTGAAGTGCCGCCCCACCGCATCCCGCTCGGTCAAACCGATTTCATCGAAGTACTCTACCAAAGGCACCGACAGGTGGCGGCTGACCCCCACCGATTCCCTCAGGTCGCGCACGTTCAATCGCTGGTTGGGGTCGGCGTCGGCCAAGGCCTTGGCGCGCAGGCTCAGGGCCAGCATCTGTTCGGTCTGGAACCAGTACTCCGCGCCCACGGGGTGCACCTTGCCCATGCGCTGCAGGCGCTGCAGCGTGCGCAGCACCTGATCCTTGCGCAGGCTGCGGTCGCGTTCGAGCAAGTCGCTCAACCGTGGGGGCAGGAACCCGCCTTCATCGAGCCAAGGCTTCAGGCGTTCCCAGATCAGCTTTTCCGTGCCCTGCAGGGTGGCCTCGTGACCGGCCAGGGCCAAGGCCGCTCCATGGCGCCGCAGGGTGCCGTCGCGCACCAGGCCCGCCAGCAGTTGCGCAAACACCGCTGCGGTCGGCTTGTCACGCACCTGGCGCACGAGTTGTTCCTGGCTCAGGCCAGGGCTGTCGGGGTTGCGCCTGTGGTGGGCGCCCAAGGCCTCGGTGATGCGCGCCTGGTAGCGCTGGATCTGCGCCTGCGTGAACCACAGCGCCGCATCCCCTTCGCCAATGGTGGTCCAGGGGGTGCGCTGCGCGCTGGCATCTTCAGCGGCCTGCAGCGCCGCGGGCACCAGGTTCCAGGCCTGAGCAAAGTTGCGCCGCTCGATGCCATAAGGGGACTCCAGCGCCAGCAAGGCCGACAGCGCCTGCTCAGCCGTGGGGGCCTCCATCGCCTTGAGGGCCTCGACCAGCTGGCTGCGGTGGCGCCGGCTGGGGGGCGCAAAAGGGTCGACCACCTGCCCGCCGCCCAGGGTGCGTTGGGCGGACTGGTCACGGATGATGAAGCGGTCCCCACGCAGGGCGCCAATGGGCCGGTCCAGGTCGAACTGCACCAGGGCGTGGCCACCGGGCTGCAGGCTGCTGCCCTCCAGCAGCGCCACGCGCGCGTTCACGTCTTCGGCACCCAGGTGCAGGTGCACCGGGGTCCAGTGCGCCAGGGCCTTGGCTTCCGAAGGCAACAGGCGCAGCCGTGCAGCCAGGCGCTGGGTGGGTGCGTGCAGCGCCTCGTGTACCAGCCAGTGGCCACGCTGGACCTGCTGCTTTTCGGCGCCCACCAGGTTCAGGGCCAGGCGCTGGCCGGCCAGGCCTTCCTCGGCCGCTTGGTTCTGCGCATGCAGCCCCCGCACGCGCACCTCCAGGCCCGATGGGCTCAGGCGCAGCCGGTCGCCCACCCGAACCCGGCCGCTCACGGCCGTGCCGGTGACCACGGTGCCGATGCCTGCCAGGGTGAAGCTGCGGTCCACCGACAGGCGGAAGTGTCCTTCCAAGGCCTGCGGCGTGCCGGCCTGCCGAGCCTGGTCCAGATGGGCCCTCAGGGCATCGAGTCCTGCGCCGGTCACGCTGGACACCGGCAGCACCGGAGCCCGCTCCAGGCCGGTGCCGCGCAGCAGGCCTGCAATCTCTTGCTGCACCTGCTGTAGCCGCGGCGCATCCACCAGGTCGCACTTGCTCACGGCCACCACGCCGCGCTGCAGGCCCAGGAGGTCCAGGATGGCCAAGTGCTCGCGGGTCTGGGGCATGGGCCCGTCATCGGCGGCCACCACCAGCATCACGTGGTCCATGCCCGTGGCGCCGGCCAGCATGTTGCGCACCAGTTTTTCATGTCCCGGCACGTCCACGAAGCCCAGCACCTGCCCATCGGCCTGCGCCTGGTAGGCAAAGCCCAGGTCCACGGTGATGCCGCGTTCCTTCTCCTCTTTGAGGCGGTCGGCATCGATGCCGGTCAAGGCCTTGACCAGGGAGGTCTTGCCGTGGTCGATGTGGCCGGCGGTGCCGACGATCATGCGCGGGTCTCCGAATGCGGGGGCGGTGTTCGTGGGCCGCCACCGTTGGCCAGTGCCAAGCCCACCACGAAGCGCAGGATGCTACACGCTTGATGCGCCGGCGCGCGCCGGGCCTGAACAAGCCCCGAACCCCCGCCCTGCAAGGGCGATTCCGACTGGGCGAGAATCCGAGCATGCTTGGCCCGCAGCCTGAAGCCTCCCTTGTCAGCCCGACACGCGTGGCCACCGAACCCCCCAGCGGCTTGCCGCACATGACCCGTGCCGGCGGCGCGCTGACGCGCGACATCGAGATCCTGGACGAGTACGGGCAGCGCCGCACGATTGCCATTCCCATCGAGCGCCCTTTGACGGTCTTCGTCGACAAGCGCGAACTGGTGACCTTGATGACGCTGGGCGCGGCACCGGAACTGCTGGTCCTGGGCTACCTGATCAACCAGCGCCTGGTGGGCTCACCCGCCGAGGTCGCCTCCATCACCGTGGACTGGGATGTCTCGGCCGCTGCGGTCAAGACCCACTTGGGCATTGAGCACCTGGAAGCCCGCACCGCCAAACGTGTGGTCACCACCGGCTGCGGCCAGGGCACTGTGTTTGGCGACGTGATGGCGGGTTTGGATGCGGTTCGCCTTCCCGATGCTGCAGATGCCCGCATTCGCCAAAGCACCTTGAACGCGGTGCTGGAGGTCATGCGCCAGCAGGACAGCGTGCACCGGCGCGCCGGCAGCGTGCACGGCTGCGCGCTCTTCCAAGGTGCGCAGCTGCTGATGTTCGTGGAAGATGTGGGCCGTCACAACGCAATCGACGCGATTGCCGGCTGGATGGCCATGCAGGGTGTGCGCGGCCACGACAAGCTGTTCTACACCACCGGGCGCCTGACCAGTGAGATGGTGATGAAGGCCGCGCACATGGGCGTGCCGATGATCGTCTCGCGCAACGGCGTCACGCAAATGGGACACGACTTGGCCACTCGGCTGGGCATGACCTTGTTTGGTCGCGCCTCCAACCGCCACTTCCTGTGTTACTGCGGGTTTGACCGCTTTGACTCAGAGCCCGAGCCCATGCGCCCGTCGGTGCGCGTGGTGTCCGCCTCACCACAAGAGGGATAGGCCATGCCCGCCACCACACCCGCCTGTCTCAGCCCCGGCGCGCTGCAAGGCGTGCGGGTGGTGGAAATGGGACAACTCATTGCGGGCCCCTTTTGCGGCAAGACCCTGGCCGAGTTTGGCGCCGATGTGGTGAAGATCGAGCCCCCAGGCTCGGGCGACCCGCTGCGGCAGTGGCGCCTGATCAAGGATGGCACGTCGGTGTGGTGGCAGGTGCAAAGCCGCAACAAGCGCTCGGTGGCCCTGGACCTGCGGCAGCCCGAAGGCCAGCAACTGGCGCGCGACCTGATCGCGCAGGCCGATGTCCTGATCGAAAACTTCCGCCCTGGCACGCTGGAAGCCTGGGGCCTGTCGCCCGACACCCTGCTGGCCCTCAACCCGCGCTTGGTGATGGTGCGCATTTCAGGCTATGGCCAAACCGGGCCCTACCGTGACCTGCCGGGCTTTGGTGCGATCGGCGAGGCCATGGGGGGCTTGCGGCACCTGACCGGTGAGCCCGGCCGGGTGCCAGTGCGGGTGGGCGTGTCCATCGGCGACACCTTGGCCGCGCTGCACGCCACGATTGGCGTGATGATGGCCCTGTACCACCGTGACCAGCGTGGTGGGCAAGGGCAGGTGATCGATGTGGCCCTGCACGAGGCGGTGTTCAACGTCATGGAAAGCCTGCTGCCGGAATACAGCGCCTTCGGTGTGGTGCGCGAAGCCGCTGGGTCGGCCCTGCCGGGCATTGCACCGTCCAACGCCTACCGCTGCCAGGATGGCTATGTGCTGGTGGCCGGCAATGGTGACAGCATCTTCAAGCGGCTGATGGCGGTGATCGGCCGGCCGGACCTGGCCGCCGACCCAGGTTTGGCGGGCAACACCGGCCGGGTAGAGCGGGTGGCCGAGTTGGACGCCGCCATCGAGGCCTGGACCGTGCAGCGCACGGTGGATCAGGTGCTTCAGGCACTGGGCGATGCGCGCGTGCCTGCAGGCAAGGTCTACACCGTGGCCGACATTGCCGCCGACCCACACTTCCGGGCCCGCGACATGATCCTGCAGCAGCGCACGCGAGAGGGCTATGACGTGGAGGTGCCCGGCGTGGTGCCCAAGCTTTCAGCCACGCCGGGAACGGTGCGCCAAGCCGCACCGCGCTTGGGAGAAGACACCGATGCGGTGCTGCGCGAGATGGGCTTGAGCGATCAGCAGATCGCCCAGTTGCGCGACAAGGGCATCGTGGCCTGAGCGCTCAGCGCAGCGCGCCGGCGTGAAGGTCGCGCAAGCGCACGGGCCCGGCTTCGGCCTCGATTGTGTCGCGCAGGCCCCGGCACAGGCGCAGGGCGAACAGGACCTCGGCGCAGACGAACATGGGGCCCACCAACAGGCCCCTGAGGTCGTCCATGAAGGCCGGCTTGCGGCCTTCGTAGTAGTGGCCGATGAACTGGATCACCCAGCCGGCCACGAACAGGCCGATGCCCCAGGCCAACCAGTCGCCCCCGGCCTGCAGGGACACCCAGTGCGCCAGTGCCATGGCCAAGCCATTGGCGGCAATCACGGCCGCGCTGATCAGTGGATGGCCCCGGGTGACGTACCACAGGGAGGCCGCCGCCCACAGGGCCCAGGCCGGTGAGAGCACCCAGGGTGAGCCCGGGTCCAGCGGTATGGTGGGATGGGACAGCAACACACCGATACCCACCACGATCAGTGGGATGCCCACCAGGTGGGTGGCGATGTTGCGCGGGTCCCGGTGATAACGGGCGTACTGGACAAGCAGTGACGTGGTGTCGCGCATGGGGTCCTCCAAGGGCCAACCCTTCAATGAGGGTGACCACGCAGCGCGATGCTAAGCCCGAACGGACCGCAGCCAACCCCGGAGCTTCCCTAGAATGCGGGGCCAGGGCGCCTACCGCATCAGCGCCCACCCAGCCCAGGAACCCCCATGAGCATCAAGAGCGACCGATGGATCCGCCGGATGGCCGAGCAGCACGGCATGATCGAACCGTTCGAGCCCGGACAGGTCCGCTTTGCCGCCGACGGTCACAAGATCGTGAGCTACGGCACCAGCAGCTACGGCTACGACATCCGTTGTGCGTCGGAGTTCAAGGTCTTCACCAACATCCACAGCACCGTGGTCGATCCGAAGAACTTCGATGAGAAGAGCTTTGTGGATATCCAGGCCGATGTGTGCATCATCCCGCCCAACAGCTTTGCCCTGGCGCGTACCGTCGAGTACTTCCGCATTCCGCGCAACGTGCTGACGATCTGTCTGGGCAAGAGCACCTATGCGCGCTGCGGCATCATCGTCAACGTCACGCCTTTCGAGCCCGAATGGGAGGGCTATGTGACGCTGGAGTTCAGCAACACCACGCCCCTGCCGGCCAAGATCTACGCCGGCGAGGGCTGTGCGCAGGTGCTGTTCTTTGAAAGCGACGAGGTCTGCGAAACCTCGTACAAAGACCGTGGTGGCAAGTACCAGGGGCAGCATGGGGTGACGCTGCCCAAGACCTGAGCCCTTCCATCGGCAGGGCGCCACGCCCGGGCGGCCGCAACCGCCCAGTGCCGGCGCAACTTCAGCCCTGTGGGGGCACAGGGTAGGTGCCGGCCACCAAGATGGAGCGGTCGACCTGGCGCAGCTGCGTGTGGCCGCAAAAGGCCATGGTCACATCCAATTCCTTGTGCAGGATCTGCAGCGCTTTGCTCACGCCTGCCTCCCCCATGGCGCCCAGGCCGTAGACCATGGCGCGGCCGATCATGGTGCCGCGCGCGCCCAGGGCCCAGGCCTTGAGCACATCCTGCCCGCTGCGGATGCCACCATCCATCCACACCTCGGTGCGCGAACCCACGGCCTGCACGATGGCCGGCAGGGCCTCGATGCTGGCCGGCGCGCCATCGAGTTGTCGCCCGCCGTGGTTGCTCACCACGATGGCGTCTGCGCCGGCCTTCACGGCCAGCTCGGCGTCTTCCATTTCCATGATGCCCTTGAGGATGAGCTTGCCGCCCCAGCGCTCCTTCACCCAGGCCACATCGTCCCAGTTCAGCCGAGGGTCGAACTGTTCGTTCGTCCAGGCCGACAGCGACTTCATGTCGCTCACGCCCTTCACATGCCCCACCAGGTTGCGGAAGGTGCGCCGCTCGGTGCCCAGCATGCCCAGGCACCAACGGGGCTTGGTGGCCAGGTTCAGGAGGTTGGCCAGGGTGGGGCGGGGCGGTGCGGACAGGCCGTTCTTGAGGTCTTTGTGCCGCTGCCCAATCACCTGCAGGTCCAGTGTGAGGATGAGCGCCGAACAGCGCGCAGCTTTGCAGCGGTCGATCATGCGGGCCATGGCCTCGCGGTCGCGCATCATGTACAGCTGAAACCAGAAGGGCGCGGAGGTGTGCTCGGCCACGTCCTCAATGGAGCAGATGCTCATCGTGGACAGCGCAAAGGGAATGCCAAACTTTTCAGCTGCCCGTGCGGCGTGGATCTCGCCATCGGCGTGCTGCATGCCGGTCAGGCCCACCGGGGCAATGGCCACGGGCATCTTGGCAGCCTGGCCCACCAGTTCCACCGCCGTGCTGCGGTTTTCCATGTTCACCGCCACCCGCTGGCGCAACTTGATCTTGGCGAATTCGCTTTCATTGGCCCGGTAAGTGCCCTCGGTCCACGAGCCGGAATCGGCATAGTCGTAGAACATTTTGGGCACGCGCTTTTGGGCCAGCACGCGCAGGTCTTCGATGTTGGTGATCACGGGCATTGGGGCACTCCAGGGGGCAAGCCTGTATCCTAGCCCCTGCTCAGGCCACCTGCACGAACACCCAAGAGCCGTATACGGCGATCAAAGGTCACCCGCTTGAGGCACTGGCCACAGGCTTCCCGCAGCGCTGCGGCTTCCTGCACCGGGTGGAGCAGGGTGAGCTCGCGGGTAAGGCTTCGGAAATCCTCGAACTTGAGCTTGATGCCCACGGTGCGCGCCACATAGCCCTTGCGTTGCAAGTCGGTGGCCAGGCGTTGTGCCAAGCTGTCCAAGGCGGCGGCCAACGCTTGGCGGTCTTGCTTGACATGCAGGTCGCGCTCAAAGGTGGTTTCCCGGCTCATCGACACCGGCTCGCTGTGGGTCACCACCGCGCGGTCGTCATGGCCTTGGGCCGCTTCGTGCAGCCACTGGCCCTGGCTTTTGCCAAAGCGCTCGATCAGTGTGCTGCGGTCGGCTGCTGCGAGGTCTCCGATGGTGTGCAGGCCCATGGCCGCCAGCGCCTGCTGCGCCTTGGGGCCGATGCCGTTCACCCGCGCCACAGGCAAGGGCCAGATGCGCTGCGGCAGGTCCTCCAAGGTGAGGATGGTCAGGCCATCGGGCTTGTCCAGCTCGGAGGCGATCTTGCTCAACAGTTTGTTGGGTGTGATGCCCATGGAGCAACTCAGGCCCGTGGCTTGGCGCACCGAGTTGCGGATCGCCTGCCCCACGGCCCGCACACCCCCGCAGGGGTCATGGCCCACCACATCTTGTGCGCCCGGCACCTCGGTGAGGTCGATGTAGATCTCATCGATGCCGCGGTCCTCAATCACCGGTGCAACCTCGGCCACGGCGGCCTTGAACAGGCGCGAGCAGCGGCGGTACTCTTCGAAGTCCACGGGCAGCAGCACCGTGTGTGGGGCACGTTCGGCTGCGCGTGCCAGGGCCATGCCCGAGTGCAGGCCCAGGGCCCGGGCTTCATAGGTAGCGGTGGTGGCCACGCCGCGGCCTTGGTAGCCCTGCAGCGTGGCAAAGCGCCAGTGGCCCTGCGCATCACGTACCGGGGCATGCCGCCTGCTGCCGCCGATGACCACCGGCATGCCCCGCAGTTCCGGATAGCGCAGCAATTCCACCGACGCGTAGAAGGCGTCCATGTCCAGGTGGGCGATCCACCGGCGCGGCACGGCTTGCTCAGTCGGCGTTCAGGCGCTGTCGGTGGCGCTGCACCTCTTCCAACACCCGAACCGGCGCGGTGCCGCCCAAGACCTGCCGGGCCTGGAGTGAGCCGGCCAGGCTCAACACGCCGTGCACATCGGCCTCGATGCGCGCATCGAAGGCCTGCAGTTCGGCCAGGCTCAGGGCCGAGAGGTCGATGCCGCGGCCCAGGGCGGTCTTCACGGCATGCGCCACCACCTCATGCGCATCGCGGAAGGGCAGCCCCTTCTTCACCAGGTAGTCGGCCAGGTCGGTGGCCGTGGCATAGCCGCGCAGGGCAGCACGCTCCATCGCTTCAGGCTTCACGCGGATGCCCTGCACCATCTCGGCCATGATGCGCAGCGTGTCGCGCACCGTGTCGACGGTGTCGAACAGCGGCTCCTTGTCTTCCTGGTTGTCCTTGTTGTAGGTCAGCGGCTGGCCCTTCATCAGCACCAGCAGGGCGTTGAGATGGCCGTATACGCGGGCCGTCTTGCCACGCGCAAGTTCGGCCACGTCGGGGTTGCGCTTTTGCGGCATGATCGACGAGCCCGTGCAATAACGGTCGGCCAGGTCGATGTAGCCAAAGTTCTGGTTCATCCAAATGATGATCTCTTCGCTGATGCGCGAGACGTGCATCATCACCAGGGAGGCAAAGGCGGTGAACTCGATGGCGAAATCTCGGTCGCTGACCGCATCCAGGCTGTTGCGGCACACCGATTCAAAGCCCAGCGTACGGGCCACGCGTTCGCGGTCCAGCGGGTAGCTGGTGCCGGCCAGCGCAGCCGCACCCAGGGGCAGGCTGTTCACACGGCGGCGCACTTCGGCCAGGCGCTGTTCGTCGCGCGCGAACATTTCCACATAGGCCAGCAGGTGGTGCGCAAAGCTCACCGGCTGCGCCACCTGCAGGTGGGTGTAGCCGGGCATGATGGTGTGGGCATGGTCGGCGGCCAGTTCCACCAGGCTGGCTTGCATTTGGCGCAGCAGGGGGGTCAACTGGTCGATCTCGCCGCGCAGCCACAGGCGCACATCGGTGGCCACCTGGTCGTTGCGCGAGCGGCCCGTGTGCAGCCGCTTGCCGGCGTCGCCCACCAACTGCGTCAGGCGGGCTTCGATGTTCAGGTGCACATCTTCCAGCTCCAACTTCCACTCGAAGGCGCCGCTTTCAATCTCTTGGCGAATCTGCGCCATGCCACGCTGAATGTCGGCCAGGTCTTGTGGGGCGATCACACCCTGCGCGCACAGCATGTCGGCGTGGGCCAAGCTGCCGTCTATGTCGGCCTGCCACAGCCGTTTGTCAAAGGACACGCTGGCCGTGTAGCGCTTGACCAGGTCGCTCATCGGTTCGCTGAACAGCGCGGACCAGGCTTGTTGCTTGTTGTCGAGAGGGTTGGTGGCCATGGGCTTGCGTGGCGTGCGCCGCTTCAGGGCGCCACAGCCGGGTGAGACAAGATGTGCATCAGCGCCCAGCGGTAGCCTGACACGCCCAGGCCTACGATGCTGCCGCGCGCAATGTCGCTGAGATAGGAATGGCGCCGGAAGGCTTCGCGGGCGTGCACATTGCTGATGTGCACTTCGATAAAGGGCAGTGCTGTGCCGGCCAGTGCATCACGCAGGGCCACGCTGGTGTGCGTGTAGGCGCCCGGATTGATGATCACCCAGTCCACGGCCTCGGTGCGGGCCTGCTGGATACGGTCAACCAGGGCGCCTTCGTGGTTGGACTGAAAGCACGACAGCTCCGCCCCCGCCGCCTGCGCCTGGGCCTGCAGTTCACGCTCCACGTCGGCCAACGTGGTGTGGCCGTACACATCGGGCTCACGGCTTCCCAACAGGTTCAGGTTGGGGCCATTGATCAGCAGAATCTTGGTCATGGTGGCGGGTTGGCGCTCGTTGCGGCCTTGGCGGCCACGCACGGCGGGATCATACCTTTGGCACCCCCTGGCGCCTCAGGGGCCGAGCCCTGCCACCGTTGGCTGTTCAAATACGCATGGGCCTAGGGATCGGGTGGGTGATCAGCCCGGTGGAGCCGGCCCTTTTCTCCACGCCTGTTGATTTCCACGTGATGAGCACTTTTCAAACACGGGCACTGCCAGTCGACCCCACCGTTGTGGCACCTGACGGATCGGATGTCCGTGTGCTTCTGTCTTTGGCCGGCGGCAGCATGGCCCACTTCCAACTGGCGGCAGGCCAAGTGGCCAAGGCCGTGACGCATCGTACGGTGGAGGAGGTGTGGTTCGTGGTTTCAGGCCAGGGGCAGATGTGGCGCCAGCACGGTGATCACGAAGAAGTGGTGCCGCTGGAGCCGGGTGTGTGTCTGACCATACCGGTCGGTACGCACTTTCAGTTCCGGGCGTCCGGTGTGTCCGGCGTGGCAGCGGTGGCGGTCACCATGCCGCCCTGGCCTGGTGAGGGAGAAGCGGTGTTGGTTTCAGGCCCTTGGCAACCCACCTGAGGCCATCTCACCGGTCCCCCAATTGCCGGTTCAGCAGGTCGGCCAGCCGAACCGCGGCAAGCCGCAGGCGGTCCAGCACCACCGGCCGCGCTTTTGTGGAGTAGTCCGGGTCCAGCGTGCGTGAAGCGGGGTAGAACCACGCCTCCTCAACCAGCCGGCACGACTCGTTGGCCCAACGCGCAGGGCTGCCGGTGGGGGCCGGTCGTGTGTGTGCGTCGACCGCCTTTTCAAGCGCGCTGAGCCCACCGGGCCAGTCTTGCACGAGGCCGCTGTCCCACAGCGCATGCAGGTTGGTGCCCCGCCCGAAAGCCTGCAGTTGGAAGAGGTTTCCGCCGCGGTCTTCGGCGTGTCCGGCGTGTAGGGGCTGGTGCACATCAGCCACGAGGTGAATCAAGAACTTCAGCGCCTTCAACTGCTCAGCGTCTGATGCGGACGAGCCGAGGATGACCTTCTGCCGCTCAATGGCCGCCACCACGCAGTTGCCATCAAAACAATCGCGCTCTTCTTCGTACTGGCATCCACTGCGAGGCGGCAGGTTGACGTAGTGCCACCGTGCCGTGGTCAGGGTACGCGTTTCATCGGCCCACGTTGCCACGGATCCCATCGATGCGCCGGGCTCTGTAGCGAGCAAGCGCTTGACCTCGGTGGCGGCTCTTGGCTTGAGCAGGCGCTCGGCTTGCTCGGCAATCAGCCGGTGCGCATCGGCCCCCCAAGCCCGTGCTGTTGGGCTGCCCGCGAGCACGCAGCCCGTCATGATCAGCTGGGCCAAAACCCTAGTGCAGGACCGGATGGTTCGAAAGCTCATGCGGTGGCGGAGGCTGTGAGATTCGAACTCACGGACGGTTGCCCGTCGGCAGTTTTCAAGACTGCTGGGTTAAACCACTCCCCCAAGCCTCCCATGCCCTCAAGTGTACCGGCCTGTGCGGGGGGTTACAGGCCAGGCTGTTGGGCCGCCGGGCAGGGCACCTGGCGCACTTCACGCCGGCCGCCGTCGACCCGCACGCCGGTCAGCGCGCCGCCCCACACGCAACCGGTGTCCAGGGCCAGCAAGTCCGGCTGGTTGATCAGGCCCAAGGTGCTCCAGTGGCCGAAGGCCACGGGTGTGTGGCGGGTGCGCCGCTGGGGCAGTTCAAACCAGGGCTGCAAGCCGGGCGGGGCCTGGCCGGGGCCTTCCTTGACGCGAAAGTCTTGCGCCCCGTCGGGCCCGCACCAGCGCAGGCGTGTCAGGGCATTGATGATGAAGCGCCAGCGGTCGGGGCCCTGCAAGGCGTCGCTCCAAATGGCCGGCTCGTTGCCATACATCAGCGGCAGAAAGTCAGACAGGTCGGGGCCTTGCAGCAAGGCTTGCACCTCGGCCGCGTGGCGCAGGGTTTGGTCGGCATCCCACTGCGGCGGCACCCCGGCGTGCACACACAGCCAGCCCTCGGCCTGCAGGGCCAGGGGGCGCTGGCGCAGCCAGTTCAACAGCTCGTGGCGGTCGGGGGCTTGCAGCACATCCGCAAGGGTGTCGCTGCGGTGGGCGGGCCGCACGCCGTGGGCCACGGCCAAGAGGTGCAGGTCGTGGTTGCCCAACAAGGCCTGTGCGCTGCTGCCCAGGCCCATGATGCGACGCAGGGTGGCTGCGCTGCTGGGGCCGCGATTGACCAGGTCGCCCACGACCGTGAGCCGGTGGCGAGAGGGCGAGAAGTCCCAAAGGGCCAGAAGGCGGTCAAAGGCCTCCAGGCAGCCTTGAAGGTCACCGATGAACAGGTGCATCGCTTGATTCTGCTACGCTTTGCCGCATTTGCATTTCCGAGTGCCTGCACCTGAGCCGCATGGGTTTGGGCAAGGGCAAACCCATGGACCTTGTCCTGCTGCTTGGGCTGATTCTGCTCAACGCCGTGTTTGCGATGTCTGAGATGGCGCTGTCGGCCAGCCGCAAGGCACGGCTGCAGGTGTTGGTGGAGGCCGGCAACCCGGGCGCTGCTGCGGCCATGGACCTGCACGACAAGCCCACCAAGTTCTTGTCGACGGTTCAGATCGGCATCACCTCCATTGGGGTGCTCAATGGCATCGTGGGCGAGGCGGCCTTTGCCGGTCCGCTGTCACAGTGGCTGCAGGAGACCTTCCCGCTGTCGGCCACGGTGGCCGGCTGGACCGCTACCGGCCTGGTGGTGGTGCTCATCACCTTTGCCACCATCATCTTCGGCGAGCTTGTGCCCAAGCGCATTGGGCAGTTGCACCCAGAAGCGGTGGCCGTGTGGATGGCCCGCCCGATGCAGGCGCTGTCGACGGCCACCCGACCCTTCGTGGCCATGCTCACGCTGAGCACCGATGCCATCCTGCGCCTGTTGGGCCAGCACCGCAAGACGGGCCCAGGGGTGACCGAAGAAGAGATTGCCGCCAGCTTGGAAGAGGGCTTGGAAAGCGGGGTGATCGAGGAGCAGGAGCACCAAATGGTGCGCAATGTGTTTCGTCTGGATGAACGCCAGGTGGGCTCGATGATGGTGCCGCGCAACGATGTGGTGTGGTTGGACATCCATGCGCCTTTGGCCGAACAGCTGCGCATCATCGGCGAGCACGCCCACAGCCGCTACCCTGTGTGCCGCGATGGCCTGCACGACGTGGTGGGCGTGGTGTCGTCCAGCACGGCCTTGCCCGCCCTGGCCCGAGGCGAAACGCTGGACATTGCCAAACTGGTGCAGCCTGCGGTGTTCGTCCCCGAAACCCTCACCGGTATGGAGCTCTTGGAGCAGTTCCGGCTGTCCCGTGATGAGCTGGTCTTTGTGGTCGATGAATACGGCGAAGTGCAGGGCGTCATCACCGTTCGCGACCTGCTCGAAGCCATCACCGGTGAATTCACCCCGCCAAGCGACGACAATCCGTGGGCTGTCGAGCGCGGGGATGGTTCCTGGCTGCTCGATGGCCTGATCCCCGCCCCGGAGCTCAAGGATCGGCTGGACATCAAGGAGCTGCCCGACGAGGAACGCAGCCGCTACAACACCTTGGCCGGCATGATCATGTTGCTGTTGGGCCGCGTGCCGCGAACCGCCGACTCCGTCCAATGGTCGGGCTGGCAGTTCGAGGTGGTGGATCTGGACGGCAAACGCATCGACAAGGTGCTGGCCACACCGCTGAAGACCCCTGGAGAAACGATTCAATGAGCACCCCTGAACAAACCGCTGCAACCACCCCCAAGGACAACCTGTTTACCGAACTGCAGGCCCTGGACCGTGCGGCCCACCGCCAAATGCGCCTGTCGCGTCTGGTGCACAGCGACCACAGCCCCGCGCGCGGCATGAACTCGATGTTCGCCAATGCCGTGGAGTTCATGGACTTGGCGCGTGAGTACCCCGTGGTGTTCGTGCGTGCGGGCGACCCCGCGGCCAACAACGGCAAGTTGGAGGTTTCGCCGGTGGCCGTGCTGGGCCTCAAGCGGGGTGAGAACCTGTTCCTGCAAGCCGACGGCTCCTGGTCGGCCTCCTATGTGCCGGCCATGCTGCGCTCCTACCCTTTCGCACTCGTGCACACGGAAGACAACAACTACATCGTGTGCTTCGACAAGGCCTGGAGCGGGTTTTCTGAACAAGAGGGCGAGCGCCTGTTCGACGACGCGGGCGAACCCACCGAGTTCATGAAGGGCGTTCAGTCCTACCTGGAGCAGCTGGATGCGGAGCTGCAGCGCACGCGCGCCTTCTGCCAGCGACTGGTGGAGCTCGATCTGCTGCAGGACATGCGTTTCGATGCGCAAATGGAAGACGGCCAGACCTTGGTGGTGGACGGTTTCCTGGCCATCAACGAGCAGAAGCTGGCCGAGTTGCCCGATGCGACCGTGGTGGAACTGCACCGCAGTGGCATCTTGGCCTTGCTTTACGCGCACATCGGGTCCATGGCCATGATGCGGCGTCTGGTGGAGCGCCGCGTGGCGCTGAAGCTGCCGGTGTGATGGATTCGGGCGGGGCTTGAACGCATGAGCAACGCCTTTTCCCTGATGTTGGCCCACCCGAAGGCCACCGAGCTCTTGGGGCCGGCGGCCGTGATGCGCGCCATGCTGCGCTTGGAGCGCGAGCTGGTGGCCGCGCAGGCGGACCTGGGCCTGGTGGCGCGCGCACATGCCCAGACGGTGGCCGAGTGCTGCGAAACCGGACTGCCCGATGAGCCGTCGGCCCAGGCGCTGGTGGAGCAGGCCGCGGCGGCGGGCAGCCTGGCCATTCCCCTGGTCAGCCAGCTCAAGGCCCGGGTGGCGGCCCGCGACCCCGAGGCCGTGGCGGCGGTGCACCTGGGGGCCACCAGCCAGGACCTCATCGACACCGCCTTGTCCCTGCAGGGCCGAGCGGTGTTGGACCTGATCGACGGCGCACTGGGGCAGGTGCTACAGGCGCTGCTGCGGCTGAAACACGCCCATGGCGACGCCCCCCTGCTGGCACGCACCCTCCTGCAGCCCGCGGTGGCCACCGTGTTGGAGGCGCGGCTTCTGAATTGGGCGCTGCCCGTGCACCGCAGCCGCTTGGCGCTGCGCCAGCGCGCCCAGACCGCTTTGGTGTTGCAGTTGGCCGGCCCCGTGGGGGATGGCGCGGCCTGGGGCGGGCAGGCCACGGCCCTGCGCCAGGCGGTGGCCCAGCGATTGAACTTGCCCCTCACCCCGGGGGCCTGGCAGGCCCAGCGCGATGAGATGGCGCGCCTTGCCGCAGAGCTGGGTGTCTTGGTCGGTGCCTTGGCCAAGGTGGGGCTGGATGTGGCGCTGATGGCCCAGCCCGAGCTGGGTGAGCTGCAGGAGTCACAGGCCGAAGGCCGGGGTGGATCGTCTGCCATGCCGCACAAGCGAAACCCGGTGGGGGCGATGGTGGCGTTATCAGCGCTGCACCGTGCGCCGGCTCGGGTGGCGGCCGTGTTGGGGTCCATGGCCGTGACCCAGGAGCGAGGCTTGGGTTCTTGGCAGGCCGAAGGGGCGGAGGTGGCTGAACTGCTCACCATGGCCGCCGCTTCGGCCACCGCCATGGCGCAGGCGCTTGCCCACGCCAGCGCCGACCCTGCGCGCATGGCGGAGCTGCTACAGGCCCATGGTGGCGTGGAGTCCCACGCTGCGCGTGCCGCGGCGGCCACAGGCCTGCAAGCCGAGCGTGCGGCCTTGTGGGCGGAACTGGAGCACAGCTTGAGAGAGGATCAGGGATGAGCCCGGATGCAATGCCCCCCAGGGATGACGACTTCGAGCGCGGCCTGCGCAACCGGCGCGCCGTGTTGGGCGAGGAATGGGTGCGGGCCTCCACCAGCGGGGCCAACGGCTTCAATGCCGACTTCCAAGCGCTCATCACGCGCTATGCATGGCATGAGATTTGGGGACGGCCCGGCCTGGACCACACCACGCGGCGCCTGTTGGTCTTGGGCATGACCATGGGGCAGGCGCGATGGGAAGAGTTTGAGCTGCATTGCCGCGCCGCTGTGCGGGGGGGGGTGCCCCTGGACAAGATCCAGGAGACCTTGCTGCAAGGGGCGATCTACTGTGGCGTACCCGCGGCCAACACCGCCTTCAAGATCACCACCGGCATCCTGCGCGAAGAGGGCTTGTTGCCCGGCCCTGCGCCCTTGACACCCGATGTTCGGGTGCAGGTGCACCACACCTTCAGCCAACCCCAGCTGCGCGTGGCCTTGCAAGGCCATGGTGAGGGCGTGCCGGTGGTCTTCAGCCATGCCCTGGGCTTGGACTTGCACATGTGGGACGGGCTGGCGCAGGCGCTGGCGCCCCAGCATCCCGTGATGCGTTATGACCACCGCGGCCATGGTGGGTCGGGCTGTGGCCCGGGTGCCTTCACGCTGGACGATCTGGTGGACGATGCTGCACGGCTGATCCGGGAGTGGGGCCGAGGGCCTGTGGCGTTTGTGGGGCTGTCCATGGGGGGTATGGTGGGGCAGGGCCTGGCCATTCGTCACCCTGATTGCGTTTCGCGGCTGCTGTTGGCCAACACCACGGCTGTGTACCCTGCAGCGGCGCAGCAGGCTTGGGCCGCACGCATACAGGCGGTTCGCGACGGTGGGATGTCAGCCGTCTTGGAACAAGTGGTGCAACGGTATGTGCACGAGGCCTTCCGCACGGCTCAGCCCGAACAGGTTCAGGCCTTGCGGGCCACCCTGGCGCGCCAAGACCCGCAGGCCTATGTGCACGCTTGCGAGGCGGTGGCGGCTGTGAACTGGCTGGACCAGCTGCACCGCATCACCTGCCCGACCCATGTGGTGGCCGGTGCGTTGGATGCAGGGGCCACACCGGCCATGGCCCAAGCGATGACCGAGCGCATCACGGGTGCCCGTTTGACCGTCCTGGAGCACGCCAGCCACCTGAGTGTGGCCGAGTGCCCGGATGCCTTTGGGGCCGTGCTGCGCGCCTGGCTGCAGGCCTAGGGGCTTCGTCTTTCGAAGGGGGTCAATCGACGCACACCCGTAACGTCTGTTGTTTCTGGTCAATTTGAGTGTAAGTTGTTGCGCACTTCGTAGAGACTCGACCCCCTCGATGATTCGATAGTCTCTGCCATGAAAAGTAAGGTAGAGCGCGAAGAGTCGACTGTCGTGGGTCGTCGGCTCAGACAAGCGCGCAAGTGGGCGGGCCTTCCTCAGGACCGCTTGGGCGTGGCCATCGGCCTTGACGAAACCACCAGCAGCGCCCGCATCAGCCGGTACGAGACCGGTGTGCACGAACCGCCCATCGCCACCGCGCGCCTGTTGGCGCTTGAACTGGGCGTGCCCTTGGCCTTCCTGTATTGCGACGACGACGACTTGGCCGCCGCGCTGCTGAACCTGGCCAGCTTGAGTGCGACCGAGCGGAGAAGGCTTCTGCGCCAGCTGGACTGGCGCATGCCAGAGTAGCGCCAGCTGGACTGGCGCATGCCAGAGTAGCGCCAGCCCCCGCAAGCGAGACCAGGCCCTCGCGGCTTGAGTGATTGCCCTTACTTTCCTAGGGCCTACCTTGGCCTATCCTCCGCCATTGCTTGGCGCTGCCGTCGGCCGGCCTGCGGCCACGGCGCCTGCCCAGCGTTCTGAATTCGGAGTGATCCCTTGAGCCTGCGTACTGCACCACCGTTTCGCGCCGACCATGTCGGCAGCTTCCTGCGTCCGGCCTACCTCTTGGAGGCCCGAGAAGCCTTCTTCCAGCGCAAAGCCATCACGGCCGAACAACTGCGCGCCGTTGAAGACCGCGCCATCGCCGAAATCGTGGCGTTCCAGCGCAGCGTGGGACTGCAAAGCATCACCGACGGCGAGTTTCGCCGCACCTATTTCCACATTGACTTTCTCGAGCAGCTCGGCGGGGTCAAGACCGACATTCCAGTGACCGTTCGGCGGGCCGATGGCTCCGAGGAGTTGGCGCCGCCCGTGATTCGCGTGACCGACCGGGTGCGCCATGTGCGCGACATCCAGCGGGCGGACTTCGTCTACCTGCAGCAGCAGGTGCAAGCCACCGGCGACAACACCTTGATGCCCAAGGTGACCATCCCATCGCCCACCATGCTTCATTTCCGGGGCGGCCGTGCCGGCATTTCGCGCGAGGCCTACCCCGAGCTCGACCCGGCCTTCTACGACGACGTGGCGCAGGCCTATGCCGATGAACTGCACAGCCTGTACAACGCGGGCTGCCGCTACGTTCAGATGGACGACACCAACCTGGCCTACCTGTGCGACGAGAAGATGCGCGAGGCCGCGCGCCAACGCGGCGATGACCCCAATGAGCTGCCCCATCGCTACGCGCAGTTCATCAACAAGGTCGTGGACCGCAAGCCCGCGGGCATGACCTTGGCCATGCACCTGTGCCGTGGCAACTTCAAGAGCACCCATGCGGCTTCGGGCAACTACGAGCCCGTGGCCGAGGCCCTCTTGTCTGAGATGCGGCTGGACGCGTTCTTCCTGGAATACGACGACGACCGCTCGGGCGACTTCCGCCCCCTGCGCTTCCTGGGCAAGGGCAAACTGGTGGTCTTGGGTTTGGTGACCACGAAGTTCGGACAGCTGGAGAGCAAGGACACCCTCAAGCGCCGCATCGATGAAGCGGCGAAGTACGCGCCCTTGGATCAGCTGTGCTTGAGCCCGCAGTGCGGCTTTTCCAGCACCGTGCACGGCAACAACATTGCAGTAGAAGACCAGCGCAGCAAGCTGCGCTTGGTGGTGGAAACGGCGCAGGACGTCTGGGGCTGACCCGGCTGCGCACCCAGGTCCGCCAAGAGCGGCCCACATTCAAACAGCAAGAACAGGAGACCACGATGAAGCAGTTGAAGATGAAGCTGGCCGCAGCCTCGGTACTGGCCATGGGCATGGCGCAGGTGCAGGCCCAGGAGGTGACCCTGAAGTTCCACCACATCTGGAACCCGCAGGCCATGGCTTCGGTGAACGTGATCGGCCCTTGGTGCGAGAAGATTGCCAAGGAGTCCAACAACCGGATGAGGTGCCAGATCCTGCCGGCCATGAGCGGCGGCGGTACCCCGGCGCAGCTGGTAGACCGTGTGAAGGATGGCGTGGACGATGTGGTCATCACCTTGCCGGGCTATACCGCCGGTCGCTTCCCCAGCACCGAGGTGTTTGAGCTGCCCTTCATGTGCAACTCGGCCGAGGTGGGCGCACAGGCCACCTGGGTCTACATGAACAAGCACTCCACCAGGGAGTTTCCAGGCACCAAGCTGCTGGCCACCTGGGTGCATGACGAGGGCTACGTCCACACCAATGGCCGGCAGGTGAAGACCCTGGCGGACTTCAAGGGCCTCAAGATGCGCGCCCCCACGCGCCAAACCAACAAGCTGTTGGCCTCCTTGGGCGCCACGCCCGTGGGCATGCCACTGCCGGCCATCCCGGATGCCGTGAGCAAGGGCACCATTGATGGCTTCTTGCTGCCCTGGGAGGTGATGCCTTCCTTGAAGCTTCACGAGATGGTGAAGTTCCACAGCGAAACAGACCCGGCACGCCCCGCCCTTTACAGCGCCGTTTTTGTGTTTGCCATGAACCAGGCCAAGTACGACAGCCTGCCAGCTGACCTGAAGAAGGTGATCGACAACAACAGCGGCGCTGCACTGTCCCAGCAAATCGGCAAGATCTGGGACAACAGCCAAGCTGCAGGGCGCAAAGCCGCCCAGGACCGCGGCAACACGTTCTACACGATTCCGGGCTCGGAGTTGGACAACTGGGTGAAGGCCTCTGCACCCCTGTATGACGATTGGGTGGCCGACATGGACAAGCGCGGCGCCAACGGCAAAGCCTTGCTGGCAGAGGCACGGGAACTTCTGGCCCGCTTCCGCAAGTAAACCGCTGCGCTGCTGAGGTGCCAGGCCGCCCCAAGCGGCCTGGTTCAGCACGGTCCCCATGCACATCCTGCTCCGAACGGCTGCCCGATGGTTTGCCCTGCTCGGCGCTGCCGTGGGGCTGCTGGTGGGCGTGATGACGGTGGTCAGCGTGCTCGGGCGCGCCCTGCTGTCGCGTCCCATCATGGGCGATGTGGAGCTCACACAGGTGGGCATCGCCCTGTGCATTTCGCTGTGCCTGCCGTGGTGCCAACTGCAACGCGGCAACATCATCGTCGACTTCTTCACACAGGGCCTGCCCCAGGCCCATCAGTGGCTGCTTGATGCCGTGGGCAGCGTGTTGATCGCCACCATGTACGTGCTGTTGGCCTGGCGCTCGTCTGTCGGGGCACAGTCGGTCCACGCGGCCTTTGAGACCACCATGATCCTGGGCCTGCCCATGTGGTGGGCTTATGCGGGCTTGGTGCCGGGCTTGGTGCTCAGCGCTGGGGTGGCCCTGTGGCAGGCTTGGCGCTTGGTGGCGGGCTTTGCCGCGCGGCGCCGTGCGGAACCGGCTGCCGTGCTGGCCCATCCCCTGAAGACCCTGGACCCCGTGAACAAGGACGCCGCGTGAGCCCGACCACCTTGGGCCTCATCATGTTCGGCGGCATGCTGTTGTTGATGGCCGTGCGCGTGCCCATTGCCGCGGCCATGTTCATCCCCGGTGCCCTGGGTTATTGGGCGCTGACCAACGAGACGGCCCTGCTCAACCAACTCAAGGGCACGGCTGTGGCACGGCTGACGGTGTACGACCTCAGCGTCATTCCCTTGTTCTTGCTGATGGGCCAGTTCGCCACCCAGGGCGGGCTCAGCCGGGCACTGTTTCAGGCCGCAGCGGCCTTCCTGGGCCACATTCGTGGCGGCTTGGCCATGGCATCGGTCATGGCCGCGGGTGCCTTTGGGGCGGTCTGCGGTTCTTCGGTGGCCACGTCTGCCACCATCACCCAAGTGGCGTACCCGCAGATGAAGGCCCATGGGTATGCCGGGGGGCTGAGCACGGCCACCTTGGCCACCGGCGGCACCCTGGGCATCCTCATCCCACCCTCGGTGCCCTTGGTGGTGTATGCCATCCTCACCGAGCAGAACATTGGCAAGCTGTTCGCGGCGGCCATGGTGCCGGGCATTCTGGCCATGTTGGGCTACATGGTGGTGGTGGGCTTGGTGTGCCGCCTGCAGCCGCACCTCGCGCCTGCACTGGACCCCATGCCCTGGGCCAAGCGCTGGCAGGCCTTGTGGGGCATTTGGCCCATCGTGCTGATCTTCTTGCTGGTGTTTGGCGGGATCTACACGGGCGTGTTCTCGCCCACTGAAGGAGCGGCCGTGGGTGCGGTGGCCACGCTGCTGGCGGGTTGCTTGCAGGGCGAGTTGGACTGGGCGGGTTTGCAGCGCAGTTTCCTGGGTACCGCCGAGACCAGTGCCATGGTGTTCCTCATCTTCCTGGGTGCGGACATGATGAACGCCAGCCTGGCGCTCACCCAGATGCCCGCGGGGCTGGCGGACTGGGTCAGCCACCTGCAGGTCTCGCCCCTGGTGATCGTGGCGGCCGTGCTGGTGTTCTATGTGCTGCTGGGCTGCGTGATGGACGAACTGTCCATGATGCTGCTGACCATCCCGGTCCTGTTCCCAGCCATCATGGGCCTGGACCTGTGGGGGCTCAACCCCGAAGCCAAGGCGATTTGGTTCGGCATCCTGGTGCTGATGACGGTGGGCATCGGGATGACCGCGCCGCCCGTGGGCCTGAACGTCTACGTCGTCAACAACATCGCACGCGATGTGCCCATGCGCGACACCTACCGGGGGGTCATGCCCTTCCTGGCATGGGACCTGGTGCGCCTGACGCTGATGCTCTTCTTCCCCGCGCTCACCCTGGGGCTCATGAGCTGGTTCTTTTAAGCTCCACCAGCGATTTCAAGCCGCCTTGCGCGCCGCGGCGCCCGGCGTGCAACTCGGCTTCGGTGTAGCGGCGGCGGTTTTCGTCATCGCTGGTGAGGGGCTGTACCGGCACCAGGCTTGCGCGGCAGCGTTGGGCCAAGGCTTGGTAAACGGCGGTGCCTTCGCTTTTCCACTTCACTTCGTCTTCGCTGAGTTCGCGCACCACCTTGGCCGGCGTGCCCACCAACAGCACGCGCGGCGGCACCTTCAGGCCTGCGCGTACGAAGGCGCCAGCGGCCACGATCGTGGCCTCGCCGATCTCCACCTCGTCCATGACCACGCTGTTCATGCCCACCAGGGCATTGCGCCCCACGGTGCAGCCGTGCAGCACTGCGCCGTGGCCGATGTGCCCGTTCACGTCCACCACGCAGTCTTTGCCGGGAAAGGCATGCAGCACGCAGGTGTCCTGCACGTTGGCACCCTCGCGTACCACGATGCGGCCGAAGTCGCCACGCAGGCTGGCCAGCGGGCCGATGTAGCAATTCGCGCCGACCCACACGTCACCGATCAGCTCGGCGCTGGGGTGGATGAAGGCGCTGGGGTGCACCACGGGCGACAAGCCGTCCAGGGAGTAGCAGGGCATGGGAATTCCATTAATTGACCGACCGGTCGGTAAACTATACGATGTCAACCCTGAATCCACAACCTTGGCCTGCAGCGACCATGTCCGATGCCTCTGATGTGCCTGTCCTGGTGGGTGATGCGGGCGCCGTGCGCACCATCACCCTGAACCGTCCGAAGGCGCTCAACAGCTTCACCCTGCCCATGCACCACAGCCTGCGTTCGGCGCTGGAGCAGGCCGCGGCCACGCCCAGCGTGCGCTGTGTGGTGCTCACGGGTGCGGGCCGCGCGTTCTGCGCTGGGCAAGACCTGGCCGAGGTGACGGCACCCGATGCACCGCCAGTGGGTGACCTGGTGGCCGAGCACTACAAGCCCTTGGCCTTGCAGATCAGCCGCATGCCGGTGCCGGTGATTGCGGCGGTCAATGGTGTGGCCGCCGGTGCCGGAGCCAACCTGGCCATCGGGTGTGACCTGGTGGTGGCGGCCGAGTCGGCCTCCTTCATTCAGGCCTTCTCCAAGATCGGCCTGGTGCCGGACTGTGGGGGCACCTGGTTGTTGCCACGCTTGGTGGGCCGTGCCCACGCACTGGGCTTGGCACTCACGGCCCACAAGCTGTCCGCCAGCCAGGCCCAGGCCATGGGCTTGATTTGGCAATGCGTGCCGGACGCCGAGCTGATGCCCACCGTGCAAGCGTTGGCGGCCCAGTTGGCAGCCATGCCGGTGAAGGCCCTGGTGGCCACGCGATTGGCCATGGATGCGGCACAAGGCCTGAGCTTGGAAGCGGCCTTGGCCGAAGAAGGCCGGCTGCAAGCCGGGTTGGCGGTGGCACCCGACAGCCAAGAGGGCATCGCCGCCTTTTTGGCCAAGCGTGCACCCGTGTTCACCGACCGCTGATCAGCCCTCGTTCAAACGCACACATGAGCACCCCCATCCCTGAAGACCAGGCTCGGCAGTTGGCGGAACGCGTGCGTGAGGCCATGCTGCAGGGCGACCATGCCACCGCACACATGGGCATCGACATCACCGAGGTGGGCCCTGGCAGTGCCGTGGCCACCATGACCGTGCAGCGGTGGATGCTCAATGGGCATGCCACCTGCCATGGGGGCTTCATTGCCACCTTGGCCGACAGCGCTTTTGCCTTCGCCTGCAACGCCTACAACGAGGTGACGGTGGCCTCGGGCTTTGACATCAGCATCGTGGCACCGGCGCATGAAGGCGACGTGCTCAGGGCCGTTTGCTCGGAGCAGAACAAGACCGGCCGCACGGGCGTCTACGACGTCGAGGTTCGCAACCAAGCCCAACAGCGCATTGCCCTGTTCCGTGGGCGGTCGTACACCTTGAAGGGCAAGCCCGTGGTGGCTTGATGGCCATCACGCCAGCCACCGCTGCAGAACACCCATAGGCACTCGGGAGACTCAAGACCATGGTGGACATCCGCCCGCCCGCCCCTTCTGAACTGGATCCGATCGAGCGCGCCAGCCGCGATGAGATTGCGGCCCTGCAACTGCAGCGCCTGCGCTGGTCGCTGCAGCATGCCTATGACCATGTGCCGCACTACAAGCAGGCCTTCGATGCCCGGGGCGTGCACCCATCGGATTGCAAGTCGCTGGCCGATCTGGCCCGCTTTCCCTTCACCACCAAGCAAGACCTGCGCGAGCACTACCCCTTTGGCTTGTTCGCCGTGCCGCGTGAGCAGGTGGTGCGCATTCACGCCTCATCGGGCACCACCGGCAAGCCCACGGTGGTGGGCTACACCCGGCAAGACATCTCGAATTGGGCCGACCTTGTGGCCCGCTCGATTCGGGCCGCCGGGACGCGCCCTGGTGACATCGTCCATGTGGCCTACGGCTATGGGCTGTTCACCGGCGGCCTGGGCGCGCACTACGGCGTGGAGCGCCTGGGCTGCACCGTCATTCCCATGAGTGGTGGACAAACGGAAAAGCAGATCCAGCTCATCACCGACTTCAAGCCAAGGGTGATCATGGTGACCCCCAGCTACATGCAGGTGCTCATCGAGCACTTCCAGAAGATGGGCATGGACCCGCGTGAATCGTCGTTGCAGATCGGCATCTTCGGTGCCGAGCCCTGGACAGAGGCCATGCGCGCCGACATCGAGCGCAACGCCGACATCAAGGCGGTGGACATCTACGGTCTCAGCGAGGTCATGGGACCGGGTGTGGCCAGCGAGTGCGTGGAGACCCAGGATGGTCCTGTGGTGTGGGAAGACCACTTCTATCCCGAAATCATCGACCCCCAAACGGGCGAGGTGCTGCCCGATGGCTCAGAAGGTGAACTGGTGTTCACTTCCCTGACCAAAGAAGCCTTGCCCATCATCCGTTACCGCACGCGCGACCTCACGCGGCTCCTGCCGCCTACGGCCCGTTCGTTCCGCCGCATGGGCAAGATCGTGGGACGCAGCGACGACATGCTGATCATCCGCGGCGTGAATGTGTTCCCCACACAAATCGAGGAAATCGTGTTGGCCAACGAGCACCTGTCGGGCCAGTACGAGATCCACGTGAGCCGCGATGGGCTCCTCGATGAGGTCGAGGTCCACACCGAGCTACAGCCCCACCACGGTGGTTTGTCGGCGGCGCAGCTGGAAGACGTCTCGCGCTGGGTCAACCACCGCATCAAGACCCTGGTGGGCATCTCCACCCGGGTGCTGGTCTTGGCACCGGGCAGCCTCAAGCGTACCGAGGTGGGCAAGGCCAAGCGCGTCTTCGACCGCCGTCCCAAGTAAGCAAGGACTTTTCATGTACACCCAATCCATGGACACGCAGGCCCCTGAGGCCCGCAAAGCGGTTCGCACAGCCGAAGAGGCGGTGCTGCAGGAGCGCTTCGATGCGCGCATCGATGCCGGTGAATTCATCGAGGCCAAAGATTGGATGCCCGATGATTACCGCAAGACCCTGATCCGCCAGATCAGCCAACATGCGCATTCGGAAATCGTGGGCATGCTGCCCGAAGGCAACTGGGTCACCCGTGCGCCCACCCTCAAGCGCAAGGCCATCCTGTTGGCCAAGATCCAGGACGAGGCCGGCCATGGCCTGTACCTGTATTCGGCCGCCGAGACCCTGGGCATCAGCCGCGACCAGATGCTGCAGGCCCTGCACAGCGGCAAGGCCAAGTACAGCTCCATCTTCAACTACCCCACGCTCACCTGGGCCGATGTGGGGGTGATTGGCTGGCTCGTGGATGGCGCGGCCATCATGAACCAAGTCCCCATCTGCCGCTGCAGCTATGCCCCTTACGCGCGGGCCATGATCCGCATCTGCCGCGAAGAAAGCTTTCACCAGCGCCAGGGATTCGATGCCCTGCTCACCATGATGCGCGAGGGCACCGATGGCCAGCGCGCCATGGTGCAGGACGCGGTCAACCGCTGGTGGTGGCCCAGCATCATGATGTTCGGCCCCCATGATGCGGACAGCCCCAACAGCGCACAGGGCATGCGCTGGGGCATCAAGCGCATCAGCAACGACGACCTGCGCCAGAAGTTTGTGGACGCCACC
>JACCDH010066445.1_pt1 | contig 33355 bp, 33 predicted proteins | sample 7442481 | NCBI WGS metagenome assembly JACCDH01 (sample SAMN15323433, study PRJNA562643) | freshwater metagenome | isolation source: river surface water | place: USA:Blue River Watershed | collected 2017-08-15
AAGCATCTGATCCTAAAAAGTCTGCATTATACAATGCACCGTTTACTGTTCCATCCGCTTGCACGTTTTGACGCAATGGATTCTTTAAAAGAGCCGCCAATTTGTCGTCTTTCATTTTGTAAACACCGCCAAATGTGGGTCCACCGTCAACGATATCTGTGTAGTTTCCAGAAACAAAGAATCCCAACAAAGGTTTCTTGCTCTTGGTTCCATCTGAATTCTTGCGGAAAACAAGTGGTCCAGACAAAGAACCTTCCAAAAGATTGTAACCGTACTTATCTAAACCGTATACATTGTCACCAATCTTGAAACCAGAAGTAATCGCCTCAACACCTCCAGTGTAATTGGCAGACGCAGAACGCAAAGAGATGTTGATTACCCCTCCGGTTACGTCACCAATATTTGCCGGCACACCACCTGTGATTACAGAAACCTCTTCAATTGCAGACTTAGGCAATGAAGAAGAACCACGAACCTTTATACCATCAATGTATATCCATGTAGATCCAGTTCGAGCACCACGGATAGAAATTCCACCACCAGTACCAGCACTGCTAACCCCTGCAACTGTTTGGGCCAAGCCCAATGCATCACGAGAAGGCATGCGTGCCAACTCTTCACGGGTTACTGTTCCTCCTGAAGCTCCACCATCCTTGTCAATCAAAGGAACTTTAAAGTCACTAATTTCTAAAGTCTTCAACTCAGATCCTGCAGATAATTCTGCGTTAGCAAACTGAATCTTACCTGCCGAAACAGGCACTCCTTTCAATTCTTGAGACTGATATCCCACAAAGTTGAACTGAATGTCATACGTCCCTGGATCTACAGGTTTAATGGTGTATTCACCATCGATATCCGTTTGTCCTCCGGTTACCAAATTTCCATTCAAGAAAATGATAACATTCACGAATGGCAATGGTTGCTTGTTGTCCTTATCTGTCACCTTTCCCTTCAAAGTACCTGAGTTTTGAGCAAAAGCACTGGTCAAGGTTACCAAGATTCCTGCAAGCAATAGCGTAATCTTTTTCCGCATATCTGGATTGAATTAGTGTAAATTTTTCCTTAATTAAAGGGTGCTAAAATAACTAAAAAGGGTCTTTTTAACGCATCTTAACACCAACAATTTATTTTTTCTATTCTAATATTCTGATTATCAGATTTTTATTATTTAAAAACACGATGAAATTACAGTGGAAATCAGGGTGGTTTTATCAATTCCAAAAGCTGCCGCTTGTTGCGGTATTATGGAGGCCTCTGAAAATCCTGGAACCGTGTTCACTTCGATCACATGGGGCTCATCATTTTGTATGATAAAATCTACCCTGATCATCCCTGAACATCTCAAATCTTGATAGATACGCGCAGCCAAAGTTCTTACCTGATGGCTCATTTCCTCTGGCAAACGTGCAGGGGTAATTTCCTGTGAAGCTCCCTCGTACTTGGCCTGATAATCAAAGAACTCATTTTCTGTTACAATTTCAGTCAAAGGCAACGCTGTTATTTTTCCTTGGATTTGAATCACACCGCAAGTCACCTCGACACCATCGATAAAAGACTCGATTAAAGCTTGGTGATCTTCTTTCAGGGCTTTATCAACAGCGATTTGCAAATCTGCTGAGGCTTTAACTTTAGAAGTACCTATAGACGAGCCTCCGTTATTGGGTTTGACAAAACAAGGAAGGCCCAACTTTGCAATTATTGTCTCCACATCCACCTTTTCACCTTCTCTAACCATCACGCTTTTGGCGACGGAATAACCCAAATTTCTCAGAGCATCCGTTGTCGATTTCTTGTTGAAAGTGATGGCCATATTTAAAACATCACCTGTTGTGAAAGGAATTCCCATCAGTTGAAAATAACCTTGCAGAATTCCATCCTCTCCAGGTGTGCCATGAACAATCATAAAAACGCCATCGAAATGATTTCTTACTCCATTGAACTCAAACGAAAAATCGTTTTTGTCAATTGCGATTTCTTGATTTTCAACAATAGCCACCCACTTTTTTCGTTCAATGACAACTTGGATGGGAGAATACTTTTCACGATCGATGTGGGTCATCACCATACTTGCACTTCGCATAGAGACCGCAGCCTCTCCACTAAAGCCACCAGAAACAACCGCAATTCGCTTTTTTTCCATGTTCCAAATTTGAGAGGTTTTCACATTCATTGCATCGGTATTTTTACGGAACATTAACTTTTCATCGTGAATAGCGATTTTTAATAAAATCATCATCTTTGCACCATGAAATTTTCTCAGCGCCTTTTGCGTTTTATGATTGGGGTAATCATTGGATGTTCCTTGGTCTATATCATGTTTCCCAATTACGATTGGTTGGGTTGGTTACCTGGAAAACAAATTCGTCAGTCTATCAGAGAAAAACAATGGTCACTTACTGAAACAGCAAAATGTGAAGCCAAATACTTTGCAATTGAAGAATCAGGTTGGAGAGAGGTGCTAAATGATGGAAGTATCAATTTTGATAAAAGCAAAGTTCAACAGACCAATAAAATCTACTACTTGGAAGATGATTTGGTTGGGGTAACCATAGAATTGCTCGACTCCACTGCCAATGTGCTGCACATTGAAAGAAAAGGAATGGAAAATCAATCCCCATGTCAACCATGAGTATTCTAAAAAAAATTCAAGCGCTATCCGAGTCTTTGCATCCGCAGTGGATCCATTTTCGACGCCATCTCCATCAGAATCCTGAATTGTCTTTTCAAGAATTCAATACATCAGCATGGGTACAAGAAGTTTTAAAAGCTGAGGGGATTTCATTTGAAGCAGGATGGGTAAAAACCGGAATAACTGCAACAATTGAAGGAAAAAATCCGCAATCAAGAAAGATTAGTTTGCGCGGAGATATGGATGCCCTGCCCATCATTGAAAAAAATCAGGTGGATTACAAAAGCCAAGTTGATGGGGTGATGCACGCTTGTGGTCATGATGTACATACCACATGTGCTTTAGGTGCAGCCATCATTTTACATCGGTTGAAAGACGAGTGGGAAGGAACCGTGCAGATTATTTTTCAACCTGGCGAAGAAGTACTCCCTGGCGGAGCCAATGAAATGATCAAAGCTGGGATTTTTAATCATTATAAGCCAAAAAATATTTTTGGGCAACATGTATATCCCGAGCTTTCCGCAGGAAAAGTGGGATTTAAATCGGGTTGGTACATGGCCAGCACCGATGAATTGTACTTTACAGTCAAAGGAAAAGGTGGGCATGGCGCAAAACCCAATCAATGCATTGACCCCATTGTTGCCGCATCCCAATTGGTGCTTCAACTTCAAACTGTTATAAGCAGAAACGCCGAACCCGCGACACCTTCTGTATTGACCATTGGAAAATTCATTGCCAACGGTGCCACCAACATCATCCCAGATACTGCAACTTTAGAAGGAACATTCAGAACCTTTGATGAAAAGTGGCGTTATCAAGCCCATGAAAGAATTCGCGAAATTTGTTCGGGAATCGCCAAAGCCACACAAACAGAAATTGATGTGGACATCAGAGTGGGTTATCCTGCGCTCTTCAATGACGAAAAAACTACGGAAAGGGCAATCGAATTGGCCAAAGAATATTTGGGTGAAGAAAACGTGGTTCCTTTGAATTTAAGAACAACGGCCGAAGACTTTGCATATTTCGCTCAACATACTCCTTCTTGTTTTTACCGATTGGGAACAGCCTCTGCAGATGGTCAATCTTTCAACGCTCCTGTGCATAACAATCAATTTGACATCAATGAAGATGCCTTGATTATAGGGGTTGGTTTGATGGCGTATCTAGGAGCGAAAGGTTAAGACTTTCTGGTATAATGCATGACTGAAAAAGAGAACACATGCTTCTCATCTTTTTCTTGACGAAACAATTCTTCCTTGTCCCAGGCTTCTAATTGGAATTCTGGAAAAAACGTGTGCGCCTCAGGAAATTCGCCATTGATGTGGGTGATGTACATCGTGTTGGCTAAATTCAAGCGGATGGCCTCAGCATAAATCTGCCCACCTCCAATGATAAAAACTTCATCTTGATCTTGAAGTTTTGCGTACTCCGTTGCAGCAGTTAAATCTTGAAATAAAACACAACCCGGTGCCGCGTAACCATTCTGCGAACTAACCACGATATTCAATCGGTCTTTAAAGGGTCGATACTTTTCAGGAATACTCTCGTAATTCTTCCTACCCATAATTACGGGATGCCCCAAAGTCTTCTCTTTGAAAAAACGCATGTCCACCGGAAGATGCCACATCAAATCGTTGTCCTTACCAATCTCTCGATTGGCACCCATGGCCACAATAATAGAAATCTTCTGCATAGGTTAAACCGCTACTGGTGCTTTGATATGGGGGTGTGGATCATAATTCTCCAATGTGAAATCCTCATATGTAAAATCAAAAATCGACTTCACATTTGGATTGATTCGCATCGTTGGCAATGCTCTAAAATCTCTCGTCAATTGCAATTGTGCTTGCTCAATATGGTTGCTGTACAAATGAACATCACCGCCTGTCCAAACAAATTCTCCGGGTTCTAGGTCACATACTTGTGCCATCATCATCGTCATCAAAGCATATGAAGCAATATTGAAAGGAACACCCAAAAAAGTATCAGCACTTCGTTGGTACAATTGACAACTTAATTTTCCCTCGGCAACATAAAATTGAAATAGACAATGACAAGGTGGAAGGGCCATTTGATCTATGAAAGAGGGATTCCATGCGGACACAATGTGTCTTCTTCCGTCCGGATTTTTCTTTAATCCATCCACCAATTTTTGAAGCTGATCGGTATGTGTTCCGTCTGGATTGGGCCAACTCCTCCATTGGTATCCATAAACAGGTCCCAAATTTCCTTCTTCATCGGCCCATTCATCCCAAATAGAAACGCCATTGTCTTTGAGATACTTGATATTGGTGTCTCCCTTGATGAACCACAATAACTCATGAATGATACTCTTTGTATGCAACTTTTTTGTGGTCAACAATGGAAATCCTTGGCTCAAATCAAAACGCATTTGATGTCCAAAAACACTCAAAGTTCCGGTGCCGGTTCTGTCCGATTTGGACACGCCATTGTCCAACAAATGTTGCAACAAATCATGGTACTGCTTCATGCAGCGAAACTAATCAACCTAACGAATAGAAATAAAATGGAGGACTACTAAATTATCACGAATTATTCACCAACCACATGAAGCTTTTTCATCACCTCACGCGCCATTTCCTTGGCCTTATCCAGATTTGCATTCATGACCGTAACATGTCCCATTTTCCTGAATGACGACGTGGTTTTCTTTCCATACAAGTGAACAAACACCCCCGGCATTTGCATCACTTCCTCCATTCCTTGGTAAACAACATTTCCTTGACTTCCTTTATCCCCCAATAGATTCACCATCACCGCTGGCTGAATCAATTCTGTATTCCCCAAAGGCCAATTCATGATCGCTCTCAAATGCTGTTCATACTGGGAGGTATAGCAACACTCAATGGTATGATGTCCGCTGTTGTGCGGGCGAGGAGCTACTTCATTGACCAAAACATCGCCATTGCGAAGCACAAACATCTCCACAGCCAATACGCCTACAATTCCCATCTTCTCTGCTACTTCAATCGCCAATTGCTCCGCTCGATTTATTACGTCAGATGAACGTTCAGATGGTGTAAATAAAAACTCAACCAAATTGGCTTCTGGATTAAACTCCATATCCACAGCGGGAAAAGTCTTCATTTCACCGTTCGCGTTGCGCGCAACCATCACCGCAATTTCGCTCTCAAAATCTACCCAAGATTCCAATACACTGGGCGCATCAAAAGCATGAACCAAATCCGCTTCGTTCTTCAAGGGCTGAACTCCTTTTCCATCATAACCTCCCGTTCTCAACTTCTGCATACAAGGCAGATAGGACAAATGTGATTGAATGGAATGCGCATTCTCCACCAAAACAAATGGCGCAGTAGGAATATTATGCTTGGCGTAAAATTCTTTTTGGGCTCCTTTGTCCTTGATCAACTCCAAAACATGGGGTTGGGGATATACTTTTTTCCCTCTCTTCTCCAACTCTTTCAACGCCTCTAAATTGACGTTTTCAATCTCAATGGTGATGACGTCTTTATCCTCTCCCCATTCCAAAACCGTTGCATAATCTTTGAAATCTCCCACGGTAAATTCATGCGCCAAATGGGCACAAGAAGCGTGAGGCTGAGGATCTAGCACATTAATCTTCACATCGTATCGTGATGCCTCTTCGATGAACATTCTACCCAATTGACCACCACCTAAAATTCCAATGACCGGTTGTTGATTCCAAGATTTTGACATGGCACAAAGATACTCTTCCAAAAGATATTCCTTGTATCATTGCAACTATGAAAATACTTATTGCTCTTTTTACAGCTTCGGCTTTTTCATTGGTTTCCCAAGCCCAAAGTTTTCAAAACATTGAATCCGTAGAATATGATCCAATCGGTGCCAGATTCATTGTAAGCAACAGTTCGTCTATTGTTCAAGCTGATGGCAACGGCAACGCTGTTGCTACGTTGCCTAGCCCAATGGCCGCAGGATATGGAATGGAAATAATGAATAATCAACTGTATGCCATACATAGCAATACAGTCAAAGTATTTGATATGACTTCTGGCGCATTGCTCAAAACCATATCCATTCCTGGTGCCTCATTTTTAAATGGTATGGCTTCCAATGGAACTGATATGATTTGGGTAACCGACTTTTCCGCCAAGAAAATTCATTCCATTCAAGTTGCTGATTTGAACAACCCCGTTGTAACGAATTTGGTAGCCAATACAACTTCAACACCCAATGGAATTGTATTCGATGCCAACAACAATCGTCTGGTTTTTGTTTCTTGGGGAAGCAATGCCGCTATCAAATCTGTTGATCCCACAACAGGAACAATCACCACTTTAACCTCGACTACACTCGGAAATTGTGATGGTATAGATATGGATGCCAATGGCAACTTCTTTGTCGCGAGTTGGTCGCCAAACCGGATCACCCAATACAACAATGATTTCTCAGTAGCGCAAACGATAACGGTAGCAGGAGGATTGAGCTCGCCCGCAGACATTTGCTACGCAACAGAAAATGATACCTTGGCCATCCCAAATTCAGGAAATAATACGGTTGTATATGTAGGTTTTGAAAACATTCCCAATAACATCTCTGAAGTTGACGCAAGCGAATGGAAAATGGTCCAAAACCAGCAACAGTGGGAGGTTCAGTACATATCAAATACAAACAATGAATTTGATGTTTCTGTTTTTTCAATCTCTGGTCAGTTGATGCATCAAGGAAAATGGAACGTTGATCAAGGAACCAACCGTCTAATTATTCCTCATCAAAACTGGAGTAGCGGAGCTTACTTCATCTCTTGTCGCAGCAACAGTGAAGTTCGTGAGTTCAAGTTGATCAAGTAATCAGCGTAACCAAAGAACGATCAACTTCAATTTTTTTCAGTCCACCATTGGGGCCTGAAATAACATAGGAAGAGGCAATCTCTTCCCCCAACATGTTTTTCAGTTTCGATTTGATTCTCGAGATTTTCTCGCTGATGGAATTGCTCAATGGATTGGTTAAATCCGCAACACGGTCCTTGGCGTCATCTCCATCCAGATGTGGCTGTAATTGCCTATAAATATCCAATAACTCTGCGTAATAATCGGGGAGATAGGATAGGATAATGCCCTTTTCATGTCGAATAAAAAACAAATAAACCGTCATCTCCAATGGATTTAGTTTAATCACCAAATTGGACATTTCTGGAAAAATCAATTCCCCCTTTTTTACATCAATTCTTAACGAAGAAAAAATAGGCGCATGCACAAAACGCTCTCTAAACAAGACTTGAGCGCGAACATGATCAAATACCCTTAAAGCCTGTCTCAATAAATTTTGATTGACGCCTTTTTCGCCAATGGCCCTCATGCATTCCGGACAAATATCCGCCGTTCGCATTTTCAAAATAATGTCGTGTTTATCTAAACACAAATCCATCATACAGCCTTTGGCCCGCTCATGAAAAAGTGCTGAATATTCATTGTATCCTCCAAAAGTTTGGTTGCGTAAAATCGTAGCCATGATGTGATAGGCAACGGGATAAATCGGCTCGGTCAACAAGTAATGATGCCAATACAAAAGATGAATAAAATGATTTCTTCCATTGTGACGCTCTGAGCCCACAAACCACTTCTCAACATTGCCCTGATAAGTCAAAATAAAAACATGATCATCTTCCAATACCTCTACATCAGCTAACTTACTAATCTCCTTTGGGGCCTCTTCAATCGTTTTCTTGCTTTTTCTAAACTTGTCTATTAATGCAAAAAATTTTTCCCAAGAATAAGCATTTACTTTGGGAAGATCCAACTTCAGTTTTTTACTTGATTCAAATTCTGGCATACTCAGTCGAACCTCATTCATCAAGGGCATCGCTTTATCAAAGTCCTTGTCCTTCATGTCAATTACCTTGTCGCGCTTGCCTTCAATCACAAAGGTTTCCTGATGCGGAATAATTTCCACCTCGCCCTTAAACTGTTGTAAATATTGAACAACAGAGGCAAACAAATCCTCGTCTACCTCCGCTGTCCGAATAATGTGTGCCTTAATCATTTTGTTTTTTACGCTTACCTTCTTTATCAAATTTAAACACATCCTTGAAGGTTCCTTCACTCTTGGCTACAATATAATTGTCCATGGTCCTACTCATTTCAGCAAACACTTCAGAGGTCTTTTGTTTGCTGTATGAGAATTGTCGATCTGAATCAATTTTCAATTTATTGGCCATGGATAAAATGTCAAAATCCGCACCCATAATAATGAAAGACCATTTCTCCGTTGCCTTCAGTTCTTCAATCTTTTTTCCCACTTTTTCGTAAGTAAATTCACTACTCGCGTTCTCTTCACCATCTGTCAAAATAACGCATACCACATCATCACCATCATCCATGATGTGCTCTATTCTGGCTATACCTTGACCAATACCATCCAACATAGCTGTGCCGCCATTTGGAAAGATTCTCTCTCCTGAGATGGGCTCCAAATGGGCCGCAGGAACATTAAGAAATTCAAAATTAACCTCGTTTGAAAATGTAATCAAATTGGCCTTGATGGGAACATTCTGATTGCGTGATTGGGTATTTTGAATGGACAAAATTTGCTCATTCAATGCGCTCATCGTAGATGTCCAGCAACTGGACATGCTTCCGCTTCTGTCCAAGATTAAAAGGTAATGTGTTGTTTTCATATTGAAATATTTTTGACAAATCAACGTCGCAATATTTCTCTATTCCTTGTTTACAAGCTTGTAAGAATTTACAAACTATCTGCTGGAGAAGTCACCGTTTTCATCGTGTCCTTTGCCTCTTCCGTTTCTATGGGAACAACATTCAAGTCCTCTATCAACTGATCCATTTTCTTGATCAATTGATTTTCTTTCTCTTCATTCTTGGGCGCCTCATCTGTGCTGCGCTCAAAATAATCTTCACCCAAACAATTCATCATCCGTAAAATGACGCCCTGTCTCTTCTTCATGTAACGAGAAGGTTTGGAAAGTCGGAATTTCTTGGGATTGGGCAAACATGAGGCAATTAACGCACATTGCTCCCGAGTCAATTTGTCGGCAGTGGTATTGAAATACTCCTTTGCCGCAGATTGAACTCCGTAAGTGCACGGTCCCATTTCAATCACATTCAAATACACTTCTAAAATTCTTTCCTTACTCCACAACGTCTCAATTAGAAAAGTAAAATAAACCTCCAAACCCTTTCTAATCCATGAACGTGAGGGCCACAGAAAAACATTTTTCGCTGTCTGTTGAGATATTGTACTAGCACCGCGCTTTTTCTTGTGCGTCTCATTGTACTTCCTTGCCTTTTCTATGGCTTCCCAATCAAACCCATTGTGGGACATAAAATTATTGTCCTCACTGCTAACCACAGCGAGTTTCATGTACCGTGAAATCTCTTCACCATCTACCCATTGATAATGGTATGTTGAAGACTCTTCCTGAAAGATTTGATCAGAAATATGCAACCATGTAATCGGAGGATTTACCCAACGATACAACAACGCCCAAAAAAAAGTGACCGCGAAAAACACGGCCATGGCCTTTAAAATCCAAAACAGGATTTTACGAATCATATTCCCATCTTTTTACGAAGGTCTGTTGGAACAGCATCCTTGTGCACCACCATACAAACCGTCTTGCCTCTGAAATACGATTGAGAGACATGCTGATATCCCTTGGCCGAATTCTTTTCTCCCCAAGAATTCTTGGTGATATAATACAAATTCCCCCATTGATCCTTGCTGGTTCCAACAATGTGCATCAAATGATCATCTGTTGTAGCAAAAGAATCAAAATCAGCTTGACGACTTTCCTGGGTCACTTGAACCTCATTGGGTTTCTGTGTGAAAAGCTCTTCTTTCTTAAACGGCGTTTGGGGCAACAAAGCCATATTGTTTTTGAATGAAAATCCTGGCTCACTAACATCTGCATCCCAAGCAATGGTATATCCCGACTTCAATGCATTATCTGCTACACTTTGAAACTCATTGATTGGTAAATTATAGTATTGCCCTTTTGACCAGTTGTCTGGAACTTCCAAAACAAATGAAGAATAAAAAGGATGATGATTAAAAGAAGTCAAAAGCACATAATCATTGGGATTCAAGCCCAATTCGTTTCTAAAAGTCTCCGGCGTATACTTCTTACCATTGTAATCAAACTGCGTAGGCAATTTTCCAATATAGGTATCCAACAACGCCTCAACACCAGCTTTCCACTCGGGATTGGTTTCATTCAATTTTTTGTCCAAAACCAACTTGGAAATACTTTCCATGTAGGCATCAATAACATTGTGGTTGTATGTATTTGCACCATTATAAAAACCTGAGAAAGAAGATTCTGGAACTACGCCATACTCACGCATCACTTGGATGACGTCATGACTCAATCCACCTGGACCCAATTGCTGTTTTCCCTGAAAACGTACATACGAATCTACCTTATTGCTGTACATATAGCGAGGATTGGCCATCTCAGATAAATCAACTTCTGTTTTCTTCAAACGCAATACTTCTGCCTCTAAAAACGATACTGTCGCAAAACTCCAACAAGTTCCCGTCTGACACTGATCTTCAACATGACCATGCGCATTGTTGTGAACAACCGTAAATAGAATCTCTTCTTTTACATTGGATTTGGATTCCACTTGAGCAAATGCAACTGTGCTGCTCAAGAAAAAAAGTACTGACCATTTTTTCATCTTGCAATGGTAAATTCATTTCACATCATTTCAAAACTTTTCGCTCAGGTATTGACTAAATTTGTTGTGTGTTAAGTACAAGCAATCTCGGGTACCAATACCCCAATAGCAAAATGCTCCATTTTCCAGATATGCAACTGGGAGATAACGAAAACTGCCTCATTCTGGGTGAAAGCGGTTGCGGCAAAACCACATTGCTCCATCTATTGGCTGGTTTAAGAACACCCTCTCAAGGCGAAGTGCTTTTTGACAACACCAGTTTGACTCCGCTTTCAACTTCTGATCGTGATCGATTTAGAGGAAAAAATATTGGCGTCATTTTCCAATCATCTGCATTTATTTCTTCACTAAGTGTGCTGGAAAATCTCATGATGCCGTTGATGTTATCCGGACAAATTCAAGATGAAAACAGGGCCAAAGAATTATTATCCATTGTTCATTTGGATCATAAAATTCAGAAACCCATCAATGAATTAAGTATTGGCGAACAACAGCGCGTTTCCATTATTCGATCGATCATTCACGGGCCGAAATGGGTACTCGCCGACGAACCGACAAGCGCACTGGATAATAAAAATGCAGAAAGCGTCATCGAGCTATTGACATCCATTACAAATGCCAATAACGCCTCGCTCATTGTTGTCACCCATGACCACAGATGGAATAATGCCATTTCACACGCCATAAGATTATGAATATCGTAAAGCTTGCCATCAAAAATATTCGTCATCAATGGCTTGATTCTGCCTTGAGCATACTCCTTTTGGCATTTGGCGTTGGTGCAATTTCAATGCTCATTTTGGTAGAAAAACAAACTACTGAGCAATTCAATAAAAACATCCAAGACATTGACATGGTGCTGGGTGCAAAGGGAAGTCCTTTGCAATTGATACTAGCCAACGTTTACCATGTTGATGCCCCTACCGGAAATATTAAAGTGGGCGAAGCCAAAATCATTACCCAAAATCCAACCATTGAAACCGCCATTCCATTGGCCTATGGGGACAATTACCAACAATGGCGTATTGTGGGCACAGACAAAAACTATGCTTTGCATTACAGCATGAAACTCAAGCAGGGCAATGAGTTTAAAGATGAATATGAAGCCACAATAGGCGCCGAAGTCGCTCAAGCAACTGGCCTTAAATTGGGAGATCAATTTCTAAGTACACATGGTTTGGACCAAGAACAAAATGACGAAGAACATGCGCACCACCATGAATACACCGTTGTAGGGATTTATGAAAAATCAGGAACCGTAATTGATAAACTTATCCTTACACCTGTAGAAACCATCTGGCATGCTCACGAAGAAGAGCCGTCAGAAAATGTTGCTTCGGTAGAAACGGATAGCACATTACAACCAGCTCCCATTCCAGCCATTAAAAAAGGACCGATGATGATGCTTCGTCCTGCCCATGCGCCAACAGCAGGACCCAATGACAACAAAGAGGTAACGGCATATCTTCTTAAAAAAAGAACGCCAATGGCACAAATCATCCTGCCCAACTTGATCAAAGATTCCAAAATGCAACTTGCATTGCCAGCCATTGAAATCAACCGATTATCTCAAAATTTCGGGATAGGCATGGATACCATTCAAGCCATCGCCATATTGATCATGGCCCTTTCATTCATTAGTATTTTTGTCTCTTTGTACAACTCTTTGAAAAAAAGAAAATATGAATTGGCTTTGATGAGAAGTATGGGAGCTTCCAAGTGGACCGTATTCTCATTGATTCAACTAGAAGGTATCATCACAACAATCATTGGAATCATCCTAGGTGGATTCTTGAGTAGAATTGGACTAAGCGTATTGAGCCAACAACTCAACAACAGCTTCCACTATCAATTTCAAATTACAGATTTCTCCATTGGAGAAATTATTCTTGTTGGCACAACCATTGCAGGCGGAATCTTGGCGTGTGCCATCCCCGCCTATCAAGCATACAAATTAGACATATCAAAAACATTGGCTCATGAATAAAAAAATCATTGCACTCATCTTCACTTCCGTTTCCCTTTTGTCTTGTTCCCTCTTTGGAAGTACAGATCCCGTTTTGGTATTAAAACCAAAATCACTGAATAAAAATCCACACTTGGAAATTCATCCCACCAAGTTTTCACACACCCAAGGAACGCCTATTGAACTCACTTGGAAGACACTTACAGATGTTACTTTCAAAGACATTTACGTCAAAGAACTTGATGCCTATTATTGGAAACCCACCTTTGGTTCAAGCATCAAAGCGCTAGAAGGAAAAGAAGTGTACATCACTGGATATGTCATTCCTGTAGATTATGATGCCGGATTTTATGTGGTTTCGAGATATCCTTATGCCAATTGTTTTTTCTGTGGCGGAGGTGGTCCTGAATCTGTGGTGGATATTAGATTTACATCCAAGCACCGCGCATACAAAACAGACGAACGTTTGACTTTCAAAGGGAAATTTAAATTGAACGGAGACGACGTTTACCAAATGAATTACATTTTGGAAGGCGCCGTTGAATACAAGCCTTGATCATTTTCCCTTACATTTGCTACGCAATTTTTAAAATATGGCAGCTACAACCGCAGACATCAGCAACGGTATGTGTTTCCGAATGGACACACACATCTACAAAGTAATTGAATTCTTACACGTTAAACCAGGTAAAGGTCCTGCTTTCGTAAGAACCAAATTGCGCAACTTGAACAATGGAAAAATCATTGACCACACCTTCAACTCTGGGGTGAAGATTGATACCGTTCGAATCGAAACGCGCGAATACCAATATTTGTTCAAAGATGATTCATACAACTTCATGAACATGGACGACTATGAGCAAATCACAATTCCTGAAGCAATGATCAATGCTCCTGGATTCTTAAAAGAAGGAATGAAGTGTATCGTAATGTTCAATGCAGAAGATGATCAACCCATGTCATGTGATTTGCCTTCATTGGTTGAATACACCATCACTTACACCGAACCTGGTTTGAAAGGTGACACTGCAACCAACGCGATGAAACCAGCCACTTTGGATGTTGGCGTTGATGTAAGAGTACCTTTGTTTATCAACGAAGGAGATACAATCAGAGTAGATACCGCAAGTGGTCAATACCACGATCGAGTTAAAAAATAATTTTGAAAGCCCTCCCACGAGGGCTTTTTTTTTGCATCTTTCGGAGGTAATGGGAGAAGGAAAACTTAAAGATAAAATCAAACAGCGCGATTATAAGCTGCAGTCGTTGTTGGAAATTACAAAAGCCATCAATGCCAATTTATCCGTTGAAGAACTAGTTCAACAATACCGAATAACGCTTTCCGAACAACTTCACATCCCGCAAATCTTACTTTTCATTTTTGACGAAAGCCCTACGTGTTGGATTCAACATGGATTTTCTGAGCTCTCGCAGTGGGAGAATCATGTCGTTGATTTATATAAAAATGCAACCATCAAAATTCAAACTGTTGAATTAGATCAATCACATGTGGTTGTAATTCCAATTGAAAAAGATGGCGCACCAATTGCTTTTGTTATCTTGGGAGATGGTGAAGAGGAACTTATGGAGATGAGTCCAAGTCTAAAACACATGCGATTTGTACAAACGCTCACCGGTGTATTGGTTGTTGCCATTCAGAACAAAAAACTCATTGAGCAAACCATTGCCCAGGCAGCAATCAAACGCGAGTTGCAACTTGCTGCTGAAATGCAAAACTTGCTTCTTCCCAAAAACCTTCCAAAAAGTCAGCATTTAAAAGTTGACGCTTTTTACAATGCTCATGGTCAGGTTGGCGGAGATTACTATGACTTCTTCCTAACACCAAATAATGGGTGGATGGCTTGCATAGCAGATGTTTCGGGCAAAGGTATAAGTGCAGCTTTTCTTATGGCAAGCGTGCAAGCCCACGTTCAGTCATTCATCCATACACACGGATATCACCTCAAAGCGCTGGTGCATCAGCTAAATAATGTCATCAATAAAAATGCAAATGGTGAAAAATTCGTGACCTTTTTCATCGCGCAATTCCATCCCGATCAGAATAAAATAGAATACATCAACTGTGGCCACAATCCCACGCTGTTCTTTCACCACGAAACAAAAAATCACATTTGGTTACATGCCCAAATTCCAGGACTAGGAATGATTGAAACACTTCCTGATTTTGAATCCAAATGGATAGATTTCAGTCAAAATTGTGAGTTGATTTGTTACACAGATGGATTGGTAGAAATCGAAAACCAACAACATGAGGCTTTTGGTGAAGAACGCATTTTGACAATGTTAAACTCCAAAGAAACGGGAAACACATCTGATAATCTGATCAATGCTGTTGAGTGCTTTAGAGATGGCATGCCTTATATCGATGATATTGCCATTTTATCGGTTCAAATGTGACGAGACAATTCCGCCCGTCTTTTCAAATCCAAATGAACCAAGTATGCGATAGAGGCCCAAAAGGGAACCGCTATTTTATCCATTTCAAGAAAATTATTCAATACCCCGTGTACAAAATAGGTAATCAATCCCAAGAACAACCCCATGATCACCAAGCGCTCCTCATAGTTCGTTGCATGATAAAATACACGGAAACCAAGAAAGCAAACAATCATCACCAGTCCAATAAATATCGCACTCCCCAAAACACCCTGTTCAGCAAGTGGACCAAGATATTCTGAATGGGCGTTTCCTCCATCACCACGATTGGTGCTAATGATGGTTCTATCTTCTGCCCGTTGAAAAGGAGCATATACAAATTGATACGTTCCTGGTCCCCAGCCTACAATAGGTCGCTGATAAAACAACTCCATCGCACAATGCCACCTATTCAACCGCTCCAAATTTGATGCATCTGAAGAAACGTTTGAAATCGACTTAATGTGCTCATCCATCTTATCCGAACTTTCTTTCTTGTTGCGATTTAATGCAATTTGAATATCATCTAAAAAATAAAACGTCGTTCCTCCTATCAATAATCCGGTAACCAATACCCATCGGAAAGGAACCTTCATCAACATAAAACAGCCTATCATCGCGGCAACAACAACAGAAAGCCAAGCAGCGCGGGTATAAGAAAGTACCAATGCAATCAATAAAATGACAAATCCAGAGATATAAAAAAACTTCAATATGGCAGACTGTTCTTTCGAAAACAATTGCAAAAACACATACGGAAAAACCATCGCCAAAGCAGCGCCATAAACGGTATGGTCGCGAAACAAAGGTTCCATGACCCAATGCGCAGAATCTTTGTCAAAGCCATACATGGAATGTCGAATAACCGTGTACATCATTACAATCACGAGCGTAATAAAATACAACAACATCAATTTTCTGATGTCCAATTTTGTTCGGAGAAGAGGGATCAATAAAAAAATGCCTGGTAAAATAAACCAAGCCCTGCTCAAAACATATTTAAATGAAACCGAAGGAAATTCACTTGTAACAGATGTCAAAATTAACCAAGCAAAATATATCCATATCCAATTGCGAATAGCATGTCTTTCAATACCTGACTGCTTTTGAAATGTACGCGCCAAATAAAGCAGTAGCAAAGCAATTGACATTATTTCAGTTGGCAAAAACAATCCAACACCTTCCACGCCCAACTCCTCGATATTGATAGAAAGCGGTGTGAAAAAGAAAAGCCCATAAAACACCCAATCCAGCTTAAAAAAAGACATCGCTATAAATGCCAAAATAACAGGCAAAAAAAGGATGTAATAAAACTCAAAGTAAAGAGATACACCTAGGGTAAGGACAAATAGCAATCCCAAGAGAACGATACCATTCTTCCAATCCCAATTCTGCATGACCTACACAGTGCCTGAAGAACGCAAGTCCTTCCAATATCCCGAAAATAAAATAACAAAAACGCCAAAAATCAAAGCCGATAATGTGGATACAACCACAATCAACCAGCGAATAGGGTATGATTTCTTATCCGCCTCTGAGGCATTATCTAGAATAAATTTAGAAGGCAAATCAGAATCAATATCAATCTTCATCAATTCATGACGCTTCTTCAGGATATCCAACTTTTCGTGGGCTGCCTCAATGTCCAGCTCCAACTTATTAAATATAGTCCCGTATTTTGATATTCGGTCCATCTCAACCTTGATCTCCTTGGCAATATCTGGATGCCCCTTGGAAATGGAAGAACTGTAGTCCTTCATCAAGGCTTCAATCTGATCTTTGTAATCGTAAACACCCTGACGGCGCAACACATTCATGCTGTCTTCCATCGACTTTAATTCTGACTCTTGAAAACGCAAAGTGGCTTCAGCATAATTGAAAGCGTCTCTTGCGCGCTCACTTCTCATTCTGTTGCTCACAGAATCTGTGTACTCCGCAATGGCATTGGCCATTTCCATTGCCCGCTTGGGGCTTTCATCCAATACTTCAATCTCAATCCCCCCAAATTTGGTCAAGCTTGCACTGACATTATCGTTGTATTTCTTTCCAATCAATGTATTGGCACCAGCTTCAGACTTGGGAATCTCATATACTGTCCACAAATCAAATCGTTGAATAACCTTAGATTTGATTTGATCAGAGTTGATAATTTGCATCAAACGTTCCGCATCCTCCTCCTCTCCATAGGCCAAAACGTCCTCCTTTTTCTGTTCCTCCATCAACTGTTCACCAAAAGAGTGCTGTTGAGTAGCGAACAAAACCACGGTACTCTTGTATCGCTCAGGAATGAAAAACGAAACGATAGCAGAAACAATTGCCGCTGCCAAACCGATAATCATCAAACGTTTTCTGTTCTTAAGAACAATCACCACCAAATTCTCCGAAGACGCAGGGGAGTTCAAGTTTTCCATACTTTTCTACAAAATGATTTAACAAACGACAAACTTGCCGAAATATTTTGCGATTGCAATTTTACGGCTTTTTTCACTCTTCCTTGAAAATCTGACTTTTATCTTTTCAAATCCAATGGGGATGCTATATATTTGCACCCAAAATTTTTAGTACTATTATGTCCCAAAACAATGGTAAAGTAGCGCAGGTAATCGGTCCAGTAGTGGACGTAACTTTCCCTGCAGGACAAAAGCTTCCCAACATCCTTGATGCAATGGTTGCAAAACGTCCAGATGGTCAAGAATTGATTCTAGAGTGTCAGCGTCACATCGGTGAAGATACTGTTCGTGCTATCGCAATGGATGCAACTGAAGGTTTGCAAAGAGGTGCTGAGGTAATTGCAATGGGACAAGCCATTACAATGCCTACAGGCGAGCAAATCAAAGGTCGTTTGTTCAACGTTGTAGGAACGGCTATCGATGGTATCGGTGATGTCAACAAAGAAGGTGGATATGCTATTCACCGTCCAGCTCCAAGATATGAGGACTTAACAACCTCTGCAGAAATCCTTTTCACAGGTATCAAAGTTATCGACTTGATTGAGCCATATTCCAAAGGAGGAAAAATTGGTTTGTTCGGTGGTGCCGGAGTTGGTAAAACTGTATTGATCATGGAGTTGATCAACAATATCGCAAAAGCTTACGAAGGTTTGTCTGTATTTGCTGGTGTTGGTGAAAGAACACGTGAAGGAAATGACTTGTTGCGTGAGATGATTGAATCTGGCGTTATCAAATATGGTAAGGAGTTCGTTCATGGAATGGAACAAGGTGACTGGGACGTAACCAAAGTTGATAAAGAAGAATTGGCCAAGAGCCAAGCCACTTTGGTATTTGGTCAGATGAATGAGCCACCCGGAGCACGCGCTCGTGTGGCCTTGTCTGGATTAACTGTAGCTGAGCATTTCCGTGATGGTGATGAGAAGTCTGGTGGTCGTGATATCCTTTTCTTTATCGATAACATCTTCCGTTTCACACAAGCTGGTTCTGAGGTATCTGCATTGTTAGGCCGTATGCCTTCTGCTGTGGGTTACCAACCAACTTTGGCTACTGAAATGGGTGCTATGCAAGAGCGTATCACTTCAACCAAGCGTGGTTCTATTACATCTGTTCAAGCGGTTTATGTACCTGCGGATGACTTGACGGATCCAGCTCCTGCTACAACATTTGCTCACTTGGATGCAACTACAGTATTGAGCCGTAAGATTTCTGAATTAGGTATCTATCCAGCGGTTGACCCATTGGATTCCACCTCTCGCATCTTGACTCCTCAAATCGTAGGTGAAGAACATTATACTTGTGCTCAACGTGTTAAAGGAATTTTACAGCGTTACAAAGAGTTGCAAGATATCATCGCCATCTTGGGTATGGATGAATTGTCTGAAGATGATAAATTGTCTGTATACCGTGCCCGTAAGGTGCAACGTTTCTTGTCTCAGCCTTTCCACGTTGCTGAACAATTCACTGGTATCCCTGGTGTATTGGTTCCAATCGAAGAAACTATCAAAGGTTTCAATATGATCATGGACGGTGCTTGTGATGAGTATCCAGAAGCAGCTTTCAACTTGAAAGGTTCTATCGAAGAAGCGATCGAAGCAGGTAAGAAAATGTTGGCTGAATCAAGCAAAGCTTAAGTCATATGCAAATTGAAATCATCACCCCCGATGCTACGCTCTACTCTGGTGAGGCCACTTATGTGTTTCTTCCTGGTAGTGATGGTAGTCTTGGTGTAATGAATAACCACGCTCCTCTTATTTCAAGTTTGAAAAAAGGAACTCTTCGCCTTGTAGACAAAGCTGGAAAAGAAGTTACTTTCGATTTAAATGGAGGAACTGTTGAGGTATTAAACAACAAAGTGGTTGTTTTAGCTGAGTAATTCATATTTCACAATACAAAAAAAGGCGATCGATTGATCGCCTTTTTTATTGCCTCAATATTTCTATCAATCTTGTAAACAACGTATGGAAAACCCATCCTGTTTACTGTCATTCAACTTTGAAAAATTAGCTGATGTGTAACTCATTCTTCTGTACCATGCATTGCTCGAACTAAAACTAGTTTTGCTCCAATAATATCCTTGATTGCCAATATTCAAATATCCTCCTGTGCTGATTGCATCCCCACCGGGTAAGGCTCCAAATCCAACAGCATCCGTTCCTCCTGTATTAGGCGATGTCCAAAACTGTGTCGATTTTAATACCCCTCCCGCCAAAGTGCTTTGATTACAAGGCCCACATGTAGTGCTTGTTGCAGGGTCAGCTGTCAGCGCCAATGTCGTCCATTCCGCATCAGAAGGTACATGCCACCCACATGGACAAACATTTCTAGTGTCTGATGCGGCAAACCAATTGTACAAATGACCATAGGTATTGGCCATGGTTGGATCATCACTATACGTGCAGTAAGCCGACGTTGTAGTTGTTGACCACGCAGAAGTAGTGACTAAGGAAATCGCATCGCCATTGCAAAAATGAGTCGATTTCAAATTTTCCGCCAACCATACTTGACTACCAATCGTGACTTTATTGTAGATATTACCATCTACATCCAATACCACATCTGCTGGCAAATTGGCTGCGCTAATACCGGGAACAATCGTAAATGAACCTCCGATAAATAAGCTATCTCCTGCGGTACTCACCCGAAGAGATGTTGATTTGGCTGATAGACTATATGGTACGCTTTGCATACCCTGAACGCCCAATAATACGTACCCAGTTCCCGAATCAACTTCTACCTTCAGAAACTTCTGTCCTGTCGACCAATCAATACTTGCATAATTCCCTGCGGTTATTCCTCCTCCAATAGCCAAAGAAAATAACCCGTTTTCATTCGTGATTACCACATGCGTTTCTGTGTACAACGCATCTCCCGCACTACCTCCTTCTAGTATAGAAACGCGGACACTGACCATCGCATTGGCTTGAATATTTCCATTTGAACCACGAAGAATCGCCTGATAGCTCAAATAATCGCTGGTCTGAGAGTCAACTTCAAAGCCTAACATGAATACGAATAGACTCAAAGCCCATTTCAAATTTCTACCCATAAAGCAATATTAAATAAAAAGGCCGGTAATACCGGCCTTGTATATTGTTAAATCAAAATTACTTGTTTTCTTCTTGTCCTTCTTGAGGCTGCTCTGTTGGAGCGGGAGTCAAAGATGGAATCAACGTACAAGTTGAAGGATCTACAGCTTGCATTTCCTTTTCTGCCATCATCTCATTGGATCGTTTGTGAGCTGAGTCCAATTGCAATACAACTGCCCAAGCAGCTTTTGCACAAGGATCATTTCCGGTGCGTGCATAATACACACCCAAATAATCATAAGCCTCAATCAATCCTTTCTTATTCTTTTCAACTTGTGACTGGTCCTTGGTAACACGAGCGATGAACTTCTCAAAGTGTGGTTTAGCCAATCCTTTAAATTCGTTTGTGCTCTCCATGCGGTTATTTGCTTTCGCGCGGAACAATGTTGCATCAAAATACTTCTCTTCAGCCAAAGTCAATACTGAATCAGCCTTAACATAATTCTTTGACAAGTAATAATTCAATCCCAAATTGAAGTGATCAATTGGTTGTGCACCAAATCTAGCAATTCTCTTTTCTTGCCAAATTGCTGCCTTGTCATACTTCTTAGACTTCTTGTAAATTTCGATGATCTCTTCATATCCAGTGCGATAAGAGGTATCCAACTTCATAGCTTCCTCAATCATCGCAACACCCAAGCTGTCTTTCCCTAATGAAGCCAATAACTTACCTTTCAAAGCATAATCGTTACCAGTGATATAAGAAGGGTCTGTTGCCTTCTGCATAAACAACTCAACGTTATCCAAACCTTTGGCATAATCGCCTGTTTCCAAACAGGTATACGCAATTACACGATACATGATAAAGTTGTTGGGATTGCATGCCAATGAAGATTCCAACTTCTGCATAGCATTGGCGTAATCTTTAGCCAAATACAAGAACGTTGCATAACGTTGAGATACACTACAAGAATTGTTCAAATCCAAATACTTCTGGTAAGCTTCAACAGCTTGAGAATAACGACCCGCTGATTTCAACAACTCAGCTTTCTCACGGTAAGCTGGAGCGTATTGAGGATTGATCTTGATGGCTTCATTATAAAACTCCAAAGCCTGATCCCAGTTTTCTACTTGCTTATACAATTTACCTTTTCTCAAAACAGCATCAGAATTCAAAGGATCAACACCAATGGCCTTGTTATAAAAAGCAATGGCCTTACTCAAATTACTTGCTTCAATACCTGAAGCAAATTGACGTGCAGCCTCCTCATAATCTCCCCATACCACATACAAATCGCGATTCTTGGGATTCTTCTTCTCAACTTCTTGCAACTGAACCAACGCTTTGGGCAAATCTTCTTTGGTTCCATAAGCTGCATATACAGAAGCCAATTCCAACATGGCATCTTGTATCATGTCCTTCATTTGCTTATTCTTCTTGCCGGCAGTTACTTTTTCTGTTGCGTAAGTCAATTTACTTGACATACCAGCAACATCCTTGCGCAAACCTTTCACACGACCCGTACCGATGTGATTCAATGGATTTTCATCCATGATGCGAATTCCCTTTTCAAAATAAATATTCGCGCTATCTACTTTCTCATTCATGAAAGCAAGGTTATCCATCTCTGTCAACGCCCATTCCATGTAATTATCACCCAATTCATAGTAAGCAGTTGACAATGTCAATGCTGCTCCTGGCTCTTGACGGGCCATTGCACCATTAGCAAAACCGATTAAGGCTTGATAATCAGCGGCAGCCTTGCCAAACTGCTCATTTCTTTTTTTCTGACCTGCGCTTTGCAATGTCACTTGTGCATTGCTCATCAATACCATACAAACTGCAACTGCAGCTAACGTGATGGTCTTTACCACTTGATTCATAACTCTTATTGTTTGATTTTAATAGTTCTTACTGGAGACTTGGCCGCAACCATACCCATTTTGTGAATAATCAATTGCCCTTTCTCACCGGCCAAAAACGAGACAAAGCCCGTGCCAACAGTTTCCTTTAAACCTGTGCGTATGGCGTATACATCTCTTCTGTACGGATAAGACTGATCATATATGTATGCTTGGTAGGGACCTCTTGCCATTTTTGACTGGTACTTATTTTTGTCATTTATGACACCAATCGTTTTTACTTTTCCGCGAATAGCCTTTGCTGTGGCGTCTTCTCTATCACTCAACCAAGATACACTTATCACACCGATTGCCTCTGGATGAGAAGCAACATATTCAATAACGTCCTCATTTTTTTCAGTTGCAAAGAAATTCTCTGGTATTGCTGAATTATGTAAAAATTCCTCACGTATGAATCGTGCGTTACATGAAGCCTTGTTGTCAATTACTACACGAATGTCCCCTTTGCTCTTTCCTCCGAGCTCATTCCAAGACTTTGATTTTCCTGACATGATAGATTCAATTTGATCCGTTGTCATCGATGTATCCTTGTTGTCCGGATGCACAATAAACGCCACTCCATCAATGGCAATTCTTACCATTTCAGGAAAACGCTTCTTAGAGGAAAACATTTTCAACTCCTCATCTGTAAGCTTTCGATTAATGATAGCCCCCTGAATACTGTCCTTCAATAACAACTGAATTACCTCTGTTTCTGGCAAATATTGCGCATTCACTTTGGCATCGGAATAAAATTCTTGAAAAACATCAATCTCCGATTCCATCATCAAGCGATAAGAAATATCTACTCCCAACTTTAAAGTTCCTGAAGATATTGAATCTCCTGATCGATCGTAATTGCCGCAGGCCAATCCCGATAACAACAATACAATTACTATTATGTTTTTCATGATTTAAGTTGTTTGATAATTCTTCTGGACCTTACAAAAGCATACAGTCCAATAACTGCAGCAAAAGCATATCTTCTCCAACCTGGCAATGCGGCATCAAAAAGATTACTCGATAAAACCAATATGGCCATAACCACCATTACCAAAATAGTAAAAAGTGACAATAGTTGAATGATAGACAATTTTGGGAATGACATGCGGCGCTAAGATACAAAGGGAATCCGATTACCTTATTGATTTAGAAAACAAAAGGGAGTTTACACTCCCTTTTTAATATTAGTTCAACGTAAACTTGATTGGAATTCTCATTCGGTATCGAACCGAGTTTCCATTCATTTTCGCTGGTGCAAATTTCTTCTTCAATTTCTGAACAGCACCTACAGCAATCTTATCGAAACCAGGTCCTTCTTCTACACCACGTAACACTTCAACATTGGATACAGCACCATCTGCTTCTACAATGAATGAAACGTAAACAGTTCCTTCAATTTGGTTTGTTTTCTCCATTTCTGGATAAACAATGTAGTTTCTCAATTCAGCATACATTGCTTCTTGTCCACCAGGATATCCTGCCTCTTCTTGAACAAAGTCAAATACTTTGGGAGGATCCTTCTTTACGTCAACAACAGTGTATGTGTCCTCGTGAGGCACAACCAATCCCTCTTCACCTTCTGTAGTTTCAGTAGAAATGTTTTGACGATCCAAATTGTCCTGTGAGGGGGGAGGATTCTCAACCACTTCATCTGTTCCTTTTGCCAGTGCCAAACCGTGGTCGCGGTAAGCCGTGATAAAAGGATCATCTGCACCAGTAGCAGTCATACAGCCGGCAGCAATCGCTTCTTGACCCACATACGCGTGGAAGAAGCCACGGATCTTACCAGCCATCTTATACATTTCTTCAGCCTTCAGTTCAAACTGGCGAATGAGCTGCATTAGCTCGTACCAGTAGAGGTAGGTTTCTTTGGTGAATTTAGTAGGCACTTGCGTTGATTTTTAATCGGTTGCCGGCGGAAAATCAAGCTTTCCACAAGCGGGGGCAAATATAGGGCATAGACTGCAAAGATGTACAGTCGGAATTCCACATCCTTTTGCCTTCGGAACTAATTGTATTACAAGCTATTAGATTGTCTATCCTCAGAGTTTTTTTAGTAGATCGGCTTTGCTGATGAAGCCAGTATGGCGCCATTGCTCAGCCTGCTGTTTGTAGCTGATCAATGTTGGCAGGGCATCAATACCCAATTCCTGCAGTAATTGCTGGTTATCATCGGCGTTGATACGAATGATTTGCAAATCGGCTGCGCGCTCAGTTTTGAGCTCTTCCAGATAAGGGGCCATTTCCTTGCAGGGGCCACACCAGTCCGCATAAAAATCAATCAGCACCTGTTTATCAGAAACCAATAATTGCTGATAAGCAGCTTTGTCCATACTGGTTGTTGTAGCAATTGCATCCATGGTTTGAGGTAATCCAGCAGCACGCCATTTTACAATGCCGCCTTCCATATTGTACACCTCTGCAAAACCTGCAGCACGCAGTTTTTCCGCAGCTGCAGCGCTGCGCGCGCCACTCAGACAATACACGTATATCGGTCTTGATTTCAGGTAGCCGGAGACTTGTTGCATAAAGTCTTCGCTATACCAATCAATATTTCTTGCTTTGGGTAAATGACCTTTAGCGTATTCTTCTGCAGTACGTACATCCAACACAAGGGCATCAGGTGTTTTTTCTAGTGCCGCCTGAAAAGCTTGTGGGTTTAATTCAGTTTTAGCTTGTTGATTGCTACCCGCACAGGCAGCTAATGAAAGGGTGATAACACCCACCATGATCAATCCTAACCATCTGCGCATAATCAAGTTTTTGCAAAGATACCCGCAGTTGCAGAACTTAAATGAATTTGTGCCAGTTGATCCAGCTAAATACTTCAATAACAATACCCAAGACCAACATTGCTTCTAGGAATAACAATAATTGGGTTATCAAGCCCAATAACCAAGCTTTGGGTTTGGACAGGTGTTGAAAGAACTGCGCGTAAGTCCAACAGGCAAATAAAGTGCCTACCAAAAGCTGAAAATTAATGATGGTTTGGATTTGTTCAGTACCCTGCTTCCAAATCAACAGCGGAAGAAAGCAAAGCCCAATGGATAGTTTCTGAATAGTGATAAACGTATTTAAAACAAGGTGCTCAAAAAAATGATAACCTTGTTTACGAAAAAGGAGATAAGAAGCAATTGATAGCAATGGTAAAATCATGAGCTGAGTGCCGGCGTAATGATGTGCTGTCCACTCATTGAGTTTATGCGCAATTGTTTGGAACTCCTCTGTCATGTTGTTTACCGGAGTAAGATCCAGGTTGCTGCTAATCGCAATAACGCCATAAGCGCCTGCGATGAAGAAAAGAAGTCCAACCGGACTAAAATGCTTGACCCTTTTACCTTCAATAAACTCGCGAATAGTATGTCCTGGCCTAATAAAAAGTTGTCTAATTGTATACGCCATGCCCTCATTCCAATGTAATAAACCATGCTTTAGTTCATGCCAGATAAAGTGATGGTTGATGTCGTGTATATGCGCCGATTGTCCGCACTGGTTGCAAAAATTACCAGTGAAATGATTGCCGCAGTTTTTGCAGATATGGTGTGGGTGTTTGCTCACAGCTGTAAACTACATGCTTGTATTGATTTGACAAAGTTTCATGATGAAAACTTGGGTTTTGCTCAAATCTTTTGTTACTGGCTGCTATACTTTTGGAATAGTATTGATTCTGCCGATCAGCCATGCAATGATTGATGAAGGCGCGATGCGTAAGGACCAAAAGAGGCGGTGATAGCCGGCTTTGGTTCTAACATGACTGAACGCGCCGAAGAAATGAGATATCCGCGTGATGAAATGAATTCTGCTGCGACGAAACTTCGTGTATGCTTGCAATGCTTGCTCGATGCTTTGTTCCCGCTTCAATAAGGTTGTTAATACATGGGCACTTTCAATAGCCTGACAAGCGCCTTGTGCAACATGCGGTGTAATGGCATGAATGCTATCGCCAATGAAGCAAATCTTGTCATGATACCAGTTTGCTTTGTGAGGTGGAATATCGTACAAGTCTGTTTTGATGAAATGCTTGGTGTTGGCAATAATGGTATTGACTTGCGGATGAAAATTGTTGAATAAGTTGGAGAGAAACTCGGCAGGGTCTTGGTCAGCTGTCGGATCAGTTGGTTTAATCCATTTGAATGCATACCAAGCCCATTTGTTTGTACTGATTTTGACGAATCCAAAGCGCAAATTCTCGCCCCATAATTCACAAAGACTGTTTTCCCATTTCATGGGTGTGTCAATTTCCGCGATACCGCGCCAACTAGTTTGTTTAGTATAGCGTGGCTGAATTTTCGGCAGTACCTGCTGACGAATGTTTGATCGAATACCATCGGCAGCTATTAGTAAATCATATTGATGGCTTTGATCTTGATATGTAATGCTGACTTTGTTGTTTGCTTGCGTAATGGCTTTGATCGGTTGGCCAAGACTGAATCTTTCTGCTGGAATCTTTTCCGACAAAACTTGTATCAAGTCGGCCCTGTGGATGAAGTAGCCGAATAGTTGGGTAGGGGTACTGATGATTTTTTTACCAAGATGATCAAATATGGACAAGTCAGCAATGGCATTCGCTTTTTTTCTAAGATTATCACCAATGCCCCATTGATCAAGTAGTTCTACAATATCTGGTGTGAGCATAATGCCCGCACCCACTTCGCCAAAAGCACTTGCTTGTTCATGCAAATGGTAATCAATGCCGGCATTTTCTAAAGCCAATGCTGTAGATAAGCCACCGATCCCACCGCCAACAATGCCAACTTTCATGAATGATTTAAAAATGCTTTTATTGAATGCAATATAGCTTTCATTCTAGTTAGTTATATACTTCCTCTTTTTCAGAGGCCGTTGAGTTTACTTGTGCGAAAAAAAAATCCCGTTGCTGAAACGGGATTGTATTCTTTTAAAAGAATGAACAGACAATTATCAATATCTCAATATTCAATCAACAATAATCAATAACTACGCTTCATTCAAGAATGGGTAGCGATAATTGGTTGGCGGATTGAAAGTTTCCTTAATGGTTCTGGCACTCAACCAACGATAGAGGTTCAGCATAGAGCCTGCTTTGTCATTAGTACCTGAAGCACGCGCACCACCAAATGGTTGCTGACCCACCACTGCGCCTGTTGGCTTATCGTTGATGTAGAAGTTGCCGGCCGCATTGCGCAGTTTGTTGGTAGCCAGTTCCACGGCTGCTCTGTCTTGTGCTAATATCGCACCAGTTAAAGCATACGGAGATGTGCTATCAACCAGCTCCAATGTTTGCTCGAACTTGTCTGCATCGTATGTGTAGATGGTCAATACTGGGCCGAAGATTTCTTCGCACATGGTCGTGTACTTAGGATCTTTTGCTTCAATCACCGTAGGCTCAATAAAGTAACCTTCTTTCTTGCTATAGTTTCCGCCTACTAAAATGCTGGCTTTCTTATCCTTCTTTGCGTTGTCGATATAGCGAGTGATGCTGTTGAAAGCTTTCTCATCAATTACCGCGTTTACGAAATTGGAGAAGTCTTCCACGGTACCCATCTTCATGGTCTTGAGTTCAGCCACCAACTTGGTCTTGATTGCTTCTGCTAAGTTGCTTGGCAGGTAAGCACGTGATGCAGCAGAACATTTTTGTCCCTGAAATTCAAAAGCACCTCTAGCCAAAGCAGCTACAGCCGTATCTACATCAGCACTCTTATGAACAACTACAAAATCCTTACCGCCAGTTTCACCTACAATGCGTGGGTATGATTTGTATTTAGGAATGTTTTCGCCAATGGTCTTCCACATATTATTGAACACGCCTGTAGAACCGGTGAAGTGTACACCTGCAAAATCGCGGTGGTTGAAACATACTTTACCAATGGTAGGGCCATCTACATAAATCAGGTTGATGACACCATCTGGCAGACCAGCTTCTTTCAAAATGCGCATGAACATTTGCGCAGAATATACTTGTGTGTTGGCAGGTTTCCATACCACTACGTTACCACACATAGCTGCAGAAGTAGGTAGGTTGCCACCAATTGCGGTGAAGTTGAAAGGTGTTACCGCCAGTACAAACCCTTCCAGCGGACGCCATTCCATTCTGTTGTGCATACCCGGTGCTGAAATAGGCTGTTGCTTATAGATCTCACTTAAGAAATGCACGTTGAAACGCAGAAAGTCGATGATCTCACAAGCGCTATCAATCTCGGCTTGAAAAGCATTCTTGCTCTGGCCCAACATCGTTGTACCATTCATGTGGTAACGATATTTGGTGGCAATCAAATCTGCCGCTTTCAAGAAGATGTGTGCACGGCTTTCCCAGCTCATAGCAGCCCATGCTTCCTTGGCTTTCAAAGCAGCTTCAATGGCCTGGTGCACATGCTTTTCTTCACCGGCATGGAAATAACCCAGTGTATGGGCAATCTCATGGGGTGGGTGCATGGCTACTTTCTTTCCGGTCTTTACTTGCTTGCCACCAATATACATGGGTACTTCAATGGCTTTTTTCTTCAGTTCAGCAAGCGTTTTCTTTAATGCAGCTCTTTCGGGGCTGCCGGGTGCGTATGACAATACCGGCTCATTAACAGGCATCGGATAAGAGAAAGTTCCCAGACTCATATGGACAATATTTAAAGTTGAGTGCGCAAGGTAGCAATTGCATCGGAATTCACCTTAGTGATGTTCCCTTCAGCTACTTGGGATTGTTTATTATCTTTCGGCCATGTATGTCATCCGCTTCTTATTCACCACGCTGTATTTCGGGATACGTGTATTGCTGGTGAGGTGGCGTGCAGAAAAACAAGCGGTTGCCCTGCTGCGCGATATAGAGCAGCGCTTCGATGGTAGTTTCGATCAGGCAACATTCCGCAAAGTAGCCAAGGCGCACCCAATCTATTTGAGCATTGTGAATGATGCATTTACCGGTTTGCACGGACGAACCACCACCGTTGCGGAGCAAGAGCGTTGTGTGCTCTATTTTATCTGTAGCTCCTTGTTCGATAATTTCTTCGATGAACACTCACGTACCGATGAAGAGATTTATGCGATGACATTTACGCCTGACGCTTATGTGCCCAAGGATTTTGATGATAGAGCCGCCAAATATGCCCATGGCCGATTGTTGCAAGAAGTGCAGGATAAGAAAGGTTATCTGGAAGTGTTGATGCATGAATACAAGGGACAAATGATTTCGCGTGAGCAGTTTGATCCTGCCATTACCAATGAGCGTATTCTGGAAATATGTCTCTATAAATGTGGTAATGCCACTTTACTCTGTAAGTATTATCTAGATGTAGACGCCAGCGAAGCAGAAACAGAAATCTGGTATCGTCTTGGCGCCTTTATTCAGTTCTGTGATGATTTGTTTGATATCTATTTTGATGTGCGAGATGGCATCAATACACTTGCTACAAGATGTACCAATGCCTATGAAATGGAATCTTTCTTTCTTGGTATGATTAAGGATATGCAGGAGCGCATTCGTGCAATACCAGTTAGCAAAGCACGCAGAGAAAAATTTGCGATTGCCATGGCCGGGATTTACTCGTTGGGCTTGGTAGCTATTGAACAACTGAAAAAACTACAGGGAGATGCCCCTCAGTTACCTCAATTTGCTAACTTACCTCGTAAAACCATGATTGTGGATATGGAGCAGTTTGGCAATATGTGGCGCTGGTTCAAGTTTGTGTACAAATACGGAAAGCTATAATTATGGCCATTGTATTATTCGATAATAGAGAACGCGAAGGCTTATATCCTTTAGCGGTGAATAAAGCCGTAGCTGATCTGCGCATCGGTATTCTGCGTATCAAGGAGTGGTGGTTACGCAAAACCAATCTGCGTCCTTATGTGGCTACAACCAATCAATTACAAATACTCTATAGCCCCATTCCCGAAGGAGAACATATTTGGATTGATGCCAGCATCGTTGCGGATGATGCTTTGGTGCAACGTATTCTGAAATTGAAATCCGGACAATGCCTCGTAGATGCTTTTGGTTTGGTAGCTGGTAAAACCGATCAGCGTAATTGGGATTATGCTTCGCATGATATCGGTAATTTCTCCAATCCGCAGAAGATTGATACGGTTACACGTTTGCAATATCCTTGGCAGATTTTTCAATGGAACGATAAAGCCATTCGCGAAGACTTTCAATTACTCACGCATCGCAGAAAATCGCAGCCATTATCGAGTACCAACCGTATTCAACAGTATAGTTCCATTTTCGTAGAAGAAGGCGCCCGTGTAGAGTATGCCATGCTGAATGCTACGCAAGGCCCTATCTATATTGGTAAGAATCCCATCATACAAGAAGGCGCCATGATCTTCGGCCCTGTAGCTATTGGCACGCATGCTATGGTGAAGATGGGCGCAACAGTGTACGGTGCTACTACATTAGGCCCTTGGTGTGTTGCCGGTGGAGAAATCAAGAACGTGATGATGATGGGCTATAGCAACAAAGGCCATCATGGTTACTTGGGCGATAGCGTGGTAGGCGAGTGGTGCAATTTTGGCGCTGGTACCAGCAATAGCAATGTGAAGAATACAGCGGAAACAGTTACACTATGGCATAAAGCCACACAGAGCTGGAAACCTGTGGGACAAAAATGCGGGCTCATCATGGGTGATTATACCAGAACTGCGATCAACTCTTCTATTAATACGGGAAGTATGATTGGCATTAGCAGCAATTTGTTTGGTGCAGGTCTATTGCCTCGTGTGATTCCTGATTTCACCTGGGGCGATGGCCGTGAACGGTATCGCCTTGATAAAGCCATTGAAGCCATTGGCAATTGGAAAAAAATGAAGGGACAAGAAATTTCCTCCGCTGAAATAGCCGTCCTCCAACATATCTTTGAACAACAAGCATAAAACCGAAAGATGAGAAAAAGTATTGCAGCCGCTAACTGGAAAATGAATTTAACCTGGCAGCAGGGTGAGCAGTTGATAGATCAACTAATTGCAGGTATGGAACCATTGGCAGAGCACAAGAAAGTGATTCTGGCCGTTCCTTTTCCTTATTTGCACATGGCGCATGAGAAAGTAAAGAGTCAGCCCTCTGTATTTATCGCTGCACAGAACTGCTATAGTAAAATGAACGGTGCATATACCGGTGAAGTAAGCGTTGAAATGCTGCAATCCATCGGCATCCATTTCGTGGTGCTTGGTCACTCTGAGCGCAGAGAATACTTCAACGAAAGCAATCAATTCTTAGCAGATAAAGTAAATATCTGCTTGGCGAACAATATTCACCCTATTTTCTGTTGCGGCGAGCCTTTGGCTATCCGCGAAGCCAATGAGCAAGATGCTTACGTACGCAAGCAATTGGAAGAGTCTTTGTTCCATTTGTCTGCTGATGCCATTCAAAAAATCATTATTGCCTACGAACCTATCTGGGCTATCGGTACCGGCAAAACAGCCAGCAGCGAGCAGGCGCAAGAAATGCATGCATCTATTCGCAAACTGTTTGCAGAAAAATATGGTGATGTGGTTCCAGCGAAATCAGCATCCTTTACGGTGGTAGTGTGAAAGGCAATAATGCCTTGGAACTCTTCTTGCAGTCTGATGTGGATGGTGGCCTGGTTGGTGGCGCTTCATTGAACGCTGCAGAATTCCTCACCATTATCAAAGCATTATAGCATTGCCCATTCAACGCAGCACGGCATTACAACCTTTGAGCCGACAACACCATGGCGGCCTCTTGTTTTGTCTGCTCTTGAAAAAAGGCGTGCGTAAGAACGCGCCTGTAGGGGTGATGCGCGATTTTGTTTTAGACTTCTGGCAGAAAGAATTGCAACAACATTTTCAGTTGGAAGAAGCCATACTAGAACCATTTGTTACCGATCTGGAATTGAAAGCACCCATGCAACGCATGCTGCGCGATCATGCCAATATCCGCGAAGCTGTTCATCTGGTTGACTTACAGCCATCCTTGCTGCGTATTCAGCAAGTGCAGGAACTGGTAGAAGAGCATATCCGGTTTGAAGAAAGGCATTTGTTTCAAATTATGGAAACAACCTTGAAAGCAGATGCCATGCAGGCGATTGGTGAACAACTGGCAGAAGCTGGTGAGTACAATTGCAACCTCTATCCGGTGCGTTTCTGGGAATAATTATTTCATACTTGCTTGCGCACGATCCAATCGATCGTTAATCGCTAAGCCGATACCATTGGAAGGAAAATACTCAGCAATGATGCAGTCGTATTGGTGCGTATCAATCTCACGCAGTGTTGCAAATAAATGTTTGGCCGCCTCATGCAGATCGCCCGCAGGGCTCAATACATAATACTCTACATTCTCTAATCTTCTG
>JACCDH010058679.1_pt1 | contig 33345 bp, 25 predicted proteins | sample 7442481 | NCBI WGS metagenome assembly JACCDH01 (sample SAMN15323433, study PRJNA562643) | freshwater metagenome | isolation source: river surface water | place: USA:Blue River Watershed | collected 2017-08-15
AAGAATGGATTTACAATGGAGTTACTTCCATCAGTAGAGGCAAATAAACCACCACTTCTTGTAAAGGCAATATTCATTCCCGTTTTTAACCAAGATTTAACTTGTGAATTCACGTTCGCTCTTACACTAAATCTTTCAAAATCTGATCTTTTAATATATCCGTTCTCTTTTAAATAGTTAAATGAAACGAAATAATCTGTTTTGTCTATTCCACCGCTGTAATTTAAACTGTACTCATTACGTGTAGCGTTTCTTGTGATTGGACTAAACCAGTCTAAATCCTCTTGCTTGTAAATTAATTGCGCACTTGGATTTAAAGTACCATCTGGATTCATTAATCTGTTATTAGCCACGTCAAAAGCATTGTATCCCAATAAATCAACGATACCTTGTTGGCCAGTTACTAAGCCAGAAGCCTGGTTGCTTGCTGCTGCAAGAGATAAAGGATTTGATGCTCTATATGCCAAGGAGTTTCTATAAGCTTCCCACATTAAAGGATAATATTCAGCAGCATTTACTCGGTCATAGTTAGGAATCGCACGAGAGTTCACACTTGAATTGTATTTGAAAGTAACATTGTTTCTTCCAGACTTACCTTTTTTAGTGGTAATCATTACCACACCATTCGCAGCACGAGAACCGTACAATGAAGTAGTAGCCGCGTCTTTCAATACGGATAAACTTTCAACGTCGTCCATGTTAATGTTAGCAATGCTAGAAGTGTAAGGAACTCCATCTACTACGTACAAAGGATCGTTAGAAGCAGAAATAGATCCAAATCCTCTAATTCTTATTGCAGGAGAAGAACCTGGTTGACCGTTTGGAGTTGTAGTTGCGATACCTGGTGCAGCACCAATTAAGGCGTTGGCAACACTGGTTAAAGGTCGGTCTTGGAATTCTTTCGCAGTTACCGTTGCAGCACTACCTGTAAAGTTGGTTTTCTTTGTTGTACCATAAGCTACAACAACTACATCTGTCAACTTATTGTCCGCAGGACTTAACTTAACATTTAATACTCCATTGGCTGGAATAGCAACGTTTAAACTATTGAATTCAACTGCCGAAAACGAAAGTGCTTTTGCCGCTTGCGTTAAGGAAATTGAATAAGTACCGTCTGCCTTCGTGGTCGTTCCCATATTGGTGTTTCTTACAAACACAGACACGTTGGAAACCGGCACTCCATTTTCATCTGTTACTTTACCTGTAATTACTCTTGTTTGTGCAAAAGCAGCTACATTTAAAAGCAAAAATGAAAACATAAAAATTAATTGTTTCTTCATATTTAAATTTTTGTGTTATTCTAATGCGTAAAAATAGGGAAGAAAATTTTACGAACTAATTATTTACTGTAATAATTTCTATGCTAATCATAAATAATTTTTATCCTTATTAAAATGATTTTAAATAGAATCTAGGGCTGTTTTCGCCTTTTTGTTTAATAAAGTGGATTAAAAAGCATTTATTGCATAAACATACTTGCCCGAAATGGGAAAATACCCCCTCAAATGAGGCCAAAAATGCCTTTGTTTTATGGAACGAAAAAGGAGCTTATTGCCTCAGTAGTTTAGAAAAAGAGCATTGGCAAGATAAGCAAAACAGCCTTATGGATGGATGGTTACTGCTTTCCTTGAGTAGGAATAGCATATAAATTTCGGTCCCTCGCCTGACTTACTTCCATGATAATTTGATATACAAATTTGCTTTTCACAGGTACCCCATTAATGGTGGCAGGTAAAAAATCGTAGGCATCAGGTTTGTCCTTGTCAATGGATTGAGGGTTTTCTGCATTAAAGAAAGTGGATGTGTAATTCAAACTCAAACTTTCCACTTTGCCGGTTTCAGAAAGTGAAAAAACATACTCCATTAATACCTTATCGGTTTGTTGTTTTACCGCTGTTGGTAAATTGCGTTCATTGTATAATAAATTAAAACCGTAATGCACACCGCCTAATTTTATAGGATGTACAACTTTGGCATTTTGAAATTTACTTGTGTCAATGATATACCCTTCTTTAACTATTGTTTTACGATCTATTACATTGTAAATTAATTTTTTGTTGGTATAGTCATATACCTGAATTAAATCACCCGTCTTGCTAAAATAATTCCAAACACTATCTTTTTGGTCATTTTTGTAAATGCCTCTAGCTAATTCAGCATTGTTCATATCAAGGACAAAACACTCTCCATTTTTTATTTTCTTGCCATTCAATTTAATATGTTCCGCATTTTGAACTAGGTTAACCGATACCCTATCCTTAATCCATTTGGTATTTTGTGCCTTAGCAGATACCGAAATAATGAATAGTCCTATCAATAAAAAATATTTATAATTCATGGTGATTATATTTATGCTGAAGCTACGAAATTATTAGAATAGTAAAAGGGCCCCGAAAACGAGGCCCTAATAGTATTTCAATGAGTCGAAATAATTGAATATTATCTCACACCCTCATAAGTGAATGTCTCATCAAATGTGGATCTATGACCTGCAATTACTGATGGTTGATTCATCCAGTATTTTACTTTCAAAGTCTTTGTCGCTGGATCCCAAGTATTTACACCTGAAGGGTCTAATTCAGCTGATCGTCCATTTGAAGATGGTTGTCCATAGATGTTAACAACGCTTGTTACTCTATTACTTGAATTAATAGTAAACTCAAGACCAAATGCACCGTAGTATGACAAAGAAGAACCGCTCAATATACAGTGGTAATATCCTCCGATCAATCTGTCATATAGTCTAACTGTGCTAGCACCGCTAGTTACTAAATATGCAGGGAAAGGATACTTACCTGTTAGGCCTGGATTTGCTGCATCTACCATGGTACCAGTTACATTATATGAACCATCATAGATGTTTCTTACACCAAATGAATACACTGAACTTGCATAGTTACCACTAATAGTTCCTTTACTTACTGCGGTTATTTTAATAGGTAATCCATAAGCTGCATTAAAGTTGAAATCTGGACTAACCGTGATTGTTGCATTCACTGTTGTTTGACTAGTTCCTTTTTTAATGGTTACGGACGTAGGAAAGCTTGCAACAGAAGTAGGTGGTATTACTTTAGAAGTACCATTTGTTGTGTTATAAGCGTTCAATGTAGCTTGGTCTGTAGCCAATGTAACTACGATATCCTCAGGCGCAGTACCCGGACCCGTGTAGTGTACATTGATATTAAATGTTTTGCTTGCGCCTGAAGCAACTGCACCTAAATCAGAATAATAACCAGCAATACCAGAAGAGGTAATATTATCGCCGGTATTGTTCAACTCAACAACGTTTGTAGCTGTTGAAGGGTCTGTATTCATGGCGCCTTCTTTTAAACAAGAAGCGAACATAATAACAGTAGCACCTAGCGCTAAAATTTTTATTTTCATATTTTTCATTTTCTAAATATTTTAAAAATTATTGAGCCCAAAATATTAGAGAAGTAAAAGGAGTGATGCCTTTAGGAACATTGGCAGAATTGTATGCACCTTCACTTGGTGGATACAAAATTCTTGTTGGCAATCTATCTGGTCTTGTACTTTCAGAATATTTAGAAGCAAATGTTTGTGTTGCAGTTGCACCAGCTGTATTAACTAAGGTTGGATATCCAGTTCTTCTGTAGTCGTTCCAAGATTGTTCACTATTTACAAAGTTCAAAGCTACCCATTTTTGAGTAATAATTGCTTCTAATTTTTGTGCTGATGTTGTCGCTAATGAATAATTCACTAAACGATTTGTTGAATTGTCGGTTGAATAAGTAGCAGCATCCCCTGTTGGATTTGTTAAGACTGTACCATAAGTTCCATCTGGTAAAGCATACAAATATTTAAAGGAAGCAACAATACCATTATTAAATAAAGTAGCATCACTTGCTGTAATAATTCCTTTTACTGCAGCCTCAGCTTGAATAAAATAACTTTCTGCTGCGGTCAAAACAGGCATACCTGCATTGGGTCCTTTTAAGGCACCAGTTGAATTACCAGCAGAAGTACCTGTTCTTTGAGCACTAGGAAACCAAAAACTTCCCTCTGGGCTAGAAGCAATAGTAACGGTTGAGTTTGTTTCCTGTCCTAATTGATTTGTGGGTGTGGTTGGAAACTGATAGTAAAGTGCTCTACCTCTACCATTGTCAGTTATTTTAATACCATCATAAAATGCTCTTGCAAATGTAGATGGCATCCAAGCTTTATTACCGGCAGAACCAGTATAACTCCATCCCCAAGTATTCCACTTTGGATTTTGTCTGCCGTTGTCTCTAGTATAACCTGGATTAACCATCGCATCAGTTGTTAAGAAACCATCTGAGCTGAAAGTGTTGTTTGCAAAAGTAGTTTTACCATTTGCTCTTACAATGATTCTTAATTTCAAGGTATTTGCAAATTGCTTCCACTTGGTTACGTTACCACCAAATAAACCGTCTTGGGTTGCACTTGGCACTTTAACACCGGCAACATTTGCACCAGCGTTAAATAAAGTAATCGCAGAATCCAATTGAACTGTTAAATCCTTGTAAATATCTGCCGCAGCATCATATTTAGGATTTAAAACTGTTGCCCCTTTTAATGCTTCTGAATAAGGAACATCATTGTATGTATCCACTAATAATTGAAAATGCATTGCTCTCATAACTTTGGCCATTGCATTATAATAATTATTTACTGGCACTCCATGTGATTGATTAATGATAGCTTGGTAGTCATTTAACAAGTCATAAGAACTTGTAAATAATCCACCATAATCACCAGATGCGAAATTGTAAGTAAATGCCGTACCAAAGCCACCATATCCACCCGCATTAGCAGCGTAACCGCCAATTTGAGCGCCATAAGTGTTGAACGAGTTCAACAAGCCGGCTGTATAGTTTAAAGCTTGAGGCAATATCAACTCTGGCGTAGCAGAGGTAGCAGCGTTTGGATTTTTGTTAATATCCAACTGCTTTGAACAGGATGATGCTAAGAGCACCACACCTGAAAGTATTATTGCTGTTATTTTTTTCATAAAATTTATCTTTTTGTTCATTTCACTTTAGTATTTAATGCTAAAAGTTAATTTGATGGTTATTTATCATTTAGAATTTAAATGAAACAGTTGCACCAAAATATCTTGATGGTGGTGTTTGATAACCTGTCAAACCAATACCATTACTAGAGTTACCTGCACTGCTATATTCAGGATCGGTATAGTAATTGTCCTTAGCCATAAACACTAACAAGTTACGACCTTGAACACTTACTGTACATCCTTTGATAAATTTAGTTTTAGCTAAATAGGAAGCAGGCACATTGTATGACAATGATAATTCTCTCAATTTCCAGAAATCAGCCGATGTTACATAGTTTGAAGTTACATCTCTGTTGATACCGTCTGTCCAGAAACCGTTATTACCATTACCATTTGGAATAGCAATATTTGTATTGGGTATGTATTTACCAGGATTGTTTGGATCTGCAATCACTGAATTAGGGAATACAAAACGCTGACGATCGTAAATAGCAGTTCTCCAACCTGTACCTGACCAGTCCATTTCAGAACCAATACTATTAAAGATTTGGTAGCCACCACGATATTCAAATACAAAAGAGAAAGAGAATTGCTTATACTTAATTGTACCGTCTAATCCTAATCTGTGTTTAGCCGCTGCACTACCTAAAATAGAAATAGTATCTGATTTAGTAGGTAATCCAGTACTACCATCCACAATTACACGTCCAGCAGGATCACGCTTGTAATCATATCCCATAATAGCTGGGAATACTGATCCTGCTACTGCGTATGAACCAGCACCACTTCCATAAGTAGCCAATGCTAATCTTGGTAAGTCATTGCTGATAGACAATACTTGGTTATTTAAATAAGTATAGTTACCGCCAATCGTTACGGTCCAATCTCTTGTTTTGATTGGTGTAATATGTACTGTTGACTCGATACCTTCACTCATTGTTTCACCTGTATTAGTTCTTAAGCTGTTGAAACCAGTTGAGTTAGAAACACCGGTACTTACTGTTTGGTTAATTGTATTGGTATGGTACCAAGTTACATTTGAAGTAAAGCGATCATTGAACATGTTCAAATCAAAACCCACCTCATAACCCTGTGTAATCTCAGGCTTTAAATTAGCAGAAACCAAGGTATTTCCAATAGTATATCCAGGTTGACTTCCAAAAGGGAAACCACTTGCTGAAGACACTGTAGGTAATAATTGATAAGCACCAAACTCACCTCCTAAGTTTACCTGACCCACTTTAGACCAACCTCCTCTGAATTTCAAATAGCTAATAGTATTGCTATTTTTAATTGCTTTAATCGCATCAGAAGCAATGAAAGATAAGTCAGCAGATGGATAGAAGAACGATCTATTTTCAGGAGCCAAAGTTGAAACCCAGTCATTACGACCAGTTAGGTGTAAGAATAAATAGTTCTTATATCCAAAACGCGCATCAGCATAAGCACCCATTTTACGTGCTAAATAATTTGATTCACTTGCACCTGGAGTACCTACCCCATTGCTTACGTTAAATAAGTCAGGGATTACTAATCCGCTTGCACTTACATTCACATATTTAGACTGATCTTGTTGGAATTGAGTACCAGCAATTACTTTAACTGTGTAATCCTCTTTAAACGTATGGTTGTATTGAGCAAAGAAGTCAGTTAATAATTGTGTAGAATAACCCATACCATCTGATACTGTACCAGTGATATCTGTTTTAGAACTAGCATCGGTATGCTTCGCAAAGTCAGTATAAATGAAAGCACCCGTTTGATCTTTATTAGAGAAATTTCTTGTAGAGATACCTTGACGAGCAACGATATCTAAACTTTTAAGCGGCGAATATTTTAATTCCACATTCGCAGTTAAATAGTCATTTCTAACAGCAGATCTATTATTGTCAGCAGTGAAATAAGGGTTTTGATACCAAGGGTTATAGTAACCATTTGGATTTGCAAACTTATTATTTCTCCAATCTGAATATCTAGTGATATCAACGTTACTTGGCATGTTCAACATTTGAACATACATATTCGCAGTTTGCGTTGTAATATCATATCTGTTTTGGGTATAAGAAGTTGCATAGGTCATAAACAAATTCTTAGTATATCTTCTTGTACCATTCAATCTCACATTCGCGCGATTATAGTGATCGCCTGGAGTTGTTCCAGTTTGTTGAATGTATTGCGCAGAAAAATACTGAGAAGAATTGGCATCACCACTTGATACGTTGAAATCTGTTTGTTGGATCATACCCGTTTTCCAGAAATCATTGTGACCAGGATAAAACTTATAGTCAGTTGAATCTTGAGATCCGTCTTCCAATGCTGGACCTAAAGCTCTTCTTGATCCGTCAAATGCAGGACCATAAGACTGGTTCTCTAAATAAGAGAAATTACCACGTCCAAATTGGTCAACACCATAACCTGATCCACCCGCACCAAACTTAGTTTGAATTTTAGGGAAGAAAGCTACACTTTCAAAAGTAGTTGTTTGAGAAACACCTACTTGAGTGAAACCATTTTTACCTTTTTTAGTAGTGATAATCAAGGCACCGTTAGATGCTTGAGAACCATACAAGGCAGCCGCACCGGCACCATTCAATACCACAACGTCTTCCACGTCCTCAGGGTTTAAGTTACCCAATACAGCATTTGGAACAATTACGTTATCCAATACTACAAGGGCTTCGTTATTACCTGTCAAAGAACGTTGACCTCTAAGTACTAAACGGAAGTTAGGATTAATACCTCCACCAGTATTACTAATTTGTAAACCTGCAACCTTACCTTGTAAGTCAGCAGAGATACTAGTTGCTTTACCAGCAATTAAAACATCGTTTTTAATGATTGTACCTGCAGTACCAATCTCTTTACGTTTTGTTTTAACACCCCCTGCAGTTACCACAACTTCATCCATTGTGTTTACTGTTTCAGATAATTGCACATTAACTACTGGAGCGGTTCCTACTCTTACTCTTTGGGATTCCATCCCAACAAAAGAAAATAAAAGGACATCGCTATTTTCAGCTTGCACAGAAAACTCACCTTTAGAATCAGTTAAAACAGCTTTTGTAGCTTTTCCCTGAACTCTTACAGTTACGCCTTCTAAGGGTTTAGCGTTAACATCTGTAACCTTCCCTTTAACACTTCTACCTTGACCAAATGTCACTAGGGTAGAAAAGATTAACACAACGAGTGTGTAAAAGAGTTTTTTCATACTCAGAATTTAGATTAAATAAAAATCGAATTGCAAGTAAATTTAGCAAAAAATCGCAAAGTTTGTTAACGATTAGTTAAGGAAAGGACTTATTTTAGCCATTAATATTTATTTTATTTTAATATATTATTATTATTCAATTGTTTACATATATTTTAATAATTAATTTGAATAAAAATAATTTATAAATTTCATAAATTTTATTAATTTTTTATGAAGTTTTTTACTCATTTTGACTAAAATATTTAAACAATATGCACAAAAAAAGCGCCCAATTTTGACAATTGAGCGCTTTTATACTAAGTATCTAATTCGGTTTTAGCTTCCCCTAGACCCCCCTGTTTTGATTGGTTTTTTATTCGCACCGCCACTTGACTTTGTACTGGCTTTAGCGATAAATTTTGAACTTCCCCCCGCTTGTGGCGTTGTTTTTGTGGTAGCCTGTGCTTTTTTGTCGGCTACTTTTTTATTGATTGCAAATCCCATAATGATTAATTTATACCCTAAAAGTAATTAATATAAATGAAAAAGGAGCTTGATTCATTCCTAAATCTTAACCGTACTCATGCCCCCATCCACATGCAGAATTTGACCTGTGATCCAACTTGATTTTGAAGACAATAAAAAGCAGGTCATTTCTGCAATATCTTGTGCAGTTCCTATTCTTTTTAAAGGATGTCTTTGTGCATTGGCTTCTATTTTTTGTTCTGTATTTAATAAACCCGCCGCTAAAGGGGTATCAGTCAAAGAAGGTGCAATACAATTTACTCTAATAGTAGGGGCCAATTCGGCAGACAATGCTTTAGTCAGGCCTTCAATAGCTCCTTTTGAAACAGCTACCTGCGTATGAAAATTCAACCCTAGTTGCACTGCTACTGTTGAAAACAAAATGATAGAGGCATTGCCTGATTTTTTCAATGCTGGCAAGCATGCTTGAATTACTTTAATCGCGCCGCCTACTTGTAAATTAAAATCATCCACAAAATCATTGGCTTGTATTCTGGCAAAGGGTCTTAAATTAATGGCCCCAGGACAATACACTAAACCGTCAATGGATTCAGGTAGGCTTGATAAATTCAATTGATCGTCTAAAACATTTAATTGAAAAGCATTCAAATTTTCTGTTGAATGCATTGGATGTGTATGAAAAGTCCCATATACTTGATGCCCTTCCTTCACTAATTGATGCGCTATGGCTTGACCCATTCCTGAAGAAGCCCCAATGACTAAATAATTTCCCATTTTTTATTGTTTGATTTCTATAACATAAAACAATAAAAAAGGTTTTATGTTCCTTTTAAATGCACAATAAACCCGCTTTATATAATGCGGTAATGGGTTTATTATCCCAAAATAATTCAAAACCGGTTAGTCCTGCATTGGTATAATTTTCTTTGACAGCGGACATTGATAATCCATTCCCCTTTTCAATACTTAATAATGGCAATAGTTGCAATAACCATTTTCCTTTTGCAGGATCTACATGAATACTTAACTCATTTTTGTTGGTCTGAAATTGCAGGGTCATCTCCTCCCATTTGTTTCCTTTTTTGGAACGCTGCACTATGGTTGAATGGGGCATGACACCCAACCAAATAACCTTACAATTGGATGCTGTATGGTATTCAGGGGTTTGAATGGCTTTTAAAATATAATCGGGTGGGACGGTTGTTTTTGGGATTTTAAAGTCAAACCATTTTTGTAAAGGAAACTCAAAACAAGCCCCATGCATATAATTGATTAACGCTTTTTTTAATCCAAATCCAAATATTGCGTGATTCGCCCCAGTAGGATCGGTATGTTCAATATCATTGTTGGCAAAACTACCAATCGCTTCTGTTTGTTTTTTCACCATATACTTTGCTGGCTCCAATCCAACAGGACTATGTGCAGTCATGGTAAACAAATGCCAAAATGCCGATTGTAACACGCCTGTTTCAAACAACTGCCTCACCATTTCTAGGGAATCTACTGTTTCTTGTACTGTTTGTGTAGGAAAACCATACATTAAATAGGCGTGTACCATAATGCCCGCTTCTGTAAAGTGTTTGCTTACTGTTGCCACCTGCTGAACAGTGATGCCCTTATTGATAAGAGATAACAACCTATCTGATGCTACTTCCAATCCCCCACTCACCGCGATACATCCCGATGCCTTTAACAATTGACATAAATCCCTAGTAAAACTTTTTTCAAATCGCACATTGGCCCACCAACTTACCACCAATTTTCTTTTGATAATTTCAATGGCCACCGACTTCATTAAGGAAGGGGGTGCTGCTTCATCTACAAAATGAAATCCATTCTCTCCGGTATTTTTAATCAACTCCTCCATTCTGTCCACAATTAATGAAGCTGTAACGGGTTCATAGTTTTTAATATAATCCAGGGAGACGTCACAAAAAGTGCATTTAGCCCAATAACAACCATGTGCCATGGTTAATTTATTCCATCTACCATCACTCCATAAACTGTGCATGGGATTTATTACTTCAATGGCTGAAATATATTTATCTAACAATAAACCATCATAATCGGGTGTACCCACCTGACCTTGTTTGTAATCCAAACAATTTGTATTGTTAATATAAGTAACTACCCCATTGACTAAGGTAAAACAACGTTTCAGTTCATGTTGAGGCACAAGGCCATCTATATGTTTAATTAATATTTCCAAAGGTGCTTCCCCATCATCTAAAGTGATAAAATCATAAAATTCAAAAACCCTTTTATCACTTAATGACCTTAATTCAGTATTCGCAAAACCTCCACCCATGGCCACTTTAATGTTAGGAAAGTTTTTCTTCACCCACTGACCACATCGCAAGGAAGTATATAAATTCCCAGGGAAAGGAACAGAGATACAAACTAATTTTGGCTGCACTTCTTTGATTCTTTGATCAAATATTTGCATCAAAATCTCATCTAAATATGTGAACGGTTGTTGTAATGCATTGTACAATTCATCAAAAGAATTGGCTGACCTACCAAGGCTTTCGGCATACCTACTAAAGCCAAAATGTTCATCAATATTTTCTTTAATCAAATCACTTAAATCCTCTAGATACATGGTCGCAATATGCTTGGCCATATCCAATTTACCCATAGTTCCAAAAGCCCATTTTAAATCATCAATTTGTTCAAATCTGCTTGCTTCAGGCAAAAAATTTCTGGTACAAATAAAATGCGCTAATGTATTGGACTTCCCTTGTAAAAATAAAATTACGTCTTCGATGGTATTGATATAGGCATCTTTTAACGCAATTATTCGGGCACTATTATTAGATAGAGGGGTAATATCCTCCTCCCCTACTAATTTTTGCTTTTGTTCAATGGTTTCAAATAAATGAGTTAGACCCTGTTTTGAAAAAAGCGCGATAGTCACTTCAATACCCAAGTCCGCTTGAACAGTTTCAATACCCTTGGTATTAAAAAACCCTTTTAAATACGCCGTAGCCGGATAAGGTGTATTCAACTGTGTAAAAGGGGGCGTAATTAATAGTATGGGTTGACTCAATGAATGTATTTATACCGCAAAAATAAGGGTAGTTCTTCAGTTTTGTTGACTTGAAAATAATATATATTATAATTATAGTATATTACAAGGGATTTTACATCACCTTATTCAATTAAAGAAATTATCAAAATATGAAAATCAAAAAACAGCAACTAAAAATTCAGCAACTATTTATCTCCATCTTGGCGATGCTTGTTGTGATTGCATGCGGAACGGGATCGAAAAACAATGAAAAAGCGGACACAAGTAAGATGATTAATGTGGATACTATAAAAGCAGTTCAACCAGTGGTGGAAGAAGAAAAAAAATTAACACCCAATGACATTACTGTAAAATTATTTACCAAAGGATTTGATCGAGAAGCTGATGAGGAAGGCGGTCCTTATAAAGGGGAAATACATGAAGGCGTAAGCTTTAGAAAAGAAAAAAATTATTTCTTTTGTTATGATTCTGAACAATTTATTAGATTGGAAATTCTTGGTAATGGAAAAGGATTGTCAATTGAAGTTAAAGAAGAAGATCAAGTGATATTTAAAGAAAAGAATTTCGAATTAAAGGACAAAATAAAATATACCGACAAAGACTTTAACATCGGAATGGGTAACAAAACTACGATCACGATTAAGCAAAATGAAACCATTTTGTTTAAAGGTATGATAGATTCTCAAGGTTGTATGTAAGCTTGGAAAAAATAAAAAAGAAACATGAGTGATAATTATTTTATTGCAAAATTTTTAGCGATAATTGTAGGCTTAATCATTACAATTATTCTTGCCTATTTCAAAAGCAGGAGTGAAGCTAAAAAAACAAAAGGCATATTTATTGTACCTGAAAACAATGACACTGTACATTCAAACCCATCACCTAGTCTGTATTTTAGGGGCATCAAATACCCACTTTGGGGTTATTTAATGGCTGCAGTAATCATTGGTCTTATTGTAATGGTAATTCATTTTATTGTAGGGGTAGGGACATTTATACTACTAGTGGTTGTGCTATTTTTTTCTCATAAAAATTATGTTAAAGGTTTAATTTACAAAGGACTGACAGTTGAAGAACAAAAAATCATCATCAACAAATATCCACCCAGCCAAGATCAAATTATTGTATTGGGAGATGTTCATAAAATAACTTTCAAAGATATTTACGAAAAAGATGGTAAAGGTTTTGATCAAAAAGTGGGCTGTGAAATGATTTTCTGGAATAAAGAGGATATAATAATTGACACTTTCGACGTAGAAAAATTTAAAAATAACGAAAAGCTAAAAGCAACCATCTTAGGCAAAATAGGTATTTCTTAAAATTGCAACATAATTATTGTATCAATTCAGGCAAGCCTTCATATTGAAAAGCTTCCTGTGGAGCTTGTGCATTCCTGAATTGTTTATGAAGGGTATATGCTTTCATCAAGACTGGATCATATTGTGTTTGGGCTAGTGCAAGAATATCTGCTTCAGGTAAATTGGGATCCAGCCATTGACTTGCCTGCTGTTCATTGAAAATGGTGGGCATCCTCTTTTTTTTATTATGAATTTGCTCCATAAACGGATTTGCATGGGTAGTCACTATGGAAAAAGTATTCATAGCTTCCCCTGTTTCAACATCCACCCAGGGCTGATAAATACCTGCCATCAAAAAATAAGGCCTGTCTTTTAAGGAAACAAAATAGGGATAAGCAATTTCCTTACTAGCACCTGCTGGTTTGAAATGCCTCCATTCATAGAAACCCGAGGACAATACCAAACAACGTCTTTTTAAAGCCGGCTGTTTAAATAATTTACTTTCCAATAATCTTTCTGAAGTCGCATTTAAGGTATTGAATTTTTCTCTCCCTTTCATGACATCTAAAGTACTTTTAACCCAGGGTGCTATTAATTCCCAATGAGCTAATTCTAAATCAATATCATCATTGGCTAATTTTACAATTGGCCAATTTCCATATTCAAAACCACTTTGTAAGGGCCTATCAATCTCGGGCAATTCTTTAATTTTACCCTTTATTGAAATTTTAGTCCCCTTTTCAATTTTGATGCTGTTGTAATAACACATAGTTATTATAAATATAACAAAATGTAGTTTATTAGTATTGTTACACTACCATTCTTATTGGGAAATTTTCACCCAATCCACTAACATCGTTACTTTGTTTTGCTTAATCAAATCGGCGGTACTTTGTGGTAGGCCATATCTTTGACCAGCCCCTTTTATTCCATTAATTTTTACAGGGAAAATGCCTCCAACGGCAAAGTTGAGAATTAAATGTTTTGGGGTATCAAAAACCCATTGACCAAAATGATTGACCATTTTTTTCGTCACTCTGAAAATGATTTCATTATCATATTTAAATACCATTTCGTTAGGCGTCCATTCAACGGCATAAATATGCCATTGGGTAACATCATTGCTTCTTTGAAAATATTTTCGGTTTACAAAAGGAGTTTCCCCACTATAGCCTGGACCATGCACTGCCGCATTAGCCCAATCGGCCTCCCCAACATTTTCCATGATGTCAATCTCTCCCGTCCCTGGCCATCTATCATTTCCTAATAACCACCAAGCTGGCCACAAACCTTCGGCCTTGGTTAATTTAATTCGAGCTTCCGCTTTTCCAAAAGTAAAGTCAAACTTATTATGGGTATTAATTCTTGCAGAAGTAAAATCAAATTGTTTTCCATCCTTGGTCATAAAACCTGGTGAAAATTGAGGCCTAAGTACCAAATTGCCTTTATCAATGTATAGGGTACTAGCGGAATCAATATAAGCCTGAAGCTCATCATTAAAATGATCACCTGTAACTACTACATTCCATTTTGTTCGGTCAATTGATGGCTTTGAAAAATCATCATAAAAAATAACTTTTCTAGGTTTTTGTGCATTAAGCACTAAACCGAAGGATGTTATTAGCAAAAAACAAAATCCGATTTTTAATCTATGTACAAATTTCATTTTAGAAAATAATTTAAAAGTATAAGATCACTGACTTTCTCTTATTGATATACTCTTACATAATCCACTTCCATTACCGCGCTATTGAAAGCAGGATCAATACTACCCCCAAAATTGCCCCCCATTGCCATATTTAATATAAAAAAGAAGTTTTGGTTAAAAGGTAAATTGGAGGCATTAGGAAAAGTATAATAAACAACATCATCCACAAGGAATTGCAAATTAGTACTACTCCATATCAATCCATACTTATGAAACTGGGTAGTGACATTGTTAATGATATATGATGTGCCAACAGCATTACCTCCTGAACGTCCTGGATAATGTACAGTATTGAAAATTCTATTAATGTCACTTCCTTTTTGTTCCATGATATCAATTTCGCCACATGCTGGCCAACCTACGGTTGAAAAATTATCGCCTAACATCCAAATTGCAGGCCAAGTGCCAATTCCTCCTGGTAATTTGGCAGACACTTCGACCTTTCCATATTTAAAGGAAAACTTTCCTCTGGAAAGTAAACGTGCTGAGGTATAATTGCTTCCCGCATAAGCTTCCTTTCTTGCAATAATTTTCAAAGTACCATTGGTTACAGTTACATTATCCGTTCTATTGGTATAATATTGAGCCTCATTATTCCCCCATCCACCAGCGCCAATATCATATCCCCATTTAGCGGGATCGGGTGCTCCTGGACTATTGAATTCATCGGACCAAATTAAGGATAATCCAACCGATACGATTACTTGTGAGGTATTTGAAATAAACTTACCACTTGCATTTTTAGCTTTCACTATAACGGTATAAGTGCCCGATGCTGGATACTTATATGTTAAGGAACCTGTAGATGAGTTTTGATATTGTCCATTTCCAAAATCAAATTCATAACTGGTTGCATTTTTGGCAGTCGCTACAAAACTCACATTGCCTGAATTATCAGATGCTACAGTGGAAGTGACGGTCAAATCAGTTGGCATTGCCTCTGCAACTGGCGTTCCATCACCTCCTTTACTGCAACCTGCTAAACATGAAATGCTTAATAAAATGCTAACAAAAAATCTCATTCAATACTTTATTTTACTTTAAGTTTTTGGTACCATGAATTGCCATCAGCTCCAATGGTTCTTAATGTCATGGTCGTTGCTGTTAAAGATAATATTTCATAGGTATTGCTTCCCATTCCAATAATTACTAAGCCATTACTAGGCACCATGAATTGAATTCTTGTAGAATTCGCCGATGTGCTTGCTGAAGTAGCATTCATAAATGCCAATCTTTTAATCCCTTGATTAGCGATGGGGAATTGTCCTTCCGCACCTGACAATCCATAATAAGAAAGTGCTGCACCCAACACAAAAGTGGTTCCTTTATTATCTAAATTCATGGATACATTATTGTTGGCATCCTTGCTGAAAGTTACTTCATCATCATAAAATCCATCAGCGGCTCTAGAGTTAGGACCAGCTGCATACCAAATTGGTGCGAAAGCATCATTAGGTCCAACACCAAAATGCGCATCTGCATTTTTATCACAAACCCATGTTTTAGTAGTGCCGCCAGTTATATTTTGTAAAATATCCGCAGGGATAGTAAATGCAACATAAACGGTAATGGTTTTACTAATCACAGATACAATTCCACCAGTTCCGATAGCCGTTACGGTAACATTGTAACTACTTGTACCCGGATTGGTATATTTATAGTTAATGACGCCCGTAGGTACCATTTGTGTATTGCCATCACCAAAATCAATTTTATAAGTGATTGCATTGGCAGCAGTTACATTAATGGCAACATTACCTGTTCCATTGCCTGCAGGATTCGCATTGTCCACCCCTGCAACGGTAGTAGTTAATACTAACCCAGAAGGTGTTTTCATGCTACCAAATTTGTATTCCTCTTTCTGACAACTGGTAAATCCTAGGATTACCAACAAGCTGAGTAAGCTTACTATTTTAAATGTATTTTTCATAACTTATTATATTATTCGTTAGTTAAGTTTAATGTCATCAAAGTAATAGGTAAAATTAGCTGAACCATCTCCAACAGTACCTAAATCAAATATCAACACTACTTTATGATAACTATTGGCAGTATTGATGGCAGAATAATCAAAAGTTAATTCCTCCCACTCGTTTGCTTTAGTGGTAGCTACTTCCTTATCAAAATTGATATTACCATTCAATGCATTTTCTACCTTCAATAACAATTTTGCACCAACTCTAGGAGAATATACTTTTACTTTGAAGGTTTTCTTTACTGAAAAATCAATTGGGTTAGGCAATGTGATAAAACTACCCGCCCATGGGTCACCTGCTCCTTTTACCATTTTACCAACTTTAGCACTGGTATTAATACCTGTAATAAATGGATTATTTACAACTGAAGCAGTTGCTCCACTAAAATCAGTAAACGAATAAGTTATTAAAGAAGATTCAAAATTCATTGGGATACCTAAAACAGTAGTTTGGTTTGGATCACCAAATACTACATTATCCCAATAAAATGTTTTTCCATTACCAGCAGTACCAAAGTCAAAGAAAATAGATGCTTTGTCATAAGTATAAGATACGTTCAATGCAGCCGTACCAGCTACTTGATTGCTGAAATCAAAAACCAATGTTTCCCATCCGTTCGCAGTAGAAGTATTTACTTGCGCTTCCACTGAACGGCTACCATTGTTGCGGTCTTCAATTTTTAATCTTACTGGAATACCCGCAGCTGGGGAATAAACATCTACCGCCATCTTAGTTGCTGATGCAGTTATAGGAATCGCTGTTGCAAATCCATTGGGTGTGCCAATGGTTACTCCAGCCCATGTTTCTGCGCCATTAGGTTTTACTGTTTTCTTTACCTTATTTGAAGCATTTAATGGATCAACTGCATCGGTTGTTACATTGTTACCAAAATCCGTAACCGTGTACACCACATTGTTTGCATCAAATGTAACTGGTAAACTAATTTGATTCATCACTACTGTAGCCGGCATTAAAATTACATCATCAAAATAGAATGTTTTCTTTACAGTGTTGGTTGGTCCCCAAGTGTTTCCATTTCCAAAATCAAAGAAGATAGACGCCTTATTATAATTGAAATTAAAATTAGGAGCTGATGTACCAGTCGCTGGGTTATTAAAGTTAAACTCTAAGGTTTCCCAGGCATTAGCAACAGTGGTTACTGCGTCTGTTTCTACCGACTTATTGCCATCGGTGTGGTCTTCTAATTTTAATCTAACCAAGAAGCCTGCTGCTGGTGAATACACTCTTACACTTATTTTAGACCTATTCGCCGCAAGTGGAATTCTAGTCGCAAAGCCTAAGCCTGTTCCAATAGTAGTACCAGCCCAAAATTCAGCACCTACATTTTTATCTACTTTCATCACCTTATTCGTACTCACAACTGGGTCTGCCGCTATTGAAGAAGCGTTTCCACCAAAATCACCCATGGTATAATCAAAGTTAGGATCATCAAATGCAACTGGTAAGTCAATTTGTCTGCCCACTTTGATGGTATCTCTACGAATAGTTGTTGCTGCGCCACCTGATAAAGCTACCACTCTAACAACATAAGTGCCTGCACTTGCATAATTGTATGAAACGGTTTGTCCTTCAATAAATGATTTGAAAGGCTCAGGATTTTTTGTAGTAGAATCGCCAAAATAAACTCTAAAGAATGTTTCATAAATAGCAGAAGCACCCACTACTAAATTGAGCCCATTTTGCAGAAGTGTTACTTTTAAATTTTCTGGAGCTCTAAATGATACAGTAAGATCCTGTGTCACTTCGGTTGTTTTACCTGTTACACTATATCCCACTATTTTTACTTTGTATGCACCTTCTTGATACACATGTTGTGTACTTTTTCCGGCCAATACCTTTACTGGCGTAGCAGTAGCGTCGCCATAAAATACATCAAAGGAAACGGCACCTTCTCCCATTGGCGTAATGGTCACTAAACCGGAATTATCTTGTGTAATATTATACAACGCAGATAATTTTGCAGGCACACTTGCAGTGTTTAAAAAGGAAACATCTTCAAATAAATCCTTTTTACAACTTGCTAATAGAATTAGCGATGTGCAGAAGACTGTTAAAAATTTTATATTTTTCATTATCATTTTTTTAAATGTGATTAATATCCAGCATTTTGAGGCAAACCTGAAATATCAATTTCTGTTTGAGGAATTGGGAATACTTCATGTTTTCCAGTTTTGAAGTTGGACCCTAATACAGCAACCGCTTTTCCTGTTCTCACTAAATCAAAGAAACGCTCACCTTCCATAGCCAACTCAACTCTTCTTTCATAAAGTATTGCATCATACAAAGCAGTACCCGATGAAGTAATATCATGATTGTTGTCTTGGAATGCACGACGACGTACTAAATTCAAATATGTTCTTGCTTTAGTTTCGTTAGGTGTGGTGGCCTTTGTATTCGCTTCTGCTGCCATTAACAATACATCTGCATATCGAATTATTCTAAAATTATTTAAGTAGTTTAATTCAACCTGTCCTGATGTTTGACCTTTTCTAGGTAAGTATTTTTGATTATATAACCCAGTATTTTTAAAAGGCGCTACCTGATAAGAAATATTAAATTGTGGATTGGCAGTTTTATAGGCCTCAATATCCAAAACAGTTACATTTTTTCTTTGATCACCTGCTGCATAAGCATTTGCTAAGTCTCTTGTAGGAAGATTAGTACTCCAACCTGGTGCATAAGGCATGTCTGCAGTTCCAGATAAACCTCTTATACCACATTGTTGAACCGCATAATTTCCTTGACCTCTTGTTGCTCCACCCCAATTATAGTAAGGCGAAGAATTTGAATATTGAATTTCAAAAACAGACTCTGGTCCATTTTCCCCTGACAATAAGAAAATATTGCCGAAGTTTTGTACCAATGTAAATGCATTTGAATTAATTACATTTTCTAACATAGCAGCTGCTGCATCAAATTTATTTTGGTATAAATAAACCTTTCCTAATAAAGCCTGTGCAGCATATTTAGTGATACGTCCTTTTTGCAATTGAATTGCAGGTAAAGCAGCAATAGAAGCAGTTAAGTCGGCTTCAATTTGCTTGTACACATCCGCTTTAGCTGTACGCTTTAATGTTTTTGAATCGGTAAGAGATAAACGCTTATCCATAAACATTGGAACATCACCAAACATTTTTACCAATGTGAAATAATAGTAAGCTCTTAAGAAATAAACTTCACCATACAAAGCATTTTTTCCAGCAAAATCTACAGTAGTGCCAGCAGGATTAGTTGCTTTGTATTGAATTAAATAATTCGCTCTATTCACGCCTTCGTAAGCCGACTGCCATATTTCAGTTAATTGACCATTGATAGGCGTAGTGGTGTAGTCGTCAATTTGTTGCAAAGGAATAACATCCGAAGCATTCTCTCCTCCCGCAACAGCATTATCAGAAGCGATATCTCCAATAGGAACCACCTGATTCATCCATTGTAATGGAGTATAACAGCTAATACCCATGGTTCTGTAATCAGTTTCAGATTTTAAATAATCTTGATCGGTGACTTTATAATCTTCGTGAGGATTATAATCCACAAATTTTGTGCAAGCTTCAAGGCTACCAATTAAGGCAAGCATCAATAGCATTTGTAAATATTTTTTCATAATAATTTTCATTTAATGAAGATTTAAAATTTAATATCAAGTCCAACAGCAAATGTTCTTGGCTGTGGATAGGCTCCACGGTCAACCCCTGTTTCTAAAATTCCACCTGGAATTTCTGGATCAAACCCTGTGTACTTAGTTAAAACAAATGCATTTCTTACTTGTACATAAAAACGCATTTTATTGATTCCCTTTTTAATTAAGCTAGTAGGTAAAGTATAACCAAATTGAAGGTTCTTGATTTTTATAAATGATCCATCTTCAACATATCTGTCTGAAACTCTAGCATTGTTATTATTATCTACAAATGAATATCTTGGGAAACGAGCATCATTTGTGCTGTTTTCGCCAGTCCATCTTGCTAAAATTTCACGAGGCTTATTGGTGTAGTTTGCATTTCTTTCAAAAGCACGATAAATATCATTACCAACTGAAGCATATACAAATGAAGTGAAATCAAAATTGCCGAATTCAAGATTCAAGTTCCAGCCTAAAGTAAACTTGGCAAATGGATCTCCAATTTTTGTTTTGTCATTAGCATCAATCTTACCGTCTTTGTTGATGTCAACAAATTTAATGTCTCCAGGTTGTGCTCCAGGTTGTGTGGGCGCTGCTGCTATAGCTGCCGCATTTTGGAATAACCCATCTGTCTTAAATCCATAAAAATATCCAGGCGTAAATCCTTTTTCAAATACAGTTACAGACTGTGACTGACCATTGAAATAGAACCCTCCTAATATTTTAGCAGTTCCGTCGGAATTGGTTGCAGTAACTAAATTTTTAGCTGTAGTAAAAGTTAAAGCGGTATTTACTTTAACTTTTCTTGTTGGCGCATTACGATAAGTCAATGTCATATCGTAACCAGTACTTTTTGTTGTACCAATATTCGCTTGAGGAATAGGCACTGTACCTAAATACAATGAAGCAGAAGGTGTAAATAATAAACCGTCCACTGTCTTTTCAAAATAATCAGCTGTTAAGCTAAAATGATTATCAAAGAAATTCATATCAAAACCAATATTTGTTTGAATTTGCTTTTCCCATCTTAAAGCATTGTTTGCGGCTGAACCAACTGTACTACCTGCATAAAATACTTCCCCAAAGCTATATCCATTACTATTAGCAGTAGGTCCATAACTAGGGCCTCCTGTAATAATGCCTACATATTGCGGATTCACATTTTCATTACCAGTAGATCCATAACTACCTCTGATTTTTAAGAAATTAATATTTTTTGACTTGAAAAAATTTTCTTTAGAAACTACCCAGCCTAATGAACTTGAAAAGAAGTTACCAAACTGATTATCTCTACCAAAAGCAATAGAACCATCTCTTCTTGCAGAAAATGAAGCTAAATACTTGTCCTCATAATCATAGTTTAATCTGCTGAAATAAGAAAGGTTACGTCTAAAATACTGATAATAATAACCGTTTAATGCGTCTGTGTTATTGGCATTGTTCGCACCGGTAGCAGCTGTAAAATCAGCAAACTCCCATGAGTTAAAAGGAACATCCTGACGAGTTGCACCTGCTGCGTTACCAGTGGTTTTTGCAGCAGCCATACCCGCAATCGTTTCAAAATGGTGACTATTGTTTAAATTAAAATTATAGTTGAAATAATTTTCAAAAGTATAATTGAAATTGCTTGTTTTTTCGTGGGCTACTCTATTGTTTTTTCCAAGCACTGCCGTTCCATCCTCATTCATTGAATTGTCAACATTGAAAGTACCATAATAAGCTAATGGTGTAAATGATTTAGCATTCCCGTCATACTTGGTATAGCCAAAGCGAGAAGTGAATTTTAAATTCTTAGTTAAATCATATTGCAATTCAAATTTACCATACAATTTAGTACCTACGTTTCTGTTATGTGTGTTGTCTAATATAGTAAGTGGATTAAAAATCTCTGACAACAATAAATTACTGAAGCCATATTTACTGGCATTATTTCTAGTATTTAAAATACTAACAGTTGGGTCAAAATTTAAGGCACTACCTATTACACTATTAAATGAGTTTTCTGGTACCCCTTTTGATTCTAATATCAAAGCACTCGTATTCAAAATAAACTTTAATTTAGGAGAAAGGTCAAAATTTAAATTCGCAGTGAAGTTGGATCTATTGAAATTTGATTTTTCAGTGCCTCCAACAATACCACCTTGATTTAACATACCTGCACTTAATAAATAAGATACTTTATCAGATCCGCCTTTAGCGGTCAAATTGTAAATTTGTTGAGGTGCGTCTTTGAATATTTGGTTTTGCCAATTCGTTCCAACCCCTACATTAGATAAATTAGAAAAAACTGGATTACCTCCTGCAGTTACACTTCCCTCATTTAACATAGCTGCATATTCTGAGGCATTTAATACCCCAATTGTATTCATTACTTGTTGAACACCATAATTACTGCTAAAGCTAAATTCAGTTTTTTGGTTTTTCTTACCCGACTTTGTCGTCACCACGATTACCCCATTTCCTCCTCTTATACCATAAATCGCAGTGGTCGCCGCGTCTTTTAAAACGTTAATTGTTTCAATATCATTAGGATTGATCGAGTTTAAATCAACCAAAGATTGTTGAACCCCATCCACAATAACCATAGGATCGGTACCAGTAAAGGAAGGAATACCTCTAATTAAAACGGTTGGTTTAGCACCTGGTGAACCACCTTGAATAACATTTACCCCTGAGGCTCTACCTTGAAGGGCTTCCTCGGTACGTGTAGCATTTATTTTTTCAATATCAGCGCTTTTAATGGTTGATATGGCGCCTGATACTTTTGTAATTTTCTGCGTACCATACCCTACAACAACTACATCATTGAGGCTACTTTCTGGTAATTCAGACATTTCAAAATTAAGCACACCAGCAGCATTGGCTTTTTTTACAACATTAGTCATACCTACAAAGCTTACCACAATAGTGGCCCCTTTAGTAGGCACAGTAACTGTAAATTGACCATTTGCATCGGTCAAACTAGTTTTGTTGGTCTCCTTTACGAACACTGAAGCACCTACTAGCTTTTCTCCGTTGGTCTTATTGGTTACTTTACCTGTCACTTGAAAGCCTTGCGCAAATGCTCCGGCTAATAAGCATAAAGTGAAGGCAGTCGTAATCAAAAACCTTAGTTTTAATTTCATATACACTTTAATTAATGGTTAAAAAATGGACGTTTTTAGATGAATAAATATGTTTTATAGAGTATGCATGACAAGTTGGGTCACACTGAATGGATGTACCCAAATTGAAAGCAACAGCAAGGCAATCTTGTGAAAATTTCATACAATATATTAGCAAAATCGTTAAACAGATGTAGTGATTTTAATGTTTCATCTGCATAAGTAAAGCTATAAAAGACTTTCTCTATTGTACAATATTTTACTACATCACTACTACTACTTAAATGAGAATATTGTATATTTAGTTATTATTTACTACATCTCGACTACTTCAAACTACTATGTATTTTTTACACATTAAGATGTAACACATGAAAAACTGCATTTTACTCCTAGTTTTATTTTTTGCATCAAAAATTTGGTCTCAACCCTATATAGGTCAGCGAGAAATTAGCAATTTCGAAAAGAAAAAATACAATGCAGGAATGCAAAACTGGCAAGTTAAACAGGACCGAACAGGAAGGATGTATTTTGCCAACAATGAAGGCGTATTAAGTTTTGATGGCAATTACTGGAGCTTATATCCATTGCCCAACAAAACAATAGTTTGGTCCATTGAACTGGGGCTGAACAAAATTTATGTGGGTGGGCAGGACGAAATGGGGTACTTGAGTCCAAACAATAACGGGAAACTTACTTTTACAAGTTTAAAGGGATTACTAGATGAGTCTGATCAAAAATTTGCCGATATCTGGAATATTGCCATTAATGGCGAAGACGTGTTTTTTAGATCCATTTCCAGGCTATTTAAATTAAGTAAGGGAAAAATAAAAGTGTTTCCTCCTAGCTCAAATTGGTTTTTCCTAGGTAAATACCAAAATAAAGTAATTGCACATGATGAAGGCAAGGGAATCATGGTATATAAAGGAGGCAATTGGGAGATGTTGATTCCAAAAAAAGACCTGCCTGTCGATTTTTATATAACTGCTATCTCTGACTATAAAAAAGGAGCTAGCATTATTGCTACTTCTAAAAATGGATTATATCAGTTAAGTGAGGATGGGTTTGTTCCTATTACTATTAAAGGGATCAACAATAACCAGCACTTTACAAGTATTGAAAAAATTGATGAAGCTAACTTTTTACTTGGCACCTACAATAATGGCGCCTATTTATTTAATGAGAACGGGGAAATTCTTGAAAAGTTCAGCAAGCAAGAAGGTTTACAAAATAATAATATCAGGTCAACCTTAATTGATAAAAGCAAAAATATATGGATAGGGTTAAATAATGGTATAGCATTTATCCCTTTTAACAGTGCCATAAAAACCATTAATCCAGAAGCATTTAGTGACGGATCGGGCTACAGTGTGGAAGTGCACAATAATCAAATTTATTTTGCTACTTCAAATGGCATTTTTGAACAACCCTTTGAAAATAAAAAAGACTTAAGTTATTTAAAAAATAGTCTTGTTAATATCTCAGAGGGGCAAACCTGGAAATTAGGTATTCTTAACAATCAACTTTATGCAGGTAAGGAGGATGGTTTATATAAAATTGAAAACAATAAGGTTAGTAATATTGATAAAATTAGCGGTTTTTGGATTTTTGAATCGCTCAAAAATACTTTACAACAAGACATTATCGCTGCAGGTACTTATGAGCAGGTGAGATTGTTTAAACAAAATGGCAATAGCCTAATTGATATTGGGAACATTAAAAGCTTCTCAGGATCAGCAAGGTTTTTAGCAGTAGATGCAAAAAATAATATTTGGGTATCACACCCCTATCGTGGTGTTTATAAGATAAATTTAAACGACTCTAGTACCAAATTATATACCAATAAAAATGGCTTACCGTCAACCCTGAACAATCATTTGTATAAAATAAAAAATAAAGTACTCATAGCTACAGAAAAAGGCATTTATGAATATAACGACGCTAAAGACCTTTTTGAAATGTCTTTAGCCTATAAAAATATATATGGTGATAAAAGTGTACGATATTTAAAGGAAGATATACAGGGTAATATATGGTTTGTAGAAAATAAAAATATTGGTGTAATTGATTTTAGTGGAGAAAAACCAGAAATTATTTACATCCCTGAACTAAATGGCAATATATTAAGTGGCTTTGAAAACTTATTTTCCTTTGATAGGTACAATACATTTATTGGAGGTCAAAAGGGATTTTATCAAATAAACTATGAAAAATACAAAGAAAATATTAGCCCACTAAAGCTATTCATAAGAACAGTTCGAATTAAAGGGGAAACAGACAGTCTATTGTTTGGAGGATACAATACAAACATTGATGATCAATCACCTGAAAATACAATTATTCCTCGCGTAAAATACAAATACAATTCCTTTCATTTTGAATATATATCCCCCTTATACGAACAACAAATAAATTTAGAGTATAGCTATAGATTAAAAGGATTCGACAAAAAATGGTCAGAATGGAGTAAGAGAAATGAAAAGGATTATACCAATATACCTCCAGGCAAATATGTATTTGAAGTAAAAGTTAGAAGCAATCTTAATAATGAATCACCTATTTCAAGCTATCAATTTGAAGTACTACCCCCTTGGTATTTGAGTTATTGGTCAATTATCATTTATATCATTTTAGTTTTTATCATCTTATATATGCTGTATAAAATTCAAGCTGCGAGATATATAAAAAGATACAAAGAGCAACAAAAGGAGCTAGAATTAAAACATCAAATTGAATTAGAGAAAACTGAAAAGAAATTAATTCAAATAAAAAATGAAAAATTAGAATCCGAAATTGAGTATAAGAATTCAGAGCTCGCCTCTTCGGCTATGAACCTCGTTCAGAAAAAAGAATTCATTTTGAAAATTAAGGATACCCTTAAACATTTAAATAAAAACGAAAAAGAAAGTTTGGATTCTCAGGAGCTAAAAAAATTATTGAGAAGTTTAGCAGAGGAAGAAAAATTGAATGATGAATGGGAACAATTTTCGATACATTTTAATAATGTACACGGCGACTTCTTAGTAAAATTAAGTGAAAAGTATCCTACCTTAAAAGCACATGAATTAAAGCTATGTGCTTATTTAAGAATGAATTTGTCTTCGAAAGAAATAGCTCAATTAATGAGTATTTCTGTGAGAGGGGTAGAAATTAGCAGATATCGATTAAGGAAGAAATTAAATATCCCTACTGAAACGAATTTGTTCCAATTTCTATTAGAAATAATTTAAGTACTAAGGAGTCCAATCCCATGAACCAATTGTTTTTATCTTATAGGTATTGCCCACTTTTTTAAAGACAAACCATAATTCAGCCCCAGGCATATCCCTATTGGGCTCAACAACTCGAACAATATAATCCTCTTTATCCGGAGGGGTCATCGAACCACCACCAAAACCTGCTGCCGGGAAAAAACCTTGTCCAGAATTGGTTAAGTAATTAATATTCCATTTACTAAAATCAAGGTGATTTTGAATTTGCTCGGTAAAAGATTGTCCTGAAATAGAATTAACCCCGTTATAATCGGGCAGGTCTCTATAGCTTCCATTTTGTAATTGACTTTTACTAATATTCCAGTAAAAAAATTCAACGGAATTGCCATACATATAGTTGGTAAGTGTGCTCATATTTCCTCTTTTCAAATTGCTTAAAATCTGCTTTGATACGCTTAAAATATCTTGACCCTCATTTGAACTTATCATATTATCAGATAAATATTTTTTACTAACATATCCGATATTATCAATAAGCTCCACTTTAACAAAATTTCCTGTATTATCTTCCCCAATCACTTTTAGTCTTGTCCCATCAGGTAACATATAAATTAATTTACCATCATATTTAGGTTCTTCTCTAAAAGCTAGCCATGGTTTTTCAAAGTCTTGTGATGTGTTCACTACATACACAATTTTCTCTGGCATTTCAGTGGCATTGTTATCCTTGTTTTGATTATGCTTATTTTGGCAACTCAGTATCATCATCATTAGTATGATAATAGAAAAGAGTTTCGACAATGGGGTAATGGCCGCAGTTGGTATTTGGGAATTTGTCATATACAAGCTTATTTTAGTAAGTAGTTTATAATTTATTACTAAAATAACTAATATATTTTATTATTACTGTATTTATTTACAGGTTAAATAGCTGAAAAGAGGTAAAATGCCCTATTTCACCCTTATTGAATATCCCCCTTATTGATGTAAATTTCTGAGTGGGTATATACCAATTATGGCTTTACTAATAATCTTCGTTCCATTTAAAGTTTTTTTCTACAATTTGCTCTTTTTCCTTCTTTAAATCTTCTAAAAAAGCCATCGCTACCGGTGAAAGTTTCTTTTCTTTCAACCATATTAAACTCCATGATGTTTTTATCGGCAACCCATTTACAGGGATGATTTGTAATTTATTATTTTGTAATTCATATTTAATGCCGATTAAGGGCATTATCGAATAGCCTAAACCAGCCAACAAAGATTGTTTGACCGCCTCATTCGATGTTAATTCCATTTTTTTTAAGACGGAAATCTTATTGCGTTCAAAATATTTTTCCATTGTTTGTCTCGTCCCAGATCCGTTTTCCCTAAATATGATCGGTAAATTTTTGAACAAGTCTTTTTTAGTAGTAGTTTTTTTAAATTCAGCTTCGGAACTACCCACTAAGAATAATTTATTTTGCAACAAATCAAGTTTTTCGAATTTATTAGAATTGGGTGGTATTGAAACAAGGGAAAAATCAACCTCGTTGTTCTCTAAGCTCTCAATTACTTTATCTTTATTGGTTACATCAATTGTTAATTCAACACCATTATGCTTTTGCATAAAATTAGATAAAAAGTAAGGTATCACATATTTCCCTGTAGATACTACCGAGAATTTTAATCGACCTGTTAATTGACCTTTATACGCTTGTGTTTTGTAGTTAATCGCATAAACTTGATTAATAATGTTCTCGGCAGCTTCTGCAATTTCACGTCCAAATTCGGTAATGTAAATTTTTCGTCCCACCACTTCGGTTAAGGGGATGTCAAATTGTTCCTGAAAATTTCTCAGCTGGATTGAAACCGCAGGTTGAGATAGGTGTAATTCTTCAGCAGCTTTAGTGACACTTTGTGTTTGTACAATTTTTAAAAAAATTTGTAGCTGGTTTAAGGTATAATTCATAATATTTACTTATGTATATAATTACAAATATAAATATTAATTATAAATAAAAAAGTGGAATTTTACCCCACCCACCGTTTCACAGTATTTTTGTCATTATTCTGCATAAATGACAATTTAAGTACAAGGGTGCAATAAATATGCAAATAGAATGAAATTAACCAAAGCGAAAACCACTATCTGCCTTGTAGTAATGATTGTTTTTATAGTACTATCTTTCACTACCAATGATAAAATAAATAGTCAATTATTCGCCTCACTAGGTATTATATCAGGGGTATTAATTACCAAAATAAAGTCAACGCCTTAAACAAATTTTTATGAATCAAACTGAAAAACTGACCATCATTAATAATCACTTTACTGCAGAGGAAGCGAAAGAGATTTTAATGAATTTATTTAACTCTAAACTTGATTTTCTAAACATCAAAAATTGGAGTTCACAAGAGCGATTTGGTAAAAACGATGTAATTGCCGAGGAAAGAATACCTGCTTTAAAAAGCGAGATTAAAAAATTAGAAGAAATTTTAACAGAAGCCAAAAATAATAATAAAAAACTTGTAGTTCATTCTGAAATATATATTTCATTGCAAGAAAATGAGGAATAATGTTTGAAGGAAGAAATTTAGTAATTGCCACCAAACACGAAAAAGAAAAAGTAATAGCACCAATTATTGAAAATAAATTAGGTGTAAAATGTTTTGTAGTACCCAACTTAGATACTGATCAACTTGGTACTTTTACAGGTGAAATTGAAAGAGAACATGATCCAATAGCCACTGCGAGAAATAAATGTTTTATGGCTATGGAGTTAACGAATTGCGATTTAGCAATTGCTAGCGAGGGTTCATTTGGACCACATCCAAGTATTTATTTTTTACCCTCAGATGATGAATGCTTAGTATTTATTGATAGGAAAAATGGCTTAGAAATAGTGGCAAGAGAACTCAGCGTTGAAACAAATTATAATGGCGCTGTTATCACTAATGAGTCAATGTTATTGGAATTTGCCAAAAAAGCTAAATTTCCTTCGCATGGTTTGATCCTTAGAAAATCAAAAGATGAATTTAATGATATTAAAAAGGGAATAACCAATTCAATTGAATTACACGAAGTTTTCAATTATTTTATTTCTAAATTTGAAACGGCATATATCGAAACTGATATGCGCGCAATGTATAACCCTACCAGAATGAGGGTAATTGAAAATGCTACTAAAAAACTTATTGAAAAAATCAAATCCAAATGTCCTGAATGTGCTATGCCAGGATTTGGGGTAACAGCGGTAAATCAGGGTTTGCCTTGTGAAATTTGTAATCACCCAACAAAAAGTACATTAAGCTACCAATATTCTTGTCAAAAATGTAGTTTTACAAAAGAAGAAAAATATCCAAAAGGGAAAAAAACCGAGGACCCTATGTATTGCGATTTTTGTAACCCATAAATGAAAGTATGATCACTAAGGAAATAAGCAAAGCAAAAGAAGTACTCATCAATAACCAGCTGGTAGCAATTCCAACAGAAACGGTATATGGTTTAGCAGGGAATGCTTATAGCGAAATGGCTATTAAAAAAATATTTGAACTCAAAAAAAGGCCTTACTTCAACCCCTTAATTGTGCATATAAAATCAATTTCAAGCCTATTTGAAATTGCAACAGACATTCCAGAAACTGCCTATATGTTGGCAGAAAAATTTTGGCCAGGTCCATTGACATTAGTACTTAAAAAGCGAAGCCATATATCAGATTTAATCACTGCAGGCAAAGAAACTGTGGCGGTAAGAGTACCCAATCATCCACTCACCTTGGCTTTACTAAATGAAATTGACTTTCCCTTAACAGCGCCAAGCGCAAATCCATTTGGTTCAATAAGTCCTACTAGTGCACAACATGTTTTCAATTATTTTGAAAAAGAACTAGCCGTTATTTTGGACGGAGGAGAATGTGAAAAAGGATTAGAATCTACCATTATTGGCTTTGAAAATAACAAACCAATTTTATATAGACATGGTTCAATCGCTGCCGAAGAAATAGAGCAAGTAATTGGAAGTAAAATTGGTATGAAAACAGTGGATGATCAAGCGCCAAACGCTCCAGGCATGCTAACCCGACATTATGCTCCAATGACCGACACTTACTTAACTGATAACATAACAGAATTTATAAAAGATTTTGAAGGTAAAAAAATTGGATTACTCCTTTTTAAAGACGCAGTGACTGACCACACTATTATTAAACAAGAAGTACTTTCTAGTTCCGGAGATTTACACGAAGCTGCTAAAAATTTATACGCTGCAATGCATCGATTAGATCAAGATAAACTTGATGTAATCATAGCTGAAAAATTTCCGAATGAAGGGTTGGGCAAAACCATTAATGATAAACTAGAGAGGGCAACAAAAAAAGAATAAATGAAAACAATTATAAAAAGTGCTTCTGTAGTCAATGAGGGCAAAACGGTTGTTGCAGATGTACTCATTTCAAATGAACGTATCGAAAAAATTGCTAGTACTATTAATATAACTGATGCGAGTTCGTTTAAGGAAATTAATGGGGAAGGCTTACATTTATTGCCTGGTGTCATTGATGACCAAGTTCATTTTCGAGATCCAGGTTTAACGCATAAAGGCGATATTTATTCTGAATCTAGGGCAGCTGTAGCAGGTGGCATTACTTCCTTCATGGATATGCCAAATACCATTCCAAATACATTAACCCAGGCATTATTAGAGGAAAAATACCTTATTGCATCAAAAACATCCATTGCAAACTATTCCTTCTTTATGGGAATAAGTCAACATAATTTAGAAGAGGCATTAAAAACTGACAATGAAAACGTATGTGGTATAACGGACGATGGATTATATTTTAATAATGATAAAGGGATATTAGCAAATTATCCTGAATATTTAGAAAAACTCTTTAGTCGATCAGAAACGCTGATTGCTTTACATAGCGAAGACGACAGTATCATTAATCATAATATAGATTTATACCGTCAAAAATATGGTGAAGATATACCTATTGAATTTCATTCAGCTATACGAAGCGAAGAAGCTTGTCTTGTTGCTACAAAACGTATTATAGAAATTGCAAAAAAGCATAATAATAGATTGCATGTATTTCATGTATCAACAGCTGCTGAGGCCAATTTATTTGACAACACTATAGCTTTACACGAGAAAAGAATTACCGCTGAAGCATGTGTGCATCACTTATTTTTTTCTGATACCGATTATAAAGAATTAGGTGCTAAAATAAGGTGGAATCCATCCATCAAATCACCAGAAAATAAAGAGGGACTTTTAACTGCATTACTTGAAAATAAACTTGATATTATCGCCACCGATCATGCACCACATACGGTTAATGAAAAAAGCGGCAGCTACTTTAAGTCATTATCAGGAGGCCCTTTGGTACAACATGCATTACCTGCCATGCTTGAATTAGTATCAAATGGTAAAATGAGTATTGAAAAATTAGTGGAAAAAATGTGCCACCATGTTGCAGCAATATATACCATAAAAGAGCGCGGTTATATCCGGGAAGGATATTACGCCGATTTAGTGCTATTAAATTTAAATGATACCTGGAAAGTGAGTCCCGAAAACATACTATACAAATGCAAATGGTCTCCATTTGAAAATAAAAACTTTAATAGTAAAATTGTAAAGACATTGGTAAATGGGAATGTTGTTTACGAAAATGGGCTTATTAATAATCACGCAGTAGGCAAAAGATTGAAATTTTCAAAAATTAGATAATACAGCATATGAACTATCAATTACTCATTGACAATTTAACAAATCCTGCCTTACTATTTTTCGTACTTGGCGTTTGTGCGGTATATTTAAAAAGTGATTTAGAAATTCCTGCAAATTCATCAAAATTTATTTCGTTATACCTATTATTTGCCATTGGATTTAAAGGGGGTCAAGAATTATCACATGAAAACTTTACAATTGAAATTGGATGGTCCATGTTATTTGGCGTTTCTATATCTACGATTATTCCACTCTATACATTTTTTATACTTAAAAAAAGACTAAATGTATATAATGCAGGTGCTATCGCTGCTGCCTACGGTTCCGTAAGCGCTGTTACATTTGTAACAGCAGTTTCTTATCTTGAATCACAACAATTATCATTACATGGTCATATGGTAGCAATTATGGCATTGATGGAATCCCCCTCCATAATTATTGGTTTACTATTAATATCAATATTTAGTAAAGAGGATACCAATAAGATAAACAAAAGAAGCGCCATAAGACATTCATTTACCAATGGAAGTGTTTTGCTTATCCTAGGTAGTTTAATTATTGGCTTTTTAGCCAACGCTAAGCAAGCAGAAGGAATCAAACCCTTTACAAATGACCTTTTTAAAGGTTTTTTAGCCATTTTTCTTTTAGATATTGGTATTACAAGTGGCAGAAAACTAAAAGCATTTTTTTCCTTTGGTTGGTTCCCAGTAGTTTTTGCCATCTTTATTCCCTTATTCAATGGAATACTCGTTGCCATATTAAGTGGTTTTATAACGCAGGATATCAGCAACCGTTTTATGTTAGCTATATTAGCTGCAAGCGCTTCTTATATTGCGGTTCCAGCTGCTATGCAAATTTCAGTCCCTAAAGCAAACCCAGGTCTTTTTCTGCCAATGGCACTTGCTGTTACCTTCCCTATAAATATTACAATTGGCATGCCTATCTATTTTCTAGTTGTACAAAATACTTAATACATACTTACGCTATT
>JACCDH010461313.1_pt1 | contig 33332 bp, 43 predicted proteins | sample 7442481 | NCBI WGS metagenome assembly JACCDH01 (sample SAMN15323433, study PRJNA562643) | freshwater metagenome | isolation source: river surface water | place: USA:Blue River Watershed | collected 2017-08-15
GAATAGTCGATGCAATTGCATATGGACTTACCAACAAAAAGAAAAGAATTGATTTTGCAAAAGTCCTAATCAAAGAAATTATAGTAATTACACTATCTATTGATAGGAGAGAATTTTCAGACCTTTTAGAAGAACAATTACCTGTCCTTATTGATTTTGAGGAGTATGAATCATGTGCATTAATTATGAAATTACAAGATAAATTAAATAAACAAAAAGTATAATATGGAAAACGAAAGTATTTACGAAACCTGTATTATGTGTGGCAAAGAAACCACTACATTAAAAAGTGCACATGTGGATTTTAGATACGGATATGTGGAAGGTGCAGGACAAATGTGTAGAGAATGTTATTTAGGTGAAAATAGAAACCTTATAACAATTGAAGGAAGAACAATTTTAGATACTCCAAATGATAATGAATTGGGTGCAAAAGTTAGACAAATGTATTGGGATAGTAAAAAATAAGTTATGAATAATAGAGTAGAATTATTGGGTTATTATGGTAGTGATTTAACACATGCACAATCGGCATGGACATCTACCAGTAGAGATTTAACACCGGAAAAAATGGATAGAATTCCAAAGTTGTTAAATATGTTGGCAAGTGAAGGACATGAAACTCCATTTGAAAAATCATCTTTTCATTTTTTAGTGACCGTCGACCAAGCAACACATATTCATTTGTTGAAACATAGAATTGGTGTAAGTATAAATGGTGAGAGTGCAAGATATAAAGAGTTAAAAGAGGACAAAAATTATATCCCATTTGATTGGTCAGAAGATTGGAAAGGTCGTTTAGACACTTATACACAAATGGGAAATGCATTATATCATCAAGCTTTAGAAGATTTGACACCTGTATTGGGTAGAAAGAGAGCAAAAGAGAGTGCAAGATTTTTCAAAACATTTAATTCACAAATTGATATGGATGTTATGTTTAATTTCAGGTCATTTGTTCATTTTCAAAGATTAAGAAATAGTGAACACGCTCAAGTTGAAGTTAGAGCATTGGCACAAAGAATGTTAGAATTAGTACAAACCATAGATGGAGCTCCATTTAAACATACATTGGAAGCATTTAGATTAAATACAATAAAAGCACCTAAATAGTTATGGCACCTAAACAAAAAGAAGGAGAATATCATATCGGAAATGGAGCACATTTGACAATGAAATCTAGTACCATTGTTGAAATGCACGACTATCTAAAAATAATGACAGGAGAAGGTAAGGGTATTACATTAGATGTTGAAATTAAAGCAGATTTTAATAAAATACCACCTGAATATCATCAATTATTTTGTCAAATGATGATGGTAAGATATGGTGGAATTGTAAATATTTGGGATAATACTCAACCATTTGCAAAACCAGAAGTTAAGAAAAAAAGATGGTATCAAATTTGGAAATAAAAGAAAATTATGTTATATTCACCAAGAATTCCGACACCACCACCTATATCGGATATAAGAAAAGTAAAAAAAGCTATGAAAAAATTAGAAGGTAAAGAGTTATTTCCAAAACATAACCAAAGAGCAAAAGATATGATAGAAAATTCCAATATAAAAGAAATGGTAAACGGCCCCGCACATTATGGGGGAGTAGACAATCCATACGAAGTAATTAAAGTATGTGAAGCTTGGGAATTGGATAAAGATGCATACCTATTCAATGTAGTAAAATATGTTGCCAGAGCAGGTAAAAAAGACCCTAAAAAGGAATTAGAAGATTTGAAGAAAGCAGTGTTTTATTTGGAAAGAAAAATAAAAAACTTAGAAAAATGAAAATAATTAAATCTGAAAAATCATTAGAATTATTAGAGGGAATTGGAGTTATTATGAGGATAATGGCTTTCGGATTACTTTCTATTATGGGCAAGGATACTCCTTTCCTTTGGATGTGGATTTGGAATACTGCAGATGCATTAATATTAACCTATTGTGCGTGGGAAAGAGATAATAGACCATATATACTACTTAACATATTTTGGTTAATAGTTGGTGTTATTGGAATCTATAATTCTCTATAAATAGATTTGGTAATTCAGGAAATTTTCCGTATATTTACTATGTAAAAGTTCAAAAAGGTTATATTTATCTATATAGGATATAGCTATAAAACCTTAAACTTAAAACAAATTTTTAAACCTTAAAACTTAACAAACATGGACATTAAATTGGCCTTGTCGAGATTTAATTCTCTACAAAACAACACAAAAAAGTCTGACTCAATTTGGAAGCCAGCACCAGGTAAATCACAAATCAGAATCGTTCCTTACAAATTTAATAAGGATTTACCATTCATCGAACTTTATTTCCATTACAACATCAACAACAAGACTTACTTGTCTCCAATGTCATTTGGTAGACCTGACCCTATTGTTGAATTTGCTGAAAAATTAAAAAGAACAGGTGATACTGACGATTGGAAAGCAGGTAAGAAAATGGAACCAAAATTAAGAACTTTCGTACCAGTTATCGTAAGAGGTAAAGAATCCGAAGGTGTTAAATTCTGGGGATTCGGTAAGACAGTTTACCAAGACATTTTAGGATATATTGCTGATCCTGATTACGGAGATATTACAGACCCATTAACAGGTAGAGATATCGTATTGGATGTAACTTCTGCAGAAGAATCAAATGCAGCATATCCAACAACCGCAATTAGAATCAAACCTGCCCAAACAAAATTGGCAGAAACTCCAGAACAAATCGAACAATTGTTAGATGGACAAAAAGAAATTACTGAATTATATTCGGAGTTATCATACGCTGAATTAAAATCAGTATTAGAAAATTGGTTAAATCCATCAGCTGGTAGTAGTGATGAAATTGTTGAGGAATTGGAAGCACCAAAACCAAAAACACAACCAGTTGCACAAAAACAACCATCTGCAGACATGGGTGGAACAACTGAATTGACTGGTGAAATCGGTGACTTACCTTGGGAAAAGGAAGAAGCTGCAAAACCAAAAGTTAAAGATGATGTAGCATCTGCATTTGACGATTTATTCAATAATTAAAATTAGGTTACAATGGCCAAAAGAGAAGAGGACTTAGCAAGTATACTTGCAGACTCATTAAACAAACAAAATAAGGATGGTAGAATTGCATACTTCCTAACCGATGGTGGTGGTGATGCCCCTACCAACGTGAAAGATTGGTTATCTACGGGTAATGCACTTTTAGATGTAGCAATATCAAACAGACCTTATGGTGGTTTGCCTGTTGGCCGTATAACAGAGATTACGGGTTTAGAGCAAAGTGGAAAATCTTTGCTCTCCGCCCATCTGTTAGCTGAAACACAAAAGAAAGGTGGAGTAGCCGTATTGATTGATACCGAAACTGCTGTTAATAGAGAGTTTTTGGAAGCAATTGGTGTTGATATTTCAAAGTTATTATATGTTTCAGTAGATACGGTTGAAGGTATTTTTGAAGCTTGTGAAACTATCATTGAGAAAATTAGAACTTCCGATAAGAATAGATTGGTTACTATTGTGGTTGACTCAGTTGCAGCTGCATCTACTAAGAAAGAATTGGAAGCTGATTACGATAAAGATGGTTACGCTACTGATAAAGCAATTATCATTTCCAAAGCAATGCGTAAGATTACGAATATGATTGGTAGACAAAACATTTGTTTAGTGTTTACTAACCAACTTCGTCAGAAAATGAACGCAATGGCATTTAGTGACCCTTGGACTACATCCGGTGGTAAAGCCTTAGCATTCCACGCATCGGTAAGATTGAGATTAAAGTCTATGGGGCAATTAAAAGTGGGTGATAGAATTGTTGGTATCAAAGTAAGAGCACAGGTTATTAAAAACCGATTAGGCCCACCATTAAGACACGCAGATTTCAGTATCTTCTTTGATAGAGGTATTGATAACTTTGGAAGTTGGCTGAGTGTGATGAAAGATAACAAATTGGTAAAACAAGGTGGTGCATGGTATGAATATATCGACACCGATACCGGTGAAGTTATGAAATTTCAATCAAAGGATTTCCCACAATTACTAACAAACGAAGATTTAAAAGACCAAATTTATCGTAAGATATGTGAGGTTTGTATTTTACAATATAAAAGTTCCGCTTCAGAGGAAGTTGATGAAACAACGGATGTAGCAAATGAGTCAGATTAATAAAAAGTATTTAGATATACTAAAACAAATAGATGAAGAACATAAAGGTGCGGGTGACTTGCATAGAAACTCAAAAACCTTAGTAATAGATGGATTAAATACATTTATTCGTTCTTGGTCAACAGCACCTAATCTTAACGATAATGGTGACCATATTGGAGGAATAGTCGGTACATTAAAAAGTATCGGCTATGCCATCCGTACAATTAACCCCACAAGAGTTGTCGTTGTATTTGACGGCAAAGGTGGTTCACAAAGTAGAAAAGAAATATACGGAGGATACAAATCAGAAAGAGGTAAGAATAAAATCAAAATGAGATTGAATCGTGCCGCAACTATTGAAATGAATCCTGAAGAAGAAAGTGCATCAATGAAACGCCAAATGCAAGGTTTGGGTGAATTACTTTCTGCATTACCTGTTACCATTATGATTTATGATGGTGTTGAGGCAGATGATGTTATGGCGTATATTGCAACAACTTTAAAACAAGAAAATGAAAAAGTTGTTATCATGTCTACCGATAAGGACTTCTTACAATTGGTAAACAAAGATGTGAGTGTATATTCACCATCTAAGAAAAAGATTTATAACATTGATGAAGTGGTAGAAGAATTTGGTATTCATCCACATAATTTTATCAATTTCAGAATGATTGATGGTGATAAGTCGGACAATGTAGAAGGTATTAGTGGATTGGGTATTAAATCAATTATCAAAGCATTCCCGATGTTATCCGAAGGTGAGTTGTGTGATACTGAAAGTATGGTTGAATATGCAGAATCTTTACCTAAAAAATCTAAAGCACACGAATTGTTCTTAAATAATTTGGCAATATTAGAAAGAAATCGTAAATTGATGCAGTTATCGGAACCAACATTTAGTGGAAATTTAAGAATGAAAATCTTAGATAGATACAATGAACCAACTACAAAATTTGACAAACAAACTTTCTTAAAGTATGGTTTGAAACATAAAATGTTAGAAGGTTTTCCAAATGTATTGGATTGGTTACAATCAACATTTTCACATATTAGTAAATTTTAAAAATAAAAGTTATGGCAAAAACAACAGACAAATTAGCAAAACCATTGGGTGATAGAGTTTTGTTAACAGAATTAGACCCAAAAGAAGAATCAAAAACTGCCGGTGGTATTATCATTCCAGATAGTGCAAAATCGGAAGATGTTAAAAGAGCAAAGGTAGAAGCAGTTGGAGATGGGTTATATACTCAATCCGGTGTAGCAATTCCAATGACGGTAAAAGTAGGTGATGAAGTAATCCTTCCACCATATCATCAGGGAGTAGAAATTAAAGTAGGTGGTAACAAATATATCCTATTAAGAGAATCAGAATTATTAATGGTTATTAGATAAACAAAAAACATGGAGGTAAACTATGAAGTGTATTAAATGTATTAAAGAAGCAAAATCCTACACGGTAGGTGAAATTCGTAGAGTTAAAGATAACGAAGCAGAAGAAAGAGTAAATAATGGTTACTGGAAATATGTGACCAAAACTGAATGGAGAGCAAGTAAAGGAATAGTAAAAGAACAAGTTAAAACTGAAGCATAATGCAAGAATTAGATACACTAGTCAAATATGGCCAATCGTATCAATCTAAAGTTGTTGCTTCTCTTATAACGGATGTAAAATTCTTAGAACAAGTAAGTGAAATTACTAAACCTATATTTTTCGAATCACAAGCAAACCAATGGATTGTAAAAGAAACACAAACTTATTTCGATGAGTTTCGTTCAGTTCCTACTATGGAAGTGTTTAAGATTAAGGTTGGTGAAATTGAAGATAAAGGATTAAAACAAACGGTAGTTGAACAATTAAAGAATGTTTATTTACAAGTTGGTGCAGAAGATATACCATATGTAAAGAAAGAATATCTTACATTTGCAAAGAATCAGAAAGTTAAAGAGGCTCTATTCAAATCGGTAGACTTATTAAAGAACGGACAATACGACCAGATTATAGATACGATGATGAAGGCATCCAAAGTGGGTGTTGAATCGGATTTAGGTTTGGATTATATTGAAAACTTTGAGTCCATTTTAGAAGATGTTAAAAGAGATTCCACACCAACCGGATGGGATGTTATTGATGAACTAATGGATGGTGGTTTAGGGCCCGGTGAGTTGGGAGTTGTAATGGCACCTTCTGGCATCGGTAAAAGCTGGTTCTTATCTAAAATTGCATGTTCCGCATTACAAAGAGGTATTGATGTATTACATTATACTTTGGAATTATCTGAAAGTTATGTGGGTCAAAGATATACTACAATTCTTACCAATATTGCAACCGCAGACCAAAAAGATAAGAAAGATGAAATCATTCGTAAAATCAAACAGGTTCCAGGTAGAGTTCGTATTAAATATTATCCACCACAATTTGCATCTGCAAAAACTCTTTCAGCACATATTGAAAAAGTAAAACAAACCGGATTCAATCCAAAACTTATTGTAATCGACTATGCCGACTTATTAAAGAGTGGAAATGGTGCAAGAGATGGATTGTATGCAGAGTTAGGTGGTATCTATGAGGAATTGAGAGGTTTGAGTGGTGAACATAAGATTCCAGTATGGACTGCAACACAAACGAATAGAGCCGCAATAGACCACGAAGTTATTCAAGCGGATAGTGTGGGTGATTCTTATAAGAAAGTCCAAACTGCAGACTTTATAATGTCAGTAAGTAGGAAAACAAAAGATAAGTTATCTAACACAGGTCGTATTCACATTGTAAAGAATAGATTTGGACCAGATGGTATGACTTTTCCTGCAAAAATTGACACATTCACCGGTACTATGGATGTATATGCGGCAAATTCAGTTGATGGTATTGGTGCAACTAAAGATAGTAAAAATGGTGAAGGATTGGAGAAAAAACTCTTACATAAGAAGTATGTAGAGAATATGGGATAAGTATTAAAAAAATAAAAAAAGTGTTAATAAATATTTTTCAAAAAAACCTAAAATTAACTAAAGAAATCAGGGTATAATGCTGCTAGACCAGATATATATCTTTACATTTCTCACTTTTTAGAGAAAAATATTTATTAACAAAAATTAAAAAATTTACAAAACAATGGACATTTCAAACAAAATCTTATCTGAAATTACGGTTTATATGAAGTACGCAAAGTACCAACCGGAATTACAAAGACGAGAGACATGGGAAGAGTTGGTTACGAGAAATATGGAAATGCATATTAAAAAGTATCCACAATTAGAACAAGAGATTAGAGATAACTACAAATTTGTGTATGATAAAAAATGTTTACCATCTATGCGTTCAATGCAATTCGCAGGTAAACCAATTGAAATGTCACCAAATAGAATATACAATTGTGCATTTGCACCGATTGACGATTGGAGAGTATTCTCAGAAATTATGTTCCTTTTATTAGGGGGAACGGGTGTTGGTTATTCAGTACAAAAACATCATGTAGATGCATTACCTGAAATTAGAAAACCAAATGCAGATAAGACAAGAAGATTTTTAATCGGAGATTCTATCGAAGGATGGGCAGATTCAATTTCAGTATTAGTAAAAGCTTATTTCTTTGGTGGTTCGAAACCAGTATTTGACTTTAGAGATATTAGACAAAAAGGAGCAAGATTGATTACATCAGGTGGTAAAGCACCAGGCCCTCAACCATTAAAAGAGTGTTTAATCAAATTAGAAGGTATATTGGATTCTAAAAAAGATGGTGATAAATTGACTCCAATCGAAGTACATGATATGGTTTGTCATATTGCAGATGCAGTATTGGCAGGTGGTATTAGAAGAGCTGCATTGATTTCTTTGTTCTCTGCAAATGACGAACAAATGATTAGTTGTAAGAGTGGTGCATGGTGGGAAACAAATCCACAAAGAGGTAGAGCAAATAACTCAGCTGTATTGATGCGTCATAAAATTACAAAAGAATATTTTTTAGACCTTTGGAAAAGAATTGAAGCAAGTGGTGCAGGTGAACCTGGTATCTACTTATCAAACGACAAAGATTGGGGAACTAATCCATGTTGTGAGATTGCATTAAGACCTTTCCAATTCTGTAATTTATGTGAAGTTAATGTAAGTGATGTAGTTGGCCAGGATGATTTGAATGCAAGAGTAAAAGCAGCATCATTCATCGGAACATTACAAGCTGGTTATACTGATTTCCATTATTTAAGACCAATTTGGCAAAGAACAACCGAAAAAGATGCCTTAATCGGTGTATCTATGACAGGTATCGGAAGTGGTGCAGTTTTGAAAATGAATATGAAAGAAGCAGCAAAAGTTGTTAAAGAAGAAAACAAAAGAGTTGCCGATATCTTAGGTATCAACCATTCAGCAAGAACTACAACTGTTAAACCTGCAGGAACGACTTCATTAACTTTAGGTACCAGTTCAGGTATCCACGCTTGGCACAACGATTATTACATTAGAAGAGTGAGAGTAGGTAAGAATGAAGCAATTTATTCACACTTAGCTTTACATCATCCAGAGTTAATCGAAGATGAATACTTTAGACCACATGATACTGCAGTAATTGGTATTCCACAAAAGGCACCAAAGGATGCAATCTTTAGAACTGAATCACCAATTCAATTATTGGAAAGAGTTAAAAGAGTTCATGGTGAATGGATTAAACCAGGTCATAGAACGGGAAACAATACACACAATGTATCTGCAACAGTTTCAATTAGAGAGCATGAGTGGGATGCAGTTGGTGAATGGATGTGGGAAAATAAAGATTTCTACAATGGACTTTCGGTTTTACCTTACGATGGTGGAACTTATATACAAGCTCCTTTTGAAGATTGCACAAAAAAGAAATACGAAGAGTTAAAGAAAACTTTAACAGAAGTAGACTTGAGTAAAGTTATTGAAGTTGAAGATAATACAGATTTAATGGGTGAAGCAGCTTGTGCAGGAGGTGCTTGTGAAGTTAAATAAAGATGATAAGGAATTATATTATTTGGAAAATGGTAAAGTGGTGTTCACTCCTCAGTATCACCTTAAACGAGGTCATTGCTGTGGGAGTGGGTGCCGCCATTGTCCATTTGAACCTAAATATGTAAAGGGAACAACTAACATTAAAAAACAACAATATGAGCGAGAACAAGATTGACACAGGTAAGGTAGCAAAAAAGTTGCATAAGTTACAAAAGAAACTCAATAGAGTAAGTGAAAACGAAAGTTGGTTGAAAAGAAAAATTAAAGAGATTAGAGAACACAAACTAATCCAAATGATAAAAACTAAAAAATCAAAAAAATATGGTAACAGTTAAGAAATTTTCAGCAGTATGGTGTGGCCCTTGTAGAGCTTTAGCACCAGTAATGAATGAAATCAAAGGTAATTTTTCAAATGTGAAATTTGAAGAATATGATATAGACGAATATAGTGAGATAACTGAACAATATGGAGTTCGTTCAGTTCCAACCGTAATCATTGAAAAAGACGGAATAGAATTACAAAGATTTACAGGATTGTCATCAAAAATTGCATATGTAAATGCAATCAACGAAGCGGTAAAATAAATTTGGTATTGTGAAAAAAATTGGTTATATTAGACTCATGTTAAAAGGGGAAGCACATCCGATGCACAAATTGACTGAAACTCAGGTGCAGACGATTAGAGATTTATGGAAAGTAGGACATCGTAATATTAAAGTATTAGCGAGAAATCATGGTGTATCTCCTGCAAACATTAAAAAAATAGTTACAAACGAAACGTGGAAACACATGGTTAAGTGGCCATATGAAAGTACAAGATAAACAATATTGTGATACTTCCAAGTTTAGTGTAAGGTTGATAGAAAAGTCGGTTGCAAAGAATATAATAGTAAAACATCATTATTCTAAACAATGGACAAAAGTTAGTTACGCATTGGGTTTGTTCTACGAAAACGACACCGAACATAAATTCTTTGGTGGAGTAAATCAGGAACTAATTGGAGTAATTTGTTATGGTGACCCGATAGGTAGACATTGTGGAGCATCTATAAGTGAAACATTGGATAGAACGGAAGTGATGGAATTGGTAAGACTTTTTGTATTTGACGGATATGGTTGTAACATTGAAAGTTGGTTTGTCGGAAAGTCTTTTGAATGGTTAAAAGAAAACGCAAAACAAATAAGAGCATTGATATCATACTCTGACCCTGTGCAAGGACACAAAGGACAAATATATCAGGCAACAAATTGGTTATATCAAGGAACAAGTATTAGACCTAACGACACATGGTCTTTTCGTTTTGAAGAGGATGGTAAATGGATACATGGTAGAACTATGGCACCTTATTGGGGAACAACCTCACCTTTCAAATTACAAGAACTTATTGATAAACCATTTTGGGTAAAGAGAGAACCAAAGAAACACAGATATATCTACATTTTGGGCAAGGATAAAAAGGATAAAAAAGAATTATTGAAAAATATAAAACATCCATTATATCCATATCCAAAAACATTGGAAAAATATACTGAAGAAATATTAAAATTAGAACCAATTGAAAGAGTTAAATAAGTTATATTGCGATACGAGTAGGGTATCAGTTAGAGAAATCAGTAGTTCTGTTGCAAAAGAAATTATTGTTAAGAAACACTACACACATGCATGGACTGCATGTAGATATTCATTGGGAATTTTTTATAAAACCGATGAAGTAAATGCATTGGGTGATAATGAAAAACTTATCGGATGTTTGGTGTATGGCTTCCCAGTAGGTGCAAGAGCTGCAAATTCGGTTTCAGATTCAATTACAAAAGATAACATTTTAGAATTAACAAGATTGTATTGTGATGATGGATACGGTTCTAATATTGAATCATATGCATTAGGACAATCTTTCAAATGGTTTAGAGAAAATGATAAAGCAATCAAAATACTAATATCATACGCCGATAACGGACAAGAACATTTAGGGGGTATTTATCAGGCAACTAATTGGATTTATCAAGGAATGAATACCGATATCGCATTGATGCCAAACTACGGAATATCTTTATCAAATGACCCTTACAAATGGATACATAGTAGAACTGTGTTTTCAATGTGGGGAAGTGGTAATTTGGAACATCTTAGAAGAGAAATTGGTAAGCAAGGATATAAAGAGTTTTGGAGAAGAGAAGAACCACCAAAACATAGATACATACAGGTATTGGGTGCAGACAAAAAAGAAAAAAGAGAATTACTTAAAACTCTTAAACACGACCCAAAGTCATATCCAAAAGATACAAGAGATTTTAACAAAGAAATCGAACACTACACTACAATTGCACCAGAAACAGAACTTACAACTAAGTTTTGGTAATTTGGATAATTTTTAGTATATTACATATATGAATAAATTTTGGGATATTGGTGAAAATACCAACACATTTGATTTTGACAAAAATAAGAAAGAACTTATAGGCAATTTGGATTACATATCCGAAATGTCAGTAGAAGAACAAACACTATACAAAAAGTGGATTGAATGGAATCAGGATTTACATACAAGTATGAAAAAATTACCTGTTATTCAATCTTACTATGATTTATTATGGACTCCAACTGATTTAACAAATTATGATTTAACTATTTCTGAAATTCAATCATTAGAACCATATGTTGAAATTGTTGAAGACCCGAAAGAGTCTACCAAATGGTCTGACATTCGTAAATTAATTCACACAATGGACTTTACTGCAAATCCAGGTCGTAATGTTAAAATCTATGTTAAAGATAAACTTACTGGAAAAATATTAGGATTGATAAGTTTGGGTAGTGATATTACATCATTAGGAGTTAGAGATGAATATATCGGTTGGGGAAAAGAAGATAAGTTTACAAATGGTAAATTAAACAATACTACGATTGCAACCACAATCGTATCCGTTCAACCATTTGGATATAATATGTTAGGTGGTAAATTAATTGCAACTATGACCACTTCTCCCGTTATTAGGGACTATTGGTATAAGAAGTATAACAACATATTAGTTGGGGTAGGAACGACTGCATTATATGGTGCATCGTCAATGTATAATGGTATTCCACATTTCAAAACATTGGGTGAATCTAAAGGTATGATTAGTATTAAGCCTGATGATAAATTCTACGAACCATGGCACCAATATATTAAAAAGAATTATCCAGAAAAATACGATAAAGCAATTAATACAACAGGCCCAAAACAAAATGTCCTTAATCTTATTTTTAGAGAATTGGGAATAAAAACAAATCATTATAATCACGGATTTAAGAGAGGTGTATATTTTGCACAAATGTATGAAAATGGTAATGATTTTCTTTGTAGTAAAATATCCGACACCGAATTGAAGATAAAAGATAAATTTGAAAAAGGTGATGAATATAGTGTTCAATGGTGGAAAGATAAGGCAGTAAAAAGATATACTACTTTATTCAATGAAAATAGAATTAAACCAGAAATATTATTTTATTCGGATGTTATTGGAATGACATGGGAACAATGTAAAGAAAAATACTTAAAAGAAGTGGGGAGATAATTATGTATCAAAATATTTACTACGAGAGAGCAAAAAACTTAATACATCTTTGGGATGATAAGAGTGGATACCAAACATTCCCATATAGAAAGTATGCATATAGAAAAGACCCGTATGGACAACATCGTTCAATGTATGGTGATAAATTAACTCGTGTTTCAAAGTGGGACAAAGAAGAGGCGGATGAATTATTTGAATCTGATGTACCGGAAACAACGAGAGTATTGGTGGATATATACGATAGTGATATACCATCGGTAGGTCATAGAGTTTTGACATTCGACATTGAGGTTGAAATGATATCAGGTCTTCCAAACACAAAAGAAGCACAAAACGAAATTACAGCTATAGCTGCACATGATGGTGCAACTAAATTATTTGATGTATTCGTATTAGATAAAGAACGAAAAGTAAAAAACAATGCCAAAAACTTTAGCAAAGATGGGAGAGAAGTTACTCTTCACATTTTCGATAACGAGAAAAATCTCTTACTTGCTTTCCTTAATTATTACCAGGAAATTGACCCGACTATTCTCACCGGATGGAATATAGACTTTTTTGATATTCCGTATTTGTATAATAGAATTAAAAATGTATGTGGAGAAAGTCATGCAAAAAGATTATCCAGAATCGGTGAAGCATTCTGGTCACCATATAGAGAGAAATATAGTTTCGGTGGAGTATCGATTTTGGATTACATTAAGTTATACAAAAACTACAACTATGGTTTAGAAAGTTCATATACATTGAATCATATTGCAACAAAAGAATTGGGTAGAGGTAAGGTTGAGTATGAAGGAAGTTTGGATGATTTATTCGTAAACGATTTAGAGAAATTCATTGAGTATAATATTGTCGATGTGGACTTAGTTGTATCAATGGATGACAAATTGAAATTCATTGATTTATGCCGTGCGATATGTCATGCTGGATTTGTTCCATATGAAGATTATATTTATTCATCAAAATTCTTAGAAGGTGCTTGTTTGGCATATCTTAAGAAAAAAGGTTTGGTTGCAACTAATAAACCAAAAGATAGGAATGAAAGAATGCAGGCTCTTAGAGATAACAACGAAGAAAAGTTCATTGGGGCTTATGTGAAAGAACCTATCGTTGGTAAGTATGATTGGATTTATGACTTGGACTTAACATCACTATATCCATCAATCATTATGTCATTGAATATCAGTCCTGAAACTAAAATTGGTAAGATTGAAAATTGGGATGCAGAAAAATATATCAAAGGTGGTGAAACTGATTATAGATTGATTGGAAAAGATGGTGAAATATATGATTACACAAAACAGGAATTAGAAGAAGTTATAAAAGATAGTAATTTGGGTGTTGCATCAAATGGTGTATTATACTCACAAGATAGTCCTGGATTGATTGCAGATATTTTGGATACATGGTTTAAGCAACGTGTGGAGTTCAGAAAGTTAGAGAAAAAGTATGGTGAAGCAGGTGATACTGAAAAATATGAATTCTATGGTAAAAGACAATTAGTTCAGAAAATCCTTTTGAACTCAATGTATGGTGTATTGGGTTTACCTGCATTTCGTTTCTATGATGTAGATAATGCCGAAGCAGTAACCCTAACAGGTCAGGTCGTAATTAAAAAGACTGCTGAAATGGCAAATAGAAAATATTGGAAAGAATTGGGAACAACCGATGACTACAATGTTTATATTGATACGGATTCAATTTATATGATGGCAGAACCTTTGGTAAAACATAGATACACAGAATATAAGGAGTTTGATGAAAAAAGAATGGCACAAGAAGTAAACACTATTGCTGAAGAAACTCAATCATTCTTAAACTCATTCTATGATTTATTGGCAGAGAGATTCTTCTTCATTCCAAAAGAGAAACATAGATTTGAGATTAAAAAAGAATATATTAGTAAAGCAGGATTTTGGGTAGCAAAGAAGAGATATGCACAATGGATGATTTTGAAAAATGGTATTCCATGTGATAAGTTGGATGTGAAAGGATTGGATGTAGTTCGTTCTTCATTCCCTAAAGCATTTCAGAAGTTTATGTCAACAATGTTGAAAGATATCTTAATGGGTAAATCTAATGAGTATATAGATGATACTTTATTAGAATTCAAAAAGAGTTTACCAGAATTGGCCGTAAATCTAATTGCAAAAGGTGGAGCCATCAAAGAATTGAGTAAATATGATAATGGTAGTTGGGCAAAAGGTAAAGCAATTGCTGAATTTGAAAAAGGAACACCTGCACACGTTAAAGCCGGTATTGCATACAATCGATTATTGAAATTCTTTAACTGTCCTTATAAACACGAACCTATCAGAGATGGTGATAAAGTTAAATGGGTATATCTTAAAACAAATCCATTGGGATTGGATACACTTGCATTTAAAGATTATAATGACCCAAAAGAAATTATGGATTTCGTAAGTCAGTATATTGACAGAGATAAAATATTTGAGGCAGAATTGGAAAATAAATTGGATGACTTTTATAACGCATTAAAGTGGGAAAAGGCAACCGTAGAAACTAAAACAGCTAAAAAATTCTTTGCATTTTAATTATGGAAAACTTAAAATTTTGGACAAAGGAAGGATTTGATATTGCCAGTTATAAATGGCATCTAAAAGAAAGAATAAATAAGGAAATAGTAGGAAATGGTTCTGATTTAGGAAATTGTTATTATACATTCAATGAATTGGGATTTAGGGGAGATTCTCCAAAAAAGAAAGGAACGAGAATAATGTCAGTTGGATGTTCACATACTGAAGGCATCGGAGTTCACAATCATCAAACTTGGTCACATTATTTAACTAGAATGATGAAATCCGGAGTAGACCTAAATTTGGGTGTAAATGGTAGAAGTAATGATTATATTAGCAGAACTATATTAACTTGGGTAGATGAATTAAATCCTGATTTAGTATTGGTAATGTATACATACCCACACAAAAGAGAATATCATAGAGAAGATGGTAAATTAGAACCATATCATCCAACACCCTGGGGTTATTTTGATGAAGAATTAGAGGGAAGACATAAATGGGCAAACATAGTATCTGCAAACACTAAAGAAGAAGATTTTATAAATTGGTATAAAAATCATTTATTGATATCAAATTATTTAAAAAATAAAGACATACCATTTATTTGGAATGGAACATTTTTACAGACGGATTACACCGATGAAAATAGGTTTGATGGTGATTATCCATATTTTGAAGAAAAAAATCAATATGCATCTGCTTCTCAAAATGAAATTTATGCAACTAAACTTCTAAAGAAGATAAAAGAAAATTTTGAAATCTAAAAAATTATTCGTATATTTAACAAACATAAAATTTAAAACAAATGAACAAAAACAATTTATTAAAATTCATTCAAAAGTATTCATTAGGTGGACTTATTGAATCGGTTGCATGGAATGCAGAAGGAACAAAGTTATCGGTTAGATTTATTTCAGACGATAAAACATTATTAGGTGAAGTAGAATACAATGCGTATACATCAACACCAATGAATGTTGGTATTTATACAACATCATTATTGAAAAATATGATTGGTGTATTGGATAACGATTTAACATTAAAAGTTGATAAAGCCGGTGAAAAATCAGTATCATTGAAATTATCTTCTGACGAAACTGAAACATCTTATCAATTAGCAGACTTAGGAGTTATTCCTCCTGTTCCAGATTTGAAAGCATTACCTGATTTTGGTATTTCAATTGATATGGCATCTAATATGATTGATAAATTCATCAAAGCAAAGGGTGCATTGAGTGATGTAGATACTTTCACAATCTTTACCGAAGGTGGTGATTTGAAGATGGCAATTGGTTATTCTTCTATCTCTACAAACCGAGTTACATTTACTGCACAAAAAGATTACGCAGAAACAGTAAAACCGATTTCTTTTTCAGCTAAGTATTTGAAAGAAATCCTAACTGCAAACAAAGAAGCAACATCTGCAAAGTTAAAAGTTTCAACTGACGGATTGTCAAATGTTGAATTCCAAATCGATGACTTTGTATGTAAATATTATTTAGTAGAAATTTCAAATTAATAAAATGAGTGAACAATTAGAATTATTCCCACAAGAGGAATTACAAGAAGTAGAAATATCAGAAATGGAACAATTGCCAACAATTCAAGACGCAGAATGGTGTTTTCAATTCTTTAACAATGAACCAATTGTTTTTGCATGGCAAGAACAGGGAGTTGAACCATCTCCGTTGGTATTGCAAATCCAACCAAAAGATGGTGATGGATTAAACTTCCAACAAAATGGAATGACTTTTAGAATTTTCCCAAGACCAATTAGTGAAGAAACAAAAAAAGAAAGAGAGAATGCGAGTAAAAATAAAGAAGCTTAGTCCAGACGCAGTTATTCCAACTTATGCAAAAGTGGGAGATGCTGGTATGGATATGGTGGCAACAAAAGTAATAGGTGAAAACTTAGGTTCTATTACATATGGTACTGACATTGCAATGGAAATTCCTGAAGGATTTGTAGGATTGATATTCCCCCGTTCATCTATTAGAAAAACAAACTTACAATTGAGTAATTCAGTTGGTGTAGTTGATAGTGGATATAGAGGTGAGATACAGGCAACATTTAACAAAATTCAAGGAATTGATAATCTTGAGAGAGATAGTTATAAAGTTGGTGATAGAATTTGCCAAATTATGATTATACCACATCCTTCAATTGAGTTTGAAGAAGTAGAAGAATTAAATAATACCGAAAGAGGCGAAGGCGGATTCGGTTCAACCGGAAAATAGTATGAAGAAAATATATTTTGATGGATGTTCTTATACATTCGGCCAGGGTTTAGAATTATATTGCAATTCTTTGGATATCTTCAAAGAAGATAGAATGAGTAAATATAAATTTACAAGAGAAGATTTGGATTTTCTAAAAAAGAATAGATATAGTTCAATTGTTTCAAACCATTTAATGTTTGAAGAAACAAATAAAGCTAGAAATGGAAAAGGAAACGGCCGTATTTTATATGATTTAAATCGTCATAATATAAACGATTATGAATATTTTATTATACAACTAAGTCATTTTAATAGACATTTTACAAATGGTGTTGAGTGGTTTGGAAATCCATACTCATTTGAACCTATTATAGAAAATGGCATGCTTAAAAGAGAAGATGTAAATTATGCTATTGAAAATATTGAAAAAATACAATTAAATTATTTTCTAGAATTAGAACAAAAATTTAAAAATTTTCCAAATAAATTGAAAATTATATTTCACAGTAATGAATGGGAAGATATTTTATCTAAAGAACAAATTGAAAAATTTGGAATATCAATTGATGGTGAGTATATGATTAGGACATGGGCTGAATCTAATAATATGTTTATAAACCAACAACCCCAATTCAAAACAAATCCAGCAACATCACATGATACCCATTTATGTATGGAAGGACATAAAATATTAGCAGAATCAATAATAAAACAATTATGAGTTTTTTCGCAAACGAAAACAATAAAAAAGAACATAGCTTGTGGGTGGAGAAATACCGCCCACAAACTCTTGCTGACTATGTTGGTAATGAAACCATCAAAGAAACAATTCAGCAATATTTAGATGCAAACGATATCCCACATCTATTGTTATACGGAAAAGCAGGAACTGGTAAAACCACACTTGCTAAACTAATCGTAAACACAATCAAATGTGACTTTATGATTATCAACGCATCAGATGAAAACAATGTAGATACCGTAAGAACGAAAGTTAAGAATTTTGCATCATCGGTTGGATTTGCAGGTTTCAAAGTAATCATCTTAGATGAGTTTGATTATATGACACCTGGAGCACAAGCAATTTTGAGAAACTTAATGGAAACATTCAGTAAACATTGTAGATTTATCTTAACCTGTAATTACATTGAGAAAATTATTGACCCTATCCAAAGTAGATGTCAATCGTTTGCAATCACACCTCCAACTAAAAAGGATGTTGCAATTCAGGTAGCAAAGATTTTAGATGCAGAAAAGATTAAGTACGAACCAAAGAATATGGCCGATGTGATTAATTCATATTACCCAGATATTAGAAGAATACTTAATACTTGTCAGTTACAATCTGCAAAGGGTGAATTGAAAGTAGACCATAAAGTAATGGTTGAAGCAAACTTTGCAACTAAACTTATTGAGTTATTGAAATCAAATGACGATAAGAGAAATATGTTTTTGAAGATTAGACAAGCAGTTGCAGATAATAAATTAAATGACTATTCCGAAATGTATACAATGTTATATGACAGAGTTGATGAGTATGCAAGTGGAAATGTGGCAAATACAATCTTAACCATTGCAGATGGATTATCAAAAGATGCATTGGTAGTAGATAAAGAAATCGTATTTATGTCAACAATTATACAAATATTAAACATTATAAAATAAAATAAGATGGAACAACAAATGAACCAATTACCAACAAACTTCAGTCTAAATGATGCAAGAGACATGAATTGTGAATGTGGAGGAAATATATTTTTACCCGCATATAGATTTAAAAAAATTAGTAGATTATTAACAGGTGCACCAAAAGATTCGGTTATGCCAATTGAATTATATGTGTGTTCAAGTTGTGGAAAACCATTACAAGAATTATTACCACAAGAATTACAAGATAAAAAAATTGGAGAATAATGTCAGCTAAAAAATTATTTGACCACTTAAATGCAATAACTGCAGAACAAGACCCAAATTATTTCGATAAACTTTCGGATGAAGATTTAAAATCATGGAGTAATTTTATGATTAACAGATTTCTTTCAATGAAACCAGAATGGGTAGAATTGATTGCAACTTTACTTCCTTTGACACAAACTTTAGAACCAAAGGAAATGTATAAGTTGTATATAAATGTTATACCTAAAGGAAAACAATTTTTGAAATATACTAAGGGTAAATCTGAAGATAAATACGAACAATTTATTGTAGACCTCTTAAAAAAAGAATACGATTGTTCCGAAAATCAGGCAATTGAATATTTGGAGGTATTATACTCAACAAGAGAAGGTAGAGAATATCTAAAATATATTTCTGAAAAATATGGAATTGATAAAAAACAAATCACAAAATTGAAATTAAAAATATAATGTTAAATAAAAAATATTTAATAGCAAATGGATGTTCATTCACAGAGGGACACTTATTGGGGAATGATGGTTCATGGGCAAAATTTTTAGGTGAAAAATTGAATTTAGAAGTTATAAATTTAGGTAAAGGTGGTAGTGGAAATGATACTATAAGTTGGAGGACAATTGAATATTCAGAAATGAATAAAGATATTGCAAAAAATTCAATATATGTAATTCAATTAAGTGAGTGTTTAAGATATCATATATATTTTGATAATGGTATGGATAGAGCACAGGAATGGCAAGTAACACCAATTTGTTTTATAAAAGGTATGGAATGGAATAAAGATGGAAATGGGGTTCAAAGCTGGATTTATAAAAACAAAGAAGAATTGGTTCACATTTATAACAATATAACATTTGCATTATATAAAACTTTTCAAAATATTTTATCAATGATTTCTTATTTTGAATCAAATGGTTATCCATATATTATTTTCGATGGGATAAATGACCACAATCCGATTAAAGCTAATAATTCATATTATTTAAAAGAATCTTGGACTGATAATTTAAATGAGCAATTTAAAATATTAACATCATTAGATGTGCAGTTTCCAAATGATTATAAAAAATCTTTAGTCCATAGAGATTATGGTTATTTTATACATGAACAAATGATACAAAACATTTTTTCAAATAAAAAAATATTCAAAGAAATTCCAACAATGATGAAATTTGCTATGGAACTAGGAATGAAAAATCATAGTGATAATGAATATTATTTCAGAGAAAATGGTGGCCACCCTAATAAAGAATCAGCTTCTATGTGGGCAGATATTATTAAAGATTATATCTTTAAAATATATTTATTAGAAAAATAATATGAATACGAATTTTGAAAATTCAAAACAACATTTTATAGAAAATGGATATTGTAATGCTTCTTTAAAAGATATTGATTTAGATTTTTATAATTTTTTAGAAACCAATTTTCTTTGTAATGAAAATTATAATATACAAAATAAATTTAACAATTTAAGGTTTGATTCCAAAGAATTTGAAACGGTATACAATAGTCCAATAAAGTCATTTGAAGATACAAAACTTAAAAAAGAAGAATATTTAAATTTGTATGAAAGTGAAACAATAACCCAATGTTGGTATTTTGCATACGAACATAATATTGAAAATCGTGATAAAATATCAAAAGGTATTTATAACATATGTAAATATTATTATGATTTATCGGATAATATTTCATTGGACAATAATGAATTATTTTTTACATATTATGATACGGGATGTCGATTTCTACCACACAATGATTCATCTAATATAAATCTATGTTCTGTTATAATTTATTTAAACAAAGATTATAAAAAAGAAAATGGTGGCCTTTTGTTATTAAATGATGAAGAAATTATTCCTGAATTTGGTAATATAGGTTTGATGGATTTATCAAAATGTGATATTAAACATGGAGTTAGTGAGGTTACCGGTGGCCCAGGAAGATATGCAATATTAGTATTTCCAAAATTAAAAAATTAAATATAAATTTGGTAAATCCAAATAAATTGTCTATATTAGATATAATATGGCAAGAGTATCATTTTCACAATATAGTATGTGGCATAATTGTCCACATCAATACAAATTAGCATACATAGATAAGTTAGGAGAAAACTCTTCTAACATTCATTCAATCTTTGGAACTGCAATGCATGAAACACTCCAAAATTATTTGGAGAAGTGTTTAAGAATATCAAAGTCACAAGCTGACAAAATGATTGACTTAAAGGAATATCTAAAAGAAAGAATGAGAGATGCTTATCTCAAAGAAACCGAAGGTGAAATAGGCAATACTACAATATGCACTAAAGAAGAAATGGTAGAGTTTTTAGAAGATGGAAATGTATTATTAGATTGGTTCCAAAAACCTAAAAACTTTAATAAATTCTTTTCGTTAAAACACGATGAGTTAGTAGCAATTGAACAACCCATAAACACTAAGATTACTGAGAATGTAAACTTTATGGGTTTTATAGATTTGATTATCAGAGATACATTTACAGGCAAATACAAAATTATTGACTTTAAAACTTCTACAAGAGGTTGGAGTAAATATCAAAAATCAGACCCAGTTAAAAACTCACAAATCCTTTTATACAAAAAATTCTATGCAGAATTATTAAGTATTTCCGAAGATATGATTGATGTTGAATTTATCATATTGAAAAGAAAGGTAGAAGTAAGAGAAGACATTCCAACACATAGAATGAGTAAACATATACCTGCAAATGGTAAAGTATCAATTAATAAGGCCTGGAAAGGTTTTACGGAGTTTGTAGAAAGTGTTTTTGACAAAGATGGTAATTATAGAACTGATATAGAATTTCCAAAGAATGCAACGAAACTATGTGAATGGTGTGAGTTTCATCAAAGAGGAATATGTGACAGAGGATTAAAAAATTTAGATTAAACAATATATATTTTAAAAATAAGTTATGGCAAAAAAGAAGATTCTGTTATTATCAGATGACTTACGAATGGCAAGTGGTATTGCCAATGTTTCCAAACAATTAGTATTAGGAACAGTTGATAAGTATGATTGGGTTCAGTTAGGAGCTGCAATTAAACATCCAGAAGCTGGTAAGGTTTTGGATTTAAACGAAGATGTTAGAAAACAAACCGGTGTAGCAGATGCAGAAGTAAAAATCTATCCCTTTGATGGATATGGTAATGCTGATGTAATTAGACAATTATTAATGGTTGAAAAACCTGATGCGATTCTACACTTTACAGACCCTAGATATTGGATTTGGTTATATGAAATTGAACATGAAATTCGTCAATCAGTTCCGTTATTCTTCTATCATATTTGGGATGATTTACCAGACCCAAAATATAACAGAGATTATTACGAAAGTTGTGATTGGTTAGGATGTATTTCTAAACAAACTTATGGTATTGTTAAAAGAGTTGGTGCATGGGATAAAGAAAAATATTGGGAAAAATTAAAAGATTGGCAAGTTAGTTATGTTCCACATGGTATTAATTCGGAATTGTATAAACCAGTAGATGTTCCTGTAGATTTCAAAAAAGAAATATTTGGTGACAAAGAATATGAATTTGTTCTTTATTGGAATAATAGAAACATTCGTAGAAAACAACCAATTGATGTGATTTTTGCATTTGATAAATTCGTAGAAGCACTTGCACCAGAACACAGAGATAAAGTTTGTTTGTTGATGCATACTACTCCTGTTGAAGAACATGGAACCGATTTACCCAGAACAATTGCAGAATGTTGTTCAAAAGAAACAAATGTAGTATTTGCATCTAATCGATATAGTGAAGTCCAATTAAATTATCTTTATAATATTGCAGATGTAACAATTAATGTAGCATCCAATGAGGGATTTGGTTTAGCAACTGCAGAATCGGTAATGGCTGGTACACCAATCATTGTAAATGTAACTGGTGGATTGCAAGACCAATGTGGATTTAGAGAAAGGGGTAGTGGTAAATTGTTAACCGCTGAAGATTATGTAGAAATTGGTTCTTTACATGATAAATACAAAAAGCCAACATTAGTTTGGGGAGATTGGGTTAAACCAATTTGGCCAGTTCGTTCAACAACGGGTTCAGTTCCTACTCCATATATCTTTGATGATAGAGTTGATTTTGAAGATATTACTCCATTAATTATGGATTGGTATAAAATGGGAAGAGAAGAAAGAAAATCTGCTGGATTAAAAGGTAGAAAACATTTTATGGGTGAGGGTAAATTAAGTAGAGAAGCAATGTGTCAGGCATTAGTAGATGGAATGGAAGGTGCATTCGAAAATTGGAAACCAAAACAAAAATTTAAAGTTATAGAATTATAAGTATGAAACCAACATTAATATTTCAAGCACCAGTAGCAACAAGAAGTGGATATGGTGACCACGCAAGAGATTTGTTGCATTCATTATATAAGTTAGATAAATTTGATATTAAAGTAATCAGTACAAGGTGGGGTTCAACTCCAATGGATGCACTTAATTATGACAAACCATTTCATAAGTGGATTGTAGATAGTATCGTTCCAAATATTCAACAAAAACCTGACATCTATATTCAGGTAACTGTTCCAAATGAATTTCAACCATTGGGACATTATAATATTGGAATTACTGCAGCAATTGAAACAACACATTCACCTATCGATTGGGTACATGGATGTAATAGAATGGATTTAATTATTGTTCCATCCGAACATTCAAAGAAAAGTTTAGTAGATAGTGTATATAATGAAACAAATCCACAAGGACAATTGATTGCACAACATAAAATTCAAAAACCAATTGAAATTTTATTTGAAGGATTTGATGAAAATGATTTTGGAACTGATGAAGTTGCACATATTAGTGAATTAGACCAAATCAAAGAAGAATTTGCATTCTTATTCGTAGGACATTGGTTGAGAGGTGATTTAGGTGAAGATAGAAAAAATGTGGGTATGATGATTAAGACATTTGCAATGGCCTTTAAAAATGAAAAAACAAAACCGGCATTGGTATTAAAAACCAGTTCTGCAGGATTTAGTATAATGGATAGAGAAAATACTATTAAGAAAATAAAATCAGCTTTAGGTACAGATTATGGTAAAGTTCCAGTTTATTTAATACATGGTGATTTAACACCTGCACAAATGAATGGATTATACGAACACAAAAAGGTGAAAGCAATGTTAAATTTTACAAAGGGTGAAGGATTCGGTAGACCCTTATTGGAATTCAGTTTAACAGGTAAACCTGTAATCGTTTCCAATTGGAGTGGCCATTTAGATTTCTTAAAAGAAGGAGCAATACTATTAGAAGGAGAATTAAAAAATGTACATGAATCAGCATCAGACCAATTTTTATTAAAAGAAAGTCAATGGTTTAATGTAAATGTTTCAAAAGCATTACCTGCAATTAAAGATGTATATAAAAATTACGACAAATACAAAGTTGATTCGTATCAATTAGGTAAGCAAAACAAACAAAACTTTAGTTTAGAAAAAATGACTAAATTATTTGATGTTATTTTAAATCAGTATGGTATTTATACTAAGATACAACCTAAGTTTCAACAACTTCAGTTACCTAAATTAAAAATGTTGAATAAAAAATAATGGCAACAAATTATACAAGAGTATACAAAAATTGGACTGCAAATCCAAAGCCTATTCATGATATGAAAAATGCAGTAAAAAGAGGTGCATTTTATCAAATTGTAGAATATAAATATGTTGAAGATGCCGATGATTCAAAAACTTGGTCAGCATTGACAGCACCGATTGTATATGTCTTATATGCATCAAAAAGAGATGATTTACTACATTGTCTTAAATTATCATACATCAATCCATTAAAAGTTAAATCATTATTTAAAAAATTAGTAGATGAAAAAGATAATGAATTAGATCCAGGTAGAAATGCAAGAAGTTTCTATAATAATAATTTAACTGAAATGAAACATGTTTCTTCAAATTTTTATAGAACATATAAATTATCCGGTATAGTAAGAGCTTTGGAAGTGGATATGGATATTACCAAATTGGTTCCAAAATCATATGTTCAAGCTGGTGAAGTAAAGGCCGGATATAAAACTTATGGAACAAGAGGAAAAGTTGAACAAGTAAACATTTTAAATGATAAAAAATATAAGTCCAAAAATAAATAGTTATGACATCAAATGAATTTGTCCTTTGGTTAAGAGGATTTACAGAAGGGGTACATGAATATAATATTACTCCAAAACAATGGGATTTATTAAAAGAAAAATTAAAAGAAGTAGAGGATAAAACATTAATTTTGGAATCACCAAAATTTCCGTTTGGAACACCAAATACGGCACCAATAATGCCACTTCCACATTATCCTAACCCATTTGATAACCCACATCCATATCAAATATATTGTGGTACCAGTGGTTCGACATGGACACCCAATATAGCAGTAACAACAACTCCAAATACACAAGGATATATTACAACATATAATCCAATAACATTTACAACAACGGGTCGTACAAGTGGAAGTAATGTAACTTATACAAATGGTGGAAATGATATAAAAGATTAATATGAAAACGACATTAGTTACAGGAGGTTGTGGTTTCATAGGTTATGCACTTATAATTGAATTACTTAAAAGAGGGTATAAAGTTGATATAATTGATAATCTTTATATTGGTAAAGAATCCAAATTTGCAGAAGGTGCAAATTTTTTGGGTGGAGATATTAGAGCAATGGAAAATATTAAAGATAAATCATATGATTATATTTTTCATTTGGCGGCATTAAGTAGAATACAACCATCTTTTAAAAATCCATATACAACATTTTCAGTTAATGTGGATGGAACTAAAAAGGTAGTTGAATATGCAAAAAGAAACGGATGTAAATTGATATATTCGGGGTCATCATCACGTCATCATAATCCAGAGTTATCACCTTATGCAATGAGTAAACATATGGGAGAAGAATGGATTAAAATGGAAAAAGGTATATTTGGTTTAAATGCTCAAATAGTTAGATTCTACAATGTATATGGGCCTGGTGAATTGGTAGACTCTCATATGGCAGCAGTGATTGGATTGTGGAGAGCTGCCCTTAAAAAAGGAGAACCAATCAAAATACATGGTGATGGTGAACAAAGAAGAGATTTTACTCATATTGATGATATTGTAGATGGTTTAATTCGAATTGCAGAAAGTGATGAAAAACACGAAGATGCATGGGAATTGGGAACGGGTAAAAACTATTCTCTAAATGAAGTTGCAGATATGTTTGGTGATATTAAAAAAGAATATACGGATGATGTTAAAGGAAATTATAGAGAAACTTTGAGAATTAATAATGACACCATTGAAAGATTAGGATGGAAACCAAAAGATAGATTAAAACAATATATAAATGAAATTAAGTTACGCAATAACGGCTTGTAATGAAGTCGAAGAAACAATTAGATTAGTAAATCAGTTGTTAAATTACAAAGAAGAAAATTCAGAAATAGTAGTATTATTGGATACACCAAAAGCACCTGTTGAATTGGTTGAATATTTAGAATTGCAAGGTAATGCAGATAAAATTACTTTAATTGAATCCGAATTTGATAATGATTTTGCACAATGGAAAAACTTACTAAATTCAGAATGTAAAGGTGAGTGGATATTTCAATTAGATGCCGATGAATATTTGGAACCAGATTTGATTGTAAATATGGAAGCATTGTTGGAAGCAAATGATGATAAAGATTTAATATTAGTTCCTCGCATTAATACTGTTGACGGATTAACGGAATCACATATTCAAAAATGGGGATGGAATGTAAATGAAAAAGGATGGGTTAACTTCCCTGATGTTCAAACTCGTATCTATAAAAACAAACCTACAATTGGATGGAGTGGCAAAGTACATGAAAGAATTGGTGGATTTGAAAATTATACAAACTTTCCTTTTGATGAAGTGTATTGTATAAAACATCCAAAGACAATTGAAAGACAAGAAAAACAAAACAATTATTACGATACTCTGTAATGGTACATGTTTATTATCACATATATGCAATAGATGGAGTTGAAGAAATAATTGAAGAACAACTAAGTCTTATTAAAAAGCATTTTGATTTTCCCTACACTTTAAATGTGGGGATTTCTATTGCCAAAGAAAATCAATCTATATCACATATACTTAAAATGATTGATAATCTTAGAGATGTTAGAGCTATGGGTAATGAATTTACAACATTGGAATTGATAGAAAAAGACAAAGAAAAATTTGGTGATTCCGATTATATTTTGTATATTCATACGAAAGGTGCATCCAAACAAATTGATATAAATTTTAAGAATATAATTAGTTGGAGGCATCTTATGAATTACTTTAATATTGAAAAGGTAAAAGATGTATTTAAATTATTTGAAAGAACAGATTTTAATACATATGGAGTCCTTTTAGGAAGAGCAGGTAAGTGGACAATATATTCTGGTAATTTTTGGTGGATGCGAGGTGATTATGCAAAAACTATAAACATTAAAGATGTAAAAAGAAATAGATTTGGTGCTGAAACAGATTATATTCAAAGTGGATTAAATTGGAAACCATATTCACCATATAATTCGGAAGAAACAAATCATTATCAGACATTATTCAAAAGAGAAGAATATGCAAAATAAAATAACATTTATATACAATCATAAACCAAACGAAACGTGGTCTACACCATTGTCTTTGTTGAATGAGTTTAAAGAAAGGGGTTGGGAAACTGAAATAGTTCCAATTACTGCAGATGATGATTCGGCATTACAATTGTGGATTCAACAGGATATTCCAACCGATATAGTATTATTTATGGATTGGGGTAGAATTGACTCACCATATTTGGATAAAAATTTAAAACCATCAGCGTGTTGGATACAAGAGAGTGGTGATGACCCACAAAATTTTGAAAGGAACTATCCAAAGGCAAATCGTTTTCATTATACAATTACTCCAGATAGAATATCTGCTGCTGAATATAGAGAAAGAGGAATAAATGCGGATTGGGTTCCACATTGGGCAGATACTGCAGTTCAGTTTCCAATGAATTTAAAAGCGGAATATGTTGCAGTAACAAGTAGGGGTAGAGGTGGTTCTGAATTTTTGGATTATCTTACACATTGGGCAGAAGGTGCAGTTGGAAATCGTAATGGAATGGAGGCAAAAGAACATACCGAATTTCTAAACAAAGGATTGATGATTGTTCAAAATAGTAGATGGGGTGAAATTACCAGAAGAATTTTCGAAGGAATGGCTTGTGGTAAAATGGTATTAACTGATAGATTGGATGTTAGTAGAGGATTGGAAGAGTTGTTTGTTGATGGAGAGGATATTGTTTTATACAATGATATGTTTGATTGTATAGAAAAGATGAATTACTACAACGAGAATGAAGAGGAGAGAGAAAGAATTGCACATAATGGGATGATGAAAGTATTACACAATCATACACAAATACAAAGAGTAGATAAATTAATAGAAAAATGGAAAAACTCCCAATCAGCATAGGAATATTATCCTGGCATAGTGGACAGGTATTAGTAGATACACTAACTACATATCACAATAATGGTTTATTTGATATGGTAAATGATGTGACTATTTTATTTCAAGAAGTGACTGAACAAGATATTCAAATTGCAACTCATTTTGGATTAGATTTCATAGGATTACAAAAGAATATCGGAATAGGTCAGGCATTCATTAGATTAACTGAAAATGCACAAACTGATAATGTATTGGTTTTAGAACATGATTGGAATTTAATTGAAAATAGAGAAACTACATACGAAAGATTACAATCTGGTTTAGAATTATTAGGTGGTAGTGTAGATGTGGTTAGATATAGACATAGAAAACATCCGGGTACACCACATTTCTCATTCCAATATCAAGGAAGAGAATTGGATTATTATGATAATGAAATAGAATGTACATCACCACATCTTTTAGATTCGGTTCATTGGTGTGACCCTTATAAATCATTTCCAGAACAAATAGGACAATTTGGAGAATATTTTTTAACTAGTTCTAGATATGGTAATTGGACAAATAATCCATGCCTTTATAAGAAACAATTTTATTTGGATGTGGTTAGACCATTTGCAGGAGAAGGAACAGGATTAGAAGGCAATATTAGTAAATGGTGGGCACAACAAAACTATGGAGTCGCACATGGTGAGGGATTATTTAAGCATAACGATTATTTAAAATACGGAAGATAATGACAAAATTAATAATATTTGATTTAGATGGTGTTTTGGTAGAAGCAAAACAAATTCACTACGATACATTAAATCAGGCTTTAGAGGAAATAGAAAAGATAACTAATAAACAATATGTAATTACTGAGGCAGAACACCTATCTACATATGACGGATTAAAGACAACACAAAAGTTAGAATTACTTACCAAAAATAAAGGATTACATCCAGAATTTTATGACAACATATGGTATAGAAAACAACATTTAACTACTGAAGCTATCTCACAATTACAACCTGATTTACAAAAGATTGAGTTGTTTAAAGAATTACGAAATAGAGGATATAAGTTGGCAGTTGCCTCAAATTCAATTAGAAGGTCTGTGTTGATTATGTTGGCAAAGATAGGTATAATTGAATATATGGACTTAATCATCTCTAATGAAGATGTAAAGAATTCTAAACCACATCCTGAGATGCATTGGAAGGCTATGAGTATGATGGGAGTATTACCCGAAGAAACTCTTATTGTAGAGGATTCTCCACATGGTTTATTGGCCGCAAGTAGAAGTAGAGCAAATGTTTTGAGAGTAGATAATCCAAAAGATTTGGTAATATCAAAAATTATTAGTAAATTAGATGAAACAAAGAAAACTATGAATATACCAAAATGGCAAGGTGGTAAGATGAATGTTCTTATCCCAATGGCGGGTGCAGGAAGTAGATTCCAACAAGCAGGATATACATTTCCAAAACCTTTAATTGATGTAGAAGGAAAACCTATGATTCAAGTTGTAGTCGATAATTTGAATATTGATGCAACATTTATCTATGTAGTTCAAAAAGAACATAGAGCAAAATACAATTTAGATACTTTATTAAACTTAATCACTCCGAATTGTAAAATTGTTGAAGTGGATGGAATTACAGAAGGTGCTGCATGTACTACTTTATTAGCAAAAGAGTTCATCAATAATGACCAACCATTGGTTATGGCAAACTCTGACCAATTTGTAGAATGGGATAGTAATGAGTTTATGTACAAAATGATTGAACAAAAAGTAGATGGTGGTATTTTAACATTCAAAGCAACACATCCTAAATGGTCATTTGCTAAAGTTGACGAATACGGATATGTAACGGAAGTTGCAGAGAAGAATCCAATTTCAGATATTGCAACTGTTGGGGTTTATTATTGGGCTAATGGTTCTGATTATGTAAAGTATGCAGAACAAATGATTGCAAAGAACATCAGAACTAATAATGAGTTCTATACTTGTCCTACTTTTAACGAAGCAATTGCGGATGGTAAAAAGATTAAAACATTCAACATTGATAAGATGTGGGGGTTGGGTACACCTGAAGATTTAAAATATTATTTAGAAAATAAGAAATAAATGAAAGTAGCTATTGCAATATCAGGGTTACCTAGAAAAGTGGAAGAGGGATATAATCAGTTTTGGAAATCTATTATAGAAAAATATAATGCAGATGTATATTTGCATTTTTGGAAAGATGAAGAATATGAAAAAATATTATCGATATACAATCCTAAAAAATATATTTACCAAGAACCATTTAGTTTTGCATCATTTACCGATATTATAAATGCTAGAGATAAAAATAGTAATTATAGTGAAAAATATGGAGTTGGTGGAAATATGAGAAGTTTTCCATTATTTTATGGTTGGCAACAATTATCATCAATAGTAGATAATGATTATGATTTTATTATTAGAGGTAGATACGATATAGAAGGAAAAATACCTGATTTAAATTTATTAGATACATCAAAGATTTATGTTTCCGGAATACATTGGTATAATATAGATAGATTTGATGATAATCTATTTATATCAAATTCAAAATTATTCAAATCTACATATTTTGATTGTTTTGATTATTTAATGGATTATGCTAGAACTTTTGGAAATATTTCATTTCAAGAAGAAAATTTTACAACAATGCTTTTAAATAAAAGTTTATATAATTTTGTTCAAAAAGATATGAGAATAAAATTTGGTATCATAAAAAAATAAAAAAATGGTATTAATATCACATAGAGGAAATACAAATGGAAAGTTTGAATCATACGAAAACGAACCGGCATACATTGATAAGGCAATATCGGAAGGATTTGATGTTGAAATAGATGTATGGATGGTAGAAGGTCAATTATTTTTAGGACATGACATTCCACAATATGGAATAACACAGGATTTCTTAAATAAAAGATATGAGAGATTGTGGATACATTGTAAAAATATTGAAGCAATGGAGTGGTTCAATATGATTGGTGGATTTAATTATTTTTGGCATCAAGAAGATACAGTAACACTTACATCAATGAATGTTATTTGGGCATATCCCGGTAAACAACCAATCAAAGGTAGTATTGCAGTTATGCCGGAAATACACAATGACAACTTAGATAATTGTATAGGAATTTGTTCAGATTACATAGAAAGATATAAATAAATGAAAGAAGTTACACAGGTTACAAATTGTCCGATTACAAATGATTCGGAAAGATTTACTTACATAGATTTGGGTGATATGCCTTTAGTAAATAATTTATGTGATACAAAAGAAGAGTCTTTGGATTGTAAAAAATACCCATTAGCGGTTCAATATTTTCCAAAAAGTAAATTATCATGTCTTACTGAAAATGTAGACCCTAATTTAATGTTCTCACAATACTCATATAAATCAGGTGTTGTAAAAGCATATGCAGACCATTGTAAGGAAATGTTTTGGTTTGTTGATACTTATTTGAATTTAACTCAAAATGATAATGTATTGGATATTGGTGGAAATGATGGAACATTGTTACATTCGTTCTTACAAAAGAAACCATATTTGAATGTATTAAATGTAGACGCATCAACCAATCTTACACAGCTTAGTAGAGAAAGAGGTGTTCCGGCATTAAATGCATTTTGGGGAGTAGAAACTGCAAAAACATTGGATAAAAAGTTTAAATTAATAACATCAACAAATGTATTTCAACATACACCACCGATTGCAGATTTTGCAGAAGCAATATCTTTAAGTTTGGATTATAAAGGTATTTGGTGTTTGGAATTTCCTTATTGGAAAACAAATATGGAAACCAAACAATTTGACCAAATATATCATGAGCATGTTTATTTTTATTTGGTAAAACCACTTAAACAATTATTTGAAAAATTTGGATTAGAAATAATAAAGGCAGTTAAATACCCAATTCATGGAGGAACATTAAGATTATTAATTTCTAAAAAAGGTGATTGGGATGTATGTAATGGTGTTGATAAGATAATAAAAGAAGAAGAAATTATAACTGAAGATTATTATAAACAATGGGGACAAACTATATCGAGTCATATCTCATATTGTAATATATTTTTGAATAATTTAAAACAAAACAATAAAAATATAATAGGATTTGGAGCAGCTGCAAAAGGATGTATATTTTTAAATAGTGCAAAGATTGATGATACTATATTAGATGTGGTTATTGATGATACGGATTTAAAACAAAATAAATTTATTCCAGGTACAGGTATCCAAATCAAAGACAGAACATATTTGAAGGAAAACAAAGTTGATTATATTTTAATATTGGCACATAACTTTAAAGATGTTATTATAGAATCTTTGAGAAACGATGGATATGATGGTGAGTTTATTGTGTTATTCCCAAATGTAGAAATAATATGAGAATAGGAATCAATTTAGTCGGTGTGTCATACAACGATGGTAGTATTGGTAGATATAGAAATTATGAAGATGCTTTGGATGGATTTATGAC
>JACCDH011575285.1_pt1 | contig 33316 bp, 7 predicted proteins | sample 7442481 | NCBI WGS metagenome assembly JACCDH01 (sample SAMN15323433, study PRJNA562643) | freshwater metagenome | isolation source: river surface water | place: USA:Blue River Watershed | collected 2017-08-15
CGCACCCATCGCATCAGCAGTGAGCTGACCGCCTGCCGTCAAGTTACCCAAACCGGCTGCACCTTGGCTGCCGGTCATCAAGGTACCACTTGTGGTGCCCTTCGTCAGCGTCATGTCTGTGCCTGACCTGAGCAGCGCCGTGGCCGCCGTGAAGGTGCCTACGGTCAACGCGCCCGCCACCGCTTGGGCGTCCAGATCGGTCTTGGCCGTGGCCGTGGTGATCTTCAGCAAACCTGCCGCAGAGTCCACATCAATCTTGCCTGTTGTGCTGGTCAACGTCCCCGCCGTCAAACCCGTGCCTGCCGACATGTCCAGCACCGTGCCCTTGGCTGATGTCACCGTCATCGTACCCGTCGCATCCGACGTGAGCTGACCGCCTGAAGTCAAGTTGCCCAAGTTGGCTGCGCCCAGACTGCTGGTCGTCAATAACCCTGTGGTGATGCCCGTCGTCAACGACATGTCAGTGCCTGACCTGAGCAGCGCCGTGGCGGCCGTGAAGGTGCCGACGGTCAACGCGCCTGCCAACGCTTGGGCGTCCAAATCGGTCTTGGCCGTGGCCGTGCTGATCTTCAACAAGCCAGCCGCAGAATCCACGTCAATGTTGGATCCGGTACTGATCAGGCTGGCCGCGCTGAGTCCCGAACCTGCAGAAACATCCACAAGCCCAGGCGCCACCAAACTACCCAAGGTCATGGCAGCGCCAGCATCGATCACAACATTACCAGCAGTGGTATTGATCGCGTTGACATCCAAATTGCCTGTTGTGGACTTGAGCCTGACGCCCGTTGCACCTGTCACTGTTTGCGCTTGCAAACTTCCAAGTGCGGTCACCGCATCGATGTTCGCCGTCGAACTGACCAGGCTGGAAGCCAAAATTCCTGTCCCAGCCGTCATAGACAACAGGCCTTTTGCCTTGGCCGACTGCAGTGTCATGTCTTGCCCCGACACCAAATTAACCGTGCTGTTGGTACTGCTGACATTCATCAAACTCATGGCCTTAGCGGCCGTCAATGAAAGTGCATTCGGTATCGATGCCATCGACAAGCTCAGACTGCCTCCGGCGTTCATGGTCAATGCACCTGTCGTAGCCGATGCCATCGTAGAACGGATGTCGGAGTTACTGCCCAAAGTGAGTACATCCAAGTCTTCACCAGCAGACCAAGTGGTACCGGTGGCGCTGCCCCCCTCAGCCCTGAAGTTCAAATCCCGCCCAGCAGATGCAACCGTGGCCATGATGCCCAAACCGGCCAAAGCCACAACGTCCTTGTTGGACGTCAAACTGGTTAGAGCGATATCGCCATCGGCATCCAACCGTGCACTGCCGTTTCCTGCAGACACCTTGATGCCTTTGATGCTGCCGTGGATGCTGCTGAGCGTCGCATTGGCACCCGCATTGAAATTCAAACCCTCCATGCTCTGATCAGAAGAGGCAAAAATATCGCGACGGGCAGAAACAGCGCCAGTGTTATTCAGCCCACCGGTGAACGCATTGGCATAAATATCCATACCCGAGGTCAAGGTCTGCAAATAGAGACTGCTGTTTTCGGCCGCTTCGAAATACATGGAATAACCCAATGGCGTCGTTGCATTGACACCACCTGCGCCAACCTTGATGACCAAGGGGTTCAACTCGGTGCCAATACCTCCTGCAAGCGGCGTCAATGTCAATGCGCCTGCTTCAATGGATCGCACTGTGCGATCGCCCGTGTTGGGGTAGTTGATCACCGGACGCGCATCGATGATGGCGCCCGTTGCCGTCAAGGTGGCGCTGCCCGGCGTGTAGATGTCAGCGGCACGCATGTCGCCGATCTCTTTGATCCAGATGCCGTCTTGTGCCCGAGCCGTCAAAGTGCCTGTCGCATCGTTGCGCAAGGTGATTTGCACGGGCTTACTTGCAGAACCAATGGCGCCCTGTGCGGCTTCCAAAATGGCTTTTTGACCCTGTATGACCGACACACCCGCATCGGCCACGCTCAAAATGGAGTCGGCGACTTTGATACGGATCTCGCCCGTTCCAATGACTTTTTCCAAATTGGCGGTGCCGCCCGTCGGATATGCGTCGGTGGTGTCCGCGCCCAGATACACAAAGCCGTTGGCCGTCACGTTCAAGCGGTTGGACAGCACATTGAAGGTGTCTTTCTTGACCACCGTCAGCGTCCAGGTGTCGCGGTTGAGCGACATGTCGTCCGTCTCTGCCGACATGATGACCAGCTTTTCATCGTCGGTCAGCTCCGCCGTTTTTCCCTGAGCCAACCGCGTGGCCTTGAGCAAGGGAATCGTCACCGAGCCATCGTCCTTGCCGATTTTTCCGCCCGGACGCAGCACCACACGGTTGCCCACCACGTTGGGCTCTTCAATGCGGGTTTGCGTGCTGGTCGAGCTCTTGGAGAAGATCGACTTGGGCAGTGGGTTTTTCAACTCGGCATCGGACCAAGTGGACAAAGCGCCCACTTCGCTCTTGCCCGCCGCCACGTTGGCGATGTTCACAGCATCAATGATCTTGTCGTTGTTGGTCTGGTACACCGTGGTCCCAAACTGCTTATCCAAGGCCAACACTTCGGCCGTGCGGTCATTTTCGACTTTAACCAGTTGTGCTTCGCTCACACCTGCATCCAACAGCTTCTGGCGCTCTTCAGCAGGGATGACATATTTGTAGTCAGCTGGGACTGCGTCAGCCACGTAGCTGGTGACATTGCCACTGCCATCGATGACCACATTGCGCACATCGCGCAGGGTCCAATAGCGGCGGTACTGCGTGCGCGTCAGGTTCAGTGTGGCTTGACGACTGGTTTCGGCCGATGCACCTTGCAAAGCCGACGACCCCCACAAAGCCAGCAATTCGGCTTCCGTGCGCTCGTCACGCGTTTCGTTGCGGTTGTTGTCGATCAGGTCACCACCGGTTTCCAAATACACATCACCGCCCGAAATCACTTGGTTCACCCACAAATTTCCCGTGGTCTGCTTGATGGCGATGCCATTGCGCGCTTTGGCGGTCAAGCCACCAAAGGTCGAGTCTTGCGTCTGGATGTTGAGGGTTGATTTGACTGAGCCATCGGCATTGAATTCACCAATGCCGCCTGTGGGCGCAGACAGGTAAATCTTTTTACCGGTCACATGCACAGCAGCAGGGTCAAGACCCAAGATGTCACCAGAGCCGTCCAACCAGACCTCGCCCGTGGTCGACACGCGGTTGATGCGCAAGGGGCCACTGTTGGAGTGGAAGGCGATCGCGCCTGCATCGGTCACGGCCGTGAACGACCCATTGCCGGTGATCAGGTTGATGGGCGCGGCCTGTATGCCGATGCCGGTCTTGGCCCGGAAGTTCAGGCCAATGCCCTCCACCACCGCCCCCCCCGACAACTGCGTGATGCTGCCATTGGTCGAAGTCAAAGACACATTGCCGCTGGCATTCGAGATGTTGCCGCCCAAGCGGATATCGCCCACGCTGCTCACGGTCAAAGCGCCGGTGTCGTAGCCCACCAGTTCCACATTGATCGCGTGGTCTGCCGCCACCCGCTGGGTGTACAAATACTTGTAGCCCACCTCGGTGCGCCGCTGGATGTAGTAGGTCTTCTTGATGCACAAGAAGCCGCACTTGCGCCACGAACGGTAATAGGTTTCGGTCTCGTCATCGGTGATCGACTTTTTCACCTGCATCGAGAAGTTACCCCCACCCACCGGAGGTCTGGTGCTGACAAACACGTCTTGCGGCATCGCATTGGTCGTCTTGACCACGGTATTGATGTCGTTCCAACTGGTGCTGCCGCCGGGGATGAAGCCCAACCAAGAAGAGTTCTGGTAGTAATACGACTTCTCAGCCAAGGTCTCATAGCCTGCCGACCACGAGTAGGTGCTGTCGGCCAGCGGGTTGTAATTGAAGCGGGCCTTCACGCTGCCCGAAGGGCTGGCCAAAGAATTGGCGATCACATCACCGATCACCCGTGCGCCTGGTGCACGGCCATCGGTCACTGTACCTTTGAAGACGCCGTTGGCATCCTTTTCAAAAGTGGTCACCTCGTAGGACACCACCGTGCCTTCTGAATTTTTGATCGGCTTGCTCAGATCGGTGATACGCACCACCCCCTTGTCGCCACCGGTGTCCAGGCCCAGCAGGTCAATGCCATAACTGGTCTGGTTGTCGATGTTCATGCGGGCATAGCCGTCCAGCGCACGGATCACACCGCCGCCGGTGTTGATGACCGAGCCGACCAGCTCCACCAAGCCGCCGGTCACATTGGTGGGGGCGACCTTCAGGCGGCCAGTCTCGGCATCGAAGTAAATGATGGGCTGCACACGCCGTGTAGCCATGGCATTGATGGCATTGGTGCGCTGCGTGGCATTGATGGTGTTATTGGCAAACTGTTTGTTGATCTCGGCTTCACTGTCGGTCGGCAAAGGCCCCGCGACCTGGATCATTGATGATGTGCCGTTGGCCAGGTAGGTGCCCCGATTGCGGCGCCACTGGGTCTGCCAATTGCTGATCTGCGTACCCACCGCTGCGGTCGTCAGCGTTGCGTTGTAGTCAGCTTGGCCCGATTGGATGGTGCCGTTCACGTTGAGGTACCGCGCCCCCATGAAAATGCCACCGCTGGCGTAAATGCCGCCAGCGCCATTGACCAGGCAGTTGGCGTTGTAGCTCACATCCAGGTTCACAGGCCTGGCCGAGCCGCAAATGCCGATGCCAAGGTTGTTCATGGTGCGTTGCTGGTCATCGCTGTAATGCACGGCATACAGCGATTCAGGCGAGCCCCCCACCGACTGGCTGATGCTGGGCGAAGACAGCATAAAGTTCTTGCCCGCCGTGACGGTGATCTCCTTGCCGTCTAGACGCGGTGTGTAGCCAGCCGTCTCGGCTGTGACCGCAATGCTGCCCGCCGTGTTGCTCAGATTGATGGTGCCCAGCTTGTTGTACAGCGTGCCGTTGACGCGCAACTCAGGCGCCCGCACTTCATCCACATACAAGTTGGCTTCCTTGATGGCTGGGTCAGCAAACAACTGCGTGAGCAACTCATCGGTCTCAGCCCGAGCAGGCACGCCCATCGCAACATAAGTGTTCTTCACCGTCAGGGTCGGCAGCTGCTGACTGGCCCCGCCACCTCGTGTGTCAATGCTGTCCACCGTCAAACTGGTGGTTTTGGTGCCAGTGTTCAACGCACCAATGTCGGCATTCTTGGTGATGTAGGTGCCGTTGTATTTGACAAAGCCACCGTTGGCATCCACGGTCATGTTGAAGACTCGCAAGTTCAAGGGGCTGCGGTTCTCCACCAAAATTTCCGAATCGGCCCGAGCCACCAAACTGGCACTGCCCGAGACGTTGTTGCCGTACAGCTCAATGTTGCCGCTGCCCGCACGCAAATTCTTGATGTTCAGGAAGTTGGCATCCACACCCGACAAAGCCACGTAATAGGTCTTGCCATCTTGCACATACGACTCGGCCAGGCCTTCGCGGATCAATGTCGAGAAGTAAAAGCTCAGCTCGGCTTCGACAAAGGCCCGGATTTCGGGCACGTCGCCATAGCGCGCCAACTGGTCATACAGGCGGGCCACATAGGCACCCGCGCTGGCACCAAGGTCTTCTGAGCTGAGGTAATACCGCACATCCCCAGTGTTTTCCAACACAGTGCCATTGGCGCTGACGATCAGCCGCTGCTTATTGCCAAAGCCCGCTTCAAATTGGCCACTCAGGCTGGCCGTGGTGCTCATGTTTTTGTCCGACTTGCCGTACTCGCTGCTGATGCCCATCATCTCACCCAAGTCGCGCGTCCAGTCGCTGACCTTGCCTTTGCCCTCGACCACATAAGAGCCTTCGATGCCGCCCAGCTTGATGGTGGAGCCTGAACGCACAGCGGTCGCGTTCACCGTTAAAGTGTTGTTCACATTCGCGGTGGCTTCGGCGTCAGGGTTGATCGAGACCGGGATGGCCGAGTGGTTGAACAAGTCCACCCGCGCCGTCACAAAGTGTTTGTTGCGGTTGAAGTCTTTGTCCTGACCCACCAGCAAGTCGATGGCTTCTGCACTGATGAGCTCTGTGCCGGTGCCAATGGTCACGCGGTTGTTCACATTGGCGGTCGCATACGCATTGCCCTGCGCTGCTGCGGCCAGGCCATAGGTCTTGGAGACCGAGTTGGCCTCCAAATCGATGTAGGACAAAGCGTTGACGTGCGTTTCACCATAGCTGTTGACCTTGGTGTTGTTGCCCACCTTGGCGTCGGCGTTGGCCGCAGACTCGATTTTGGTTTCCACCAAGGCAATCGGTATCGCCCCGGCCACATCCATCTGCCCACGCGAAGAGCCACGCACTTCGTTGTAGGCCCGCACTTCCAGCAAACCCTCCAGCGTGACGTTGGCGCTGTTGCCCACACTGGCCAGCGCATCGCCATTCATGCGGGTGTAGATGTCGGCGCCTGCGCCACTGATCACGCCGCCACCGCCGCCCTCGGCATTGAGCGCCTGCAAGTCGGTACGGGCCAAGTCGTTGGTGGCCAGCACGCGCAAACCATCGGCCACGAGCTTGGTGCTGTCGAGCACACGGGCCGTGGCCGAGCCATCGATGGTGGCGTGCGTCACCGCACCCGATGCGCCCAAGGCCGCTGCCGTGGCCGAGGTGCTGTGCACGTTGTAGCGCACCTGGCGTGTGGCGCTCACGTTGGCATAGCTGCCCACCGTCAGCGTGTTGCCACTGCCCGAACCCAAATCGGCCGTGACCGATTGGTCGTGGTCAATGCGCGATTCGGCGCCGGCCCCGGCAACCATGCCGCCCGAGCCCGCAATGGCCTCGCTGTTGATGCTTTCATTGCCCGTGGCTGTGATCTGCAAAACCCCACCCACCAGGCCTTTGAACTGGTTGGCTTGCGCCGCCACGGTGGTGTTGCTGCTGGCCTTGGAGGTGGCCACGCCAATGCCCACAAATCCGGCACCGATGCCGGTGGAAAAGGCATTGGCTTCCATCGAATCGATGGCGCTGACGCTCACATCCCCGGTGGTGGACAACAGCGTTTGACCGGCCAAAATGACTTTGGCCGATCCCTTGTTTTCTGAGGTGGCTGCCACACCCGTGGCACCTACCAGCATGCCGCCAGCACCGGCTGTGGCATGGCTGCGCACCGCAGAATCGCCCGCACCCAGAACAGCCGAGATGTTGACCGACTGCCCTGTCAGCGTCAGGCTACCCAAGCTGTTGACGGCCACCTCTGAGCTGACCGACGAATTGGCCAACGACACACCGATGGCCACGCCCGACGCCACAGAAATGCCCAAAGCCTCAGTGTTGGCATAGGGGTTGCTGCTGGCAGACACTTGCAGGCTGCCTTGCCCTGCATTCAAGCTGGTGGCACTGGCCAACGCCACCTTCACGGTGCTGCTGTCGCTGGCGTCCGCCTCGGCGCCGCTGCCCGAGACCACACCAGCCGAGCCACCCTTGGCGTAAGCGGTGGTGCTGGCGTCGCGTTGTGCGCTGATGGCAATGCCCTGCGAGTTGACGCTACCGCCCACTTGCGTGAGCACGCTGCCGGTTTGCTCGGCCTTGGCGATCACCACGCCCACACTGACCGCGCCCACCGAAGCCCCATAAGATTCGCTGCGCATGGAGGCGTTGTCCAAGGCGCTCACATTGACTGCGCCGCCGGCTGTGACGGTACCGGACAACAAGGCCGAGTTGGCGGTCTCGTTTTTGGCCAGAGACACCGCAGCGCCCAAGCCCACCAAACCACCCGCCCCGGCAATCGCGCGGCTTTGAATGGCCTTGGTGCCCGCGTGCAACTCACGCGTGCCGGCATCGACAGTGACGCCCCCCGTGCTGGTCAAGTTGGCCGCACTGATGCTGGCATTGTTGGCACCGCCCAGCGTGGTCAAAGCCACACCCGCACTCATGCCCAAACCGCCCACCGCCAAAGAGCCCGCATTGTTCAAGACCTCGGTCTTGTCCAGACTGCTCACGCCCACCGAGCCGGCCTTCACTTGGCTGGCCGTGATGGTGGCCGATGTCGAGTGCAAACCCGTGGCACCCGTGAAAGCAGCCTGCGTGTCGTAACTGCCCTTGCTGTTGAGATTGCTGGTGTCCGAGGCGCTCAAGGCCGTGCCCGTGCCTTGCGCCTTGTTGGCCTTGGTGCCCCCCGAAATACCCCCCATGGCGCTGCCACTGCCCGTGTTCAGCTCGGTCGTGGCGTTGCTGTCGGGTGCGGCGCCGAAGATCAAAACCCCCACAGCACCGCTGATGCCCGCATAACCGCCACCGCCAGCGGTGGCCGTGACCATGTCGATTTCGGCCTCGCGCAATGCCGACACATTCATGGCGCCTTCTGTTTCAAGGCTGCTGCCCGAAGCGCCCGCAATGACACGGCTCTTGCCAATGACCACGTTGACCGCGGTGCCCACGCCGCCAAGTTTTCCGACACCGGCTGCACCTGCGTTGTGGCTGATGTCCACAGTCTCTTTGGCTGCAACCGTCAAACTGGCAGCACCCGTGTGATCGTCGTCTTGCGTGCGCGCATCGACGCTCGAATTGCCGGTGATGCTGGCTTCGGTCAGCCCTTCCATCACGCTCACCACGGCACCCATGGCCACGCCGCCAAACTCACCTGCCCCCAAAGTGGCCGCTACAGCCAGCTCGGCCGTGGCGTTGGTGGCACGCACATTGACCGCGCCATCGGCACGGATGGCGCTGTCATTGACCAAGGCACGCACCGTCGAGCCCGAGACGTTGACCGTGAAGCTCATGCCTGCACCGGCCACGCCACCCACCCCGACAGAGCCTGCGATGAGGTTGGTGCTGTTGATGCCATTGGCCTGCACCGACACGTTGTCGGCTTCCACACTGGACTGGTCCACCCGCGCCAAGGTGTTGCTTTTGAGCAAGACGACATCGCCACTGCCCGCAATGCCAATGCCTGCGCCGCCACCGCCACCGGCTGAAATTTGGGCCACTGAGTTGGTGGCCACGGCGTTCACCGCGGCATCGCCTTTTGCAAAAACGCGGGCACCGCCGATGATCTCGGCACGCGTGCTGCGGTCGATGATTTCGGTGCCTACAGCACCTGCCACACCCACTGCGCCAATCGCCAAAGCAGAAGCAGAACTGGCGATCATGGCGTGGTTGGCGGCCATCACATCCACCGCCTGGGCCGCGTTCGCGCCCGCCGCATCCTGAACAAAGCGCGCCGTGTCGATGTAAGCACGCGTGCTGCCGCCAATTTGGTCCACGTTGACCGCGGCACCGGCTGCGCCCACCGCACCGCCACCCGCCACAGCGGTCACAGCGCCAATTTGCTGGACCGAGGTGGCCTGCACGGCCAAGCCCTTGACTGTGCGTGTGGCAAAACTGGCGCCATCCAGCACCGAATCAGACACCTGGTTGATGTCCATCAAATCAGGGGCACTGGCCAAGCTCGACTGTCGCACCGCCAGGCCACTGCCATTGGCCAGGGCATTGACGTGCGTGTCAAACCCAGCAACACCAGCGCTGGTGTCACTGCTGATGATGTTGGTCAACACACCGCCTGCAGCACCCACCCCGGTTGCGCCAAAACCAAGGGCACCCGCCAAGGCGCGGATGCGGTCACGGCTATTGGCCGTCACGGCCACCGAGTCGTTGAAATACAAATTGGTCACATGGCCATTGGCACCGACCGTGGCGTGGGTTTCCGAATCGATCACACTGACCGCCACCGATCCCTGCACCCCGGCAGCACCGGCACTCATGCCCACAGCAATGGTATCGATCTGGTTGTCGCTTTCGGCCGACAACACCAGGTCATCGCCCATCAAAGTCCAATAGCCCAAGCCGCTGTTGAAACTGGCGTTGGTCACACCCAACATGTTGGCACTTGTGGCTGTGCCAATGCGGTTAACGGCCACGGCTGCGCCAACCGCACCACCAAAACTGGCCGACACGTTGCCTGCCAGCGAATCGATGTCCGCAGCTTGACGGGCGTTCACCGTCAAAGTGCTGCTGCTGTTCAAGTTGGAGCCTGTCCACGATGCCGTGATCTCATCTTCAAGCAAATTGGTCGCATTGGAGCCAGAAATGGCGGCCGTACCGCTCGCGCCAACCGCCACCGCGATCGACTGGATGGTCGAAGTCGAATAGGCATTGACCAGTGCCGCGCCAGAGGTGCGCACAATACTGTTCAACACCTCGGCGTTGACGACTTTGCTGCTGTCGGCATCGGTCGCCGTGCGGCCCAAAAAGTTCAATGCCAAAGCCGCACCACCACCAGCGGTGCCACCACCGGCCACAGTACCGGCAAAGGACTTGATGCTGGAGGTGTCACGTGCAAGCACGGTCAAAGACGCGGCTTCCACCACCAAATTGACGTCGTCCATTTGTGCCAACACCGTGGAAGTCAAGGCGTTGGTGGTGTTGGAGCCCGCCAAGGCCACCGCCCCACCGCCTGCAGCACCGGCCGCAATCGCCTCGATCGCCCCAGAGGTGGTGGCCTCCACATTCACCTGCCCTGGGGCACGCACAGTGCTGCTGGCCAAGCGTGCTGTCACATCGCCGCCAATTTCATTGACCGCCACCGCAGCGCCGCCTGCACCCGAGCCACCGCCACTGACATTGCCGGCAAAAGAAAAGATGTCGCTGTCGTTGTCAGCGCTGACGGTGAAGGCACCACCATTGCTCACTTGCAACACGTTCACGGCCTGTGCTTTGACGCTCGCCGTCATCGCATTGGTGGTGAAGCTGCCATTGACGGCCCCTCCGCCCGAGACCGCAGCCGAGGCGGCCACCGACTTGATCATGCCGGTCATGTCGGAATCCACCCGCACAGCGGCGGCCGCATGCAAAGTCATGCCCGACAAATTAGCCAACACGGCACTGCCCACTTTGTTCACGGCCAATGCGGCACCCACAGCCGCCGAGCCTGAAGCAGACACGTTGCTTGCGAGGGTCTCGACCGAAGCGCCATCTTGGGCTTGGACCGTCAGTGAATTGCCCGATCCGTACAAGGAACCACCGCTCCAAGTGGCTGTGATGTCGTCTTCCAGCCAGTTGGTGGTGTTGGCACCTGTCACAGCCGCGCTGCCGCCGACACCCACCGCGATCGCCATCGAGTCGATGCTGGAAGATGACAAAGCCTGCACCAGCACGGCGCCAGCAGATTTGAGATTGCTGTTGAGCACTTCGGCTTTGACCTGCTTGCTGCTGTCGGCCTCGGTGGCGGTGCGGCCCAAAAAGTTCAGCGCAATGGCAGCGCCACCGCCACCTGTGCCGCCAACGGCCACCGATCCTGCAAATGATTCAATGGTCGATGTGTCCCGCGCACGCACCGTGACCGTGGCCGCATCCTCCGCCAGTCTCACAGCGTTCAACTGGGCCAACACTGTCGAGGTGATCGCGTTGGTGGTGTTGGAACCTGCCACACCCGCCGTGCCACCGCCCGCGATGCCGGCCGCCAACGATCGGATCGTGCCGCTGGTGTTGGCTTGCAAATCCACATCGCCCAAGCTCCTCAAAGTGGTGTCGTATGCACGCGCAATGACCGAGCCACCAATCTCGTTGACCGAAATCGCGACACCGGCACCGGCCGTGCCGCCCCCACTGACCGTACCGGCCAGTGAAGAAATGTTGGCACTGTTGTCAGCATGCACCACGAAGTCGCCCGGGCTGCTCACCGTCTGATTGACCAGGGTGGCCTCGGCCAGCACCGTGGCGTTGATCGCATTGGTGGTCACGCTGCCATTGAGCGCGGCTGTGCCTGCGCCGCTGCCCGATGCTGCGACAGAACCGATCGAGCCCGCCAAAGCAGAAGTCACGCTGACGTTGACAGGCGCTCTCAAATCCAGGTTGTTCAAAATCGCACGGACCCGGAACTGATCGCCGTCCTGGCCCATGTGGTTGACCGCGAGCGAGCCGCCAATGGCATTGGACTTGCCACCCGACACCGCCCCCGCCAACGATTCGATCGATGCAGAGCCGGTGGCACGCACGGTCAAGTCGGTCGCCGTGCCGCGCAAGCTGTTGCTTGCGCCGTCGTATGACGCCAGCACATCCATGTTGAGCCAGTTGACCGAGGAAGAGCCCGCCCCTGCATCGCCCTTGGCGCTGCCCGCCACGGTGGCTGAAATGGTTTTGACCGAGCCATCGGCGGCGGCCTCGATGGTGACCGATTCATCAGCGATCAGGTTGCTGCGCGTCACGGTGGCGCTGCGTTGCGACTCGATGGTGTTGAAGCCAAACGCCAAAGCGGCGGCAAAACCATTCGAGGCCGCCAAACCGCCCGCCAAGGATTGGATGCTGGAAGATACGCCATCGGCCGATTCACCCGCACTGACATGGACATTTCCGGCGGTGACCAAACTGTTGTCGATCTGTGCGGCGGTCACATCGCCAATTTCGTTCCAAGTGGCGGTGCCCGTGAAAGCAAAATTGCCATCGCTGAATGCGCCCGAAGCGGCCACGGACTGGTTGTCGTTTCGGTTCGTCGCTGTCACATGGACATCGCCACTGCCCAAATTGACCCTGGCATTGCTGATGCTGGCCGTGTTACCGGCGCTGCGGTTGACCATGCTGCCGCCTTTTTGGACCACCGTCTGGCCATCCACGGTATAGGTCGTGTCGGCCACGGTGTAGGTCTTGGCGCCGGTCTGGGTGTAGGACACCGCGCCGCCAGCGGCCGTGCCGCTGCCGCTGCCCACGGCAAAGCTCAAGTTGCCTGCCATGCTGAAAATCTTGCCCGATGAATCCGCATCCAGATCCAAAGATGCGGCATTCACCGTCCCACCCGACACCGTGGCCGAGGTGCGCTGACCGATCAGGTTGACCGAGGCCGAACCCATGCCCGAAAACTTGCCACGCGTGGCGCCCGCGCCCGCGGCCACACCCACGATGTTGGCCCGGCTGTAGGCAGAGACATCCACATCGCCCAAGGCGGTGATGTCGGCATTCACATCGGCGGTGTAACTCGTCTGGATGTGGTTTTGCACATACGACAAACCCACGCTGGAGGCGGCCTTGCCTGCCGTCAGGCTCAAGGTGCCCGCCACGCCAAGCACGCGTTCACCGGTGTTCATGGAGGCCTTGATGTCCTCGCTGTAACCGTTGTCGGTGGACGTCATCTCGAAGTCGGTGATCTGCGACTGTTTGGCATTGCCCAGCAAATCATCGAGGACGTTGTTGGTCGGGGTGCCGCCTGCACGCACCGCCACGTTGCGCGAGGCATTGACCATCGCACCGCTGTTGATGCCGGCAGTCAGGCTGTTGCTCAGGTCATTGATGACAAAAGCACCCATCAACTGCCCCGTGGAATCGGCATTGGTTTGAATGCCTGCCACCGCGCCTGCACCAATGACGCGCTGACTTGACAGTGCGGCCACCGAAACGTCGCGCACCTGCGTCATGCTGCCACCGCTGAGCGTGGCCGAGGTGCTGCCTTCAAGATCCACCACCGACACCACTGCGCCCACGCCCGATGACCCTTTGCCTGCGGAGAAGGACAAAGCGCCACCGCCAGACGAAATGCGGCTGCGGTCATAGGCCACCACCATGGGGTCCAGATGTGCGGCCATGGCGGCATCACCTGTGATGGTGGAGTCTGAAATGCTGGCTGCGGTGTCGTCCGTCAGGTGCGTGATCGAGACCGACCCCACGATGGACATGTCGCTGGTCGTGGTTTTGGACAGGTTGGCTGACACCCCCGTGGCCACGGCTGTGCGTTCGCCACCCTTGAGTGCCTGAACCACCAAGGCACCAGCTTCATCGGCCAACTGGGTCAAACTGCTGTTTTGGATGCGGGCCGTCGTGTCGTCATCAGAAGACTGGATGGCCACCGCGCCCGCGATCGACGTGGTCGATTTGGTGGTCGGGTTGCTGGCCATGGTCAAGGCACCGCCACCGGCCACGCTGACCTGGGTCAAATCTTGCGTGGCCCGCACCCCCACGTGGGTGGTGCCTGCGCCCACGCCCTTGATGACCGCGCCGTCAATCAAGGCGATGGTGTCAATGTCAGTGAAGTTGGTGATGATCGCACCGGCCCCTGCCACCGAAAATTTCGGCGGTGTGCTGGCACCTGCCGTGTCGCCGCCAGAGGCAGCACCTTGGGATTGCAAGTCCCCAGTGACCGCCGCCAGCGGTGCGGCTGCACCGCCGTCAGCTTTGCTTTGCGAACTGGCCGAACCCGAATCTGCTTTGTTCGCCAGACCAGGCTTGGAAGGGCCACCGGTCATGGCCGCTGCAATGCCCACGGCACCCACTTTGCCCGTCGTGCTCGCCAGCACGTTCAGGTCAGAAGACCGCACAAAACCGGCTGCGCCTTCGTCCGTGTTGGCCCCACCTGCATCGGCATCGTTGTCGCCAATGTAGGCCTTGGTATTGGCGGTGATTTCGTTGAGCGACAAGCCGATGCCCACACCGGCGTTGGTGCCCTTGGTCACAGCACCGCTGATGCCAAAGCTCCACACATCCAGTTCGGATTTCACCTCTGCCAGATCGGTGATGGTCAATTGGGCTTCTCGGCTGACGGATGCAATGGCCGTCTCGTTGAGCTTGTTGTAGGAGACCATGGCGTTGGCAGCGATGCCATCACCAGCGCCTGCCGTGGGGGCCACGGTCAGAGCCCACTCCTTGTTGATGGCGCGCACCTCCATCGTTTTGGCGGTGATCACCGCCCCATCGGCGATACCGGCCACCGCCTTGTTGGTACGGTCCACCATCGAGAACGATCCGCCTACGGCCGTGCCACCTGCACCCGACGAAGACTCCGGCGCACCGCCATTGCCGATCATGTCCAGCACCGGCACATCCCCAGCCAGGTGCATGGTCTGCACATGGTTTTGCGCCTTCATCACGAAAGCCGGACTCATCTTGTGCTCGATCAAGATTTCATCGAGCGTGACGTTTTTGTCCACCCCATCGATGATCACATCGCGGGTCTCCTTGGCGAACTCCTCAATGACGCGCAACTTTTTGTCCAAGCGATAAGCTTCTGCGCCGGTCACCAAGTGTTCAATGTCAGAATCGAAATACACCTCTTTGGTGTCGTATTGCCATTGGGCAGGACTGGTGGTCGTGGCTGTGACCACAGCGCTCTTGTCCACCCAAGCCAGTGTGTCGTTGTTCACGAAATGCAGACTCACAGCACCCGAAGCAGCCAAGTTTTCAGCCGACGATTTGGCGCTGATGCGGGTCGTGAAACCATCCAGGAATGACTGGTTGCCAATGCTGTACAGGTTGGAATACACCTTGAAGGGATCGTCCCATTCGATCGGCAAACCTTCGGTGAAGAACTCGGGCATGTCGGTGTTGGCGTTGATGGCCACATGCGATCCGGTCAGCGTCGCATTGCTGCCCACCTTGGCGGTGGTGGTGAAGTTGTGTCGCCCGTAATTGAAGGCCGCACTCAACGATGTCGAAGACGCGTCAGCCCCTGTGGTTTTGGAGGTGGTCTCGGCCATGGCGATGCCACCGATGGCACCCGCCAGGGTTTGAGAATCCACAATGGCATGGCCCGTGGCGACCAAACTGCCCCCTGCACCGAGCCCTGCAAACGTGCCGTGGTCAGACTCCCCCCAGGCCAAGGCACCGGCCATGCGCAGTTTGGGCGTGCTGGCCGATGAGCTGTTGCCAGTGGCGCTTTCTTGGGCACTGGCCAGTTTGCTGGCCATGGACATGTAGCCATCAAACAAAGTCTTCTGAGCCTCAGCGTCACTGAGCTCCAAGGTTTCCGGCATGCCGAATGGCGGCGCGGGGTCACTGGTGTTGGTCGACTTGGCCGACACCCCGGCTTTGGAGATGAAGTTCATGGCCGTCACGCGCGCCACACCGCCGACCGTGGCTGAACCATTGAGCTCCGTGCGGGTGTCCGACTTTTGCAAAGACAGTGCGCCCACCACGCCAGCGGTTCCACCACCGTAAATCGTGACTTCGGCGGCGGTGTTGTATTGGCCTGAGTGGTAGGCCTCCATCGTCAAATCCTTGACGGAACTCAAGGTCGCGCCGCTGTTGAGCTTGACGGCCGTATTCACATCCGAGCGCGAGCCAGCAAAAACGACCGAGGCCATGTTGGCTGCGCCGGTAGCTTCATTCGTCTCGGTCTCAACTTTGCTGGTCATCAGCACTTTGGACTTGGAGGCGGCGATCAAACTCAAATCGTTGCCCGCTGACAAACTGGCGCCAGACTTCACCTCGATTTGGGTCGTGCCTTCCAGTTGCGCAAAGCCTGCACCCAAGTTGGCCAAGGCAGAGCCGCCCACTTGTTGCTGTGCACCGGCATAACGGTCGGCTTTGGCGGTGATGTTCAGGTCGTTGCTGGCCTGGATCGAGGCGGTGCCCTGGATGTCGATCTTGGCATCGCCCTTGGCCTGCACATAGGTCAGGCTCAAACGCAGGGGCGAGGCCATGTAGGTCATGGCCAGATCCAAGGCTCTTTCTTGTGCCGAGCCGGCCACGCCGCCAAACAAAGCCTTGCTCTCGATGTTGGAGAGCAAAGTGATGTCCTTGCCCTTCAAGGTGCCGGCCACATCGATCGAGGTGTTGGCATCCGACAAAGCCACAAAGGTGGCCCAGTTGCTGGAATCCTTGGCCGTGAGGGTGATGTCACCGGCCTTGTAGGTGGTGGCACTGCCCACGTTTTTGACCGAGGCATCGAGCACCGCGCCCGACTCGACCACGATGTTGGGCGAAGTGATGGTGATGCTGCCGCTGTGGCCTGTGGACAAAACCGATGCATCGGTGGCGTCAGCGCCGTCAGCGACTTTGCGGGTGTTGATGATCGCGCCAGTTTTGACCGTGACTTTGTCGCCCCCATCGGGCGTGTCGTAGCTGATGTTGGCCCCACCGGTGAGGGTGGTGCCGGTGATGTTGGCCACCGTAGGGTCCAACACGATCTGTCCGCTGACACCGCTTTGACTGCCCGCATCGAAATGCATGCCGTCCAGTTTCATATACCCCATGCCCGAATATTCAATGGCACCGCCCGCACCGGCACCATCGCCCCGTGCATGCAATTGCGCGCCTGCTTCGTTGGCAATGTCCCGGTGCGCCATCAGCGTCACCTGTCCACCCGCTTGACCCGATCCCGCAGTGCCCGACGCAGAGGCCTTGGCCTTGGCCGTGACCGCGATGTCTTGCCCGGCCACCAGGCGCACAGCGCCCGCACGGGTGAATTGCGCGCTGTCGCTGATCAGCATACCGTTCAGCATGATCGAGCCTGGTGTGGTGATGTCGATGACACCGTCCACGTCTTGCATGGGCATCAAGGATTTGAGGTCACCCAGATTGACGGCCGAACCGGCCACACGGCCATTGACCACCACCTGGCCCGACACCGTCACCGCATGGGTGTCGGTGCCACCGTGACCTGCCATGAGGGTCAGGCCCTCGGCCGCGTTGATGCGGCCCTGGATGCTAACACTGCCCGTGGCCGAGCGGTCAAATTGACCACCCAAGACACCACTGACACTCGCACCGGACAAACCACCGCTTTGCATGCTGCCCAACAGGCCGTCGACAAAAGCGGTCGATGGTGCAGCGAAGGTCAATCGGCCTGCGTCGATCTGTCCCTTGGCGCCGACAGCAAAGCCGTGGCTGTCGATGAACAGCAAATTGCCGCCGATGCTGCCGTTGGCCAGACGACTCTCCAGCCTACCGTCCACGCGCACCTGTGCATCGCGCACGATGTTGACCCACCAGTTGGCGCCTTGGGGCACGAGCATCTTGACCTGGTCGCCCTGACCCACCGTGAAGTTCGAATACGTGCTGAAGGCATTGCCATCGCGCAAACTTTGGGTGGTCACCGTGGTCTGATTACCCTGTGTACTGACCACCGTTTGGGTCTGCCCCACACCCTTGAGCGGGGTGATCACCGTTTGGCCTAAAACCATGGGGCTGCTGGCCCCCAACGCCACCGCGGCAGCCAAGGCCAATGGCCTGACCTTGACCAAAAATCGCCTGCGCGAAACCCAAGCTTTGCGACGCGCTTGGCGCTGTGCAAAAGTCAAAGAATTCGGGCTTTGGAAACGGGTCATGTTCGGCTTTCAGTGACAGGCCTCAGGGCAGACTGTCGGGTAAAAAATCAGAGAGCTCAGGAGAATCAGGCGGCCGATTTTTCTTTGGCTGTGGATTTGCTCGTGGCCACTGGAGCGGATGTCGCGGTTTGAGGCGCCTCAACAGGCTCATGCGCTGCAGCCAGCGCCATCAAGTCTTTGAACTTGCGCAGCGACAACAGGTGCAAATAGGCCATGGCCAAAGCACCCTGGCGGTGCAAATCGGCCACCACTTTATCTTCCAGTGCATTGAGCTTGTGTTCGTCGACACTCAAAAAACCGGTCAACTCCATCTGCCGGCCGTTGGGCAAAACCGCTTGCAATGCACGCTCTGTCAACACGCCAGCGGCATGCAGGGCATTGACCATTTCACTGGTGGTGGTCTCGCCAGCGTCCAGGGCCACCAAGTCTTGCATCACCGCCTTGAGCCAGGGCATCTCTTGGCCTTGCTCGTCAAACAAAGCATCGCCTTGGCTGACACTCAAAGCCTCGCGTTGCACTGCAATCGGACGTGCACCCTCTTCGTCTTCTTTGTCCAACAAACGGAACGGCCAGGTGCGCAGCACAGCGGGCAAATAGCCGCCCGTCCAGTGCCCTTTTTTATCGACAAACAAATTGCAGCCCTGCTCCAGACCCGCAATGGCCAACAAGCGCCCACCGGATTGCCCATGCGTCATCACACACGGAAAAGCCAAGGCCGCCGAAGGCATTTCTGCTGCGGCCAAATTGATAGTGATCAGGCCACGGACCCAGTTCATATCGCGATCAACGCGGTTGAGTTTGAGCAAACGGTGTGCCTCGCGGTGCAAGATGGTGAACTCGGGCGCAGAAGTTGGGGTGGGGGTCATGTGCTGTCCTGTGAAAAAATGAAGTCTTACCAAGCAACACTGGCTTTGAGCAACAAGCGAGTGCGCGGACCTTGAAAGCCGTGGGTTTGGTGGGTCAATGCGGTCTCGATGGCCCAGCGACGGTCCATCTGAAACTGCACACCGAGGCCAGTAGAGCCAATGCGGTTGGACAAGCTGTCCTTGACGGCACGGGCTTGGTCAACGAACACAAAGGCTTCCGGGGTGTCCACACTTTTCCAAGGCAAAGGCTGGTAAAGCGCTACTTGCATGGCATGTCCACTGCGTCCATAAACAGCACCTGGGTCAAAGCCACGCACGGATGCACTGCCACCAGCCATCCAGAGGTCAGAAATATCCGGGGAATGCTTGTCTAACAAACGCCACTGGACATTGCCGCGCAAGACGGGGCCTTGCGGACCGGCCACACGGTAAGCCAAGGCACTGTAAATTTCGGCGTACGAAAAACTGTTGGCTTGTCCCTTGGCCGTGTTCAGACTGGCTCGCAACGATCCACGCTCTTGACCCAGACCAGGATGCACCAACCAATCCGTTGCAGCGGCCAAGGTCGCTTTTTGCAGTGTGCTGCGGTTGTTCTCTGACAGAAATACGGATTGCGACCGAAACGACGTGAGGCCAGCCGAAATCCGCCACAGTTGCCCCGGGGCGACGACCACATGTCTGGTCACATCCACCCCAAAAGATGTGGCAGCCCCCTCTCGCAGGTATTCAAAATTTTCAGCCGCCTGCATCCATTGACGCGATCGCGAAACAGCGGTGTTGGCACCCAATCGCCAGCCTTGGTGACCGATGGGCAAGCCACCCGAAAGGCTGAGGGTGGTGGTTGAGGGCCCCTGAATGACCATGCCATCAAGCCGCCCACCCACCGAAGAGACGGGGTAATGCCGAAAGCCCATGATCAGGCTGTTGCCCAAGGTTCGGCCAGAGCCTACGCCGGGCAACTCGCTCATGGCCCAGAACTGTGTGGTGGCCAGTTCCGGCACGTTGACTTCCAGGTCGCTGGTGCCAAAAGACTGGCCCGCCACGTATTGCCCGTCGGCCATAAAGTCGCTGCTGGCATTGAACACATCCAGCCGCCTTGCCAAGGGCTCAGGCCGAATCACCTGGCCCGGCGTCATGTCAAACCATTGCGCCAGCCATGCTGGATCGGGCTTGGTGCTGCCTGCAAACTTGACCTGCCCCAAGGTGCCTTCCACCAAAAGAATTTTGATGACCCCGGTTTGTAAGTCTTGTGGCGGCACCACCGGCACCGCCGATTGCACGCCCAGAGCCAGGTACAAGGCCTGAATGTCGCGCAGCAAGGCATTGAGCTCATCGCTGCCCACCGAGCGGCCGACGTAGGGCCGCACCAGATCGCCCAGCTGCTTGTCGCTGAGCAGCTGACTGGGCGAGAACAGCACTTCCTGCAAGAAGATCTTGCCCTTGAGCACAGGTCCATCGGGCAGTTGCAAAGGCTTCGCTGCAGGGGCTTGCCATGCTGGCGCAGGCACAGGTCGGACACTTTCGGCGCGACGCACATCCTCTTGCAGTCGCGAGGCAGGATCGACCACAGCATCGGCCCAAACAGCGGTGATCCAAAAGCCAAAAAGGCCGACCACAGCGGCCAGCCTGCAATATGCGGATTTTTCTATCAACATTCACCCACCATATCTTTGAAACGAAAACCTTGATTAGCCCAACCAGTCACGCCCCATGTGCATCGTGTCGTATTTCGCATCCGGCTGCCTGAAGTCACTTCAAATGCAAAGCAAAAAGCCTGATCGGACGTGAACCCGATCAGGCTTTTCAACAAGCTCACCGACCCGTGATGGTGTTGACCGCGCGGTTGCCCACAGCCATGGCCACAATGCTGTTGCCACTGATGTTCAAGCTGGCACCTTGTGCATTGATTGAGCCTGCTGATGTACCGCTGGCTTGCACGCTGGCATTGCTGATGGATGCGTTCACCGAGGTCAAGTTGTACTGGACGTTGGTGATCGAGGCGCTGGCGGTATTCAATGAAGGCGTTAATGAGCCAACGGACACGCTGTTGTTGACCGAGTTGCCATAAGCCACAGCCTGCAGTTGATTGCCTGAGACCGAAGAGCTGCCACTGTTCAAGGCACCACCCAATTCGGAACTGCCAAATGTGATGCCATTGATGACAGATTGCACACCATAACCGGTCGCCGGTGCTGCTCCTGTGCTTTGGGAGTTCAACACAGCAAATGAGGGTGTCCCGCTGGCACCTGCTGGCGTCATGGCGCTGCTAGCTGAAGCATTCAAGGCGTTGTTGGCCACGTTGCCAGTGGCTTGTGCTGTCACCGCATTGTCTTTGACACTGACCACGGCCACACCGGCTGCGGTGTTCAATTCTGCCCCTACTACTGAAGTGCTGGCGATGCTGGCTTTCGTTGTCGCGTGTTCCCCCATCACCTGCAGGTTGTGCACCACACCAGAAGCTTCCAAGCGACTGCTGGCGTTGAGAGTCAAGCTGTTATTGGCGGTGTTGGCACTGGCCCGAGCCAATAAAGCGTTGCCGCTGACGGTCACACTGCCGCCCGTGATGAAACGACCCGAAGAGATGAATCCGCTGGTCCCGGCATCCACCGAAGCTTCGGCGGTACCATCTGTCAACTGGGAGTTCATCACCGCGAAATCGGCCCCCACACTGGATACAGTGCCTGCCGTTGGCGGAGTAACCGGACGGCCCCTGCCCAAGAGGTTAGAGCCTGTGACCGTCAAAGTGTTGAAGGCCTCGTTGATGCCCGCCAATGCCGATGCGTTGTTTCCAGAGACCGTGATGGCGCCGGAAGTGACATTGCCCGAAGTGATCGCAAACAGCCCGCCGCTGGTGCTACCGGAATCCGGCGCAACACTGGCCGAGACGGCCGCATCACTGCCTTGGTAAGAAGCCACGCCGGCTGTAGCGCTTGCAAGTTGCGTCACGTTCAACTTGAGTTCATTCGAGGCGCTGTTACTTTGGGCCAAAGCCTTGAGGGCATTGCCGGTCAAACTGCTGGATGACGATGAAGCCGTTGTACCGGTCACATTACCCAGAGCCATTTGAACCGTGCCAAAGGTCTCAGCCTTGATGTCCGATGTGCTGTCGTTGATTTGCTTGTTGGCGATCGCAAAGTCAGCTGCCACAGAAGTGGTTCCGGAAGTCGCAGCAGCGGTCACTGTGATTGATGTAGGGCCTGTGAAGTTGCTGGCCGTGGCGGTCAACGTGTTGGTCACAAGATTGCCCAATGCCGTGGACTTGATAGTGTTGTTTGCCGCACTCAGCGCCGAATCAGTAGTCACACCGCCGGTCATCATGATGCTGCCGGTGGTCGTACTGGTCACCGAAGTGCCAGCGTCCAGGCTTTGCTCAGAAGCCAATCCCAAACTGGCCTGGCTGATGTTGGTGGCCGACATGCTCAAGGCATTGCTGGCATTGTTGCCACTTCCGGTGGCACTCAAGGTGTTGCCACTTAATGTCAGGTTGCTGGTGCCAATCGTATTGGTCGCAACGTTCAGGTGAACATCACCCGTCGAAGTGGCCGCAACCGTGGTCCCACCGACGAGTTGTTGCTCATTGCCCAGTGCAAAATCTGAAGTCACCAAGAAGGACCCGACACTCGCTTCACGGCCTACCAAGGCTCTTCCAATCAAATCTGTCGACGTCACCGCCATGGCGTTACTGGCGTCGTTGGCACCCGCTGTAGCACCAACACTGTTGTCCTTGAGGGTCAGATTGCTGTTAGCCACTGCGCCAGAAGACGTCAAGCGAATGCCGCCCAGCGTGCTGGCAGCCAGCGCCCCCAGGTTGACCTGCTGTGTATTGGACAGTGCCGCCGTCATGGCAGAGACGGTGGTCACGTTCATGCCCAAAATGTTGCTCGCATTGTTGGCATACAACAGGCTCGAAACAGCATTGTCACTGCCCGTGACCGAGGCCCCTGCAGCACCGCCAATTGACAGTGCAATATCAACTGCGTCCGCTGAATTAGATGCGTCATAGCCCGTGCGCGCATCCATGAGTCCCCCATGAGCACTCGTCTGCAAATTGATCAGACTCAGATCTGCGGCTACGCTGCTCGTAACCGAATTAGCGATAGATGACTCCAAGCCCGCCATGCTGAGCCCAGCGGCCCCAGTTGCTGTCGCACCGACCAGCGTCAGCACATTGCCAGCCACGTTGTCCAGTGCTGTCGATTTAACGATGTTGCTGCTCATCGCTAGGTTGGCATCGGAAACCCCGCCAGCTTGCAGCAAAACGTTGCCTGCGACGGTGACCTGAGGACTGTTCAACAACGTCATGTCGGTTATCTGCATTGACATCAGTGCACTTGTGGCGTTGGTCAAGTTGGTGCTGGACAGTGCCATGCTGTTGGAAGCATAGTTGCTGGCGCCATAGGCAGAGATGGTGTTGGTATTCAGGCTGAGGTTTGAGGCCGCAGGAGCAGTGGCACGGACATCACCTGCACTGACCATATTGATACGGCCATCGGTGATAACTCTGACCGTGCTGTCAACCATCACTTGCGTATTGTTCAAGACCAAGTCGGCCTCAGTGACTGAATTGTCGCGGGTGAATGAAGACTGGACACTCCGCCCAGAAGCGTTCGAACCTGAAACATTGAAGATGTTGGTCGCGTTATTACCCAAGGCAGATGCGCTGATGGCATTGGCATTGGCCGTCACGTTTGACGCATCGACACTGGCCAATTGAGAATCGATCACGCCATAAGTCGTTGCAGCCAAAGAACTGCCTTGCGCCTTTTGGCCGTTACCCAAGCCGGCAGTCATGCCTGCCATGCTGTTGATCGCTACTGCGGCTGAGTTTGCTGCCCTGTTGGCATAAGCGACAGACGCCACACCGTTGCCATTGAGGCTCAAGTTGGAAGCGTTGGCGCCAGATGTAACGTCGCCCAACACTTGTTGGATGCGAGCAGCTACAGAACTTGTGCCCGTTTCAGCATTGACGGTGCTGTTCACTGTTTTTTGATTGTTCAGCACCGCCATGTCCGCTTGAACAGTGAGTGTCGTTGAATCAAATGATGTGGTGGGCGCAACCGAAGCGGTTGTCCCCAAGACATTTGTGACATTGGCTGACAAGCTGTTGCTTACCGAGTTGGCGGCAGAGGTGGCCAAGACCGTGTTGTTGTTGACCGAAATATTGCCGCCACTCACATCGCCCGTGGTGGTGCCCGTGACACCCACACCCGTGCTGCCGGTTTTAGCTGTGGAAAGGATTTTCCCGAGGTCCATGACTTGCTGTGAAGCCACACCAAGGGTGGTGCCGGACATTCCGGATGTGTTGACCGAGAGCACGTTGCGTGCCTCGCTGCCTGTGGCCGCTGCAGACACGGCGTTGCCATTCGCCGTGATGCTGCCCTCGGTAAGGTCGGCATAATTATTTTCAACAGTTCCCACCACATTGGCTGTGATCACTGCCACGGTCTTGCCGGTACCCAGCACATTTTGCTGATTGGCCACCGCCAAATCTGCCACAGCATAGTTGGTACTCAAACTTGTATTGGCAGTCAAAGCGGGAACAGTGACATCACCGGACCGTCCATCCCATTGGCCAGCTGTCACGGCCAAACTGTTGCTCACTGAGTTGCCAAGATTTTCCGCACTGATGCTGTTGTTGCTGACCGTTAAGCTGGGATTGAGCGTGCCGGTGCCCGTCACAGTCTCAACAGCCAGTTTGACACCGCCAAAAGTTGCAGCCACTGAAGGCGCAGCCAGTGAACTCACATTTTGTCTGGAAGCAACAGCGCCCGTCATGCCTGCTCCAGTGGTCATGGCCAGTGTCATGCCATTGGTGGCCAAGTTGTTGTAAGCGGCTGAAGCCAATGTATTGCCTGACATCGTCAAGGCCGAACCGTCGTTCACGTTAGCCGCCAACAATTCGATGACAGAAGACGTGCTGTCAGTGCCCACAGAGGCCGTCATGGTGTTTTGCGTGCTGGTTTGGTCATTCACCAAAGCACTGGTGGCAACCACCGTCGCGCCTGCGCCTATTGCAGCGCCTTTGTCAGCCAATACCAACGAGGGCGCTGTGACGTTCGTACTTGAAACCGTGACCTGATTGGACACCGTGTTGGCCATAACCGCAGAGTCGACACGGTTGTTGCTCACAGTCAATTGAGAACCGTTGATGCTGCCCAAAGAAGCGTCCAATGAAATACCCGTTGCGGTATTGAGGCTCTTGATATCGGCTGTCGATGCTTTTTGCATGGAGGCCACGGCCATATCGGCCTGGGACAACTGCCCCACGGCCATGTTCAAAGCATTGCTAGCGCTGTTCCCGCGGCTGCTGGCGGTCAAACTGTTGCCGGTCATGGACACCGTGGAGCCGCCACTGATGTCGTCACCAATCGTGGCCGAAACCGCGCCCGAAACTGCCGAAGCGATGTCGTTGATAAGACTGGTCTGACTCAAAACCTGGCTGTTGCTCAACGCAAAGTCAGCCTTCACATCAGCCGTGGTACTGCTCGCGATGGCTTTGGTGGGGGAGACATCATCGCCCGAGACCGGCGCATTGACCGCACGGCCAGCAGCCGTCGTGGCGGTCACTCCCAAAATGTTGGCAACCACGTTGCCCAAGCTGGTCGCACTCACCGCGTTGTCGTTGACTGAAATGCCAGACGCCTTACCGGTGGCGCCCACAGCAGCAGTGGCTACAGAAACAGTCCCAGCTGTGGTGGTGGTCACGGGTGTTGTATCCATCAACTGACCTGAAGCCAATGCCGCGGTCATCTCACTCATGTTGGTGTTGTTCAGACTCATGACATTGCTGGCCGCATTGCCTTCGGCTGTGGCAGCGATGCGGTTGCTACTGGACTCCAGCGTGGAAGCGGTTGTTGCACCCACAATACCCGCTCCGAGGGCGATGGCACCGTATGTTGAAGCCAAAGCCGAAGTACCGGTGTTGACCTGTGCGTTGCCCAGCGCCAAATCAGCTTGGGATTTGACCGCGCCAGTGACTGCTGCAGTGGTCGTCAAGTTTCCAACAATAGCGCTGGGTGCGTCTGTATTCGTCAGCATGCCACTGAGCCCATTGGTGTTGGTCAAGGTGGACGACAAGTAGTTGCTGACGGTATTGAGCTGTGCTTGCGCGCTGATGCTGTTGCTGCTCAAGCTCAGTTGTGAGCCGTTCACGGTTGACAGCGCTGTCAAATCTATGCTGAGCGGTGTAACTGTTGAACCTGATGTGGCTGTGGTGGACCCATTGGTATTGGTTTGGCTGTTGCCCATGGCCGCGTTCATGCCGCCAGCATTGGTGGCTTGCAAGGTGGTTCTGTTGCTTGCAGAGTTGGCCGTGGCCGTGGTGGCGAATTGGTTGCTGTTGGCTGTTGCTTGGGTTCCACTGACTGCAACAGCTGTCCCTGCATCCTCAAAAACCAACGCCATGCTGCCACCCGTGTTGATGGCTGACAAGTTTTGCAAGTTGTTGCTTTGGACATTGAGTGTCGACACGGCCAAGCCAGCGACCGCGCTGCCAACACCCGATCCGGCAGATGGTGTCAGCGCAACGTTTTTGCTAAGACCATTGGCACCGACGTTCAGGTTGTCGGCTTTGAGCAAAACGGTGCTCGTCGCCAAATTACCCTGCGCTGTGGCGGTGGTGGCATTGCTGCTGAGACTGGCCGAGCCATCAACGGTTGCACCCGAATGACCCACAGTGGCAGTAATCTCGCTGTCTGTGACTTCTGCCAGGGTTGTCACGGTTTTGGTTTGCTGGGTGTTGAGCATCACAGCGGAACCGCTCATGCTGCCCATGCTGGCGCTCTGTCCGACACTGATGAGGTTGCCTGCCAGGTTATTCGTGACAGATGCACTCAGCGTATTGCCGTTTTGCGTCAGACTGCCGTTGCTGCTCAGGTTGTCCAAGTTCGTCGTGATCAAGGGCGTGGTCACGGATGCTGTGAATTTATTGCTGTCTACACGCTGTGCGTTGTTGACAAGCAGGTCGGCTTCAGCATTGGCTGTTGTCGCACCGATGTTGGCTGTCAATTCAGTGCTTCGCGTTGTGTTGGCACCTGTGAAATTGCTGCCGCCTTCAAAAACAATGGCATTGCCAGCAACAACACTGCCCGATGCCGATTTTGAGCCTGCTGTGTTTCCCGTGCTGACGGCCGAAACGACGTTGTCGTTGACGGTGATACTGCCGGTCACTTGGGTTGTGGCAGCGACAGCATTGCGCACATCCAGCACAACACTGCTGCCACTGACTTTCGCCATTTGTGTTGGTGAAGAGGTCAAACCGCTGGCAATGGATTGCGAATTGGTGACCCCTACCGTGCCCGTGAATGCCGCAGAGTCCTCGGTGGATGTGAACACACTCACGGCTGCATTGTTGTTGGTCGTGGCTGTGATGCTATTGCCATTCAGGTCGATGGATTTATTCAAGCTTGTTGACGATTCCGAGACGCCAATCTTGGCCATGACGTCTACCACCTCTGCTGTTGCCGCTGCATTGAAGGCGCCTTGCAAATTGCTGAGGTTCACGCTGGCCGTAGAACCAGCCGTTGGTGTTGCTGGCACACCCATTGTGCTGCCAGTTGCCGCGAATGACAGCGAACTGAAGCCCTTGCTGGTTGAGACATAGCCTGTAGGTGTGGCCACAGTCACGGGTGTTTCCATGCTGTTGAAACCCACGCTTGCACCCATGCTGTTGTTGGACAAGGACAAGTTCGCAGCATCCAAGCCCTGTTGACTGATGTAGACCGTCCCATCAGTGAAGGCGCTGTTGTCAAGACGCGCTGTTGCACTCACTGCACCCATGAAATCTGGTGTCACAACATCCACCAAACCCGTGAAAATTTGCAGATTCAAAGACAAAACACCGTCGTTGGTGGGACCTGTTCTGTTAAGACTGGTCAAGCTGGAGGTGCCTTGGTTGGCCAATACCGATGACAAAATGCTGTTGCTCACGATCGAGACTGGATAGCTGCCACCTGTGCCCGCTGGAAGCGATGAAAAGTAAGTGGCACTGTTGATCGGCGCCATGATGTCTGCCGAGCCGACTTGTTCATTCACCCATTGGCTGTTGTAGCCGATGGACCATCCATCTTGCAGGGTCTGCGCAGCTGTACCAGTTTTAGTGCCGTAAGTCAGACTCAAAGCGGCACCGGGGTCTGCCCACACCACGGAGCTGGCACTCGCACCCGCGATAGCCAGCACACAGGCCTTGGCCAGTGCATGGCGTTGCCAAACTTTGGCGGACTTCAAGGAAGTTTTGTTTATGACACTCATGATGTGACTCCAGGTTTAGGGGCTTTGTTGGGCCAGATAAATTGATTGACTGCGAAAAAATTACCAACCGCTGCCCGCTTTGGCCTCGGTGACTTTCAAACGGGCGACGACTTGCATGCCTGCGCCTTGGCGCTGGATGGCAGAGCTGGCATCGGGCAACCACTCCAAGGCAATGCGGCTGCCTTGCACGCCATTGGCGACCAGCGCATCGCTGACTGCTTTGGCGCGTTCTTGCGCCAATTGACGCCGCTGAGCAGAGGGCAGGTTTTCGGTCTCACGTGTGAGCAACTCGATGGAGACCGACTTTTGCCGGTCGGCCGCCAAGCCTTTGCCCAGCTCGGCCAGGGCTTGTTGGGCCATGCCATCAAGGCTTGATTTGTTGAGTTCAAAACCGATGCTCACAGCCCCGTTGGCACCAGCTTTGCCGCTGTTTTGTGCGGCGTTCACGGGCACTGGCAAGGGGGTGTTTTGAGTGGCCTCTGTGATGTCTACGACTTTGGCAGACTCGACCAACTTGTTCGCTGGTGCAGGCTCTGCGGGCGCTGGGCCTGCGGCTTGCAACAAAGGCAGTGTGGTCGCATCGACGGCGGCTTGCAGTTTTTCAGCGCTATGGGCACCTTTGAGTGCGTAGTCCACACAGGGCTGAGCATTCAGGCCGCTGACGGCGCCCAGCAACTCGAGCAAGCCATGCTCGATGGTGGTGCGCACACCCAACTGCAAAGGCTCCTGGTTCTTGGAGCCCATGTTGACGTCGAGCAACTCGGTGCCAAAGAAGCGAAAAATCCCGGCGCCAACTTCGGTGCCGGTGATCTGCTTTTGCATGCTGATGGTTTTGACCACCACCAAGCTGCGCGAATCGACAATGCGCAGGTCCACACCCACGTTCATGGTGAAGGTGCGCACTTTGCCGCCGATGGACGACACGCTGAACTCGGCACCGCGCGACTGGATGTTGTAATTGACTTCGGTGATGCCACCTACGATGTAGTAGTCGCTGCGCAAAATCGAGCCACCAAAGTAAGGCACCCAAGGCACTTGGGGCTTGCCAGCTTCGACGGCGTGCAGTTTGCCGTCACCCAATTGGCGGCGGTCTGCATAGGCCAGCTCCAGCTCGGCAATGCGGGTGTCAAAGCGTTCTTGCAAGCGCACGGCGCTGCCCATCTTGCCCAGAGCCGAATAAAGCATAAGCGAGCCGCCCTGCGTGATGGCGTTGCCTTCGGCCTGACTGTATTTGCCGGTGTAATCCTTCACATCGCCGACGGTGATGGAGACCACCGGCACTTTGACTGCGCCATACGACTTGGCCAAGCAGGCAAAGGCTGACTCCATCGGTGTGGTGTTGTTGCGCGATGAGCTGCCAGGCATGACCGAGGCTTCTTCGGGCGGCTGCGCCTGGGCTTCTCGCCTTGCTTGAATGGCGCTGCAACCGGCCAATGTGACCATGGCTGCAATAAGGCCCAACACCTGAAGTGTTCGGCGAATCGGTGTGCGGTGCATGTTTAAACCTTGGGGCATGTGCGATCAGGGCTGCTGGCCGGCGCAAGCCGAACTGGCACTGATGGAGGAGGTCAAAACGCCGGAGTTGGTTTGCTGTGAGTTCAGGACCTGGTCGGTCGTCCCGCCGCTGGCAGCGACCTGGCCGGTGCTGGCGCTGTTGCTGGCACCCGAGATGCTGCTGTTGAGTGCACCCGAGCTGCTTTGGCCGCTGCTGATGCTGCCGGGCGGAGTGGCGTTGGTGTTGAAGACGCCCGTCAGGCTTGATTGCGACAGCCCGTTGCTAGCCGAGTTGGCTGCGCCGCTGGCCGATGTGGTGCCGGTGTTGTTGAGCACAGGCGATGAGGTGCTTGCATCCAATCCGTTGGCACCGGATGTGCCGTTGGTCACAGCCGACAAGGTGCAGTTGACCTGCTTGTCGATGTAAGTGTTGTAGTTGTAGGTGGACTTGATGGCGTTGTAATAGCCGTTCTTTTTCTTCTCGATCATGTCCAGCACGTAGGCCTTGTTGACCTTGTCTTGGTTGGTTTGAAAGCCCCAGCTGGCACTTTCACCATAGCCGTTGGCACGGGACTGCGCTGCAACCAACAACAGCCCAACGCCCAAGGCCACACACCACAATGCACGCTGGCGTGGGCTTTCCATCCTGGTGCGAGGCTTGTCGCACGTCTTTACGGGTCTATTCAGCATATGAATCCAAATCAATTAAATTAATCAATACAAAATAAAAAATCTTAAATGATTAATTTGACAATTTTGATTTTCCGCAATGGAGGCGCATTGCGCCATCACGCAAAACACGTGAGGAAGCTCAAATGGGAGGGGATTAGGATGTGTTGCCGACTGGCAACAACGCTCAGCCACCTATGGCGCGGCGAAGTTGCGAGCGGGAGTTCACGCTGAATTTGCGGAAGATGGAACGGACATGCGTGTCCACGGTACTGGGTGAAATACCCAACCGGATGGCGACTTCCTTGTCCGCATAACCCCGTGCAACCAGCTTGAGCACGTCGGTTTCGCGCTGAGAAAGCTTGGAAGTCAACAAGGCCAGTGCATCATCCAGCGACGAGTTGGCCGCAGCCGCCGTGGCTTCAGCCACACGAAACTCGGCAAGCAGCTGGTACGCAATGCCTGGATTGATAGGTGAGCCGCCAGCCCTCAATTGCTCAACGGCTCGGCTGAGTTCTTTTTCTAATGTACTCTTGAGTACATAGCCCTGCGCGCCCGCACGTATGGCCGACAAGGCCTCTTGGGGGGCGTCCACCGAGGTCAACACCAACAAAGGCACATCGCCGTGGCTTTCGTGCAGCTGTGCGATCAAGTCCACACCAAGCTCTTGCCCGAGATGCAAATCAACCACGGCCAAAGCCAAATGTTGGCCCTCCGGTCCGGCCAACCAGTTTCGCGCCCCGCTCAGGTCGTGAAACATGACCAAACTCAAATCGGGGCAATCGCGCTTAAGCTCAGCTTGCGCCCAATCAGCAAAATTCAGGTCGTCTTCAACCAGCAGCAGAAATGATTTACCCGTATTCATTGTTTGAATTATCTTTGTTAAGTCAAACATTGAAAATATTTGAATACTAATTTTCTTGCATCTGTTAAATTTGCGCATCACGTGATTTGCGTGACCCTGTGCTGCGAAGCTCAGTGTTCTCCTGACGATAGCGCCATGAATTCTTTTCGATCATTTTTCACGGCCAATGCTTGGATCGCTTTCAGATTTTTATCAGGCCTGGTCTTCGCCGGCATGCTGATGGCTTCTATGTACGCGTTGAACTGGTCCATGAGCGCCGATGCCTTTGGCATGGTCAGCCAAGGCAAGATCCAGGTTTTACGCCAAGCCACCCTGGGACTGGGGCCGGAATTGGAGGCGGTCCCAGATGGCGCCGTGCAAACCAGCCTGCCCCACCGCATTGAAGACGCCAACGTTGGCTTTGCGCATTTCAGATTGTTTTTCAATGTGAATGCGACACCTTACCAGCGCAACTTGGCCATGTGTGTGCCGCGCTGGTCGGCCAATGCCAGCGTCTGGGTAGATGGGAAAGTACTCTTGTCACATGAGAAGAACGACCTTGATTTCAAAGCACTTTTCCGTCCGACATTCATCCCACTGCCCTTGCAATTGGCGCCCGGAGAGCACCGCATAGACATCCGCTTGCGCACACTGGATGGCGCTTTTCCGGGTTTGTCAGAAGTATGGTTTGGCGGACACGAAACCCTTGCGCGTGAGTGTGGCGAGCTGCAAGATCTGCTGGTGGGCATGCGTATTGGTGGCTTGTTTTTGATGCTGTTCATCACCTTGGTCGCTGCTGCCGTTTTTGCGTCTGAGCGCGATGGCTTGTCACTGGGTTTCGCTTTGGCTGGACTTGGCTGGTGCCTGCACGCCTTGGTGGTATTGGGTTGGCTCGGCCCCATGAACAACAACACTTGGATCACATGGTTCATGGTCACCCGCCCAATGACAGGTTTCGCCGGCATTTACGTGGCGCTTCGCTTGGTCAAGCGCCGACACAGTAGCTTGGAATGGGGACTGCTCGGTTTGAGCTTGCTGGCCTTTCTTGTATTGCTGTTCTTGCCGATGGCCCATTGGCAAAAATGGCTACTTGCCGTTGCGTCCATTCTGGTCCCTGCCACCTTGATCATGGGCGTGTATTTGTTGTGGTATGCCTCTGCAAAATCGCGTTATTTGTCAGACTTTGCATTCGCCACATCCATGTTTTTTGGTGTCGGCGCCAATGCGTTGGACCTCGCTCGTGCAAATGACCTGTTGCCGTATTCGGCTTTATCCATGACCCACTGGCTGGCCCCTTTGCTGGGACTGGCCATAGGCTTGCTGGTGGTCGAGCGTTTGGTGCGATATTTACAGTACAAAAAAGAAGCTTCCGCTCAGTTGAAGCAGGAATTGGCAACGCAAAAAATCCAATTGGCGTCTTACCACGAAGAACTGCAAACCCAACGCGAAAAAACCCTTCTTGCAGAAGAGCGCCAGCGCTTGGTGCGTGACATGCATGACGGTCTTGGATCACAGCTGGTGTCGGCGAGTGCTTTGCTCAAATCCAGCCAAAGCCCGGACACCAAATCTGCGGAACTGGCAGAACTGATCGACCACGCACTGCTCGATCTACGCAGTGTGCTGGATGTGTTCTCCAGCACCAACAACCCGGATATCAACGACAGGCAGGACGCCGTCTCGGTCCTGCTGGGCATGCTTCGGCACCGTTTGGCACCGGTATTTCGCTCACAAGCCATTGAATTTGACTGGCAATCAGAGCCATTGCCTCACGAATTCTTGCAGGGCGACCGTGATCGCCTGCAATTGCTGCGCTTGCTGCAAGAAGCTTGCGCCAACATCATTAAACATGCTCAAGCCAAATTGGTGACTTTTAGAATTCACGTGAGTGACAGCGCTATTGTTTTTGAAGTCAGAGACGATGGCCGAGGCATGGATGCGTCCAAAGCAGAACCCCGTAAACGCACAGGACAAGGCATGTCCAGCATGGCGGCCCGGGCAACACGCCTAGGTGCCCAATTGGCCATCGATTCATCCGATGAAGGCACCTGCATACGCTTGAATTTCGAGCGCTGATTGCAGCACGCACGGCCAGTTGGGGCTTACTCAGTCGCCCCTGCAAAATTCATTTCAAGCCAGCACCCAACGCTGATCTGAGTTTTGCACCCGATGGCGGCCGAAGATTTTGGCCAGTATCTCGAACATTTCCGTCAAACCACTCGCCTGCAACAGGCAC
>JACCDH011319983.1_pt1 | contig 33312 bp, 24 predicted proteins | sample 7442481 | NCBI WGS metagenome assembly JACCDH01 (sample SAMN15323433, study PRJNA562643) | freshwater metagenome | isolation source: river surface water | place: USA:Blue River Watershed | collected 2017-08-15
CCGGCGACTGCTATGGCCTACAGATTGGGAGAGAGAGGGTTCAATAAAATTGTAAAGTTGGCAGCTCCAAAGATCAGTGTTTCAAGTTCAGCACTTCTCTCTGCACTCTCAAAACATCCGGACCTAGAAAGAATCTTAGCAGAACTTGAAACAATCCGTTTATCCAAAACACCTTCCGCAGCACGTTTACTAGAGCTTGAAGAAGAATTGTTAAAAAGAATGATTCCCATAAGAAAGGAAATCATTTTAAAGAATATAGGCTTAGATCTTTCAGATATCATTAATGATTTTTATCCAGAGCTTAAGTATGGACCACTTTCTCAGAAAATCGGATTTAAAAAAATAATTGAAGCTGAAGATGAATTGCTTTCAATTTTGAGAAATCATGAAAATGAAGAAAAGTTAAGAAAATATATTGTCTTAGCGAATTCTAATTTAAGTCCAGTTGATCGCTTAAACAAAGCGATGATGCAGCTGAATAAAGCAGCAACACCTAAGCTTGCTATCGCACTCCAAAGTGCTCATCAATTTGGAGAAGGTAGTGTCTTTGGATATTCGTGGTCAGTTTTAAGAGAAAAGTACCGTCTCCTCACACAAGGTGGTTTTACTCCGGATGAAGCTAATAAGCTTATCCGCTCTGGTTTTGCTGGGAATCCACCTCCACCAAGTATCATCCTTCGTCCCCACGAAGCGAATCAAGACCTCGCTCATAAAGCGATTACAGAAGATCTGTATAATGGAGAGATTCTCTCCATGAGAAGATTCAGTGAAAATGATAACAGGAATGAAATATTTTTAGTTACCATAAAAGGAAATCCTAACCGTGAAGCAATCTTTAAGCCTCGAATTTACGGAGATATCGATGGCTGGGCACGCACTCCTATGGAGTACGTTTCATATTACCTTAATCGAAAACTTGGAATGGACTATGTCCCGCCGACGGCCTATCGCAAAGGATTGAATTTAAGATTTGGAGATCAAACCTTTACCGAGGGAGCGTTTTCATTTAAAGCACCAGATTATAAACCAATGTCAAAACTGGAAAGAGAAACATTTCCAATTGCGAGTGAAGAAATTTTATCAGATCACAGGGTGCTTAGCGTTTTATTGGATAATCCTGACGGTCACTATAAAAATCTTGGTCTAGGTAGACACTGGGTTGATGGTGTGGAGAGACCTGTGTTCCTCGATTGGAACGCTTGTCTTAGACCTGGAACTGATGTCTCAATGACAAAATACAGTGCAATGGGGAACTCACTTCCGGTAACCAAGATTCGGCAAGAAACATATAATCATCTTCAAAAATTAAATGAAAATGATTTTAAACCATTGATTGACGTACATTTTATAACAAATGATGAAATGAAGAAGATCTTATCTCGGCGTGATGAAATTTTGAAATACTTTGATGATTTACTAAAAAATGCGAATTCGAGAGCAGATGTAATTATTGAATAATTGTCATTTTGGCATCTATTTGGTTCTATTGCGGTATGAAGAACCTCATTCTTTTAACTCTCATGCTAATCCCTTTCTCTGTTTCTTCCGAAGTTGCGACTTTCGGTATTATTGGAGATGCGGGACACTGGAATGCTCATTCAAAATCTGTCCGAGATTCTCTTTTGGTAGACAAGGTTTTCGACCTTATTCTTCCTGGGGATAATATCTATGATTTAAATTTGAATTACCATGACGTTTGGAGTAATTGGACGGAGAAAGGGTTTAGATTTCCTGTCGTTGCAATAGGAAATCACACTAAAGGATACACCAAGGAAATGGCCTATTTTTCTATGGCGCATGAGTATTATTCAAAAAGAACAAGAGACGTTCACTTCATTGTTCTTAATTCCGATAATAATCTTACGGCAAATGAACAAGCTTCTTTTTTAAGAAGTGAGCTAGAAGCATCAGCAGACAAATTTATTTTTGTTGTTTTTCATCATCCCCCATTTACCTTAAGGCATCAGTGGCAAGAGAAGAAAGAATTTCAGCTTGCAGTTCGTCCAGTGTTGATGGAGTATAAGGATAAAATTACAGCTTTGATTGTTGGCCACGATCACATTGCTTCACTTGTTCAAATGGATACACTTCCAGTGGTTGTCTCTGGTGCTGTTTTTGAGAGCTTTCATATTCCTAGGATTAATACCAGTCTAGACGGGTTAAGCATCAAGACGAAGTGGAGCTCTGCGGGTGGCTATTTCTGGACAAGATTAGACATAGATAACGAAAAGAATCTTGTGTGGGTCAATTTTGTTGGAACTACAAATGAAAGAGTGAAGTGCTCCATAAGGATCTTCCCTAGACCTCTTCTGGTTAAAAATAATTGTTTATAAGTTAATTTATCTTAAGTTAATCTTTGGATATTCGATAAATTACTTATGAAATTTTACTTACTAATAGTCCTTATCATAGGCTCAGTTTCAGCTTTGGCCGAAGCAACCTTTCAGCTAGAAGATTCTTCCAGCGCATCAAAATTGAAAGATCTTTATGTGATTTCCTGTACAGAGAAGTGCAAAATTCTTATTCGTTCAACTAAGAATGCAGACATTATTTCAAAAAGTTCTTCGTGGCTTGGTTTGATAAGAGAACTAATAGCTGTTGATAAACCGAAATTAGTGAATTCAAAAATCACTGGAAGAAAACTTCTTTACAGAGTCATCGTGAATGATGGTGATAAAAAAATAAATTTTGTCATAGGGTACCCTAATATTTACACTGCGGACGAAATTCAGCTCTACAAGAACTTAGTCTCTAAAGTCGAACATTTAAAAAATGCGATGAAATCTGAAGTTTTGAAATCTGCTACTGTACGGCCATAAACCAACACTGGGGTCTTAATCCTCGAAGATCACCGTTTAATCCATGGCAGGCGCCTATCGTTTCGTCTTCATTTGCAAATTCTTGTTCTTTTGGTTGAGAACATAATGCCCCATTAAAAAATGTATCTAATCTACATTGAGCATACGGGTACATGTAATTAATTGTTCGAACAATTTCTGGATCTGGGGTTTCAAACTTCGGAGTGATAGAGTCATGATCCAGGTCTTGTATGAGAAGAGCCACAGATTTCCCTGCAAGGGACATTCTCTGGCATAGGGCCTGTTCAGATTGACTTGCGTAAGTGAGAGCGCACTCCCTTTTAACAATATCTGGGATAACTGTATTTTGTGTATGGAGGATATTATCCTCCTTTTCCCATAAGCGACGAAGGCATTTCATTGTGGCGTAGTAGTCAGCTTGCCCTTCAGCACTTGACCAGCGATTAGTACTCTTCTTAGGATACCCTCCTGCATGATGACCAAGTTCATGACAAAGGACAGCTTTGAGACCATCAGGAGTGATGTCTTTATGTCTCGCAAGGCCACCATTGATTAGAATGAGCCAGGCCTTTCCAGATTGATCTGCATAGGCATTAACTGTATTGGATGACCATGATCCGATCACTTGAATTTCTGCTTGATAAGTTTGATCGACATGATCACTGAAAAATGATTCAAAATCTTTGAGTGTCTTTTTAAAATCCTTTTCGGCCATCGAGTTTGCGTATGGACTTCCAATCGGAATTTCGAAACTAGATCTTTTCACGAGACCGTTATCACATGCCAAGGAGAGGGTGGATGCAAGAGAGAAAATAAAGATAAAAATATTCATAGATAATAGTAAACTTCCTCTCTTAAATTCTGTCTTGACCCACAGCAAATCCTTGAAACCCCGCGACCACTTGGGTACTGTATCTCGATATTAAAGCGAGGTTATTATGAAACTACTGGAAGGTAAAAAAGCTCTCATTCTAGGTCTTGCAAACGACCGATCTATTGCATGGGGAATTACAAAAGCATTTAAGGATCAGGGAGCATCGATAGCTCTTTCCTATATGAACGACGCCATTAAAAAACGTGTGGAACCGTTAGCGGCAGAAATCGGAGCCGATTTTGTTTTTGAGATGGACGTGACAAATGATTCACATTATCCACTCATGAGACAAGCAGTGGAAAAGAACTGGGGTAAATTTGATATTATCGTTCATTCACTAGCGTTTGCTGATAAGGAAGACCTTTCCAGAGAATTTATGCACACGAGCCGCAAAGGCTTTGCGATGGCCTGTGATATTTCAGCATTCTCTCTAGTTGGTATCACTGACTCACTTCAAGACTTAATAAATGACAATGGATCAATTATCAGTATGACTTACTATGGATCTCAGAAAGTTGTTAAAAACTACAACGTCATGGGTGTCGCGAAGGCTGCCCTAGAGGCGTCAACACGTTATCTTGCTTACGATTTAGGACCACGTGGAATTAAAGTGAACTGTATTTCGGCCGGTCCTATTAAAACTCTCGCAGCTTCAGGAATCTCAGGCTTTAGAGGGCTTTTAAATCAGGTGGAAGAGATTGCCCCGATGAAAAAAAACGTGACTCCAGAAGACTGCGGAGGAGCGGCTGTTTACTTAGCATCTCATCTCTCTGGTGGAGTAACTGGACAGATTCTTTATGTTGATTCAGGATTAAATATTCTTGGCGGATTCTAGTGTTCGAATTAGAGCACCTGAAAAAAATGGACGAAGGGATTCGTCTCTTTAATGATCAAATGTACTGGGAATGTCATGAAGCCTTAGAAGATATTTGGATGGAAGATCGTCAGGATCCAGTAAGAAATGTGTACTGGGCAGTCATTCAAGTTGCGGCTGCTTGTATTCATTATCGCGACTCCAATTTAATAGGAGCGCAAGGAATGATTGCTAAATCAAAAGAGAAGTTTAGAAGATGTAGAGAGATGCATCTCCTTTCTCCCTTAGTCTTTAAGTATCTTGATTGGGAAGAATTTGAAAAAATAGTCATGAACATTCCGGGTGAAGGATCGGCCACTCTTGATGACTTCACTGAAATATTTAACTTTAGGTTCAAAAATTATAAAGGTTTTTAAGATGAATGGTGTACTGAAAGCTTTTCCTGTTGCGATTAAAATGATTCTCACTGATCCAGTGAATTTTGTGCTTTCCCTATTCCCAACAGTCATTGCTTTACTCATTTATTTTTTGACCATTACTGGCGTCTATCGAAATTCAGATAGACTAGTTTCCTTTTTTAGAGGCTATGCCTATACGCCCGATCAAGCCACATGGATCGCAAAAATTCTTACGGCCATCTTGCTTATTTTTGTTTTTTTTATAATGAGCTGGACGTTTGTTCTTTTGGTGGGAATTATTTCCGCTCCTTTTAACTCATTGCTTTCATCACGTATAGAGCAAAAACTTGTGACCAGAATTATTATGGATGAGAACCAAAAACATGCCATGGAACAGGTTAAAAGCGGGATGGGGCAGACATTCAAAAATGAGTTTAAAAAACTCATCTTTCTTGTCTGTGTGGCGACTGTCGCGTTTTTCTTAAATATGTTCCCTCTCTTTTATCCACTAGGTGTTTTCTTGATTGCGACCTTATTGTCTGTTCAATTTATCGACTACTCGTGGTCACGACACAATATGACGTTCGCAGCGTGCCTAAAGGATGCAACAGTGAATATTGTTCCCTATTTTATAAGTGGAGCAATTTTCTTGGGACTCGTTGCAATCCCTGTTGTGAATGCTCTTGTTCCTGTCCTGGCAACGAGTTATTTCACTGTCCTTTGGCTCCACCGCCAAAAGAAGATTACACTGTAAGAAGGCTCTTGAGAGTTATCTAAATATTGAAGATAATATATGGATGGAAAATACTACCGAGTCAGACACTAAGGTCATTGCGATCAAGCTTCCTTTTGATCTACAAGATAGAATTTTAACTTTTCCCTTTCTACACGCGATTAGCGAGTATTTTCCTAAAGCTGATTTACATTTTATTACGCCTAAAAAAGACGTAGAGGTTTTAAACCTTTTGCCGTTTCGAGCGTATTATCATTTATTTGATGAAGATGAGATAAAGACGATCTTAGATGTTCATCCATTCACTGCAAATGCTAACATCTACAATGTAGACCTTTTTGTTTCTCTTACGAATTCATTTGTAGATGCTTGTTTAGGACTTGGTCTAAGAGCAAAGAAGCGAGTAGGGTTTTCCGATAACTGGAAAACCTTGGTTTTGACGGATAAGATCCCACGACCAGTCGGTCATCATGTCGTGGAAGATTATCTGACTCTTTTCAATGAAAAAATAGGACATGAACCGGACAAAAAGATAAGAGTGACCTCAAGAAATCTTCCTCGAATTATTGAAGGAGATATCCCTTACATAGCGATTAATCTCTCTCCACTCAGAGACACAAACATAGAAGATGAGTGGATTGATCTCATTGACCATTTTGAGGGTCAAAAAATAGTTCTCTTTGCGTCTGACGATCAAATAAAAATGCAAATGCTCATTCCTCGATTTATAGAGCGTCTTCCGGCGAAGAATTTCTATGTGAATTTTTCTTATCGTGACAGCATTGAGCTGGGAAGGATGCTGGCGTTTTCGAAAGGTCTTATTACATTTTCCGGGGCGGCAGGAGCACTTGCAGCTTATGTGGGTGCAAAGACCCTTATCTTGTATGAAAATGAAGATCCACAAAAAACAGGTCCGTTCTATTTCCTTTCAGATGTCTCAATCATGGGAGTGAATAACCCATCACTTGTGAACTCTACAAATGCGAATAAAGTTTTGAAAGAGAGAGTGACCTTCAATATGACCGAAGTTTTTGGGAAAGCGCACGAATTTTTTAAATTATAATAAAAGGCCCCTTACGGGGCCTTTGTCTTACATAAAGCTTTCTAAAATCTGGTTTAGGGAACTAATTTTATCTTGGAAAAGCTTCGCTTTTTCTTGAACTTCAGTTCTGACTTCTTCTGGAGCATTGGCCATGAAGTTTTCATTGTTAAGTTTGGACTCAACTTTTTTATAATCTGCTTGAGTTTTATCCAAATCTTTTTTAACTCGATTAATTTGCTCGTTGATATCGATAATTCCTTCAAGAGGAACGAAGATTTCCGTGTGGAGAGTCGCAAGGGATGCAGACTTTCTCGGACGGTCTTGAGTCTTATTTCGAATCGTTCCAGATTTTACGTTCGCAAGATCTTTTAAGAAGTGACGAGACTCATAAACAAATTTTGCAAGTTTCTTGTCATCTGTGAAGAGTTTTACGTCGATTTCATCTTTAGGCTTCATGTTCACAGACGAACGAATATTTCTAATACCAGTGGTAACGTCGATGAACTTATTCATCATTTCACGAACTTCATCATTTTCTAAAGCTGGATCAAATTCAACATACTCTTGAGTTGCAAGAAGTTTTGTTTTATCTGTCTCGAGATATGACCAGATTTCTTCAGTGATAAACGGAACAATCGGATGCAGAAGAGTTACTACTTTTCTGAAACAAAATTTGAGCATCGTTGCTCTAATGATTTTAGCCTTCTCATCTTCTCCGTAGAGGATATTTTTTGAAAGTTCGATGTACCATGAACAAAGTTTGTCATAGACGAAAGCATAAATTGCGGCACTCGCATCGTCGAAGCGGTAAACATCAAAAGCTTCATTCATTTGTTTGGTCACAGTATTAAGCTCGGCCAGGATCCACTTGTCATGAAGATGCCACTCAGATTTAACTGGGAGATGGTCTTGGGCCTTATCGAGGTATGGATGAATAAATCGGAACGCATTCCATAATTTATTGACGAAGTTTCTGTATCCTTCAATTCTTTCAGGATCAAGATTAAGGTCCCTGTTATAGCCTGATCCAGCTGCAAGAGTGAATCTCATAGCATCGGCACCGTACTGCTTAACCATATCAAGCGGATCAATTCCGTTCCCCAGAGACTTACTCATTTTGCGTCCTTGCTTATCGCGGACGATCGCGTGAATGTAAGTATGTTTGAAAGGAGGCTTATTGGTGACTTTCATTCCCATCATCATCATTCGGGCAACCCAGAAGAAAATAATATCAAAGCCTGTGATGAGAGTTGCATTTGGATAAAATTTATCAAATCCTTTTTCTTCCATAGCTTTTTCATCAGGCCAGCCAAGGGTTGATAAAGGCCAGAGACCAGAGGAGAACCAAGTATCTAGAACATCAGAGTCTTGAAAGATATCAGTGCTTCTACAATCAATACACTCATTTGGATCCACTTCCGCGGCCCACTTTGCATCACAGTGCTTACAATAATAAACTGGAATCTGATGACCCCACCAAAGTTGACGAGAGATACACCAGTCTTTTGGATTTCTAAGCCATGCAAAATAAGTATTTTCCCACCCCTTAGGGAAGAAAGTCATATCTCCGTTCTCAACGGCCTCTACGGCCGCTTCACTCATGGCCGTGGTATTTAAGAACCACTGCTTCGAGACCATAGGCTCAACTATTTCATCCGATCTTTCTCCGTGACCAACTGGATGGACGTGGTCTTTCTTCTCAACCAGCTGATCTAGTTCAATCAGAATTCTTTCAACTTCAGCTCGTGCATCTTTAGGCTTTAGGCCTTCAATTTCAGGAGCATTTTTATTGAAAGTTCCATCTTTATTAAGAATGTTGATGATTGGAAGACCATTACGTTTTCCAATTTCAAAGTCATTGAAGTCATGTCCCGGTGTAACTTTCAGGCAGCCTGTCCCTTTTTCAATATCAACGTGCTCATCCCCAATGATAGGAACTTCACGATTACAGATTGGAATAATGGCTGTCTTACCAATTAAATCTTTAAATCTTTCATCATTTGGATTCACCGCTACTGCGGTATCGGCAAAAATTGTTTCAGGTCGAGTTGTCGCGATGATGAGTTCTAGGTTCTCATCTTCTTTTACTTTGTAGCGAAGATGATAAAAGTGACCACGTACTTCTTTGTGCTCTACCTCTGCATCTGAGATAGCCGACTGAAGGACCGGGTCCCAGTTAACTATATAGTCAGATTGATAAATCAAACCTTCGTTGAACATCATGACAAAAAATTTCTTCACGGCCTTATTCGGGATTTCATCAAGAGTAAAAGTTGAGTAGTCCCAATCACAAGACACCCCCATCTTTTTTTGCTGATTAACAATTTCATTTCCGTACTGTTCTTTCCATTCCCAAACACGTTTTAAAAACTCTTCGCGTCCAAGATCATGACGAGTTTTCTTTTCCTGTTTCCAGAGGAGTTTTTCAACGACTGCTTGAGTAGAAATCCCGGCGTGATCCGTTCCAGGAATCCAAAGTGTCTCAAATCCCTTCATCCTTTTATATCGAATGAGAGCGTCTTGTGTGGTTGCATCAAGAGCATGGCCCATATGTAGCTTTCCAGTGACATTGGGAGGAGGCATGAGGACAGTAAATGACTCTTTCTGTTTTCCAGGACGCGGCTTAAAACATTTATTCTCAAGCCATTTTGCGTACCACTTATCTTCACTACCTTGCGGATCAAAAGTTTTGGGGAGGCTATTTTCAATTTCCATTATCTGTTTCCTTCGATTAATTCTTCTAGTGTCATTGTTTGTTCAGTTCTTGAGGCCACGTCACGTAGTTTGATGTCGGTTTCCGTGACAAGCACAATGTGCTTAAAGTTTTTCTTATCACTGTAGCCAAAAATCTTCTTAGGCTTAGCATCCCCAAAGAAGAGTTCTACTTTTTTATTCTTCTCGCGTAGTTTCGCTGCAATCTCGCCGGCTTTTTTTTCTCCTTCTGGAGCAAAGTAGGCGACCAAGTAGTCGAGCTCGACTTTTGTGAAATCCGGCATGAGATTATGAACGGCAAGGAAGTCTTTGAGTGGAACTTCACCAAGGCCCATACCGACACCTTCGAGGGGTGTTTCGTTGAAGATCTGCAAAAGATTCGCGTACGATCCCCCACCAGCAATCGCTCTACGGTTTTCGGGGTGCTTGTCAAAAATTTCAAAGACAACACCTGTATAGTAATCAAGCCCTCTTACGATAGAAGGATCAAACTTCACAAAAGACTCTAGTCCTTGTTCATGAAATTTTTCAAAAAGAGAAATTAACGGATGAACATGTTTTGCAAATTTTTCTTCATCCTGAATAAGATTCTTAGCAAATGCTTTCACGTCACTGATTGATTGTAGGCCAACAAAACTTTCAAAAATACTTGCCTTCCTTTCATCCATCGTAAGAACTCTTACTTCAGCAGCAAACTTATCGGCGGGCATTTTATTTTTAGCATCGACCAGCTTATAAAGCTTTTTAGTCGGTGCTGGTTCAAGTCCAATCAAGTCCACAAATACCAGATCCACAAATCGGCGATCGTTGATGAGGATCTCAAATTGCTCTGAAGTCGCTCCAAAACCTTTCATCAAGGAAACAGCAAGCTGAATGATTTCAACTTCACCATACTGGCCGGCACCGAAGATATCAGCATTGTACTGATAAAATTCACGCAGACGCCCTTTCTGCGGTTTTTCATATCTCATGAGATTCGGAATGGCATACCAGCGTAAAGGCTTAGCAACTTCGCGATGAATCTGCGCAACCATTCGTGCAACCGTTGGAGTCATTTCCGGACGAATGGCAACTTCGCGCTCTCCACGATCAACGAAAGAATAAATCTGTTCATTGATGAGCTCGTCACCAGACTTCGCACGGTAAAGATCAACTTCTTCTAATAGTGGGCCATCGTAGGGCTCATAGGCATAGAGCTCTGAAACTTCAGCCATTTTATTGAAGATAAAATTACGTAGTCGCATTTCTTTTGGAAAAAAATCCCGAGTTCCACGGTAAGGGGATTTAGAGAGTGCCATACATGTCCTTTGTGAGCGTACTAGGCGAGGTTATTGTACACTTTTTGGTGCGATGATATGGAGTGTTATGGTGTTTTCTTGTCTAACTCTTTCGATAGTTCATCTGAGAGAGGACTGAGATCATCAGGAGAGACCTGTTGAATTTGGGTAGAGGCCTCAGTTTTCTCTTTTTCTGACTCTTCTTTGAGAGTCAGAGGTGAGGCATCTTGTTGCATTCTTTTGATATCTTCGGGGTGAAGCTCTAAGAGTTTTGCAGGGATATTAAAAATAGTAACCTTCGTTTCCGAAGCCGACGTCGAAGCAAATCGCTTGAATAGAAGTGATCGCTGATTAAGTCGTTCTAAAATCACCCAAGAGACTTTCTTAAGAAGCTCATTGAATCCGGGTGCATCGAGTGAATCCATCTTATCAATCCAGGGAAGAAGGTAGCCTAGGTAGCGCTGAAATCTTCTGGCATCCACGAGTTTCTGGCCCTGGAATGTGTTTGGATTAAAACTCTTCTCTGTAATAAGACCTAGTTTTTCTCGGTATTTGAGTTCGGCCAAAATAGATCTCCAAAGCCATTGTGAAAATGGAGTAAGGAGTGCTTGTTTTTTTGCAAAATCTTCTTCGAGTCTCGTGATGAGAAAGGTTGTCACATCAAAACTTCTGACCTTTTGGTGTCTGTATTCCAGGACATTTTTTATAACTTCAGATTTCATCAAAAGAAAAAGATGTTCAGTTTTTAAATACCCAAGGTTCTCATCAAGGTCTTTGCATATGCCGACCAAGCGGAGCTGTTCTTTGGGAGCTTTAATCGAAAGCTTGAGAGACTCAAATAGATAATTGAATTCGAGCGGAACACGATCATTTGTCGTTTTGAAATCGCTGTTGAAGGCGAAAACATTGGAAGAGAGTAAGAGTGATAATAAAATACTATATATCAATCTGAAGCTCCTCTTGGGTTGGAACTTTCTGTAAAGTGTCGACGCCTAAGTTTGATTTCCCCTCGAGAACATAGAATTCACCACGGAACGGGATCAAGACACGTCCATCCATTTCGATGAGCTGAGAAACGTATTTTAGACTCGAGCGCGCCGATAAATTATGGCTTTTGATATCGAGCTTAACGGCTTCAGTCACTTTATAATTAAGATTTTTATCCTGATTCATGGTTTTAATAAAATAGATCGAATCCGCTAAGCAGATCATATTCCCTGTGTCCTGTTCCACTGAGCTGTAGATCGTTGTATGTCCTGCAAGATTTGAATCACCTAGAGTGATCAATTGAATCTTGCTGTTCCGAGAAAGGCCCTCATAGGGAAATTCTCCAATCGCCAGATATCCATTATGCTGGCAGAGTTCCAGCTTTGTTGCTGTTTGGGCACTTTTTATAAGAATACTACTTTTGAGAGTTTGTAGATCGTACGAAATCAGTGCGGCGTATCCCTGCTCGTTGATGTCACTAAAAACGAGTGTTCGATCTGAAACCATCTCAACTTCGGGAATAAAGTAAGGGTTAGATTTTTTTGATAGCTTGATTTCAAATTTTTTCTGAGTCACAAGATTTTGAATGAGGATTTTTCTATCTGTCATGCTGTAGAAAGTAATCCACTCATCTCGCAAATGAAGTTTAGCATTACGCCCACTTCCGACTTCGCGAGTCGCGCTATTCCCATAATCGACGACATAAATTTTATGATTCTTAAATAAGCTTAGTTCATCATGAAAATTGGAAATGGATTCAATGGCGAGTCTGTTTTTAAATCGTGATGATTTGATGAGGAAGTTATTTGAATTTGTTTCAGTTAAAAAATCAACAACACTAAAGTTCGTGACAAGTCCAAGAACACCCGGTTTTTTCTGCACATACGCATACCTTCCATCCATGCTGATGTAGCGCAGAGTTTCGGGTGAGTGCTTGGTGTAAAAGCGTTCAAGAACTGCTGCTTGTGACGCCATCATAAAAATGAAAAAACTAATCCAGGCCATACATTGTCCATGTTCTTAGTGGGTGGATCTGCTGGTAACTTTTAACTCCAGAAAATAGATTGCTCCAACTGATGAGACGTGGGGATTGCAGACTATCTGCGCCGGTCCTCACAACGAGTACAACTTTGTCTTGATCTTTTATAATGCCATTAATGATAAAAGGAAGTGGCGTACACTGGTTAATTGCACCCACTTTAAAAAAAGAGGGCAAAATATCCTCGGCGCAAGCAATACCGTGAATAAAGCGACTTTTGCTTTTTTTAAAGTAATTAGTGATGCTGGAGAGACTGTTGAGCTGTTTAGCGCTTCGTTTAAAGTCTCTGGTTAGTAGGTAGTGCTGTGAGTAGCTTTCGTTTTTAATATTTAAAGGAAAGTACGCAAGTGTGGCGCGATTTTTTATTTTGATGAAGTCCAGTGGTCTGTCGTTAAAAATAATTTTGTGCTTACACTGAGAGATGAAACAGTTGTCTTTGTCATACACAATGTAGCAGCCCGATTTGTACTGAAGGAGAAGAGGGTTGTATTCTGCTGAGCTAACCATCTTGCAAACTTCAGAAGCATCAGCACCTCGTGTTTTTTGAAGAATTTTTGCGACGACATTTGTGTACGACTCTGGGAGGTTTCCATATTTCCCAAAGAAGGTCTTCATACAAATATCTTTTTGATTGAACTGATCAACGTAGCAAGCTTCGAGCTTCCAGTTTTCATCGTTGTCAAACTTCTGGTTGAAATCAAAAGTCATCCCCGCTGATGAAGTTGAGCACGTGCCCTCAGTTGGAAGAAGAGGAGCGGGAGAAAAATGTTGTATAATTCTTCCCATGTTTGTTGCAACCATTTGGTCGCTATTACCGGGACAATCTTGAAAGTTTGCTTTTAAAGAGGAGTAATTAAGTGCCGTCGATAATTGGTCACAATCAGGTCCCGGGGTCAGGCCCGAATTTGGGCCACTCGGGTAAAGGCAGAGATCTTTTTCTTTTTTAAGTCGGGCAAGACAAATACTGAGTTGTTGGTTCGTTGGGTTCGGAGTTCCCATGACAAACCTGCAAATGTCCTCTCCGTAGACTTTACTTTCCTGTCCTGCTGCGATTTTTGTCCAAAAAGAGACATTCAAAAACTCTTCACAAAAAAGTTCTTCTTCATCTAGGTAGCGACAAATATTTTCAATATAGTCCTTCTGAAGGAGACTCATTTTAGAATCAAGAATTTTGGCAACAGATTGTCTCTGCTCTAAGGTCTTCGGATCTCCAGTTCCACTCTTGGCTTCTTTTACGTATTCGTGGATTTGGCAAAGGAACGGAGTTTTCGGGTTCGTTAACCAGGCGGAGTGAACATTTCGGCATTCATCGATACCAGTTGGAATATCGAAACGGATTGATTTCAAAGTTGATTCGATGGTCTTAACTTGAAAGGCAGCAATGTTTTTTTGTGTTTCTGGGCATTCAAGATTTACAACTTTTGCAAGAAAATCTTTCTTACTTACAATCGCTGATTGCCGGTTATTCTTTTCAAGATATGTAATCAGAATATTTTTAATTTTTCCTTCGGAGCTTTTTAGAAGATCAGTCAGAATCGTTTCATAGAAGCGGCACTTATCAGTGGACGCAAGTCTTAAGTATCCTGGATCCGAATGGAGGATAATTGAATTTAAAAAATCAGGCTCAAGGTCCAGCCCACTTACCGTATCTGCTCCACTAAAAGAGCTACTATTCTTCAATAGAATGTCTGATCTTTTTTGAAACTTTTCATTATCAACTTGGATGAGTTTTTCAAATGTCTGAAGAATGCCAGGGTACTCTGTTTTTTTGGGAGTTTCGAGAGGAGAAAGCTGAGCAAAACTAGAAAGGCACGATCCTAAAAGGATCGTGCCGATTATTTTTTTATAAAACTGATTTGGCCAAAATCGAGGCAACGTCTTCAACCTGAAGGTTCTCCGTTGTATTAACATGTCCCTTAGAGGAATTAAAGTTAATCATACAATATGAGCACGAAGTGGCAAGTTTTGGAGCTTTTGTGTCGCCAATTTGTTCAAGACGATTTTCCGCAAGGTGCTTACCTTCTGGAAGCTCGTACCACATATTCCCTCCACCCATACCACAGCAAAGGGCCTTATCCTTATTCTTCTCCATCTCAATGAGTTTAACCCCTGGAATAGAAGTAAGAATGTCCCTTGGAGCATTGTATTCACCATGATGACGGCCAAGGTAACATGGATCGTGGAAGGTTAGTTCACCAGCAACATCTTTAAGAGCTTTCAATTTTCCTGAGCGAAGAAGTTCAGATAAAAGCTCAGTGTGGTGGACTGTTTCAAACACTCCATCATCAAATTTTGCGTACTCTTTTCCAATTGTATGGAGGCAATGTGGACAATGAGTAACAACTTTATCGAAAGTGTATTGTCTCATATTGGCAATGTTTTCGATGGCAATTTCATAGAATGAGTACTCATCACCAAAACGACGAACAGGATCACCATTACATTTTTCAGTTTTGCCCATGACGGCAAAAGAAACTCCCGCTTTCTTCAGGAGGTTAATGGTATCTTTAACAACTTTTTGGTTAGACCCGTCGTAAGACCCAGCACATCCAACATAGTAAAGGTAGTCAACTTTCTTACCAGCTTCAATGACTGGGACTTCCATACCTTCGGCCCAGTTGAAACGGTCGTCTTGTGAGATACCCCAAGGGTTACCATTTTTCTTAATTTTATTGGTGGCATCAGCAGCCGCAGGTGGGAGGTCACCAAGAGTCAGTGCCTTGTAGCGCTTAAGATCCATAATGACCTGAACGTGCTCAATGCTCGCTGGACACTCTTCCATACAAGCTCCGCAAGTTGTACAGGCATCTAATTCATTAGAAGCATAGAGTGGAGTATCTCCCCAGAGATCTTTGTCAGCTGCCGGATCAACACTTAAAAAATCTCTCATCTTCGTTACGATGAGCTTCGGATCAAGTGGTTTGTCAGCAAGGTTGGCCGGACAAACTTGAGTACAACGTCCACATTCCACGCAAGCAAGGGTATCAAGACGTTCTTTCAAAGTGAGTTCAGAAGTTTTTCCAAGTCCAAATGTTTCAGCATTTTCATTGGCAAAATCCATAGGCATAAGAACCGCACCACGACGAGGTGGTGTGATCAAAGCATTAAAGGGAAGCATTAAAATATGGAAGAATTTTGAATGAGTAAGGGAAGCTACAAATGCCATGGTATTGAGCATGTGTAAAAACCAAAGAGTTTTATAAGTCCCGGCCAAAACAACCTGTGGAAGCCCGAGCATGCCAACAAACGCCGCAAACGTGTAACCAATTGGTGACCAGAATCTCTCACCTTCAGGCATGTTTGTGACATAAATTCGAATCGCCTCAAGCACGTATCCAATTACAACGAGCGCAATCAACATCCCATACATGAATTTTTCTTGATTTGGTTTCGTCGCCGATAGAAATTTTTTCTTTTGAACATACCGACGATAGTAGGCGAGACCAATCCCGAGAAGCAGAAAGAGTCCACCAATATCAGCTAGAAATGAAACAACTTTATATTTTGTTCCAGTAAAAATTTTAAATGGTGTATCTGCATGGATCGCTACAAGTTCAGTCGCAATAAAGAGTGTCAGGAAGCCCCAGAAAATCATGGAATGGAATACGTTTACGTAACCATCTCGAGGGACCTTCCCTTGAAAGAAGATCGTCGTTAGAAAGCTCTTAATGTTCCATTCTTTTGGGACGAGCGTCTTTGGACTTTTACCATTAAGTGCGTAACGCAGTTTAACTAGTCCACCTTGAACAAAGAAATAAGTCGCAACTGCCAGTGAGAGATACATCGCGGCTTTCATCCAAAAAGGAATCATCCACATGATCTGTCGACTAGCTTCCATACTTTCCATCAGGCCTCCTAACTTTGCGCCGAATCATTAAAGTGCTAAACATCTTAAGACAAAAACCAAAAAATGCTTATAATCAGAGTATTATTTTAAGCGCTAGAAGGCTTCATGGGTAGTTCTTTTCTCACTACAATTAATCTTGTTCTCTGTTTGTATTCGTTGTTGATATTTTTCAAATCGATCATTCAGTTTGGACTACCAAACCATCCCGCCAGATTAATGCTGTATTTTGTAAATCTCTTTGTTGCGCTCTTTTTTGGGATGAAGGTCGCAGCTGGGTTAGGTTATATCTCACCATTTTTTTATATGAAGTGGTCACCACTACTTCTTGTGGCCGGTGGACTTGGTCTTTTACTTGAAGTCATTACGACGATTGGCAAGTTCAGCTATGTTCAGCAAAAAGTCGTCTCACGTGTTCCCCTTATCGGGGCCCTTCTGGCCTTTGCTTTTTTTCCACATTTGGATGAGGAGTTGCTCATTGGATCTTTATTGACCAGTGTGTTATTCCTTAGCATTTCGGTTGGAAAGGCCCGTTATCAGAAAAGAATGTTTTTCAAAATGTGTTTATTTCTCACAATCTTTGCTCTTCTCATTCAGACTCAGCTTTATTGGGTTTATAATCTAGGGGAGCTATTTTTAATTCCGTCGTTATTTTATTTTTCTATTTTCCAGCAAAGTTATGGTGTTTCTGCTTTAGTTGAGCGGTTTATGGAAGAGTCTTAGGGAGATTACATGAAGTGGTTGCTTCTTCTTTCATTACTAGGCTGTGCCCAGGTCACAAGCCTTAATTTAAAAAAACACCAGTTTGGGATCGTGCCTAATAAGATTATTTGGTTCCAGGTGGCGGGGCTAGAGGAAGAGCAGTTGGCGATGCTGCGGTTTCAAAAATCCGGTGAAGTGAAAACTTCTTTCGAAGAAAGTATTTGTATTGGGAAAACCTGGAGCTACAACCTCTACCACATTAGAAACTCAGCGGAGTCGTCGTTTCTGACTCAAATGACTGGAAAAAAAAATATAAAGAATTCATGTGATGATGCTCAAATGCGTCCTATTTGGAATGCAGTTAAGGAAACTGGCCTGAATACGGCGATCATAGAAAGTGGGGCAAGTTCTCAAAAAAGTCTTTTACACTTTGATAAGTGTGGCGAAACCGGTGAAAATTTTCTTGGGAATGCTCAGTTCTATCTTCGGACGGCAGCTATCCCGGGGGCCAAAACTTACCACTACGCCGAAGGTATCCCATATGACTCAGAGTCTGTCTTCTATGACAGAACCTGTGGGGCGAATGGATGTGGTGCAAGTCTGTATGAAAACTTCACATCAATAGTAACAAAACTTAAGCAGTCGTTTCCTAAGTTTCTCTTAATCGTGAGAGATTTTTCTTATCAAACAGCTTTAGAGAAGAAGGATTGGAAAAAGGCGAAAGAGATTTTAGCGGATCTGGAGCAGAGTTATGGAGACGCCTTAAAGAATACATCGACAGGCGATACCCTCATTCTTTTAACCTCTGGGGATTCTAAGTTCGTTGATATGCCAGATGAAGGAAGGTCTTGGTACGATTTTGAAAAAGAAAGTAAAAACGCAAAAGCTCAAAAAAGTAAGCTCACAAATCTCGTTTTGGCTTCTGGTTCTCGAGCAGAAAACTTCTGTGGAGTCTACGATGATGCTCATATCTTTGAAAGAATTCTCTCAGGGGCCAAGCAGCAGGGCCTGGAGTTCAAGATCATCAATCCACTTAGATAATTCAGTTTGAACTAAGATCAGAGCGTAGAACCTCATAGGTCTTTTGACAGTAGTCACACTTAATCTCAACAGAATCTTTTTCTGAGAAGAGGTGATCAAGATCGTCTTTATAGAGACCTTGTAAATTTAGAACCATTCGGTCTTTTGAACAAGGGCAGAAGAAATCGATCTGACGACTCCCTAAGTACGCAAGACCATGATCTTCGAACAGTTTCACAATTTTTTCGATATCATCAGTCGCTTCTTCAAAAACATCATGAAAAAACTGCTGATTTCTTTTTATATATTGCTGTCTTGAAAATGTATCATCCAAACTCGAATTGACATTTAGTGAAGGTAATTTGGTCACAAGAACGGATTGATCACTTACATCAGACACGATGACTTCAGAATTTGTTTGGTATGACTCACTTAGAATCTGGTTGATTACATTCTTTGTTTCAACTTCTTTAAGTTCGATGACAGATGTATAAGGCTGGTGATTACCGGAGAAGATCTTAGTTACTCTTACTTTTCCTGAAATTTTCATCGGGAAAAAGTTAAATTCTTCAGGCAACAACAATGTCCTCGTGTGGCCTGCACTGTTTGTTTCTATTTTTAATCTAAAGTAAGGCTCATCTGAATCAATATAAAGACCAAGAGATTCACCTGGTTTTAAAAAGAAAATGATCGGCATGAGGCCCAAGAATGTGTCTCTGAAGTAGGCAAATCCAGAGCCCTGTTTAGGATGAAGAATCGCTAAATCGTGAATCAACTTCTGTCCTTCTAGAAAATGGATGTTGAAACCATTTTTATGATCTAAAAAACTGTAAAGACGACTCGTAGCGAGCATGGAAATCTCCTTAAACTGACTTGTTTTAACTTTATATATCAACTCATCTTTTTTGTTAATCATTCTCCGAAGGAATTGGTAGACTCTCATGTCTATGATGCAGATTGTTTATTTCTCTCAAAAAGAACAGTTTTTGGCCGAGTTGAAGTCTATTTCAGGTGATATTGTTTTCATTACACCTAGTCCCGCAAAGGCGGACGGTCTTAGGAATAGACTAACCCGTCACGCCATCTCACATGATGTTCTTACTATTGCAAAATTTACTTCGGACCTTGTGCACGAATTGTGGAGTCATGAACAGACACCTCAGGTCAAAAGAAAGTCCGAGCTTTTACTTATTTTTGGTATCCTGAAGAACAAGTACCTTCCAGAGTTGGGATTCGAGCAGTTCATTCAGGCCTACAACCTCTTTTCAGACCTTCGCAGTTTTACACTGGATGAAGAAGCGCTTTCGTCCGTCATTGAAGAACAACCAGAAGACATTAAAAAAGCGGTCCGTCTTTTTTGGCAACTGCTAGAGATCACTGGTTTTCTTGATGAGCACGGGGCCTATCAAAAAATCTCAGAAGCTTTAAGGTCCCATGATGAAGTAGAGGGGTTTAAAAGAACCCATGTTTTTTGGGGATTTCAGCATTTGAACGGCCAGCAGATAGATCTCCTAAAAGCCCTCTCTATTCGCTATGAAGTGATCATACCTTTCCCATTTGCTCTAAAGGAAAAACTTAAAAGAAGCGATTGGGTGAGTTGGCTCAAAGATAACAATGTGGTCGAGAGAGATCTTCCTCTCATCCAAGATGTTCCAAATGCTTCTTGGCTATCGGTCAACTCGAGAGAAATAGCACTCAATCTCAAAACACTCTTAAAAGATCAGGATCAGATTGTTCTAGGAGTCTCAAAGCTCTCTCCTCTCCACCTTGATCTTATTCCGTCTCAGAGTGTAAGCTTCAAAATTCCTCATCAGTTGATACAATTTGAGTTGAAGGAACTTCATCAAAAAATAAAAGAGACATTGAAGGAACAAAAAGATCTCAATTTCCTAGAGAATTTCATTCAGACCGAAATGAAAAAAAAACCTGGATTAAAACTCTACAAGGCGCTAGAGCTCTATCAAGACACGATTAAGTCCATAAAAGAGCTCACTGATCAAGGAATAACCGTTGATTCGTTTTTTATCAAACTTCTCAATGAAGTGGTCTCTCTTAATCAGCCTCGTACGTCCTATGTCCCCATTACTTCAGATGCTCTAAGTATAGATCTAAAAGATATGTCGAGTCTTGAGGATGTGAAGCGCGATCAGCGCGTGATCTTGTGTGTAGATGACCGTTTCGATGAGATCCAAAGTCTTGGTCAAAATTATACAGAAGCCATTCAAAAATCTCTTTCGTCTCTTGGACCGTTAAAGCGCAATGAACTAGAACTTCTCTTTAAACAGTGGGAATTTAGAGATCTTTTTTCTCAAGCAGAAGTTTTAGTTCTGATGTCTCCAGAGACTCTGAAGCATAGTTTGATTTGGAAAAGGCTCTTCCAGGATATACCTTTGGAGGTGATCAAAGACCGCACCAAAGTAAACCTTCGGATAGTGAAAGATCATTTCAAAGGTTTTCCGTACCAGAGTTACTCAGGGACTTATTCGGCAAGTAAATTTCAAGCTTTTTTGGATTGCCCGCGTAAATTTTATTTCAGCTACATTGAAAAATTGTTTCCAAGTATTTCTTTGGAAAAAGATTTTGATGCTCTCGTTTCTGGGACAATCTCACATAGAATCATTGAAGTATTTTATGAAAGAAAACTTCAAGAGGCAGATCTACCGCTTCTAACGAAAGAGATCATGCAAGAGTTTATTGATAAGAAAAATATTCGTCTCCCACGTGAAACCTATCTCCAGCATGAAATAGTATTTAATCACCGTTCATTAAATGGGATACAGTTCCTAAAGCGTTTAGAACAATTGATGGGGGAAGAAATTGATTGGAAGATGGAGCAGAGTTTTGATTTCACAGATGGGTATAGAGTCGTTGGGAAAATCGATGCACTCGGCTTGAGCTCGCGCTCGGTTATCCTCATCGATTTCAAATCGACGGCTTCAGCTGCATCCACTAACTCCGAAGTCGAAGAATTTGAAAGTCTACAACTTTGGACTTACGCAAGAGCAGCAGAGAAAATGATTCAGGATTTTAGAGGGAAAAGCATCGTCTTGGGTTACGTTTCCTTAGACCGTCCAAGTGAATCAAATTTTCTTTTAACGGATTCTGAACTTGCAAACAAGATGAAGGCCCAAAAGCTCTGTCGCCAAAATTATATCGAAGCTCCATTCTCCGAGGTCTTGACCGAGGCCTTTCTCAAGATGGATTCAGTCGTGGGTTCTATCCAGTCTGAAAAAAACTTTCCTGCTAATCCTCGGAAGTCGACTACCTGCCGCTACTGTGATTTGAATAAGGTTTGTGTGAAAAGTGAGATTAATAATGAGTAAAAGAACGCCTAACCCGGAACAATTACTCGCTATCAGGCACGAGGGTGGAGTCTTACTTCGTGCTGGCGCAGGCTCCGGAAAAACATTTGTGTTAGTGGAGCACATTATCTATCTCACTCAAACCTGGATGGATCAATTTAAACCTACGGCTACTCAAAGCTTTGAAGAATTTTTAAGACAAAAATTTTCCGAAGTTGTCATGATGACTTTTACTAAAAAAGCCGCAGGAGAAATGAGCATACGTCTTAATGAGAGATTCTCTGAGATGGCCCAGAACCCGGAAAGCGATGAAAAATGGGTTACGGCCTATGAAGCGATTCCTTTATTGACTGTGACGACGATTGATGGCTTTTGCAGAAAACTCATCACTGCCGGCTATTTTCCTCATTTATCTACTGAGGCCAAAATCATCTTCGATGCAGAAAGAATGAATCAAGTGAAGGAGCTACTAAAAGAATGGTTTGAAAAACGTTCTCATCTTGTGGCCCCTGATGTTTTAGACATTGTTTTGAAAGAAAAGAAGGACCTCTTAAAGTCCTTAAGCCACATCTTTAGTGATCCAGGTCTTCGACTTTCTTGGAAGAAATTTTCTATTAAGGATGCTCATCCTGAAAATGTCGGAAAGATTTTAGAAAAATCCTTCAAGCTAAATAATATCGCAACTGCTTTACTAAAAATTCACGCTCTCGATTTACCGATAGAGTCAGAGCGATCGGCTTTTGAAAAGTTTGCTGGTCTCTTACAGGCGACAGGTTTACCTGAGGTCGATCATGTGGATAAGTTGACTATTTATTTTCAGCTCTTTGATGGGAAAAGACTAAATCCGGAAAAAACTGCGAGTAAAAAATCGCCTTCCCATGATGACGCTCTCTTGGGTATGCAAATGCTCAGAGATTGGGTGAAGGATTGGTCCCTTGTGTGTCAACACTATGTTGAACATTATGATGTCAAAATACTTCCTTGGCTCCGTTTGTGTCAGGAGCTTTTTGAGTGGATTGACCTAAGACTTGATCCTAACCAGGGGATGACTTTTGGAGATATTGCATACCATATTTCTTTAGGCCTAGATCAAAAAGAAGACCGAGAAAGAATTCATGATGCTTACAAATATTTCATCGTAGATGAGTTTCAAGACACCTCGGCCCTACAGTTTAGTATCATTCAGAAACTCATTGGTGAGGATTATCGTAGACTGTTTTGTGTGGGAGATGCCAAGCAGGCCATTTATGGTTTTCGTGGGGGAGAGTTATCCGTTTTTCAGGATTGCTCTGAACTAGTACCCTTCACCCGAACTCTTGCTAATAATTATCGCTCACTTCCGAGAGTGATTGAATTTAATAACTCGCTTTTCAAAACGATTCTTCCTCTTGGTCAAGAGTACATTGGAAATGATCCTTTTACAGTTCCGACTGAGGATCAGGTAGTTCCTCTTGATATTAGTAAGAATTATGAGCAAGGAATTATTCAGATTATTTCGACTAAATTAGAACGGGATATTGAAACGGAAGAAAAATTTTCTAACGAAGCGATTAATAAGCTTGAAGCCCACTTTATCGCAGAAGACATCCTGAAAGAGAGAATGGAACATCCTGAAAAAGTCTCAACTGTTCTCTACAGTAAGCTAAGACCAAGTTCTGAACTCATCCGTGCTTTAATGGACCGAAAAGTTGGTTTTACATCACAGTATAAAATAGATCTTTTGGATGATCCTATCATTGGTATTTTTCTCATACTTCTTGGTCGTATCTTCGACTCAAATAAAGAAACTGAGGACCGGTATCCAGTTTTTATGATTCAAACTTATTTGAAGGTATTGGATGTGCAGCACGAAGTCTCTTCTCACTTACTCCAAAAATTTGAACTTGATGTAAAGTATTGGGGACTGCTCGAAGCTTTTAGAAAATTTCTGCATGAAATTCACCTCACGAACGAAAACTCCGATGTAAACATGCAAGTACTAGAAACCATCTCCGAAATTTATCATCAAGACCCGGAGTCTATCATGATTCAACTCACAAGGGGAGACAACCAAAGAGTCAGTTTAGACCTAAGATTCGGCGAAGACTCTCACATGGTACAAATCATGACAGCACACGCTTCAAAGGGGCTGGAGTTTGACAACGTTTACTTAGGTGGTATTTACACTAACGGAAGAGAGAGAACAGATGGACCACTTTTCGGAGACTGGCCTGGGAGTTTCAAATGGTACCTGGACTTATCCCGAAAAGAAAAATTCGAATCACCGAATTATTTATTTGAGCAAGAGCTGAATAAATATAAAAATTTTTCTGAGTCCAAACGACTTTTTTATGTTGCATGCACCAGAGCAAAAAACAAACTGACCTGGGTTGATTTTCAACTCACTAAAGAGCACTTCAACACTCCTAAAAACAGTTGGATTGATGGTCTTAATGCTTGGATTGAAAATGGCCGCTCATGTGAAGAGATTGAAATAAAAACAAATGAGGGATTTGATTGGCGTGGGATCCTTAATAATCAATCACTCCCACAGTTGCCTTTATTTTTCTACGACTCGGTCGGAGTTTTCTCGAAAGGAGAAGGCAATAGTGAACTTGCTCTCGCTGCAGAGTTAAGTGTCACAAGACTTAACGATCTTCTAGATTGCCCTCGAAAATTTTATATGAGTAATGTTCTGAAACTAAACCGACCTGAAGAATTAGCTCAGGTGTTTGTTGAAGAAGAAAGCGAAGAAATAGGGACCTTGATTAGTTCAAGCGCCGACCGAGGCACAAAAATTCATGCCCAAATTTCTAAAGGTATTGTTCGTAATTTTGTCGTTCCGAGGGACAGCTTTTCAACGGAGGAGCGTGGTCCTATCGAGTGGGCACTTGAACAACTCAAAGTCTTATCTTCTGATTTTGAACTCGTTTCGGAGAAACAATTAAAATTCAAATTCTTCAATTTTATGATCTCAGGAATCCCTGATCTCGTTCTATTACCAAAGAGAGATCAGAAAGCTCAGATATGGGATTTTAAAACCGGCAGAATCACTCAAGAAAATCTTGGTCACTACTGGCTTCAACTTTCGACCTACGCTTATGCACTTTATGAATTAGGTATCATTTCTAGGCTATCTGAAATTGATTTAGTTCTTTGTTTCGTTGATCAGAAGAAAAATTTCGTTGAAACGAGAAATTTTGCGCAATGTAAATCTGAACTCTATCCAGTTTGGAGATCTCAGAATGAGCCTTGGAAAACAAATCTTGATCATTGCGGTCAGTGTAGTTATGGAAGCATTTGCCATCGATAAATTCAATAACTTGCATGCAAATCAGACCATGTTAGAATTTTAGTAAGACTATAGTTCTAACAAGCGAAGTGAAAATGAAAAACATCCTTATGGTTTTGGCATCTCTTATGGTGAGTACATTTGTGTTCGCCAGCGAAAAATCTCTCTACAATTTTTCTTGGTTAGATAACGACAAAGAAATATATGTTCTTCAGAATAGAAAGTTTCGCAAAGTCGACAATTTTTATATTGGAGCAACTGGTGCTTATAATTTAAGTCAGGACTTTGTCGATGCCTATGGTGGAACACTGCGGGCAGGCTATTTCTTTACTGAAGACTGGGGAATAGAAGGAGTTTTTGGTAAAAATACATCTACTAAAAATGATTCTGCGAAGGGAGTTGAGAGTCAGGGGGCTTTTGCTTTCACACGAGAAATAGAATCTTACATGGGGGCCATGGCCATGTGGTCACCTTTCTATTCAAAAATTAATACCTTCAACCGAGTCGTATACTTTGACTGGATGTTCGGTCTGGGGCTTGCAAACGTCCAGACAAAAGATAATAGAAATCAATTCGGAACAACTTCCCTGAATACAAAAACTTCAGAAAGCAATATGGGGGCAATGTGGAACACTGGATTTCGTTTTTACATCAATGAAAATTGGAGTTTAAGGCTTGATGTTACAGGTCTTACGTTCAAAGCAAAAAGAACAACTCAAGACACAAACAACGTTAAGTCGGAAACATCTAAGTTGTTCACAACTTATGATTTAGGTGTTGGTCTTAACTACGCATTTTAAAAAAGGAGAACAAGGATGTTCTCAAGAATAATTGTATTATCGTGTTTTCTCATCCCTACGGCCTGGTCTTCCTATGAAGGAGCAGACCAGAATTATGGAAAAGGGACCATCAATCTAAGTGGCCAGCGCAGAACGATCATCGAATTGGTGAATTCAGGGATTTACTATTCTGTCGTTCCTTGGATGAAAAACTACATCGTTAAAAGTAATCAAAGTCTAGATAGCGAGATGGAGGCAGCACTCGATACGATGCTTTATCATACAGGAGTAAAGCCTTTTGAATCACTACCGGAAGACATTTTAAGAAGATCTCGGTCAGGGAATATTCGCTATATTTTAGCAAAGAGACTCCTAAAGAAAGGACGTCCTGAGCAGGCACTGAATGAACTCTCAAGTATTAGTTCTGATCATTCGGCTTATCCGTTCATTGCAAACTTAAAAGGAACTATCTACGCTCAGTTGAATAATCCGAAAGAAGCAGAAACACAGTTTAAGGACTGTATCAATGCTTCTGAACGCAGAATGAGTAAAGTTGAATCTTTAACCCAGAGAAACCAACTTGCAACAAACAGAGATTACTGTGTTGCTGGGATTGCGAGATCTCAGTTCGCAAGCTCTGAGTTTAGAAAATCAGAATTTAGTTACCTCGATATTCCAAAAGATTCTTTTGTCTGGCCTGAAATCCTTTTTGAAGAAGCCTGGGCAAGTTACTATCTAAAAAACTATAATCGTACATTAGGGAAGCTCATTTCTTATAAAGCTCCGGTGTTTGACTTTATCTTTAAACCTGAAGTGGAAGTTCTTAAGGCCCTTGCCTATCTGAAAATGTGTCTTTATGACGATGCCAAAAAAACTGCGGATGACTTTTACAATGGTCTCTTAAACCCTTCAAAAGATTTGAGGAACTTTCTCATTAGCCGCGGTAAGGATTATCGCTATTACTATAATCTTATGGCCGATCATGAAGATAATAGAGCCGCTCCATCTCCGATGATTGAGCACATTCTAAGGTCGATAAAAAAAGATGCTGCTTACCTCGAAATGAAGAGTGCTTTGTCTGCATCGATTGGGGAATACAATCAGCTTCGCAAGAGACCTGATAGCAGTATGAATGCGAACCTTGTAAGTAATGTGAAGACTCTGGCAGACGAATATAGGACGACACTCGGAGCCTATGTTCGGGCCGGGCTTGTTTCAAAATACGCAGAACTTTATTCAGCTTTTCAGGGCATGAGTTACATCAAACTTGAAGTCCTTGCTCAGAGGAAAGAGCGACTTTATCAATCTGATACGATCGAGGTTGGTAAGAAACGCGGAGATGTTAAGTATATTGAGCGTAATGATAAGCAATATTTTTGGACTTTTAATGGAGAGTTCTGGGCCGATGAACTCGGTGACTATGTTTTTGCCTTGAGGTCTGAATGTTAAAAATTGTCTTTCTTTTAGTCCTGATTTCTCAAAGCGTATTTGCTGTGAAACTGACTCTCGACGAGCGTCGTAAGAAGATTTTGTCAATCGTTGATGAAGAGTTAGGTGAAGTGGCAAGACTAGCAAAACAGCAAGATTACAAATATCCAGATACGCTCCTAAGGCTTTCAGAACTAAATCTCGAAAAAGCAAGGCTTTACCGAGAAGCCGAAAATGAGCAGTATCTGAGTATCCCACCGGAAGAGCGTCGCGGAGTCTCAAGAAATGACTATTTCAAAACATCTTCGAAATTTTTTGACAGTGCTAATGATGCAGCGATTTTAGTTGTTAAAAAGTATCCAAATTATAAAAGCATTACTGATGTTTATTACATCCTTGCTTACAACTATAAAGAACTCGGAAAACACGACCTTGCTCAAAAGTACTTTAAACTTTCATCTCAAGGAAATGCTTCAACAAAAGGGATTAGTCTTAAGGCCAAGCTAAACCTTGCTGACTATTACTACAATGATCATAAGTACAAGGAAGCTATTCCTCTCTATGAAGCCTCGATAAACCAATTAGACGAGAAGTGGTGGACGAAAGATAGTTTCAATCTCGCTTGGTCATATTACAGAACAAAAAGATATGACAGAGCAATTTCATTGATGCGCGAGGTTCATCGGAAAAGCGGTGATTCTAAGTATCTGGACATGAAGACCAACGTCGAAAGAGATATTGGAATCTTCTATATCGATGCTGGTCAAATGAATGAAGCGATAAAGTTTTACGAGAGTCTAGGACTCAACTATACTGAGCAGTTTGTAAAAATTGCTAATGCCATTGTCACTCAAGGTCGTTTTGCTCAAGCTGAATCACTGCTTGATCAGGCCGAAAAAAATGAGAAGAATAGGGATAAACGAGTAGAAATTCTCATCGCTCAACTCAATCTCTTTGATAAATTTAATAAAATTCCACAACATCTAAAAGTTTCTAAAGAACTTGTGGAACTTCACAAACAGTCACCACTGAGTCCTGATCATTTTGCGAAAGTGAACTTCCATGTTAACAAAAAGGCAGCTGAACTCCAGAAAACAACAGCTTCTGACATCTACAAATCTGTTCCAAAAGTTCAGAAAGAAAAGTCTGCTGCTGCAATAGAATATTTTGGGCTGGCATCAGTCTTAGCGCCAGGACAGAAAGCCGAAAAGATTTTCTTTCAAGGTGAAACAGCGTACGCAGCTGGTGACTTTGGTAAGGCGATTAGAATTTATTTAACAGCTTTTGATGATGCCAAGACTAAAGATGATAAAAAGATCATGAGTCAAAGTTTAGAAGGGATGCTTTCATCCTTAGGTCAAGAGGGATTGGATAAGACAAAAGCTAATGCCTATTATATCCCTGTGTACACTCGTTATCTTTCTTACGATTCAAAATCCGAAAGAGCAAACCAGATTTATGTGAAACTCTTTAATGCGCAATTCGATGCTAATGATCTTCCAGCTGCAGAAGTGACCATGGCGTCATTTGCAAAAAACTTCCCCAAGGATTTTAAGACTCAGGAAGGAATGCTCGCAAAAATCATGGATAGTTACAGAAAGAGAAAAAACTACAGTGTTGTGAAAAACTACGTCGATAGAATTAATCAAGGCGAGTTTAAAGTTTCAACGAAGTATGCTGACGCTTTAAGATCGTTGATGACGAAAATCCAAATTGAAGGTGTGCAGCAGTCGCTTGAAAAAGGCGATAAAAGTGTTGCCCTTAACGGTTATCACCAAATCTATGAGTCTTCTGAAAGTACTCAAAAAGCTAAATCAAATGCAGCGTACAACCTTGCAGCACTTTACTATGAATTAGGTGATACGGCCCAAAGTTACCAGTGGTCTCTGGTGGCAATAAAAGAAATGGACAACGCTGACGTAGTGAAATTTGCAGATTCTTTTTTAAGCATGGCTTCAGGTCTTTTCTTAAGACAGCAATTTTCTCAGTCAGCTGATCTTTCACATCGTATCCTTGCAAAAGTATGCAAAGAAAACTCAGCGAATAAGGCGATTGCTTTCAAAAATTCGGTCTTCATATCCTTGGCAAATAACAACATTGATAAGGCGATTGACATTAAAAAATCTGCAAAAAATTGCTCTATTCAGGACGCTGTAGTCGCTGAAGTCTCGTTTGAGATTTTAAAAGATCTTGCTCGAGAAAAAAAATGGGAAACTTTTGAGGATATACTGATTGAGCTTTCTTCTAACTCTAAAAATTTCCCTCACTTGATTAAGCCCTATGAAGATTTACGACGGCAGCTACTTGCTATTGGGAATACTGATGAGGCCCGAGCGATTTCGGAGAAGCAGAATAATTTCTACTCACAAAGCAAAGCTCAAAAGCTTGATATCCCTGTTGAAGCGTTGGATCTCATCGCTGAAAGAATGCTCGTTGGTCTTACGGATAAGAAAAAGCGCCTAGATGATATCTCACTAGATTTCCCTGAGGCAGTTTTTAACGCCGCAGTGAAAGCGAAACTTCAAATCCTAGATCAGATGACAAATGATGTGAATACGATTCAAAAAATAGGATCAGGTAAAGGTATCGTTGAAGCTTATCGCTACGTAATTGATGCCTATGAGTCTTTTGGAACATCACTTAAAAATTTCGTTCCTGTCGGAAAAGAGCAATCGTATGTGGATAGCTTTAAAAAAGCAATGAATGATGTCCATGGCCCAATCCTTCAAAATGCTAGAAAGCAACGTGGAGAAGTGAGAAAATTGATCACAGAGAATAAGATCCTTTCAGTTTCAAATTACTCTGTCATTTATTCAGAACTTGAAAGTTTTAAACGTTACATAACAGAAAAAGAATCTGTCCTCATGGAACGTGGAGGGCGTCGATGAAATACTTACTACCACTACTGATACTTTGTGCATGTTCGTCTCGACCTGATAAAAATACATCGCTTTCTAGTGGTGTCACAAACCAGTCCTTCAAAAAAGTCAAACCACTTTCTTCATCAGATATTTCTGATTACTATTCGGGTAGTGTTCCATCACTGAATCCAGCCTTGGCGGATGAAACAGTAGATCGATTTTCAATCGATGAGATGAAGGCCATCAACACATCGGTTGATCCGTTAGTTGATATGGCCGTCCGATGCGCGAAGAAAGATTTTGATGGTGCGTTCAACGTGGCATCAAAGCACTTTTTGCAGTATCAAAAAGTTGCTCCCTATTGGAACCAAATAGCCAACTGTCATCTAAATCAAGGATCGTACCGTAAGGCGCTTCTTTTTTATAATAAGGCCCTTGAGGTTAGTCCCAATTTCGTTCCAGCGCTTAATAACATTGGTGTGATGTACTCACGACAAGGAATGGATCAAAAAGCTCTTGTTGCTTTTGAGCGCGCTAATAAACAGTCGAAATTCTCAAAAACTCCTCGCTATAATCTTGCAAGAATTTATCTTACGTACGGCCTTGCGGATTCTGCACTCCCAATTTTTCAGAGCCTTTTAAATGAGTCGCCAGGGGATGTGGACTTATTAAACGCCACAGGGTCTTCGTATTTCATTATGTCTGATTATGGTCGTGCTTTCAGTTACTACCAAAAAATTCCTCAAAGCGAGTGGCGACGAGCTGAAATTGGTCTAAATGTTGCTGTCACTTTAAAAAAACTTGGAAAACGCAAAGAGGCATTGGATGTATTTAATACAGTTCAGCAGCCACAAACAGCGAATCTAAAGCGCTACTATGCTTCGATTAAAAATCAACTAGGAGATGCAGAATGAAAATTTTTGCTATCGTATTTCTTCTTTCTATATCCGTGTTTGCTCAAGAAAAAGGTAACGTCCGTTACGAGTATAAAAAATTCGAAAAATTTGATTTCGACGAAATTGGCGTTGAAGGCGAAGCCGGTGCTCCTGGAGACATTTCAATTTCACCTCGTTTGAGAAAAGAATTTAGGAATAAGCTTCCTGAGAGATCAAACTTTAATAAAGAAATGAAAAAAGCCATCGATGGCATACGTTAGGGGCATACTGTGGAATTAGAAAAGAAAAAACAAACAAAAATGTTTGAGCTTCGACCCACCAATCCTCATTCTAAATCAAAGGGTGGTGTTTTTCCCAAAGGAAGAATCCTGATTGGAAGAACAGAAAGCTGTGACGTCATCATTAATCATGATGCTATTTCTGCTGTTCATGCGGTGCTGGAAATTTTCGAAGACCGTGCTGTTATTTACGATATGAATTCAACTAACGGCACTTACGTAAATGACGAAAAAGTCATCGTAAAAGAATTTTTTGTGGGTAATTTTTTTAGGCTCGCAGATGTGGAGTTTGAGTTCAACTTGTATTCACCTGAATCGGCGCTTCCTCCCGTACTCGACTCTCTAGAACCTGCACGTGGGGGAGCTTCTGTTAGAATGCCTCCGATTCCAGAAGTCCAGAGTACAAAGTCTTTACCTAAAACAGCGCCAAGTGTTTCAAACATTTCTCCTTCAATTGTTTATCCTCTTGCTTCTGACCCAAAGGCTGAATTTAGTGAATATATTTTTGAAGATAAAGACGATCTCTATCCGATCTTTAAGTACGAAGCGGCCAAGCAGGCCGTGGAAGTTATCATTCTCCATAACGATAATGTTTTTAGTGTGGACTATCTCCCGGAGGGAAGAAATACCTACTACATCTCTGGAGTTCTGACTAAGAAAGACGAGCTTGAGTTTCCTTATTTAGGTAAACATGACAAGCTTCCATTCGTGGAAGTTCGTGGTGGATCTGCGATTGTCCACACTTTGCCTGGGTTTGGGGTTTTTCTTCTTTCAGATAAGAGAAAGGACACTGGCCACGTAGGAACCTCCATTGAATTAAGTGGACAGGATCTTCTCAGGCTTCAGAAAGACCATCTCCAAATTTTTATTAGAAACGTCGGTGCTCCTCCGAAAATCATGCATGCTCCAATTTTAAAAAGAGATCCGGAGTTTCGAAAGTTTCTAACTTTCTTTATGCTTTTAGTTCTTTTTGTGTGCATAAGCTTTAATGTGATTGAGGTTCCAGAAGATCCGAAGAAGGATGAACTTGCTCCGGAAAGACTTGCAACGATTCTCTATAAGCAGCCATTGACTGTCTCTAAAAATAAGGCTGTAGAAAAAACAGAAAATACACCGAAGGTTGCACAACAGTCTCCTCAAAAAGTTGCGGTTGAAAAAGCTAAAATTGTAGAAAAACAACCTGATATAAAGAAGCCTGACGTTGTAACTACTCAAGTTCAAGAGAAGCAGCCGGACCCAGGTAAGAAAACTGCCGCAGAAAAAAAGATTGTTAAGCAAGGAACAACACCTGTGACGAAACCCGATAATCGCAAGTTTGAGTCTCCGGTAGGTAAGGGAACTCCAAGTGCTGCCGGAAAAAAAGCTCCTGTGGCATACGCGCAGGTTGAATCGAAATCAATTGGACACGTTGAAGTTTACAAATCGGCCGATTTCTCAAGCTCTGTGAGTTCTCTCGTTGCTAAAGGTGGATCACTTTCTGGAGTTAAAACTCAAGGCTCATATGGATCGGGCAGTGGTGCGACGGGATCCATCGGAACCTCTGATGGTGTCGTTGGTGGTACAGGAAAAGTTAAAACATCAAATCTTGTTACAAGCCAAGGAAGTTTAATTGGATCTGCATCAGGTGTTCTTGGTGACTCCAAGGGAGCAGAAGGTCTCTCGTCTAAGCGTGCTATTTACACGGCCGGTATCCCCGGGGAAACCGTTGTTCTTGGTTCAATGGATCCAGATACAATCCGAAGAATTCTTTTAGAAAATTTACCTCAGTTCCGTTATTGCTACCAAAGAGAACTTGAAAAAACCGGAGCGGAAACATCTGGTCAAATTAAGCTTAACTTTACGATCGGAGCTTCCGGACATGTTGCTCAAGCTGGGATCGATGGAAGTTCCTCTCTTCCGATTGAAGTGAAAAAATGTGTCGTAGGAGTTTTGAAAGGTATCACGTTCCCAGAGCCAATGGGTGGAGGAACTGTTGAAGTGAAACAACCGATGAACTTCTTCCCTAAGAACATTTAAAAACTGCCCTACTATAATGGTGGTGAGACCTAGTAAAACTTGCCAGGAGTCTCACCACCTTTGTTTAACTTCCTGCAAAGTACTTCTTTAGTTTTCAAGAGTTAGAATTTTGGTCCTTGTTCTCTTTCTTGCAGCTTGTTCTGCATGAAAAGAACCTGCCCCAACTCCACTTGCGCATGCCCCAATTTCATCATCCGTGATGGCGTTTTTAAAAGAAAAG